>Ga0114976_10001311_pt1 | contig 15495 bp, 11 predicted proteins | sample S_130805_EF_Meta_FD_87319 | JGI IMG/M metagenome (GOLD analysis project Ga0114976, IMG submission 87319) | Freshwater microbial communities from Lake Simoncouche, Canada to study carbon cycling - S_130805_EF_MetaG | ecosystem: Environmental > Aquatic > Freshwater > Lake | place: Lake...
GGGGACCGCTGGTCGCCCCGAGCACGACTAGCCAAATCTTATGACGAGATCTTTGCGGCGGCGGTGGTAGACGAAAAGATGTGTCTGGATGCGGTGGAGCCAAAGCTGTTCGGGATCGGTAGTGAGGAGTATGTGGTGGGCTCGATGGAGTTTTATAGTTCCTATGCTTTGAGTCGGAAGAAACTGCTCTGTTTGGATATGGGACATTTTCATCCGACCGAGGGGATCGCGGATAAGATTTCTGCTTTGCTGGCCTTCCATGAACAGTTACTCATTCACACCAGCCGACCTGTCCGATGGGATTCGGATCATGTGGTGTTGTTTGATGATGCGACCCGTGCGGTATTTCACGAGGTGGGTGCGGGTCATGCGTGGAATCGGGTCAAAGTGGCGCTGGATTATTTCGACGCGAGTATCAATCGGATCGCGGCTTACGTGATCGGGATCCGTGCCACGCGAAAGGCGATTCTCGCCGCTATGCTCACGCCTCATGATGAATTGGCCCGGTTGCAGAAAGAGGGCAGGGGGGCACAACGGCTTGCTCTCATGGAGAGACTGAAGGTGATGCCGTTTGGGGAGGCGTGGGATTCCTGTTGTCAGCAGGCAGAGGTTCCTGGGGAAGGTGATTGGATTCAGGAAGTGGAGACGTACGAAAAAAAGATTCTAACGAAGCGGATCTGAATTTTTAGATATTGGGAGCGTGGCCTGTGCTTTCCCGGACAATCAATTTCGAAGGAAGGGTCTTTTCCATGGGGCCTCCCTTGGTCTTTCCCAAAATCCGATCCGAAAGCATCTCGACGGACTGCAGTCCGATTTCCGAGAGGGGCGGGGCGATTGTCGTCAGACTCGGGCAGGTGTAGTCACTCATTAAAATATTATCGACGCCAATGATAGAAATGTCTTTAGGAACACGGATGCCCGATTCCCAGGCTCCCCGCAAGCAGGCGATGGCGCAAAGATCATTTAGGCCGATCACGGCGGTAGGGCTACGTCCTGAAGTTTTCATCAAGCGATTGAAGGCTTCTTTCGCTCCGGCAAGGCTTTGGTCGGAAGTTTCGATGGTCAGATCCCTTGCGGCGAATCCAAGCTGGGTGGCCACAGTGAAGAAAACCTCCTGTCGTTTATCCACTTGATTTTGTGGGAGAGTCCGAATGAATCCGACGCGGGAGTGACCGAGCTCTTTAAGGTGAAGAAGGGCTTGTTTGAGTCCGGCCTCAAAATCTGTACCAATCGAGTCTACGGGGAGGGGAGGTGCTACGCGCGGGCCCACCACAACAATGGGAACACCATATTTTATTTTTTCTTCTAGATTCTTTCTTTGGGCGACCGGATTAATCAAGCAGGCGATGATTCCGTCCACCTGGCGATCGAGAAGATTATCCAAACAACGACTCTCCCGGTCCAGGTTAAAGCGGCTGTGCTCAATGATCAGGTCACAGCCCTTCTTTTCTGCGGCTAGTTCGAGATGGTAGGCAAAATGGCTAAAGAAGGGGTTGTTCAAGTCTGTGATTATCAGTCCGAGCGTGTTGTATCGACCTCTTCGCACGGCCAAGGCGATCCGGTTAGGGCGGTATCCGAGTCTTTCAGCCGCTTCTTTGACTTTTTTCTTGGTGACCTCGGAAGCCCAGCAGTTGGGGCGTTGGTTGAGAATCATGGAAGCGGTATTTGTAGCTACGCCAGAGGCTTTGGCGACGTCAACCAAGCGGGGGCGTTGATTGGGGTGAGTATTTTTTGGGCTGTCTGGGGACTCATTTTTAGAAGTTTGGCGTCTATCCATAAGATCATAATATGTAGCAGGATCGCTAAAAAGCGAGAATCCAATACAAATGTAATTCGCTGAAGAAATAATTCGACTAAAGATAACTTCCCCTTGACTTACGAAAATTACATGCTTTGTTAACATCTATATGAAACAATTCATTAGCAGCACTAAAATCCTCCACCCTATTTCGCTTGTTTTGACCTTGATTGCACTGGGAAGTACTATGCTACGAGCGGCTGATTACACTTGGACTAGCGGCGCAACCGCGAATTGGACAACCACAACCGGATGGTCTCCCACTGCTCCAGCTAATGGACCCACGTCATCTGACAACGTCGTGGGCACCTCTGGCAACAATCTGCAGTTGAACTTTACAACTCACAATATCAACAACTTCACGGTGACTACGCCGACAGCAGCCAGTTGGGCTTTGCAGTCAGGGGCGACTGCGCCCACCACGCTGAATGTGGCGGGAACGTTCACAATGGACAGCGCTAAAAGCGTTTTTGTTATGAGAAACTCGGGAGCAACTACCGCAACGCTCACTTTGAATGCGGCCAACATTTCCGTGGTCAACACCACCGGAACTTTTTTCCTCGGCAACACGAGTGAGGCCACTTCACTGCATGCCGTCAGTGTCAGTGGTGCGACCACGGTCAACGCCGGGGCCAAGCTGTACATGAACGTGACCAACTCGGCCAACTTGGGAGCTTTGACTGCCAATGGGCAGGTGGCATTGGTCACCACGACCAACAACGATATTTCCAGAACCGTGACGGTGGCCTCGCTGGCTGGTTCGGGAATCGTGAACGGCAACGTCAGTTCGGGGCTCAACAGCTCAGCGAACCTCATCATCAACGGTTCCGCGAGCAACACGTTTTCCGGGATCATTGGGAACGGGCTCAACAACAGTGTCGTCAGCCTGACCAAGAGCGGGGCCGGGGTCCAGCGGCTCACGGGAATCAATACCTACACCGGCGCAACGACGGTATCCTCTGGAACGCTTTTGGTCGATACGGGTGCAAGTGTTGCGGCTAGTACGAGCATCGTGAATGGTGGTTTGCTCAAGGTGAATGGTATTTCGGGTGGCGTGACAGTGAATAGCGGAGGTAGCTTGGGTGGATCGGGAACAGTAGGTGCGGTAACATTAGTAAATGGTTCATTCCTAAAGCCTGGTAATAGTCCTGGACTCTTAACGGCCTCGTCGGCCACTTGGGCGGCAGGCTCTACCTACCAGTGGGAGATCGACAATGCGACGGGCGTAGCTGGAACGAACTGGGATCTGTTCTCTGTGACGGGGGCATTGAATATGAGCGATCTGACTTCCAGTTCGAAAATGAATCTGGTTTTGGAAAGTCTTTCGCTTGCTAATTATAGCACAACGGCACCCTTTTCGTGGGTTATCGCCAAGGCGGGAAGCTTCACTGGTATTAGTGCTGGGGTCCAAGACTTAACCAGCTTGTTTAATATAAACTCAGCCGCTTTTAATGGTGGGTCAGTAGCAAATCTGCCGAATGGTGGATTCCAAGTAGTCACGGGAACAGAAGGCAGTCTGCGTACCCTTAACTTGGTGGCCATCCCCGAGCCGTCAACCCACACGCTGCTCTTGCTTGCATTTACAGGACTTGGTGTTCATGTGATGTCTCGCCATCGCCGCAGCTAACGTCCCATCCGGTGAAGTTGAGTCTGGATCGCTTGGGCGCGAAAGCTGGACTCGTACCTGGAATAGCCCCGGTAGGGGGATGGGCGGGTTTTACTTTGGTGGAGCTTTTGGTGGTCGTGGCCGTGATCGGAATTCTGGCCGCACTGGTCACGACCCCGATCAATCGCATATTGGAATCAAGTATGCGAAGCAAGTCCCAGTCTAACCTGAAACAACTGCACAACTACGTGATGTGCTATGTAGCGGACAACAACGGGGACTTGCCTCCATCTTGGAATCAAACCCAACATTGGTTGACCGAGTTTCAAAATGCTGGCTACCTGCCCAAGCTTCCTTCCGGAAACACCAAGGGTCTATGGCTTAAAGCCGATGTGTTGGTCTGCCCGGCCATGCGCAAGCGCGACGGGAAAGCCAACGTGTTATCGGATGCGTCTTACGCCATGAACTCAAACATCGGCCGTCCCGCAGCCACGGTGCCAAATCCGAATATAAACCTGTGGAAGATCACGCAAGCGACCGAGCCCTCCAAAACTTATCTGTTGCTCGACGGGGTGTACAAAGGCGAGTTGTGGTCGTCGGTGCACTACCATGGCAATACGACAATCCGCCCGCCCTATAAAAACAACCCGGCCTTGAATGACGGAGAATTTGATATCTTGTACCTCGACGGACATGTTCAGAGTCACAAGACCAATGACCTGCCGCCGTTGATCTGGCAATCCGCGCAGGACCATCCGGGCAACATCGCTTGGCGGGGAGGAAAACCTTGGTAGGTGTCCGAGAGGTTGAACAAAAAATTGAAACCGTCCATTGCCAGTAATCGCTCACCTTGGTTAACCGTTTCGCTCGCGTTCGCCTCGATCTTTATCCTGGGCATCCCGGTTTCAAACGGGGAACTCGTGCACCGTTACTTTTTTTCGGAACAATCAACGAGTGATTTGGTTGGGAAAGAGGACGGACAAAGCCCATCCATAGCTGAATTCGACGCGATAAAGTTTTCCGAGGAGGTCCCTAAAAAAGCGACCGGCGTCTCGCTCGATTTGTCGCAAGTCGGGAAAGACAGATTATCGGGGGTCACACTTAGAGGCTCTGTTCTGAGTGCGAAAAAAGGGGCTTATGCCTTGTGGATTAGACCCGCTCAGGAGGTGGCGGACGAAATAAATCACTACATTATTGGCTCTGTCCCGCTGTTGGACGGGATCACGCTGGTGATCAGGAGTCGCTCAGGGGTCATAGTACATGCCAAGGGTAGCAGCATCGGCCCTGCATCTCTAGCTCCTGCAAACACATGGCATCATATCGCAGTCGTTTGGGATGCGACCAACGATTCGGCAGTGGGGCCTCGCGCCGAGCTTTATGTCGACGGGGATTTAGTCGGCACTGTTGCGCTTAAGGGGATGGTTGCAGCGCAAAGAGTGATCTGTGGCGCTTATATTTTGAAATACGAATTCGGCAGTTCGGGACAATCCTATTCGGCCAACCAGTACCGAGGACTTATCTACGACCTGCAAATCTATGGTGATTCACTGATGGCTGGTCAGGTCAAGCAGCTCTACGAAAACCCGGGCATGGCCTTTGGTGAGATCTCGGAAAAACTTCGAAAAATACCCAGCCCGAATCCGAGCAGTAAACATGTCTTATGAGTTTCACATGCTGTTTCCGCGGTGCTCATCTCCGGGGGATTTGCTGCACTGTGGACCTCAGGGCTTCCATGTTGCCGACGTGGCCCATGCCATCGCCTGGCGGGGGGCACCACAGCAATAGGGGTGGGTTTTGGAAATGATGAAGAACTGATCTGAACCACGCATGGATCCCACCTTCTAAAATGAAACCGCTTTTTCTTCTGCTCATGCCCGTTGCACTGGTGCTTGCCGCGGTGCATGCCAGTGCCGCCGAAGTGCGCCCGCCCAATATCATCATCATTCTGGCCGATGACCTCGGGCGTCACGACCTGGGGTGTTACGGGAGCAAGGATGTCCGAAGCCCGAATATTGACCGACTGGCGAAGGAGGGCGTCCTTTGCACGGCTGCCTACACGACCGCGCCACAGTGCACGCCGTCCCGGGCGGGGTTGCTTTCCGGAATCCACCAATCCCGGTTCGGGGTGGAGACCGTGATCGGATCCCAGTTTGAAAAGTTTGCGGAGAAGGAGCGATGGGGGATGCCGCACGAGATAAAGCTTTTCCCGGACTATCTCAAACCCCATGGCTACATCACGGCCTGCGTGGGCAAATGGCACCTCGGATATTCCGACGATCACAATCCGATTAATCACGGGTTCGACCGTTTTGTCGGCTTCCTCCACGGTGGGAGCTACTTTCTGAAGGGGACCTCCGGGATTCCCATCCTCAATGGCACCGAGCGTGTAGTGTTCGACAAGCCCGCGTATCTGACCGACTACCTTACGGATCAGGCCATCGATTTCATCGGTGCCAACAAGGACCGGCCGTTCTTTCTCTACCTGGCCCAGTTCGCGCCCCATGTCCCCCTGCAGGTGACCCAGAAATACCTCGACCGGTTTTCCGATGTGAGTAACCCGAACCGCCGTGCTTTCCTGGCCATGATGTCCGCGCTGGACGACGGGGTGGGGAGGATCATGGATTTCCTGAAAGAGAATCAGCTTGATGAAAATACGTTAATTTTTTTCACCAGCGACAACGGCGGTCCCACCGGCGACAACCCGGATAAGGGGGAGAACACGTCGCGGAACGATCCCTTCACAGGGGTGAAGGGCGATCTGCTCGAGGGGGGGATCCGGGTTCCCTACATCGTGCGGTGGGCAGGGCACCTGTCGGCCGGAACGGTTTACGAGGGGCCGGTTTCCACGCTCGATTTTCTGCCTACTTCGATTGCGGCCGGCGGCGAAACCCCGCCCGCTCAATTGGAGGGAATGAATATTCTGCCATATCTTGATAGTAGGAAGCCGCCGCTTGCGGACCGGATGCTCTTCTGGCGGTTTGGAATCGAGATGGCCGTGCGCAGCGGTGACTACAAGCTGTTCCGCCCGTATCCCGGGGTGAGTGAATTTTCCAATATCAAGGAAAACCTTACGGAAGATCTTGCGAAGGGGCTGGAGTCGAAAAATCCCGAAAAATTCCGTGAGCTAGACCGGGCGTTGACCGATTGGGGAAACCGGCTGGCCGTTCCGATCTGGAAGAATTTTTTTCCCGATGTCGTGCTGCGCTTGCTGGAGCGGCACAAATACATGGGATACGAAGCCTACCTTCCCGGGGCCACCTCGCTTGAGACGAACAAGCGGAAGTGGGAAGTCACAAAAAAGCTCTACAAAGAAAGCCTCGGGGTCGACCTTGATTCACCCACAGTTCTTACGAAGGAAGCTTCTCCATGAGTCTGCCTCAATCCCTCATAATATAGTCCGGATCCAGCTTCAGACCCCAGACGGAATACCAGTTTTTCAGAAGGCTGCGTCCTTCCCTGAGCTTGTGAAGGAAGGCGCCGTCGGAAGCCAGGTTGCGCATTTCGCCGGGATCCTCGTTTAGATCGAACAGTGCCTCCCTCACCAATTGATCACCCGATGACTCCTTTGACGCGCCCGATTGCGTAGCTTCCGGACGGCCCACCGTGTATTTCCAATTTCCAAAGCGAACAAGCCGCGAGCTGTTGTTCTCCACGACCAGATCCCGCCGCCAATCCTGAACCGGCCAGCCCTCTGCCAGCGGGCGCACGCTGAGTCCCCTCTTCGCGGCGGGGGCGGGGATGTTTGCAAAATCGCAGAGCGTGGGAATCAAATCTAGGCCGTTGGAGACGAGGTTTTGCGTGTTCACACAGCCGGGTTTTGTGACACCCTTCCATTTTACAAGGAACGGGATGCGGATGGATTCCTCATACAGAAACCCTTTGGTGGCCGCACGGTGGGCGCCGGCTTGTTCGCCATGATCGCTGGTGAAGACCACCAAAGTGTTTTCTTCAAGTCCCGCTTCTTTCAGGGCATCCAAAATCCGTCCGATCTGCGCATCCACCCGCTCGGTCAGGCGGTCATACACCCACCGGTAGATCCGCCATTGCCTGTCGTTGTAATTTTTCCGGGTCCATGCGAGATAGTCACCGCGGTGCGCAGACATGTAGGCAGTCAATTCCTTTTCCGGGACCGGATAGTTCGGTGGAAGAGGCGGGCAGACCTTTTCATGAAATTCCTGTTCTGAAAGCCCCGGAGGAAATTTCATGGCCTCATCCACTTCTGCCAGCGCAAGCGGCGCCGACTGGTCCACGGTGTTCGTCGAGATCTTCGACGCCCTCATGAAATCGCGCAGAGGAAGATGGCAGATGTCGTGGGGATTGATGAGCGAGGCCACCAGGAGAAAGGGTTTGTCATGCGGATTTTTAAGGAACGCCTCGCAGGCTCCCACGGCAGGCTCACGGCCTTCGTTGTCCCCGGGTGCCAGCCGTTCCTCGAATCCGTAGGCTGTCACATTGTCGAGCGCTTCTGGTTGGCCGGGCAGATGCACTTTGCCGGCATAGGCCGTGTGGTATCCGGCGTCGCGAAAAATCGTGCCCATGGCCTGGTCAAGAATGTCCTTGGAGACAGGATTCCGCATATCCTTGTTGTCCTCCATGCCGATCTCAGAGGGCATCCGTCCGGTGAACAGGCTGAAGCGCGATGGAATGCAGACGGGATTGGCGCAATAGGCTTTTTCAAAGCGTGCCCCATCGGCTGCGAGGCGGTCCAGATTCGGGGTTTTCACCCAAGGATTTCCCGTGCAGCTCATCATCACCGCCTGTTGTTGATCGGTGATGATTAGAAGAACGTTCGGCCTATTTTTCTTCGTGGTTGCCCCGGCTGCCGACGAAAGAAATAAAGCAAAAAACATTGCCGCAGTGGCGCGACAATTCCAGTGCATGATGACATTCATCGGAGTTCCGGTGCCGTGTCGGAATGGGGCTTTGGCGATATAGAAAATACATTCCGGATGGCGTCGAGGTAGCCGAATCCGAATTGCCGCGTCGGCATCACATAATGGCCCTCGCCGAATTCATTCCAGTTGTCCACCAGAAGCATCCGGCCTTCGAGGGACGAAGCTGGTCGCTTGTCCAATTCCGCCTTGGCATCCATGCAAAGCTTTTGGAAATCCTGTGGGTCCAGCCGCCAGCACGAGGATTTTGGAAATTTCGGATTCCACGGTCGGGAATCCCACCCCATCGAAACCGTCAGGATGCCCGGGAGCGAGGCGTTTTTCTCCTGTTCCTTCCAGCACATCTGCTGCGCCCGGATAATTTCCGCCGGCATGGCGGGGCGCGGGAGCTTCCCAGCGAATGTGGGCCAGTGGTAGGACGAGACAAAGTCCATGCCGATGCCCTTAAGGTCTTTGAGCGGATTGGCCGGCGACTCATGATATTCGCCGATGACGGTGAGGCCCTTAAAGCCTTCGCGGATGCACCTGTCCCGCATCTTTCCGATGGCTGCGCGGGTCTGCTCGACGCCCCCCAATTCCTTGATGAGAATTTCCGGGCGGTAAATGAAAAGTACCGGCTTGCCATCAAGAACCAGGTAGTTTTTTCGGTGGAAATAATTCTCCAGCCAATAGGGGAGGACGTTTTCCAGTAAATCCTTTTCCGATGCGATCCCGCAGGCCTGCTTGCTGCCGTTCTCCCAAAGCAGTGCGAATTGGAATCGGTCTCCATATTGGCTTTTGAACAGCCCTTCGTGCAGCCAGTGTTCCAGCCAGGGTTTGACAGGTTTGTCGAGGTTGCCCTTTTCGCGATACCAACATGGCACGAAGAAGGAAATGCCGTGGTCCAGTGCCCATTTGATTTCCCAATCCGTCACGCCGGGATCGCCCTCGTGATACCAACCAAGGAGCGGTTGCCTCTCCGGGAATGGCATGATCTGGTCCCACTCCTTGCCATTGCGACAGCCGGGTTTCCAAAGCGGACACATCCACGCTCCGACGAGATACCGACCTGTTTCCGCGGGTTCTGGAGCCGGTGCGGATTTGCTCTCCGAGGAGAGCGTTCGGACGGCTTCGGCACCTCCAGATGCCGCGGGAATTACCGGACGTTTTTGCGCGTCGGGATACATCAGCTTCCAGGTGTTCGCCGGATACATGTCGCCTAGAAACAGAGGCTGTGGCAGCCAGACGCGGTAAAGATTTTTTTCGCTCCAGCCGTTGCCGGCGGAAACAAAATCGCACATCGCCAGCCTGATCTGCCGATGGTTGAAGAAGTGGCTCGGGCGCACCTCGAACGGTACCTCAAAGGCCATCCAGACATCGTCAGGCTTAGAGGTGCAGTGTTTGAGGTCTACACGGCCGTCGTCGTCCACCTGCAACCGTACCGCGATGTTCTGCGGCGCGGACAAGCGGCTGTCCAGAGCAAGCACGATCGGTCCGCGCTTGACCGCGAACTCCGGAGCGCCGCTGGGAGCTGGCACGGCCCGTCCCCGCAGGTCAAGATTCAGGACAACCTTGTCGCCCGGCGACCATTCGCGGTCGAGCTTCGCATACGTTCCGGGCTGGCATGGCACCGGTTTCCCGTTCACGGTGAGCTTGGTCGATGTACTCCACGCGGGAATTCTCAAACGCAACACAAAGTGGCTTTTGCGGGAGGGAGTGACGGTGATTGCGATTTGATCGGTGATCGGGTATTCGGTCTCCTGAATTATTTTCACGTCCGTGCCGTCGGCAAGTTTTGCTGTGGCCGTTCCAGGCGCGTAAAGATTCACTACCGGGCCGTCCTTGTCCATCATCTGCGCCCAACGTGGGGTCAGCAGCAATCCACGCGGACCGTTGGCGACGCAACAACTGAGCTGGACATCGCTGTGCTGGTGCGGACTGGGCACCCGCTGTCCTGCCAGCGGACACCAATACGACCACCAGTCGCCACCGGGAGTCATGGCTCCCAGAAGCGCGTTGTAGAGTGACACCTCCAGTTCGTCCGCCCACGCTGGATCGCCGGTCAGCCGCAGGAGCTGGGAGCACAGCTTCATCCAGGTGACGGTGACGCATGTTTCCATCGGCTGCTCCAAAATCCCGGTTTGCGTCCGGGTTCCGTCGGCCCAAAGTTCTTGGTTAGAGGCGGAGCCCGTGATCATCAGTTCATTCTTCCGGATGCTTTGGGCGAACGCGACGACAGCATCGAGGTATCTGCGATTGCCCGTTACGCGGTATATTTCGCAGAGCCCTTCGAAGCAGGACATCATCTCGTAGGCTTTTGGAGCGCCGATTTTCCGCGGACTAACACCCGCCAGAGCGTCGTCGATCAGGCGCAGACCTCCGGGCGCAAATTTGTTAGGGACTTTCCATTTGGCGACGAGGTCTTCTGCAAAATCGAGATACCGTTTCTCGCCAGTCCGCTGGTAGAGCAGGACGGTCGGCTCCAGAATCGAACTCGGGGCGAGGCCCTTCAGGACATCGATTCCGGTTTCCGTGAGATTGACTTTGTCGACGGGAGCCTCGCCGATCAGATGGTCCATTTCCCGACATGCTGCCTCGAGAGCGGTTTTGTTGCCGGTGAGATCGTAATCGGCAATCAAACCCAGTAGGACATACTTGCGCCCCCAGACATCCCAGATGCCCAGATGATGGTCGGCGTCGTAGGTGCCGATGTATCCGTCCGGAGTTTGAGTCTTGATCAAAGCCTCCACCGCCTTGTCTAGTTTGGCTCTGTTCTCCGGCGTCGGTTGGTAGGCATAGCCCAGTGCAGCAGAGGTAAACCATTTGCCCCAATATTCGCAGCGCCAGCCCCCGCTGTCCTTCTCAATGCGTTCCCTGAACGGCGTTATTAGCTTTTCGAGGTCCTGCGACATCACGCGCTGTGACAGACACAAATCCAACTTATTGCCGACCCAGCCTTGGAGCTGAACCGTGCCGGTTGGCGCGGGGGTCAATGCGTCACCTACCGGGTCAGCCTGGACGGATACCGCAAGAACGGCAGAGATACAGGAGAACAGGCGGAGGATGTTTTTTTTCTTCATTAAGCGAGGGGCTCCACCAGACTCTGTTTCTCTTTTTTCAGGCTTATTGTTGTCCCAGCGAGTGTCCGCTACAATAGGCCGATTACAAACGGGTAACATGGGGCGGGGAAATCGAAGAAAAAGCTCACGGAAGCCAAATTTATATGAATTGTTTCATAGTCAGGTCAATCAGAAAAATGCCTACCGTTTGAAGGAACGCTTCAAATAATCCGTTCTCGGTCGGTCAAATGCAGCCCAACAGCGCCGGGCACTCGATAATTTACCGCTCGAGGATGAACCCCAAGATCCAGCGCAATTTTAAAGTGTTTAGCCCCTATTCCTTCATCGCCCGCATCACCCAGCACATCCCGGACAAAAGCTTCCAGCTCGTGCGCTATTACGGATGGTATTCCAATAAGATGTGCGGCCAGTGGCTCAAGCAGGCGGATGCCGGACCCGTGGAGGTGCCCGAAGGCGAGGTCATAGACGTCTCCGCATACAAGCCCCGCCCGATCCCCTCCAAGAAATGTCGCGAACTCATCCAGAAATCTGGGAAGCTGACCCGCTCCTGTGCCCGCACTGCCACAAGGAGATAAGAATCCTGGCCCCTATTAACGAGGCTCCGGTCATCAAACGCATCCTGCGCCATCTCGGATTGTGGGAGGCTGGCGTGCGGGTCGACACCGCCCGCGACCCGCCCCGTCGGGCCGGTCATTGAACCCGGGCTCGATGACCCATTCCCCGACTACGTCCACGAACCGGTATTTGCGGAAAACTGGCAACCTGAGGAGCGGAAAGTTGCGCACTGGGGACTCGTATTTCCCGCCCGCCCTCCCCCCGAACCCAGCATTTTGAGGTGTGGGCACGCCCGCACCTTGAAACAATGGCGGATTGACTCTTCAATCCAACCTTGCATCTTTCGGCAATGGAAACAGTTGCTTCCTATCTCAAACATCGGCCCAACGCTTCGGAGTGCGTAAAAGCAATTCCCTATCAGCTAGCCACGGCGGAAGCGAATCCCGTTAGCTGGCCAGCCCTGCTTCCCGAGGTTCGCCCACCCCTAGTTGTCGGAAATGATCACAATCACGTTGGGACGGTCGCTCCTCTACTGCTCGGTGGCCAGCAGGGGGGGCAGCATGCGAGGCTCGGCCCGGCCATAAAACAGAAACCGACCACCGTCCAAAACAGGTGCGATCTAGGCATAACAATCATCCTCGGTTCAAAAACGGTCGGTCTCTCAACGCCGCTTCATGCACGGTACAGCGAAGCATCGACACGGCGATAGAACCCCATGCGACACCACTTGGCACTTTGCGATAGGTTCTGCCGATCCGGCAGGCCTTCTGCCATCATGGGTTCGGCGTCAATCGAGATGGATTCACTCTGGGATCGACTGAAACTATGAACGGGCACACTTGCATTTTGCTCCGACGAGCCCCCACGGCCGGCTTGCTTGTCGCTGCACTGGTGATGGCCATGGCGTTGATCGTAACGCCCGCCGGCGTGCGAGCGGCCCCCCCTGTGAGGGAGGCTCCAGCCGCTCCGCTGATCGACCTCGATATCGCCGTCGCGCCGGTGTGGGAGGGCAAGACGATGCATCACGAGACTGTGTTGTTTCTGCAGTCGGACAACGCCCCCGAGGCCTCGCTCCTCTACGCCCCGGTGCGGATTACGTCGGTCATGAGCCCCGACTGGCAGACCACGTATGAGGAGGGGCGCGACTACACCGTCGACGGCCGGGTTCTCCGGCTGACGAAGGAGACCCGCATTCCTTTCGTGACCCGGGAGCAGATGTATCCCGCGGAAAATGGCAGCGCGGGTGTCACGGGGCGCGTGGGTGGCGGCCTCCTTGTGATGGGCATTCCCGGCGGCAAAAAGTTTTGCCAGATGCAGGTGGCGGTGACCTACGATCACGACGAGAAAGGGTTCGGCACTTATCAGCCGCCTACCTTTGCGGCGACTACGCTCCCCCGAACGATCACGGCGCTCCGCGAGAAGAAACCACTCACGATCGTGGTCTATGGCGATAGCATCGCGAACGGGGCCGAGACGAGCGGATTCTGGAAGGTGCCTCCGTTCATGCCCTCGTGGGGCGAGTTGGTGCGGCGCACGCTGGGCAAGCAATACGGTGCCACAATCGAATATTTCAATAAGTCTTTGGGGGGCAAGGCATCGGATTGGGGGCGGGAACAGGCTGAAAGTCGTGTGGGCTCCAATTACCCCGACCTCGTTATCATTGCCTTCGGCATGGGCGACGCCCATAGCTCCAATATGGTTCCCAACAAGACATACAAGGCGAATATCCAGGGGATCATCGACACGGTGCGCAAGCGAAAAGCCGAATGCGAATTCATCGTCGTCGGAACCATGCTCGCCAACCCCGAGTCGTCGGGGTTCAGCGGCAATCAGGCCGGGTATCTCGTGCCCCTCGCGGAGTTGGTGGCCGAGAACAAGGGGGTCGCATTGGCAGACGTGACCTCGGCCCACGCCTTCATGCTGACGCGGAAAAAGTTTTGGGACATGAGCGGCAACGGCGTGAACCACCCGTCCGACTTCCTGGCCCGCGTCTACGCCCAGGTGCTCCTCAAGCTGCTTGTCGAGTGACGCCACCGTGCATTCGGCGGCCGGGAGGCTTGATCAGATACAGTATTTCTTTAAGACTGCATCCATGAAAAGTCTCGTGATTGTAAAAGGATAGGTCGGCCAAATGCTGCACGAACTTTCGAACGCCCGTCATCGGCTTTCGAGGGCAGACGCTCTTTGGAACGCATGATTTGCCGACGTATGGCGGCGAATGTGCTTTTCAACAGTGGTGCGGCGGGTTCGGTGCAGACCACCATGGAGTTCTTCTCATCAATAACGGAACCTATGGTGGGGATTGTCTCGGCAACTCGATCCGCCTGACCCTCCAGAGATCGCCTGCCTACAGTGCTCATGCTTGGGAAGATTTGCGCTACATCCCGACCGACCGCTTTGTCCCTCGTATGGACCAAGGTGAGCGGATATTCCAGTTTTGGGTGATTCCCGGCGACCGGGAGAGCCTGCTTTTGTCAGCAGACCGATTGGCGCTCGAGCGCAATCAGCTCCCGTATTCTCTGCAAGCGTTCCCGTCCGGCAACGGTGTTCTCCCTCTACCCTCTTTGGTATTGGAGAACTCGAAGGTGCTTCTCAGCTCCCTGCGACGCGTCCCCGCCGACAACGGCTGGATCTTCCGGCTCTTCAATCCCACGGGACAAACTCAGTCGGCAGTCGTCTCTTGCCTCAACCACAAGGTTGGGAGCTTTGCTCTCGCCGCTTATGCATACGAGAATGGGAGCCTTTGCGATGAAGCTCAGAAAGCCATACTTAAAAATTCGGCAAAGAGGCTATTCGATCGCCCTTAACCACGTTCAATAGGCCGTCAACACCATGGTCGACGCCATAGTCTACCATGGTCAATTTGCTGTCAGACCATGTTCAATGGCGAAACAACACCACAGTCAATCCATGTCAAACCACGGTCAATCCACAAACAACGCTAAACAATCCATAAACTTAAAAAAACAACGCAAAACAACGCCACAACTGGAGCGGAAGGGGGTTTTAAGGGGTATAAAAGTGGGGTTAAGGTCAAAAGAGGCCCAACTAAGCCGAGAACCTGACCGAGAAACTACCGAGAATCTACCGGGAGCCTGACCGGGAATATGACCGAGAACTGAAATTAAATACCCCGAAAATACCCCTTAAATAGGCCGAAATTGCCCCGAAAAGGGGCCGAAAATGCCCCTAAATAACCCATGATTCAAAAAATCCTTTCTGTGGCAGGACTTCGGTTATGATTTTACCCGAAAAGCTCTGCGATAAACGTTATAAACGATATAAATGCACTAAAAGGGGCAAGAAACAGTGTCGTTGATATCGTTTGTAACGTTTATCGCATGGGTTTGGGGGAATTTATCGGGTTGATAGTAGCGAAAACTAATGGGCCCACCACCAGGGCATTTGATTTCCAGTCTTCGAAAGTGTCCGGCTGAATACAGCTGATTGAGGTGCAACCTGGCCTCCTCTGCGGTTCTAGCCAGCCGCTTTCTTTGGACGTCGGCGGCAACTATGAATTCTTTGTCCTGCGCTAATTCAAGGATCTGAGTTCGGATCGTATTCTTTCGGTTGTCTCGTGTGTAA
>Ga0114976_10001313_pt1 | contig 15488 bp, 9 predicted proteins | sample S_130805_EF_Meta_FD_87319 | JGI IMG/M metagenome (GOLD analysis project Ga0114976, IMG submission 87319) | Freshwater microbial communities from Lake Simoncouche, Canada to study carbon cycling - S_130805_EF_MetaG | ecosystem: Environmental > Aquatic > Freshwater > Lake | place: Lake...
GCCAGGCGAGTTCGTTGGCGAGCAGGTCGTCTTCTGCAGCGGATCCGTGGCAGGCGTCGAAGAGTCGCGCCGCCTCGGCGACCGCGGCGTCGTGGCGGCCCGCGGCGGCGAGCAGTTCCGCCAGCACTCGGCGGAAGACTCGCGTCGTGTTCGCGTCGCCGAGCGTGCCGTCGCCATCGTTGCCGACCGCGATGCGGGCCGCCCCTTCCCCAGACCGCTCCAGCAACCGGACTGCCACGATCGCCTCGTCGACCGCGGCTACCGACGGCTGAGCCGAGCAGTCGATGAGCGCCCGCATGAGTCGCGCCGTCGGGCGGCCGCTCGGGCCGATGCCCGATGCGATCTTGGGGGCGATCCCGATCCAGGCCGGGTCGTCGGGGTGCCACTCGCGGGCAAGGAGCGCCGCGGCGATTCGGGAGCCCGCGGTCGTCCGCTCGAGCCGCACGATCCGCGCCAGCGGCTCGACACCTGCGTCGTCGTCGAGCCGCAGAAGCCGGTGCATCAGGTTCACGCGGGTGTCGAAGTCGCCGCGGACGTAACGATCGAGGAGGGAGGTCACCGCGGGCGGATCGGAAGCTGAAGCGATGGGCAACGCCTCGACGAGCCAGCGTGCCTTGAGCGCCACTTCGAGATCGTCGCTCGACTCTGCGGCGGCGAGGAGCGCATCGGCGGCATCGCCACCGATCGCGGCGAGCTTGCCCGCGGCTCCCTCACGAACCGCATACTCGTCGTCGCCGAGTTGTCGGATCAGATCCGCGACGACCACGGCATCGCCTGCATCCGCACGGGCGCGGTGGCTCGCCCATGCCAGGAGGCACGCGGCCGCGACCAATGTCCGGGCGATTCCCATCGGCCGCATACGGAAAACCCTCGCGGACAGACAAGGCCGACACCCGAGGAGTGGCCCACCGAAGCCTACGACTCCAGACCGAGCCGGGGCAAGCAGGTGGACTTCCAAGTGGTGGTGGATGGCGCGCGGAAAAAGGTGACAGCCACCTTTTGCCCGCCTTACGTCGCGTCGGGCTCGATGCCCAGATCGCGAATCGTGACGAGCGCTTCCAGCGGTATGCCGCGGGCTGCCAGCGCCTCGCGGCCCCCGGCAAGCCGGTCGATCACCGTCACGAGCCGTTCCACCACGAGGCCAAACTCCTGCGCCCGGTCGATCGCCAGAAGCGACGAGCCGCCGGTCGTGACCACATCCTCGACGATCACCACCCGCTGGCCCGGCTCCACCGGGCCTTCGATGTATTTCTGGAGGCCGTGGCCCTTGGCCTCCTTGCGGACCATGAAGCCCTTGAGCGGCACCCCCGCGACGCCGGCCATCGTGACCACGGCCCCGGTGACCGGATCGGCGCCGATCGACATCCCGCCCACGGCATGCGGCAGCGGGCCGGCGGCCTCGAGCCGGTCGAGGATCGCGCGGCCGACGAGCATCGCCCCGTGGGCATCGAGCACCACCTGCTTGGCGTCGAGATAGAAACTCGCCTCGCGGCCGGACGCCAGGCGAAACGTGCCTCGCTTCAGGGCGCGGGCGGCGACGAGGTCGATCAGGTCGCGGGAACGGGCTGCGGCTTCGCTCATGGGGCGGAAGTATAGAGGGGCGTGGCCGGATCGTGCCCCGTTTTTGACTCCCCTCCCGGAGAACCTAGAATTCGGCTTGGTTGCCGTCCGGCCGGAGTGTCTCCATGCGGCTTGGTTCCGCCCTTGTTCGCCGCGTCGCGGTCGCCGCCTGGCTGATGATCGGCGGGGTCGTCGCGCCCGCGGTCGCGGGAACGGTCGTGGTGCCGGTCCGGCTGCCCCTCACCGGCACCCGCGACACGCAGGTCGAGGCCGCCGTCATCCGCCGCCTCGGGCAGCTCCGCGACCAGGCCCCCGAGCGGGGCACGCTCGTGCTGCGTTTCGACGCGGTCGATGGCGAGCCGCCCGGCGGCAGCGACTTTGGCCGGGCGCTGGAGCTGGCCCGCTTCCTCGTCGATGAACGGCTCGCCGGTGTGAAGACGGTGGCCTGGCTTCCGGAGGGGGCGACCGGGCATGCGGTGCTCGTGGCCCTGGCCTGCGACGAGATCGCGATGCCCGCCGACGCGGTGCTCGGCCCCGCGACGGCCCCCGGCGAGCGGCCCGATGAAGCGGTCCGCACCGCCTACCGGCTGATGGCCGCGCGGCGACGGACGGTGCCGCCGGCGGTGGCCGAGGCGTTCGTCGATCCCGCCGCCCGCGTGGTCCGCGCCTCCACCGACGACGGCGAGCAGTTCGTCACCGAGGCCGAACTCGACGCGCTCCGCGACCGGGCCGCCGTGGTGGACGTCGAGCCGCTCCAGCCCGTGCCGCTGGCCGTCGATGGCCGCCGCGGCCGCGAGCTCGGGTTCGTGCGGGTGCTCGCGCGAACGCCCGCCGAACTGGCCCGCGGCCTCGGCGTTGCGGAATCCGCCCTCGCCGCCAACCCGGCCCTCGACGGCGGCTGGAGGCCGGCGATGGTGTCGCTCACCGGCGCCATCGGGCCCGAGACGGTGGCGCGGCTCCGGGGCCGGATCGAGCGGGCGATCGCCGACGGCTCGAACTTCATCTGGCTGCGGATCGACAGCGCGGGGGGCGTTCCCGAGCAGAGCCTCGTGCTCGCCAACTGGCTCTCGGGCCTCGATCCGACGACCGTGAAGACCGTGGCCTACGTCCCGCGGGAGGCCCGGGGCGACGCGGCGCTCGTGGCCCTGGCCTGTGACGAGCTCGTGATGCACCCCGGGGCCACGCTCGGGGGCGAGGGCGCCGCGGCGATCGCCGGGCGGCGGGCCGACGCGATCGTGACCTCCTGGCGGGCGGGCGTGGCGAAGCTTCGCGGCCGCTCCTGGTCGCTGCCGGCGGCGCTCGTCGCGCCCGGCATCACCGTACACCGTGCGGAAGAGCAGGGCTCGGGCCGCGTGGAGTATTTCAGCGAGGCCGAACTCGCCGCCCGCAATGACCGCGACACCTGGCGGCTCGGGCCTGCGATCGGCACCGGGCCGTTTGCCCTCGACGGCCGCCGCGCCGAGGAACTGGGTCTTGCGGACCACGTGGTGGACGATGCCGAGGGGCTCCGCCAGGCCTACGGGATCGAGGGCCGGGTGGCGGTCGCCGAGCCGGGCTGGGCCGATCGGCTCTTGGAGGCGCTCGCCAGCCCGAGCCTCGCGTGGCTCTTGCTCATGATCGGCGCCGCCGGTCTCTACATCGAGCTCAAGACGCCCGGCATCGGGTTCGGGGGATTCGTCTCGATGGTGGCGTTCATCGTCTACTTCTGGAGCCAGTATCTCAACGGCACCTCCGGCTGGCTCGAGGTGATGCTGTTCATCGCCGGCGTGATCTGCGTGGCCGCGGAGATCTTCGTGCTGCCGGGATTCGGCGTGCTCGGCCTCGGTGGCGGGTTGCTCGTGATCGCCTCGATCGTGCTAGCCAGCCAGTCGTTCGTGATGCCGGTCAACGATTACCAGATCCGGCAGATGCAGTGGTCGCTGCTCGGGATCCTCGCGGCGGCGGCGGGCGTGACCCTGCTCGGCTTCCTGCTCCGCCGCTGGCTCCCGGCGACGCCGATCCTGCGGAACGTGGTGCTCGAGCCGCCGGACGACGCAGACGTCGACGACCCGCTCGACGAGCTCGTCGGCCGCTTCGGCACCACGACCACGCGGCTGGCACCGGCCGGCAAGGCGCGGATCGGCGACGCCGTCCGCGACGTGGCCAGCGACGGGCCGCTGATCGAGCCCGGCACGGCCGTGCGGGTGGTCGATGTCCGCGGCGGCCGGGTGATCGTCCATCCCGCGGAGGGCGCATGACGCCGCTGGCCTGGGTGGCGGTGCTGCTTCTCGTGGGCCTCGTGGCGCTGGCCCTCGAGGTGTTCGTGCCGTCCGGCGGCGTGCTCGGCTTCCTGAGCGTGGTCGCGCTGATCGCCGGCGTGGCGCTGGCGTTCATCGAGCAGGGACCATGGTTCGGAATGGCCGTGCTCGCGGGCACCTGCCTCGCGGTGCCGGTGGTGCTCGGCCTCGCGTTTGAGGTGTTCCCCCATACGCCGCTCGGCCGCCGCGTGCTGCCGCCGCCTCCCCGGCCGGACGAAGTGGTGCCCGATGCGGACCGCCGTGCGGCCCTCCGCACGCTCGTCGGTCGCACGGGCCTTGCGACCACGGACCTCCTGCCGTGGGGCGGCGTGGCGATCGACGACGTCGGCCACGAGGCGGTGAGCGAGGGCGGGCCGATCGCCCGCGGCGCGGCGGTGGAGGTGGTGGGCACGCAGGCCGCGGCCCTCGTGGTTCGGCCCGCGGCGGCACCAGTCGCCCGGCCGGCGGCAGTGGCCCCGACGGAGCCGATCGCCGTGCCCCGCGACCTGGAAACGGCCCTCGAGAGCTTCGACTTTGACGCCCTCGACCTCGGCCCGGCCCCGAAATCGTCGCGGCCTCCCGATCAACTTGACTCGCCCGAGACCCCGAACAAGGCTTGACTGTCGTGTTGGTCGTGCCCGCCCGCTCCCGGAGTCGTCCATGTCTCTCCTCCCCCTGATCGTGCTCGGCCTCGGCGTCTTCGCCCTGCTGTTCGTGTTCGCCGTGCTGGCCCGCTACCTGCGGCTCTGGGTGCAGTCGGTGGCGTCGGGGGCCGGCATCGGCCTGTTCGACCTCGTGGCGATGAGCTTCAAGAAGGTGAATCCCGCCGTGATCGTGCGGAGCAAGATCATGGCGGTGCAGGCGGGGCTCGGCGACTCCACGGGCATCACGGGGCAGGCGCTCGAGGCCCACTACCTCGCCGGCGGCCGCGTGCCCCTGGTGGTGCAGGCGCTGATCGCCGCGCACAAGGCGGGCATCCGCGAGCTCGACTTCAAGCGGGCCGCCGCGATCGACCTGGCAGGCCGCGACGTCCGCGAGGCGGTGCAGACGAGCGTGTATCCGAAGGTGATCGACTGCCCGGGCAAGAACAGCGGCCGCGAGTCGCTCGACGCCGTCGCCAAGAACGGCATCCAGCTCAAGGTGAAGGCCCGCGTGACCGTGCGGACCAACCTCTACCAGCTGATCGGCGGTGCCACCGAGGAGACGATCATCGCCCGCGTGGGCGAGGGGATCGTGTCGGCGATCGGCTCGGCCGAGAGGCACTCCGACGTGCTCGAGAACCCAGACGTGATCTCCAAGACGGTGCTCGCCCGCCGGCTCGACGCCAACACGGCGTTCGAGATCGTCTCGATCGACATCGCCGACATCGACGTGGGCGCCAACATCGGCGCCCGACTCCAGGCCGACCAGGCCGAGGCCGACACCCGCGTGGCCCGGGCCAATGCGGAGGGCCGGCGGGCGATGGCGGTGGCCCGTGAACAGGAGATGATCGCGGCGATCGAGGAGAGCCGGGCGGCCCTCGTCGATTCGGAGGCCGAGGTGCCCAAGGCCGTGGCCGACTCGCTCGCGTCGGGCCAGCTCGGCATCACCGACTACTACAAGCTCCGCAACCTGCAGGCCGACACCGACATGCGGCGGAGCATCGCCTCGGGCCCGACCCCCGCCGTGGCCGGCGGCCAGTGACCATCCTCCGGAGCCTCGTCGCCATGGATGCCGTCGGACCGCTCTTCGCCGCTGGCGGCGACTGGGTCGACATCCTGCTGCCGGCCCTGTTCGCGATCTTCTGGCTCGTCGGGCAGGTGATGAACCTCCTCCGGCGGCCGGCCGGCGGCGGTGCCCCTGCGGCGGCACCCCCGCGGCCGCCGCGCCGCCCCGTGGCCGGCGAACCGCCCGCCGACGTCCGCGTGCAGCTCGAGCGGCAGATCGAGGAGTTCCTGAGGCAGTCACGCGGCGGACCTCAGCAGCCCGCGCCGGCACCGCGGCCTGCGACGCCGAAGCTGCCCGCAGCGGTGAAGGCGGAACGGCCACAGGCAGGAGGCAAGAAGGCCGCGAAGCCTCCGGCCCGCGCGGCGGCGAAGTCGGCCAAGCCCGCACCCCGCCTCACCGATCGCCAGTTCGCGCCGCTCGGCGATGCGGGCGACGACGTCATCGAGCACGTGCAGGAAGCGTTTGCGAACGATCTCGGTCATCGTGATCCGATGCTCGCGCCGCCGCCAGCGCAGCCCGGTGCCGCACGCTCCACCGCCGACGACGTCGCCAAGGCGGTGCGGGATCCGGCGGTGCTCCGCCGGCTGATCGTGATGCGGGAGATTCTCGACCGGCCGGTGCAGCGCTGGGAGTGAGTCTGCGGGCGTGATCCGGCGATCCGGAGGCCGAGCCCCGATGGGCAGGTTGAAAACCTGCCCCCACGTGAGGCAGAGTGGCCGCAGGTTTTCAGAGTGGCCGCAGGTTTTCAACCTGCGGATCTCCCCGCCAACTCGGCTGCCTGGGCAGGTTGAAAACCTGCCCCCACGTGAGGCAGAGTGGTCGTAGGTATTTGAAAGTGGCCGCAGGTTTTCAACCTGCGGATCCTCCCCGCCAACTCGGCTGCCTGGGCAGGTTGAAAACCTGCCCCCACTTCTTCCGGAGCGAGGCCACTGTGTCGGAATGCTGGCAGGTGGTGCTGGCATGGCCCGTCCCAATGAAGAACCCCCGGAAAGAGGGGTCGTGATGGGTGGCAGTGGGCGGTTTTCCCGGGCCGCGACGCGGTTCGAATTCGCGGCTTGAGTGGCCGCCGCGGCTGGTCTACAAGAGGTGCGGCAGGGTCGCTCCGGCGGCCCGAACGCAGCGCGTAGACGAGGAAGCCCAAGCCTCGTCTACGCGCTTTTTTGCTGCCGGACCCACGGCCTGTATCCAAGGATGGATGAGGCAGGCATGTCATCGCTCTCGCTCGCCGCGGTCGCGCGGGTCGTCGCCGCCGCGCTGGTTCTGACGTCGGCTGCGACCGCCGCCGAGGTGGCCACGCTCCCGGTGACGGTGACCGTCTCGGCCGACCACGCCTACCTCCGCTGCGGGCCGGGCGACGATTTCTATCCGACCGAACGGCTCTCCGCCGGCATCGACGTCGAGGTCTGGGCGATCGAGCCGTCGGGCTACTGCGCCGTGCGTCCCGTCCGGGGCAGTTACAGCTGGGTGCTGGCCCGCGACGTTCAGGCCGAGTCGGTGCCGAGCGACGGATCCGCCGTCGGTCCCGGCCGCACGACGGGCGTGGTGGTGACCGACAACGCGGTCGCCCGCGTGGGTTCGCAGCTCAACGACCTCCGGCACGTCACGCAGCTGGCGCTCGAGGCCGGCGAGCGGATCACGATCCTCGAACACGTGCGGATTCCCGACGGCCGGCATGCCGGCGACTGGGTGCGGATCGAGCCGCCGTCGGGAGAGTTTCGCTGGGCGCGGGCCGAAGACCTCGGCCTGCCGCCCGAGCTCGCGCCCGTTCCCGATCCGGCTGCGGTCGCAGATGCCGCCGGTCTCGCCGCGGCGGGGGCTGCGGTCGAGGCACTGCGGGATGCGGGCACCGCCGTGACGCAGGCCGTGGCCGAGTTCGACGCCGCCACCGAGACCGCCGCGCCGCCACCGGCCGGTGGGATGACGAGACTCCTGTCGGGCTGGCTGCCCCGCGGCACCAACGTGTTTGACCGCGCCACGCCGGCGGCGCCGCCGCCCGCCGTGAGTGCCGGCGCCGCCGCCGCCTCGGGAGACGAACTGGCCGACATCGATCTCGCCCTGTCGCTCGCCGTCACCGGTCAGAGCGAGTCGTGGAACCTGGCGCCGCTCCGCGAGCGGTTGCGACTGGCCGCGACCCGGGCCACCTCGCAGGCGGACCGTTCCCGGGCCCAGGCCATCGATGCCAGGCTGGCGCGGTTCGAGTCGATCCAGTCGCAGCAGAAGGGGCTCCAGGTGGCGGCGGCGGCACAGCCCGAGCCGCTGCGGCTCGGGGGCATGTGGTCGAGCCTCTCCACGCTCGGCTCGCGGCCGGTGCGGCCCGGCGTGCTGCCCGGTGGCCAGCCGGCGGGCGGCCAGCCAACCTGGACGCCGCCCGACCAGATGGAGACGACCGGCCGCCTCGCCACCGTGATCTCCCGGCGGCCCGACGCGCCCCGCTGGGCGGTGGTGGACAACGCCAACAACGTGATCGCCTTCGTCACGCCCCAGCCAGGGGTCGATCTCGGGCCGCTCGTCGGCCAGCAGGTGTCGGTCCGCGGGGCCCGCGGCTACATGCCGGAGTACAAGCGGCCGTACCTTGTGGCCTCGGAAGCCCGCGTGCGGATGGCTTCGCTGCCGCCGTCCGGCAGTCGGCCCGACGGCACGCAGTAGCCCGTCAGCGCTTCTGCATCGCGTCGAGCTGGTCGGCCGTCATCCATCGCGCCGCGAGCTCGGCCTGGACCTGCTCCGCGGCGTGCCCCTGGGCCGCCGTGGCAGTCGCCTGTCGACCGGTGGCCAGCGTGACGAGGGCGGTGCGATCGGCCGGCGGGGTGCGCGTCATCCGGTCGGCGATGCGCGACACCGCCACCGGGTTGCGGGCGGCCGCGGCGGCGAACTGCGAGACGAACAGGCTGATCTCGTGGAGGTTCGCCGCGGCGGAGTGGACGATGAGCGGCTGCAGCGAGCGGGTGACGAGCTCGAGCCCCATGCCGTCGACGTCGAGGAAGGCGTCGATCTGCACGGTCTGCCTCGGGCGGCCGTTCGCCGCGGCGGCGTCGCTCGTGATGCGCACGACCACGAGACAGGAGCCCGTGAGCTGCTTGGGCGCGAGCGGCCCGTCGTAGGCACCGCGGCCATGGAACACGTAGAGGCCGCCGTGGTCGCCGCGCTCGCGGTGCAGGAGCCGCAGGGCTCCCACGGTGCCGTAGCCGTCGGCGAGCCGCCACTGCCCAGCCGCCACCGGATCGAGCGTGAGCCGACTGATGCCGAGCACCCGCCAGACCTCGACGAGTGTCTCGGGCTTGGAGAGCACGAAGTCGAGGAGTGCGGGATCGCAGGCGATGCTCGCCGTGGGGAGCCGCCGGTAGAGCGTGGTCCGCTCGATCGCCTGCTCGGCGAGCCGGCGCTCGGCGGCCGGCATCCGGGCCAAGGGGATGGTGTCGATCGCGCGGCGACGGGTGTCGCGGCTCGAGGATCCGGAGTCGGCCATGGCGCCGACGACGCCTCTGGCCAGACTCGATTCGCCGGCGGCCTCGGCCGGCAAGTGAAGCCAGGGCAGGCATGCCAGCCCCAGCAGAAACAGCGCGTGACGGCGCATGAACTCGGTCCCCCCTTGCAAAGCCCTCCCCGGCACCGCGAGCGATGCCGCCTGCGGAAGGTATTCGGCCTGCGGCGCGGTGCCGGGCCAGAGATTCCGACGAGACACTGCCGCGAGAGGCCGCGGCCTTGCGTGCCTTGCCCCGCCTGCGGCGCCGCGGGTCGCCCGCGCTTTCGCAGCTTGCCGGCGTCGCCGGCCTGCCGCCGCCCAGGGTTTCTTGACGCAGGCTTCCACCGTCCGTAGCGTGATGAGTTCGCGGCGGTTCGGCCCGAAATCCCGGAGGCAGATGCATGCAGCGGCACCAGCGACCGAATCGGCGGCCGACCGGAATCCGGCAGCCCGAGCGGACGATCGAGCAGCTCGAGCCGCGGCACGCCTTGGCGGTGAACTTCGCCGCCGGCGTGTGGACGATCGGCGGCGACGACAACGCGGCCCTGCCCGACGACACGATCGTGGTCGAGCGGAACCCGGCCAATCCCCGCCAGCTGCGGGCGACTGTCAACGGCGTCGTCGTCGATGTCCGCTCCGAGGCCCGCATGAAGTCGATCCACGTGGTCGGCGGCGCGGGCGACGACAGGATCACGATCGACGTGCCGGGCAACAGCCGGATCACCACGCGGCTGGAGGGGGGCTTCGGCAGCGACACGATCACCGGCGGCGACGGAGCCGACGTGATCCTCGGCGGTCCCGGCCGCGACACGCTGAGCGGCAACGCCGGCGACGACGAGCTCCGCGGCAATGGCGGGGTCGATTCGCTCGTGGGCAGCAGCGGCGACGACGCGCTCTTCGGCGGCGCCGGCAGCGACGCCCTTCGCGGCGGCGCGGGGGCGAACACGCTCGACGGTGGCCTGGCGGTGGACGCGTTCTACGGCACGGCGGGAGTTGACGTGGCGCGGCTCGATGCCGGCGAGCAGCTCGTTGGCAACGAGGTCACCAATCCGCTGGCGCCGGTCGGTGAGAGCGGCCGGCTGAAGTCGTGGGCGATCGAGGCGGCCGTGGCGCGGTGGCGCGGCCAGCTCGGGCAGCCGGTCGCGCCCTGGTGGGGCAGGCCGATCCCCATCGAAGGGGGCGGCATCGGCCCCGGCATCGCCACCACCACCGCCACTCCGTACACGGCGCCGGCGTCCGATCACTCGCAGACGCCCACGCAGGCCGCGGGGGTGGACGAGGGGGATCGGGTGAAGACCGACGGCAGCCACCTGTTCACGATCGCCGGCGACGGCGTGGACATCCTCGACGTCGCGTCGCCCGAGCGACTGGGCGTGGTCGCCCATCTTGCCCTGCCGGGCGACGAGCGGCAGCTGTTCCTCACCGGGACGCGGCTGACCGTGATCTCCCAGGACTGGGGGCGGCCCGACGAGGTCATGGCCATCGGGGCCATGGGATTCCGGTCCATTCAGGCGCCGACCACGTCGCAGGTGGTGGTGACGGTCGTGGACGTGGCGACCCCGACCGCCCCGAAGATTCTCGAGACCACGCGGCTCGACGGCTGGCTCAACGACGCGCGGGCGGTCGGCGACCGCGTGATGGTCGTGATGCAGGGCTCGATCGACCTTCCTGCACCGGAGATCGTCACGGCGGCGGCCAGTCCGGTGCCCGAGGCGTGGGCCGCACCGCCGGCGCTGGTCGTCTGCCCGCCGATCTTCGTGATCGGTCCGCTCGATCCCAGCGACGGCACCCTCAGCCGCTACGAGGACGAGGCCTCCTACCGCGAGCGGCTCGAGCGGGCCTGGGACGCGCTGCCGCTGCCCAGTTATGAGGTCGTCGATGCCGCCGGGATGGAGTCGGCGGGAAGCCTCGTCGATCCGGCCCGCACGTCGCTGCCGGTGGACGGTGGCGACACGAGCCTCGTGTCGGTGGTCTCGTTCACGGTGGGCGACACCAGCGCCGGACCGGATGCCGTCACCACGGCCGGCGGCATCGGCGGCAGGATCTATGCGTCGCCGTCGGGGCTCTATGTGTTCGACACGCATGCCGGCTCCTGGTGGGATCCCGCCGACACGGCCACGGTCACCAACATCTACAAGTTCGACCTCACCGCGGCGGCCGCCCCGCTGGTCGCGACGGGATCGGTGCCCGGCATGACGCTCGACCAGTTCTCGCTCGATGAGGCCGACGGCTTCTTGCGGGTGGCCACGACCGACGGCTTCGGGGCCGACGCCACGACCGCCGTGACCGTGCTGGCCGCCTCCGCGGGCCGGCTCGGCGCCGTGGGGAGCGTGGCGGGCCTCGCCCCGGGCGAGCGGATCTATTCCGTGCGGTTCGCCGGTGATCGCGGCTACGTGAGCACGTTCCGCCAGATCGACCCGCTGTTCGTGATCGATCTGGCGACGCCGGCGGCGCCGCGGGTGACCGGCGAGCTCAAGGTGCCGGGATACTCGACCTTGCTCGTGCCGCTGGACGACACGCACCTGCTCGGCGTCGGCCGCGATGTCGATCCGCTCACGGGTCGCGATGGCGGCCTGCAGCTCTCCCTGTTCGACGTCGGCGACCCGGCGAACCCGACACGGTCGGCGACGTTCACCTTTACCGGCGACTGGGGCTCGTGGTCGCCCGCCTCGTGGGACCACCATGCGCTCGGCTGGTTCGCGAAGCAGGGCATCCTGGCGGTGCCGGTCCAGGAGAAGAACTCGACGACCGATCTCGTCGTGTTCCGCATCGAGACCGGCGCCGATGCCGCGTTCGAGCGGCTCGGCACGATCCAGCATGCCGACGCCATCGACCGCAGCGTGCGGATCGGCGACGTGCTCTATGCCGTGTCGCCGGGCCTGGTCACGGCCCACCCGCTCGCCGCTCCGGCGGTCCAGCTCGCCGCCGCCGAGCTCTCCGCCCCCGCTGAGTGGATCGTGGCGTATTGAGGGTCGGGATCGGGTGTGAGGCGGGGGATTTCGCGGTCGGAACGGGGTTTGCCGGACGCCGCAGGTTTCCTATCATCCCGCCCCGGTCCGGTGCCGTCAGCCCGAGGACCGCGCCAGGATCCCCGCGATGCCCCACGTGCCCGACGACGCCAGCGACCGCGGCCTTGACCGCTCCGGCCACCGGCCGGGCCTGCTCGGCCAGGCGCTGGTCGCCTGGACGCGCGTCTGCCTGCGGCAGCCGTTCGCCGTGTTCGCGCTGGCGGTGCTCTCCGCCGTCGGCAGCGGCTTCTGGACGGCCCACCACCTCGGCTACAAGGTGAGCCGCGCCGATCTCGTCGATCCCAAGAGCGAATACCACAAGCTCTGGATCGACTACATCCACGAGTTCGGCGAGGACGACGACGCCGTCGTGGTGGTCGAGGGTGATTCGCGGGAACGGGTGATTCCCGTGCTCGAGGAGATCTCGCGGGAGGTCGCCCGGGAGCAGTCGCTGTTCCGGTCGGTGCTGCACGAGGTGGACCTTTCCGCGATCCGCGCCAAGGGCCTCCATTATCTTTCTCCGGCCGACCTGACGGCGATCGACCGGTTCATCGAGCGGACGCAGCCGATCCTCGACGGCGGCTGGGCCCAGCTCCGCGTGGGCACGATGGTCGGCGGGCTCGCGGGCCAGATGGTCGCGGGCGCCGGCCCGCGGGATCCCCGCGAGGAGCCGGCCACCGCCTCGCTCGAACGCTACGTCGAGAGCCTCGTGGCGGGGCTCGAGGCGCCGCCCGTGAGCGAGCTGCGGCCGGGCGAATACGTCTCGCCGTGGCCGGGAATGCCCGAGTCGCTCTCCACGCTCCGCGATCTCTCCAGTGAGCACCTGCTCGCCAAGGACGGCCGGCTGGGCTTCGTGCTGCTCCGGCTCACGAAGGAGAAGGAGGGCTTCGCCGGCGCGTCGGCAGCGGCCGACGAGCTGCGGCGGATCATCGCCCGGGTGCGGGACGGCCATGCGGGCGTGTCGATCGGCCTGACGGGCATCCCGGTGATGGAAGACGACGAGATGCGGGCCAGCCAGACCTCGATGGTCTGGGCGAGCGGCCTGTCGATGGCGGCGGTGATCCTCGTGATCATCGCGGGCTTCGGCGGCGTGCGGCACGCACTGATGGCCAACGGCGTGCTGGCGATCGGGATGGCCTGGGCGTTCGCCTGGGCCACGGCGAGCGTCGGCCACCTCAACATTCTCAGCGTCACCTTCACCGTGACGATGATCGGCGTGGGCATCGACTACGGGACGTATTACGTCGGCCGCTACCTGGAGCAGCGGCGGCAGGGGATGGACTGCGAGGAGGCGCTCCTCGAGACCAGCGGCCGAGTGGGCCCGGGCATCCTCACCGGCGCGATCACCACGGCCGTCGCCTTCTTCGCGGCCGCGATGACGAGCTTCGCGGGCGTGGCCGAGCTCGGCATGATCGCAGGCGGCGGCATCATGCTCTGCTGTGCCGCGGAACTGCTCGTGCTGCCCGCCGTGCTCGCGATCGTCGACCGCAGCTTTCTGGGCCGGACCATTCCCCAGCCGGTGCCGGTGCATGCCTGGCTGGCCCCCATCTTCCGCCACCCGCGGATCGTGATCCTCGGCGGCGTGGCCTGCACGATGGCGATGACGGGCGGTTTGCACGAGCTCCGCTACGACCACAACCTGCTCAACATGCAGCCGGAGGGCCTGGAGAGCGTGGAAATCGAGAAGAAGCTGCTCGAGGAGTGCGACCAGAGCGTCTGGTATGCCCTCTCGATCGCCGACTCGCGGGAGCAGCTGCTCGAGCGGAAGGCGAAACTCGTGGCCCTGCCGGGCGTGGAGCGGGTGGATGAGATCGCGTCGCTCCTGCCCGTGGACGAGGAACTCAAGCGGCCGCTGATCGAGCGGATCCGTGGCCGGCTCGCCGCGCTGCCCGAGCGGCCGCCGGAGATTCCGGTCGATCGGCTCGACGCGCTGGGCGAGACGCTCGCCTGGGCGCAGACCGAGGCCTCGAAGCGGCCCGGCGGCCTGCGGACGGCGTGGCACCTCGAGCGGGCCCGCGACAGCCTGCGGAGGAAGGGGCCCGAGGAATGCTACCGGGCGATCGCAGCCTTCCAGCAGCGAGCCGCGGGCGACCTGCTCTCGAGGCTCCACGCGCTGGCCGGCGTGGCCGATCCGGAGCCGCCGGCGCTCGCCGACCTGCCGCCGAGCCTCGTGGAGCGGTTCGTCGGCTCCAGCGGCCGCCACCTGCTCAAGATCTACGGCCGCGGCGACATCTGGAACTTCGAGTCGCTGGAGAAGTTCGTCCGCGACGTGCGGAGCGTCGATCCCCGGGCCACCGGCAACCCGGTGCAGGCCTACGAGGGCTCCCGGGAGATGAAGCGGAGCTACGAGCAGGCCGGGCTCTACTCGCTGGTGGTCATCCTGGCGGTGCTCTGGCTCGACTTCCGCTCCGTGAAGCACGCGCTGCTCGCGGCCCTGCCGCTGGCGCTCGGCATGCTGCAGACGTTCGGGCTGATGGGGCTCGTGGGGATCGATCTCAATGCGGCGAACCTGATCGGCGTTCCGCTGATCCTGGGGATCGCCGTCGACTATGGCGTGCACATCGTGCACGACGCCCTGGAGCGGCCGGGCCCCTACCGGATCAGCGCCTCCACCGCCAACTCCGTGCTCGTCGACGCGCTCACGACCATCCTCGGCTTTGGCGCCCTGATGGTGGCCAGCCACCGGGGGCTCGAGAGCCTGGGGCGGCTGCTCACGCTGGGCGTCACGACCTGCACGGTCACGTCGCTCGTGTTCCTGCCGGCGCTGCTCAACGTGATCCCCTGCGGTCCGGCCGCCGACGCCGGGGATCACGACGCGGAGGCCGACGACGAGGAGCCACCGGCGTCACTGGCCGCCTGAGCTGCATGGTGCGCCGGCCGGAGGATCGCGGTTGCCTCGGGAGCGGTCCGCGCGGTACTTCCCCCGAACCGCCCCACGTTTCCTCCGTTCCCCAACCGCTCCACGGGTGATCCCATGCCTGCCAGCCGTCGTCGTGCCGCAGTCTTCCTCGTCGCCATCGCGGGGGCGGGCGTCGCGCTCGCCGCCTCCGCCACCGAGCCCGAGCGGGTCGTGAACATCGCCATGGAGGACCAGTTCAAGAACCGCCACGAGACGCTCCGCTACCGCGGCGACGTGGTCGTGCTCGTGTACGCGGAGCGGAAGGGGGCCGAGGCGGCGCTGGAACTCGGTCGCCGGCTGCACGTCCGCTTCCATCCCACCGCGGCGCAGGCCGCGGCGACGGAGTGGTCGCGGCAGCCCGTGGTCAGTCCCGCGGGCTGGCCCACCTCCCTGGCGGCCCCCGACGTGCACGTGATCCCGGTCGCCTGCCTGCCGGAGGTGCCCAAGGCCCTGGAGACGGTGGCCCGCTCCCGGTTCCGCAAGGATTCGCAGTTCGTCTCCGTGTGGCTCGACTTCGAAGACAGCATGCGGCAGCAGTTCGGGATCGTTCCCCACGAGCCCAACGTGGTGGTGCTCGA
>Ga0114976_10001316_pt1 | contig 15471 bp, 14 predicted proteins | sample S_130805_EF_Meta_FD_87319 | JGI IMG/M metagenome (GOLD analysis project Ga0114976, IMG submission 87319) | Freshwater microbial communities from Lake Simoncouche, Canada to study carbon cycling - S_130805_EF_MetaG | ecosystem: Environmental > Aquatic > Freshwater > Lake | place: Lake...
GAATTAGGTTTACCGGATGCGATGGTGATGCGACACCCATTCCCAGGTCCTGGACTTGGAATTCGAATTGTAGGAGCAGTCAGTAAAGAACGGTTAGACATTCTGCGTGCCGCAGATGCAATTGTTCGTGAGGAAACCACGATTGCTGGTTTGGATTCATCAATTTGGCAATTCCCAGTTGTATTGCTTGCTGACGTCCGAAGTGTTGGTGTGCAGGGTGATGGCAGAACTTATGGTCATCCGATCGTGTTGCGACCAGTATCGAGTGAAGATGCCATGACCGCTGACTGGACCAGATTGCCGTATGACGTGCTCGCAAAGATTTCGAATCGTATTACTAACGAAGTTCGGGAAGTTAATCGCGTAGTGTTGGATGTAACGTCAAAGCCTCCGGGCACTATTGAATGGGAATAAGGCCGTAGGCCAGATTCCCATTCAAAATAAACACAGTTTGGGTGCAAGCGAAAGCGTAGGATCAAAATATGGAAATTCTTTATGCCGCCCTCGTCGTACTACACGTAGTTGGAATTGTTGCTATTGGCTACGGCTTCTTTAAGGAACTTGCAAAGAAAACCTTTGGCGTTAACGTTGCCATGCTTCATGGTGCTAGTACTCAGTTGCTAACTGGCGTTCTAATGGTTGGACTTCGGGAATCTGGTGTTGTTGCTGATGACGAAGTACTAGATATGTCCAGGATTGCTCTAAAGCTAATTATCGCGATCGCAATCGTTGCGCTGTACTCAATTGGTAAGCGAAAGTCTGAGCAAAAGCTTTACTGGTCGCTAATCGGCTCACTTACACTGACAAATATAATTATTGCCTACGCACTTTAATTTTTAATCCGGCAGCTTGATCTGGCGGAAGGCTTCGGCTAGGTGTCCAAGTTCAAAACCTCCAGCTTGAGCTTGCATTTCACCCCAAGTGCGAAGCATTCCTTCGAGTTCTTCCATGTGTGAAGTTTGGCTAGCGTGTGCTCGAAGCGCTTCCACTTTGCGGCTAAAGAACTCAGTGGTGTCGATCCAATGGTTTGGTTCAACGTGCCCTTGCATCCAAAGCCAATTAACCGTCCAGGCTTCTAGCCCTTCCTCGTTTCGCAATTCTGGATAGGCGTAAGGATTTCGCACTGCTGGATAAAGCGCGCGCGCGGTAGCTTCGCCGGCAGCCATGTGGTCTGGATGACTAGAAGGAAGTCGTTCCCAATTTCGGTCCGGGGATTGGGTGATGACGAGCTGTGGTTGAACCTGACGCATAACTCGAACTATGTCGCGCTGCACTTCGTGACTTGGTTCTAAATAGCCATCTCGGTAGCCAAGAAAACGCACATCAGTTACGCCATAAACCGCAGCGGCAGCAACTTGCTCAGCTCTTCGAATTGCCGGGATCTGCGAACGATCAGTCGAGTCATCAAATCCACCGGCGTCACCGTCAGTGCAAATGCAAAATGTAACCTGCACCCCAGCTTTAACAAGTGCCATAACTGTTCCGCCGGCACCAAAGTCGACGTCATCAGGATGCGCTGTCACAACTAGTGCTCGGGTCACGCCTTCGGGGATTTCAATTCGCTCAGTTGATTCGTTACTCACATCGACCACTCTATTTCTTTAATGCCACACCTTCCCATGTCAGGGTACTTACGTAGACTGTCCGTGTGCCTTCGCAACTTTTAGATGACCTCAACGAACCGCAACGCCAGGCTGTCGTTCATTCGGGTACTCCTTTATTGGTGGTAGCAGGCGCAGGCTCTGGAAAAACGAGAGTGCTTACTCGAAGAATTGCCTACTTGATGGCCGAGCGAAATGTCGCACCGACTGAGATTTTGGCAATTACATTCACAAACAAAGCAGCGAATGAAATGAAAGAACGCGTTGCTCATATAGTCGGCCCCAGAGCGAGAAGTATGTGGGTTTCTACATTTCACTCGGCCTGCGTGCGCATTCTGCGCAATGAAGCGAAGCGATTAAACCTCAAGCCGTCTTTCACGATTTACGACACCCAAGATTCGGTACGAATGCTGACCTTGGTTTCCAAGGATCTGGGCATCGATCCAAAGTCATACAGTCCAAAATACTTACTTGGCCAAATTAGTAATTTGAAAAACGAACTTATCGATTACGAAGATGCCATAAGCAAGGCAGCAACAGCGCAAGAGCAAACGGTTGCCCAGGCTTATGGTGAGTACCAACGGCGATTAATGCTAGCTAGCGCCGTTGACTTCGATGATTTAATCGGTCACACAGTTGCCTTGCTTCAAGCCTTTCCAGATGTTGCCGAACACTATCATCGACGCTTCCGACATGTTCTGGTTGATGAATACCAAGATACAAACCATGCTCAGTACGTCCTGATTCGCGAATTAGTCGGAACTGGTAAGGACGGCTTATCGCCAGCTGAGCTTTGTGTGGTTGGCGATGCTGACCAAAGTATTTACGCATTCCGCGGCGCGAACATCCGTAACATTGTCGAGTTTGAGCGAGACTACTCAAATGCTGCCACGGTAGTTCTGGAACAAAACTACCGATCAACGCAAAACATTCTGACTAGTGCAAATTCAGTTATTGAAAAAAATTCTGGTCGACCAGCCAAGCGACTTTGGACTGCAGAGGGAAGTGGCGAAAAGATTGTCATTTACACAGCGAATGACGAACACCACGAAGCGGACTTCATCGTCACTAATGTTGCGGATCTCATTGATAACCATGGTTTTGACTACAAAGATGTTGCGGTTTTTTATCGCACAAACAATCAATCTCGAAGCGTTGAAGAAGTTTTCATCCGTCGTGGAGTTCCTTACAAAGTTGTTGGCGGAACTAGGTTCTATGAACGAAAAGAAATCAAGGATGCACTGGCATATTTGCGGGCAGTTTCTAATCCTGAAGATGATGTTTCAGTTCGAAGAATTCTAAATACCCCGCGTCGAGGAATTGGAGATAAAGCAGAAGAAGCCGTCGAAGGATTTGCTCGGCGAGAAAAAATCACATTCAGCGCTGCACTCAATAGATTGTCTGAAATTCACACGCTTCCAACACGATCCGCCACAGCACTAACCGACTTCAACAGATTACTCGGAAACCTTCGAACCTTAGATGAATCTGGCGCGGGACCTAGTGCGATTCTGGAAGCGGCAATGGAAGCCTCTGGCTACCTAAAGGAATTAACCGCAAGTAAGGATCCGCAAGACGAGGTTCGCGTAGAAAATATTGCAGAACTTGAAAATGTAACGCGGGAATACGAAGAACAGTTTGCCGAAGACAATGAATCAGATGAAGTCGCCACACTTTCTAACTTCCTTGAGCGTGTATCGCTGGTTGCCGACTCTGATCAGATTCCAACTGGTGAAGAACACGGAGGAGTTGTCACGTTAATGACCCTCCATACTGCAAAAGGTCTTGAATTCCCTGTGGTTTTTCTTACCGGAATGGAAGACGGTGTTTTCCCACATCAACGCGCATTAGGTTCTGCAACTGAGCTTGAAGAAGAGCGACGACTTGCTTATGTCGGAATGACTCGAGCAATGAAGCGTCTTTACCTTTCCCGAGCGGTAGCGCGCTCTACCTGGGGTCAACCAAACTACAATCCAGAATCTCGATTCTTATCTGAAATCCCGGCGGAACTGGTTGATCGACAAGGTGAAGAACCTGGTCCACTTGGATTATCTGGATCCGGATCATCGAGATCGCCAAAGCGTGACGAACCAGTAATGGTGCTTGAAGTTGGGGATCGAGTTTTACACGACAAGTTCGGCATGGGAACCGTAACTGCAGTTGTTGGTCAAAATGAAAAGGCAGAAGCAACCATTGACTTTAAGAGTGCGGGAGAAAAGCGTTTGTTGTTGCGTTATGCCCCGGTTGAAAAGCTATAAAGTTACTTTCCCCATAGCCATTTTGAAGGATTGATAAATTCGCCATCTTTGGTAACTTCAAAATGTAAATGTGGTCCCGTTGTGTTTCCGGTTGAACCTGATTTGCCAATTTCTTGTCCTGCGGCAACCTGACCCGAACTATAAATAATTTTTGAAAGGTGGTTGTAAGTAGTTATGTAGCCACTGCCGTGGTCGATCTGAATTCGGTAGCCGTATGAACCTTCCCAACCAGCTGAGATGATGGTTCCGTTGGCTGCTGCGTACACCGTAGTGCCGGTAGGGACTCTGAAGTCCAATCCTGTGTGCCAACCGCCAGACCAAATGTAACCACGCTGGCCAAATCGGGCGCTCAATTGGTAGTCAGACTTAATTGGCTCTGTGATCACACCGAGTTGCCGAGCCAACTCTTTTTTACTTGCTACCGATTCTCGTTGGGCTTGCTCTTGCCTTGCGGCATCTTTAGTTTTCTTTTGCGCTTCAGCTAAAGCAGCTTCAGCTTGCTCTTTTTCAAGAATTACTGCTTGTTGTTCAGCGAGCAGTACTTGGGCTTGTTGATTTTTTTGATCTTGTGCCTGAGCGATCAAAGTACTTAACTGATCTGTCGATGCCGCAAATGATTGAAGCGACTTTCGTTCAATGCCAGAAACCGTAGGTGTCGTGTCGATGACAGCGTTTGGATCGCTAGTTGGATCGTCAACAGTTGCTGCTGCGGCCACCGCTTCAGCTTCAGCCAGTGTTTGTCGATCTTCCGAACGGCTAGCGGCCTGAGCGCGAGAAGTACTGGCTTGAATAGAAGCAACAGGTTCCTGCGCCCCGGACGCCATCACGTTGGCAGCAGGAGTTTCTAACACGGTTGTGTCACCCGATTGAGCCACACCTGCGACGGTTGAACCCGAAGTTACAACCACAGAACTCATGCCGGCAACGCTTACAAGTGCCCCTAGGTGCTTTGTGGAAACGGCCTTCTTTTTTGGGGCAGCATGACGCGCAGCGCGATGACGACCGCGTGGTTCTGTGCTCATAGTTAAGACCCTATCGGAGGCAAAAATGCTTAAGTTATAAGTCTTTTCTACCTGAATTTAGGGCCTTTGGGAAATGGAAATGGGGTGTCAGTGACCAAAGTGACATAACCCACTCCATAAACCAAGGGATAACCATGGTTTTGGGAAATTTATTCAATATCAAGTCATTTCCCGGCAAATTGCGGGTAAACCGAATTTGCCTGTATTGATTCGTGGCAAATTGCGGGGAACTTCAATTTGCCTGTATTGATTCGTGGCAAATTGCGGGTTAACCGAATTTGCCTGTATTAATTAGGTGTGAGCCCAATCCGAATTGTCATAGCCAAGCCTGGCCTAGATGGGCATGATCGCGGAGCCAAAGTCATTGCCCGTGCGCTTCGAGATGCAGGGTTTGAAGTTATCTATACCGGTTTGCACCAAACCCCAGAACAAATTGTCCAAACAGCCATTCAAGAAGATGCAGACGCAATCGGAATGTCAATTCTTTCTGGAGCTCATTTAACTTTGTTTCCCGCAGTGATAGAACTTTTGGCTGCAAAAGGCGCATCTGACATTGTCGTCTTTGGTGGCGGAGTGATTCCAACGGATGACGTCATGCATTTGCAAAATTCAGGTGTTGCACATGTGTTTACCCCAGGTACTCCAATTGGAAATGTTGTGGAATGGGTTCGCGCCAACGTTGGGGTAACAAGCGTTCGGTAAGGTTGTCTCACAAGCTAGTGAGAGAGAGACCCGCCTACCGTGGATCTATACGAATACCAAGCCAAAGAATTGTTCGCCAAGCACGGTGTAGCCGTAGTGCCAGGCAAGGTTTGCTTCACTCCAGAAGAAGCCCAAGCCGTTGCAACCGAAATCGGTACCACAGTTGTAGTTAAGGCCCAAGTTAAAACTGGTGGCCGCGGTAAAGCAGGTGGCGTAAAACTTGCCGATAATCCAAGTGAGGCCAAGGATCGGGCTCAAGACATTCTTGGACTCGACATCAAAGGGCATGTTGTACATAAAGTTTTAGTAGCTGAAGCAGCAGATATTGCATCTGAGTACTACGTTTCATTCTTACTCGACAGAACCAATCGCACGTTCCTTGCGATGGCAAGTGTCGAAGGTGGCGTCGAAATTGAAGAAGTGGCCGTAAACAATCCAGACGCATTAGCAATGATTCGTGTCGACGCACTTGTTGGTTGCACTCTAGAAAAGGCAACTGAGATTGCAGACGCTGCAAAGTTCCCAGCGGAAGTGCGGGAACAAGTTATTGCAATGCTGCAGAGCCTCTGGAAAGTTTTGGTTGAAGAAGACGCAACACTTGTTGAAGTTAATCCACTCGCAAAAATTTCAGATGGCCGAGTTCTTGCGCTTGATGGAAAAGTGTCGCTCGATGACAATGCGCAATATCGCCATGAGTCACACTTGGCACTCATCGACAATGCCCAAACCGATCCAATCGAGTTGCGCGCCAAAGAACTTGATTTGAACTATGTAAAGCTTCAAGGTGAAGTTGGAATCATTGGTAATGGTGCCGGACTTGTTATGTCAACGCTTGACGTTGTTGCTTACGCAGGTGAAGAGTTCGGCGGTGTGAAGCCGGCAAATTTCCTTGACATCGGTGGTGGTGCCAGTGCTCAAGTTATGGCTAATGGATTAGACATAGTTTTAGGCGATCCTGAAGTTAAAGCAGTTTTTGTTAATGTCTTTGGCGGAATCACAGCCTGTGATGCAGTTGCAAATGGAATTGTGCAAGCAGTTGCAATGCTTGCCGAACGTGGTGAACCAATCACTAAGCCGATCGTTTGCCGCATTGATGGTAACAATGCAATCGAAGGTCGTCGAATTCTTGACGAATCGGGAATTACCTTGATTGAACGTGTTGAAACTATGGATGACGCAGCCCGACGCGTTGCCCAACTAGCTGCAGGTAAGTAGGACTTCTGATGGCAATTTTTCTTAACGCAGATAGTAAAGTTTTAGTTCAGGGAATGACTGGCGCTGAAGGAACAAAGCACACACGACGCATGGTGCAAAGTGGCACCAATGTTGTCGCAGGCGTAACTCCCGGCAAAGGTGGCCAAGAAGTTGACGGCATCCCAGTGTTTAACAACGTAAGTGAAGCCATGGCTGCGACAGGCGCAAATGTATCGGTAGTTTTTGTGCCACCAAAGTTTGCCAAAGCTGCAGTAATCGAAGCAATAGATGCGGCCATCCCACTTTGCGTGGTAATTACTGAAGGCATTCCAATTCACGACACGGCGGCATTTTTTCAGTACGCCGAAAATTCTGGAAAGACCAAACTGGTTGGACCAAACTGTCCGGGCTTGATTAGTCCGGGACTTTCCAACGCTGGAATCATCCCAGGTGACATAACTCAAAAGGGACGCATCGGTTTGGTTAGCAAGTCGGGCACGCTGACTTATCAAATGATGTTTGAGTTGAGAGACCTAGGTTTTACTACTTGCGTAGGTATCGGCGGCGACCCAATTATTGGCACAACACACATCGATTGTCTTGCAGCATTTGAAGCAGATCCTGAAACTGAAGTCATCGTCATGATTGGTGAAATCGGTGGCGATGCGGAAGAGCGTGCGGCTGCATTTATCAAAGACAATGTGACTAAGCCAGTTATTGGATACGTCGCAGGATTTACCGCGCCTGAAGGTAAAACTATGGGTCACGCAGGTGCGATTGTGTCAGGCTCATCGGGAACTGCAGCAGCGAAGAAGGATGCGCTTGAAGCAGTCGGGGTTCGAGTTGGAAAAACACCAAGCGAAGCCGCCCGACTCGTTCGGGAAGTCTTAGCCGCTCTTTAATTCGTGTCGAATCAGTTTTTTCTTGGCTGAACTGGGACGATTTTAAATGTGAATAATGATCTTCCCCGCAAGCGGCCGATAGGTGCTCCACAACGACAGTGGCGCCGGCCGGTTCCAGAAGATCACATCAATCACTATCCGCCGTTGATTGCGGGGGCTATTGCTTCCGGCGTGGCCGTTGTAATTGGCTACATTTTCACCTTGGGTTTCATCATGGCTGCATGGCTCTTTGCAGCTCACGGCAGCGAATCTACGTTGCAGGTAATGCGAGCCGCTGGAATTGCTTGGCAGGTTTTACATTTAGTTCCGATTGTTATCGGCACATCTACCGTTGGTGTACTCCCATGGGGATTCTTGGTCATCCCAGCACTAATTTTATGGAAAGCAACCAATTGGGCACTAAAAAGTTCGCAGCCAAAAACTGCGGTCGAATTTTTTAGAGTTGCTATTTCAATAAGTCTTATTTATTCAGTCTGTGCCGGAATGGTTTCCTTAATTTCGTCGACACCTGACCTTTCCGCAAGTTTTCTTTCATCTTTAATACATTCATTTCTGGTTGCTTTGGTGGTTACAATCGCTTGCATTATTTCCTACGCACCGTCTCGCACGCTTTTGACTGATGCACTGCCTCGGCTATTTGTTGATGGTATGAAGCCAGCTGCAATTTCCTTTGGTCTTTTGTTTGTTGCAGGCTCTTTTCTGACTTCGATGTCCCTGATTTTTAATTGGCAGCAAATCCGAGCAGTAACGGCACTTATGGCCCCTGGCTTTATTGATGGATTCTTCATGACGCTGCTGGGAATTGGTTACCTACCTACAGCGAATGTTTGGGCAATGTCATATGTGATGGGTCCAGGAATAACGCTTGGTGGGGGAGCCGTTACTCCTGCCAATGCCAGCCCAGGAGCAATCCCCGCATTCCCGTTGCTTTCTATCTTGCCAAGTGAAACATCTGCATTAGCGGCATATTTCATTTTGATTCCAATCTTGGTAGGTATTGCAATTCATTTTTTATTACCGAAGGACAGATGGTCGGCGCAAGGAGATTCGATAGCGGTTGCGCTATCTCACGTTTTTAGATGGCGAGAACTCGTAACGCTAGTGTCAGCAATCAGTTTGCTATCAGTATTTGTTTGGCTGGCTGCCAGTGCCTCAAGCGGTCCGCTCGGAACGGGATATCTAAAGTTCATTGGACCAATGCCATCACAATTAGCGTTTTCAGCTATTACAGTTTGTGGGCTCTCGGCGCTACTAACACTTGTAATTCCCCGCATGGTTATGTCACTTCTGCACTGCTGGTCAAATCGAGAAGTAATTTCAAAATAGAATTAAACAGTGCCGAATTTTCGTGTAGTTGTATTGGCCTCTGGCACTGGGACTCTCTTTACAGCGCTGGCCAATCAAGCTGATCAAATCGGAATCCAAATTGTTAGCCTTATTTCTGATGCTGAAGTACCGGCTTGTGAACGAGCCCGCGAATTGGGCATTCCCGTAACTGTTGTGCCTTTTCTAGACGATCGGGTTAAGTGGGATCAAAATCTCGCGACTGAACTAAGTCGACTAAAACCTTCACTAATTGTTTCTGCTGGATTCATGAAAATTCTTGGCCCAGTAGTTTTACGTTTTCATCAAGGCAAAATTATCAACACACATCCAGCACTGTTGCCAAAATTCCCCGGTGCTCACGCCGTGCGGGATGCACTTGCAGCTGGCGTTACTGAAACTGGCGCAACCATTCACCTCGTGGATAAAGGCGTTGATACTGGTGAAGTAATCGCCCAAGCCAGAGTTAAGGTTGAGCCAGGTGACACCGAAGATTCACTTCACGAAAGAATCAAGCAAGCTGAACGCGAACTACTCATATCGACTGTTAGTGACATAGCCCTAGGAAAGGTGACTTTAAAATGACGCAAACTCATAAAGTCACCCGAGCACTTATCAGTGTCTATGACAAAACTGGGTTACCTGAACTTGCCCAAGGCCTTCACGATGCTGGAGTAAAAATAGTTTCCACAGGTAGTACAGCGGCAAATATTGCTGCCCTTGGAATCCCAGTAACTGAAGTTAAAGATGTAACTGGATTCCCGGAATCACTAGACGGCCGCGTAAAAACTTTGCACCCAAAGATTCATGGGGGATTGCTTGCCGACATTCGTAAACCAGAACATGTAGCACAGCTTTCCGAACTCGGGATTGAAGCTTTTCAATTAGTAGTGGTAAATCTTTATCCATTTGCTCAGACGGTTGCCTCTGGTGCCAGCATCGAAGAATGTATTGAGCAAATTGACATCGGTGGTCCTGCAATGGTGCGGGCCAGTGCCAAGAATCATGCCAATGTTGCCGTGGTTGTAGATCCTTCGTCTTATGGAACAGTGCTTGAGGCAGTGAGAAATAATGGGTTTACCAAAACTCAACGAATAGCACTTGCAACTTTGGCATTTCAACATGTCGCTCAATACGATGTGGCGGTTTCAAGCTGGCTTGCTTCGGTGGTGTTGCCAGACGCAGATCCTTCCCAAGTTGGTTTTCCGGCCTGGTTCGGAGGAGTTTGGGAACGCGCCCAAACTTTGCGCTATGGCGAGAATCCACATCAGGATGCAGCACTTTATGTAGCAAAATTTGGTAGTGGTGGTATTGCTCAAGCCGAGCAACTCCATGGCAAAGAAATGTCATACAACAACTTCGTTGATGCGGACGCTGCGTATCGGGCTGCTTACGATCACAAGTCACCGACGGTTGCAATCATAAAACATGCCAATCCATGTGGCGTGGCTAGCGATGAAAACATTGCAAAGGCATATGAAAAAGCAAACGCTACTGATCCCGTTTCAGCTTTTGGTGGCGTGATCGCCGCAAACCAAACGGTTACAAGAGAAATGGCAAATGCAGTTTCTGAGATATTTACTGAGGTAATTTTGGCTCCAGATTTTGATACTGATGCCCTAATGGTTCTTTGCGAAAAGGCAAGTATTCGAATTCTCAAAGTAGCTGCGCCAAGTGATCAGATTCATTCTGAGATGCGACCAATTTCCGGCGGAATGCTTTTGCAATCTCAAGATCGATTCCAGAGTTCAGGTGATGCAGTCTCGAATTGGCAACTAGTGTCTGGCTCTGCAGCTGACCCAAAAACTTTGGCTGATTTAGAGTTTGCTTGGCGAGCCTCACGATGTGTTAAGTCAAACGGCATTTTGCTAGCGAAAGATCAAGCAGCTGTCGGAATTGGAATGGGACAAGTAAATCGAGTGGACTCAGCTCGGCTTGCAGTTTCTCGGGCCGGGGGAGATCGCGCGAAGAACAGCGTGGCAGCCAGCGATGCTTTCTTCCCATTTGCCGATGGTTTGGAAGTTTTGCTCGAAGCTGGAATCAGAGCGGTGGTTCAGCCCGGTGGTTCAGTGCGTGATGCCGAAGTTATAGCTGCAGCTAACGCGGCTGGAGTCACGATGTATTTCACTGGAACTAGACATTTTTTCCACTAAGTAAAAGTAAATTCCTGCATCCCACCTTGGACCATTAAACAGTGGCAAGATGGGCAAGTTATGAAAACCTTTGTAAAGACGCAATGGCCAATCCTGAGTGTTTACTCGGGACTCTTGGTCGCTTTAGTTGTTGTCATTTATGTTGATTTTCGATTTGGAGCAATACTGCTTTCATTGAGCGTATTGTTGGCGTTTCTGTTGCGGCTAAGACTTTCAGATGCAGCCGCAGGTTTACTCAAGAGCCGAAGGCGAAGAGTAGATCTAACAGTGCTGGCAACACTTGGAACATTTCTATTAATTTTGGCGCTTGTAGTACCTCAGGGAAGTAAATAATTAAATGACACAGTCCTCAAATGTCCAGGAAAAAGTAAAAGTTTCCCACATTGTTATTACATTCATTGCATCGGTAATTATTACTGCGCAATCAACTGTTAATAGTGAACTCAACACCTATACCGAGAATGCGCTGGTTACCGCGTTAATAAATTTCAGCACTGGTCTCTTTGTTCTTGCATTAATGATGATATTTAGTCGCCCCATACGACACGGATTCACTAGCATTCCGAGATTAGTTCGGGAAGGAAAACTAAAACGCTGGCAGTTATTTGGCGGACTCTCGGGTGCATTTTTTGTTGCGAGCCAGAGTAGCTTGGTTCAAGTAATCGGCGTAGCGATTTTCACAGTTGCCGCCGTTGCTGGACAAACTACAGCTGCACTGTTGGTAGATAAAGCGGGAATCGGTCCAGCTGGAAAGCAACCGGTCACGATGGCTCGAGTAGGTGCGGCAATTTTGGGCGTCGTTGGTGTTCTAGTTTCAGTTCTCGGTCAAGATTCTGCAGGGCAGTTTGCGATTGGTGCAGTTTTAGTTTCATTCGCAGCCGGTGGTTTTGTTGCTACTCAACCTGCACTAAATGGCCAAATTGCAAATCAAACTGGTCAACCAGCTGCGGCAACCTTGGTTAACTTCGTTGTCGGATTTGTAACGCTGGTAATTGTGTATTTAGTTAAGCAACAATTGAGTCCGCAAGGATTTAATGTTCCACCAATGCCTTGGGAGAATCCAGTTCTTTGGCTGGGTGGACCATTTGGTGTGATGTTTGTTTTGACTGCTGCTTTTATGGCGAAAACTCTTGGAGTTTTTCTATTTACGCTTACATCGGTCGTTGGTCAGTTATCCGGAGCAATTTTGATGGAAGCACTTTTCCCAACTGCAGCCACAAACATCACATGGCAATTGTTGTTGGGTATCTCAATTACTGGTGCTGCGGTAGTGCTCGCCAGCGGAAAAAAGAAAACTAAGACCCAGTAACTGCGGAAGCGAATGACTTCATGTCAGGGAAAACTTGATCTGGAGCCGCACTTGCCTCAGGTGCCGCACCATTTCCTCGACGCTTAATGTGAACCGTAGTCATGCCTATGCTTTTGGCTGGTGCATGATCATGGAACAAACTTTGTGCCACGTGCAAAATTCGATCTTTAGATATACCCAGTGTGCGCTCTACTTTTTCGTGTGCAAAGTGGAAGTTAGCAATGTTTGGCTTGTATGAGCCAACTTGCTGTGCGGTAATTACTTCATCAAATGTAATGCCGAGTCGTTTTGCTGAGGCTGCGAAAAGATCATCATCACAGTTTGTAATTACTACAAGCTTGAAGTGCTTTTGAAGCTCAACAAGGGCATCGTGAGAGTCTGGGAATGCCGGCCAATCAACGACGCTGCCTCCAAATTGAGCTTCCTGTTCTGGGATAGTGGTGATTCCTCGCGCGGATGCGAGCATCCGTAAAGTCAAGCCAAGCACTTCACGGTAGCCCTTATATGGAACTTCGGCATCGTGTTCATGTGTTGAGAATTCGCGAAGTAGCTCGGAGTCTGTCGCATCGGAAACATCAGACCCAAGGGCAGATCGAATGCCTGCCAAAATTCCCGACTCCCAGTCGATCAAGGTGCCGTAGCAATCAAAGGTAAGTGCATCGTAAGCCTGGTAGTCGACCATGGAATCCTCCAAGTATGAATTGATTTGCGCCGTGATTGGTACTGTACAACCTGCTATGGCGGCAAGACCATATCCAGATGTCTAATAAATTGAATAAGGCACTAAGATTTAAGTGTCTTGACGTCAAGATACTTTCACACAAAGGAATTTTTCATGGCTGGCAAAGTTACCGTCGTAGGTGCTGGTTTCTACGGATCAACAACCGCACAACGTATTGCTGAATACAACATCGTTGACACCGTTGTCTTAACAGACATCCTCGAAGGAAAGCCAGAAGGCTTGGCTCTGGACATGAATCAGTCGCGATCAATTGAGGGCTTTGAAACCAAGATCGTTGGTCAGACCACAACCATTGAAGGTGGTGGCTATGAAGCCATTGCTGGCTCTGATGTTGTGATCATCACTGCCGGACTTCCTCGTAAGCCAGGGATGAGCCGCATGGACTTAATTGAAACCAATGCAAAGATCGTTCGCGGAGTTGCAGAAAACATCGCGAAGCATGCCCCAAATTCAGTAATCATTGTGGTTTCAAATCCACTTGATGAAATGACGGCGCTTACCCAACTCGCAAGTGGATTTCCTAAGGAAAGAGTTCTTGGTCAAGCCGGCATGCTAGACACTGCTCGCTTCACACACTTTGTTGCAGAAGAGTTAAAGGTTCCTGTTGCTTCGGTACAGACACTTACCTTAGGTTCACATGGCGACACCATGGTTCCAGTTCCATCACGATGCACAGTAGACGGCAAGCCACTTTCAGATTTGTTACCTGCAGACAAAATTGAAGAGCTTGTCGTGCGCACTCGCAATGGCGGTGCTGAAGTTGTGGCGCTGCTTAAGACTGGCTCTGCTTATTACGCACCTTCCGCTGCAGCGGCTCGAATGGCCAAAGCTGTGATTGAAGACTCTGGCGCAGTAATGCCAGTTTGCGCGTGGGTTGATGGCGAGTATGGCATCGAAGGTGTTTACCTTGGCGTTGAAGCCCAAATCGGCAAGGGTGGCGTTAAGAAAGTTGTTGAAACAAAACTCACTGACTCTGAATTGGCTGAATTGAAGGCAGCCTCCGAGGCTGTGCGCGAAAAACAAGCTGATGTTGCCGGTCTATAAGTTCTCACAGACATCCATTAAGGAAAAATAAATGTCAAAAATTAAAGTGCAAGGAACTGTGGTTGACCTAGACGGCGACGAGATGACTCGAATCATATGGTCTTTTATTAAAGAACAGCTGATTCTTCCTTACCTGGATGTAAACATTGAGTACTACGACTTGGGTATGGAAAACCGCGATGCAACGGATGACCAGGTAACAATCGATGCAGCTAATGCGATCAAAAAGCATGGCGTGGGGATCAAATGTGCAACCATTACTCCGGATGAGGCTCGAGTTGAAGAGTTTGGTCTGAAGAAAATGTGGAAATCTCCGAATGGAACCATTCGTAACATTCTTGGCGGTGTAATTTTCCGCGAGCCGATCATTATCAGCAACATTCCGCGGTTAGTTCCTGGTTGGACTAAGCCAATCATCGTCGGTCGCCATGCCTTTGGTGATCAGTACAAAGCAACCGACGTCAAGATCCCTGGCGCTGGTTCATTAACGATGACGTTCACTCCTGCCGATGGTGGCGAACCTATGGAATTAAACATCTTTGATTTCCCAAGTTCTGGCGTTGCCATGGGAATGTACAACTTAGATGAATCAATTCGTGAGTTTGCTCGCGCTTCACTTCGTTACGGTTTGTTGCGCAACTACCCGGTCTACCTTTCAACTAAGAACACAATCTTGAAGGCTTATGACGGTCAGTTTAAAGATATCTTCCAGGAAGTTTTCGAAAAGGAATTCAAGGCAGAGTTTGATGCTGCTGGTCTGACCTACGAACATCGTTTGATCGATGACATGGTTGCTTCTGCACTTAAGTGGGAAGGCGGTTACGTCTGGGCATGTAAGAACTATGACGGAGACGTGCAATCAGACACTGTTGCGCAAGGCTTTGGATCACTTGGTCTCATGACCTCGGTACTAATGACCCCAGACGGCAAAACCGTTGAAGCCGAAGCAGCACATGGCACTGTGACTCGTCACTATCGTCAACATCAGCAAGGTAAGCCAACTTCAACAAATCCAATCGCTTCTATTTTTGCTTGGACTCAAGGCTTGGCTCATCGCGGAAAGATGGATGGCACCCCAGAAGTCACTAAGTTTGCTGAGACTCTAGAACGTGTCTGCATTGAAACTGTGGAAAGTGGCAAGATGACTAAGGACCTTGCGCTATTAATTAGCAAAGATCAGCCTTACTTAACTACAGAAGATTTCTTAGCTGCGATCAATGA
>Ga0114976_10001318_pt1 | contig 15464 bp, 36 predicted proteins | sample S_130805_EF_Meta_FD_87319 | JGI IMG/M metagenome (GOLD analysis project Ga0114976, IMG submission 87319) | Freshwater microbial communities from Lake Simoncouche, Canada to study carbon cycling - S_130805_EF_MetaG | ecosystem: Environmental > Aquatic > Freshwater > Lake | place: Lake...
GAGGATTATGTTGACGCATTAGGATACCTTTGAAAGTCGCCTGTTGTTAGGATCAATCCAGTAAGAAGCTGCATCCTGCCCACTCTTATTTAGCATGATAACCTTTAGCTTTCCATCATATCCAACACGGTCTACATAACCTGTAAGCTGCCGAAGAGACATAGGAAAGCTATAAAGTACAATATCGCCTACGCTGAACATTCAAACTCCATTGTTTTTGGATAATTAGTCTTACTTCTTCTTCTTCTTGCGAGTCAGAAGCTTAGTATCATCCTCTGGAACACCAATTTCGCGGTTCATATAAACTGCGCTGAATGAATCGGCAGGGATATCAAGGAAAGTAGCGATGTAATACCACTTATTGCCTCCGCCCCACTTTACGTTGCTGATGATGCAAGTGTAGTGAGTATTGCCGTTAGGAAGCTTTGAAAGAACCATATCGCCAACAGCGTGCTTCGGGCCAACAGTCCAACGCTTGAAACCAGCATTGACGTACTTGTTTTCCCACATAGCATCCCACTTGCTCTTATCGGGCATGTAGGAAGTATCGGCCTTCATCTTGGTGATTTCAAAGATGTAGTAACCAGTAGCGGAATAGTGCAGGATAGCATACTCACGCTTCTTTGCATTATCGCCCTCTTCGGCGTTCCACCAAGAAAAATCGACGGGCTCAAGGGCCTTTTCGATGCGCTCAAGCCAAGACCTCTGAGCAGGCGAGAGGCTATGCTTTGCAGCCTGCGCCTTTACAGAAGTCACGAAAGAACGGTCCTTTTCGCTCAGAGTATCGTAGCGGGCGTCCTTTTCGATAGCCTCAATACGAGAAGTATCGGTAGCATCGGCAGGAGCCTTGACAACGGTGGGCTGATAAGCAGTAGAGTGCGACCAATTTTTGGTACGGTAGTACATTTTGACCTTCGCGGTTAGCGTTGAAGTTACCCCTTCAATGTATACTCAATCTTATGAAGCTGCCAGCCCTTTTGAGTAATATCTTGAAAGCTATTATTCGTAAGGGACTTCTCTTGACCTTCGTTGACGCTTTCATCGAAGAAACGTACCTTGAAGTTACGTCCCTCAACAGAAGTCACGAAGGCGTTATACCATGTACCACGAAAACGGACGGAGATCAAGTCCCCGACAAGAGGATCGCTGGAAGTAGCCATCGTTTCTCCTTACGCTTCCAGTATATGACGGCTATAGGCTGGCGTCAAGGAAAATTATCGCCCATTTTGATCCTCGTAAGTAGCTGGAATTCCTCCGATACCTCTACGATGAAAAGGCCCCCCGAATTCCTTAGTTATCTCCAGCCTTTATGACCAGACCTCGCCCCGTCGTTTATAGGCTCGATGGACCTCGACCCCCTATCTACCCTACCCCCCTCCCCCGTTCGTGGCTCATATCGCTTCCCAGAGGGGTTTACGGGGCCTTCACGGGGCGACCCTTCACCCTGCCGCCGTAGCCCCGTCCTGCCGTAGCGTTCCAGAACGGCGTTACTTATCCATAGGTAACGTCAAAACGGAACATGATAGAAGTCAAGTGGTAGCCATAAACTTTTTTTGTCAACTTCTTTTTTTTTCTTTTTCTGGTTGCACGGTTGACGAAACTCATCCCACAACTGGCAAGCGATATGAGCCTCGCCTACCTCGGACCCCTATCAGCCCCTATCCCCTACCCTCCATCGCTCCCATATCGCTTCTGAGTGGCCTTGCTGAACGTCCTACGAGGGGCTCAAGGGACGGGGCGCGAAGGCTGGAGCGAGCGACCCCTTCGACTTATCCATAGAAGGCTGGAGTTGTCCACAAAATGAAATGAGTTGAAAGTCAATGGCTAACCAGAAAAGAAAATTTGTCAAATCAATAGGCAAAAAAAACGGGGCGGCTCCGAAGAACCGCCCCTTGAGGACTACCGTGAGGACCGCGACTAACCCGCTATCAAACTGCCTTGCCAGTCAGTACCAGTACAAGACGAGCCTTGAACGCCGTACCGTTAGAAGCCGTCATACCGTGCATGAGCGAGCAGTTACCGACGCAGAGCGAGCCCATCTGCTTGAACAGCTTCATGGCAGGCTCGGAGGGCAGAGAAGTCCAGTAATCAACGAGATTCTGAGCCTGCTCCTTCGTCAGCGTGGCCTTCTGAGCCTCACCGCCAGCAGGAGTGGTAAGACGCCCGCTCGCAAGGAGCTTATCGACAAGAGCAACATGGTCGTTGATCTTGAAGTCCTTAGTACGCTCCCACTTACCGTTGTCAAGGATATCTTCGACGGTAACCTGACGCTCGTAGTTAGCGAGGAAGTCGTTGAAGGCGACCGCCCCCTCAAACCCGATAAAGGCACGGGCAAGCTGGTGAATCACGGGAGAGCCAGCGGGAAACTTCTGGAGAAGACCGCCCTTGACAAGACACTCATTGAAGCGGAACCAGCTACGACGCGAGGGGTAGACCTTGTTAGGCTCAAAGTCGCCCTTGTGCTCAAGGTGAGCGTGGTTCTGGTTGATGAAGTCCCAAACCTCGCCAGCAACCTTGCCATTCGCGTAGGTGAGGAAGTCCTCAACGGTAGGCTCAATGTCAAAGACGGTCCAGCGGTCAAGCTCAGCAGGGTCCATTTCACCGACCTGATACTGACTGCCATGCTCGCCGCCGTTGACAGCCGCGATAACGTGCGTACCAGCGTGAAGAACGTGACCGTTGAGCTTGCGGGAGTCGGTAAGCTCAAAGATCCCCTGTCGAACCTCAGTAGTCGCACGGTCAACTTCGTCAAGGAAGAGCACGACGGGCTGAGTGCAGGCGATAAGGAACCAGTCAGGCGGGTTCCACGTAGTCGCCTTACGGCCCGCAACCTCCGTATCGCGGGAGTCGGGCAGGCCAAGGAGGTCACCCTCAGTCATTTGGCTCGCCCGGCGTTCAACTACGGGCAGGCCCATGCTTGCCGCAAGCTGGTATACGATCTCGGACTTGCCGATACCGTGACGACCGCGAACGAGGATGGGCTTGCGAACGTCGGTGACGTAGGGAGCGAGAGCGTTGAAAGTCGCGAAATCAATAGCCATTTGAGTATTTGCCGTTTATTTGAGGTTGATGATGCGGTGAGCTTCGCTGCTCACCCTTTCTATTTAGCACGACGGGGTAGGACCGTCAAGAACTTTTTTTGAGCCCCTTCGTTTACCGCGACGGGGTAGGACCGTCGCTTTCTGTCACTCTCATCTTAGCCGCTTTAGGTTCCCCCGTCAAGCGGTTCAGAAAACTTTCTCAGGTACTCTACAGCTTTCAGCAAATAAGCTTCGTTATCTCTGAAGAGCCCTAAGCCCGTATTACACTTGTTGCAGAGTAACCCCCTAACATTTCCTGTCAAGTGGTTATGGTCTACAACAAGAATTTTATCTCGTTGTTCTTCTACCTTAGCGGAGCATATGTGGCAACAGCCTTTTTGCTCTCTAAGCATATCTTCGTAACCATCAAGAGTCAAGTTATATTTTCTTACAAGACTACTTTCTCTTTTCTTATCTTTGTTGGCGTCATACCATAGTTTTTGGCTGAGCTTTCTTTTTTCTAAGTTTCTTTCTACATATCTTCTTTGTCTATTTCGGTGGCTTTCTATTGCCTTTTCGGGATTCTGGTCTATCCAGCGTTTACGGGATAGCTCAACAGTTTCCTTGTTTTCTTCTCTATATCTTCTGTTTTTCTCGTTCAGAAGCTCTCTATTTTTTTCTCTGTATCTCCGTTGACTTTCTAAGCGTTTTCTTTTCTTCTCGTTTATCTCAGGTTCTTCCATAAGTTTTTACCTCACGGAAGTAAATAGTAACGAGAAGAGGAAAAGTCAACTTCTGTCGTCTTTTTTTTGAACGACAGAGGAAGATAACTTGACCTTCCGTAAAAAGCTGAAAGCCCCGATGGAACCTTGAAGATTCGCATCGGGGCAGGCGGATTAGCTGATAGAGGCGAGGAGAGCGGCAAGCTCAGGGTCGTGCGTAGCGAAGGCAGCGAGATCCTGAGCTTCATCCTCGGACTCTTCCTCAAGAGCCATAAGCTCGGCGTCGGAGGGCTCCATATCCTCAAGGGCAACTTCCACTTCCTCCTGCTCGTCCTCCTCGCTCGGAACGTCGGCGGGCTCAGGCAGGACCGCATCAGCGCGAGAGTGGGCGACCGCGATAGCGATCTGCTCACGAACCGCATCAATACCGCCAAGAATCTCAACGGTAGAGGCGAAGTCGTCCATCTTCGGAGCCTTCGCAGCCGCCTTCGCAGCCTTGATAGCAGCCTTCGCGGCGCGCTTCTGGTCGCGAAGCTCCTTCATCATCTGCGTAGCGGAGGGACCATCGCCCGCTTCGGGGCAGGTACGAGCGTTGTGACCAAGCTCAGAGCAAACAGAGCAACGGTAACGAGTAGGAGTATTGACACGGGCCATAGTGGTAAATTCCTTGATTCTGTCGTTTTCGTCTTTGGGAACCATTCCCGCCGACACTCTATCTTTATCCGCCCTCAGAAGAACCGTCAAGAAGTTTTTTCTGAGGTTTTGTCGGCGGGGTTCAACCACCGACCCTTTCAATCTAACCGCTCTATGAAGTCTGGCAAGAACCTTTCAAAACTTTCCGCTTCGGCGCTTTTCAGCAAGATCAAGCAGGATAGCTACAGCATCGTCGGAGCGCATACGGCCACCGCTCCAGCTACAGTTATCGGAAGCTGCCTCATATTCCTGCTCAAAAGCGTCCATTAGCTCAGACGTAGCGATGGAAGGCCACTTAGCAGCAAGCTCACGCCACGCTTCAACCGTCGAAATAGTGACCTTATATCGACGCATCCGACCATCATACGGGTCTTCTACCTTATATCGACCAGCCATTTTCTTTCTCCTTCGATGCTTAGAGAGTTTATCCTCAAAGATTCAGAGAGTCAAGAAGTTTTTTTAGCCGATATCGATGAAGAGCGTGTCAACCTCAACAGGATCATCGACCCACTCCTGCTCAAAAGGAACAGCAGGAGAAACTTCGAAGTCAGGCCGATCCGTTGCAATGAAGCCCATATCGGCAGTAAGACGAATCGGCATATCAGCAGGAAACTCAGAAAGACGAGCAATAAACTCAGCGACGGTCATTTTGTCTCCGTTACGTTTCTATCTTATCGTTGAATGTTCAGAGAGTCAAGAAGTTTTTTTCTAAGAGTCGCTGGAGGTTTTCGCCGCCAGCCCTTTGAAGATAACCCGTCTTAGGGGACCGTCAAGAAGTTTTTGCGAATCGCCAGAAACCTATGTCGAAACACTCATTTATGAAGGACTCCGTAAAAACCATCCTTTCATTTTCCTTTAGGTCTAAGAAAGCCCACATAGCAGGTTCATCCTTAGCTTCTACGAGATAGGTACGGTCGTTATCGGTGTCATAGATAAGATCGCCTGCTTCGACCATGCTTTTTACTCCTCAGAGTTTCGACGGAACGAGAGGACATTGTTTAGCACGTTCCCCTCCTCGTCGTCAACCTCAGATTCAAGATCGTTCAAAAGACTAAGATCATCCTCGTCTTCCAGAAGCTCGTCCTCATCCTCAAACTCCTCATCGTCATATTCCTCCTCTTCATCCTCGCCAATATCCCACATTCGTTCGATGTGGTCAATGATACTATCCGCCTCAGAGTCAGAAAGACCTTGAAAGATCTCGTCAACAAGCTGATCGGGGGTGAAATGCTGGAGAAGAACATCAACACGGTCAAAAATGCGGGAAGAAGCCATATTATCCTCGTTATTGTTGAAAAGTTAGTTTAGACCTAAGCAGTAGCGGGAGAGCAAATGCCAGCGTCAATCAGAGACTTAGCAGTACGTCCGAAAAACCCCTGCAAACGCCAGCAAAGACCAGTATCGATAAGGTGCTGCCACGCTTCGATAGTTTGCTCCTCGCTTTCCGACTCAATAAAGCCCTCGGCAAGCCCAACAGCAGTAAAATCGTCCATATTTACTTAGACTCCTCGCTAAACATGAAGGACACGAAATGGGAGAGAGAAACAGCAGAAACCAGAAGACAAGAGAAAGGCAGGATATAAAACACTTTTTGTTCCTTTACGGAAGAAGGTTAGGAAGAAGCTTGAATATTAGAAGTGCTTGTAGACTTCCTGCTCAAAAGCCTCTCGATCAGCCTCAACAAAGAGCGGGTTTTCCTCAGATTCAAGCTCGATATAATCGCCAGCGTAGTAAGGCTTGTCGGTAGCGGGCAGGCTGGCGAGGAAAGTCTCAATTGCGCTCATATGAATTCTCCTGTTTGAAGTTGATTAGTTGAAGGTAATGTGCTGGAAACCGAAGATATACGGAGCAATCTCAGTAAGATCCTCCTCTTCGGTCAGACTCGCGAGAAAGGACTCGTCGCGGAAACCATGCTTACAAACTACATCATCAAGCACGCTCGTATCAGAAGTGCGACGAAACGTGAAGATATCCGACTCAAAACCGTCCATCAGAGCCTCCGTTCTTTTCTAAGGTAACCCTGCCTTCGTAGACCGTCAAGAAACTTTTTCAGAGCGAGAGCAGGAGCATAGCAGCAGCGTCGATCAAAACTGGAATAAGCACTAAAGCTACTGCACAAAATAGCAGAGCAGTAATAATAGCCTCTACAGAAGGGTCCATTTGTTCCTCACGCTTAGAAAGATAACACCGATGCAGGAAGTAGTCTGTAATGGGGACTACGGAAACTTGATCGGCGGAGCAGCAGAGTAAAAACAAGCATTTACGCCACGAATCGTCAAATGCGCCGACGAGGACATAAGCATGATCGGAGCAGAAAGAGTAGAAAGTGCAAGAAGAATGGGGAAAAACTCAAGAGCACGAACAACCCGATCAGAAACCACCATTTTAGTTATACTCCAGAATTTAGGTTTAGAGGCCAAGAAGAGCAGGAACATCGCTGAAAGTAGCTTCCTCGCTAACTTCCATCCGACGACTTCCCGAAACAAGATAACGCTTTCCATCGAAGTGGGCAAATGCGCTAAACCGCACTTCCCACGGAATGATGGAGGGACCGCCACTATTATCAAGCTCAACCTTTACAGGCTCAACCTTGACGGAAGCAGCGGGAGCGACAGAAGCGACGATCCCTCCACCAGAAGCTGCCTTTTCGACTTTCGGTTCCTTGCAAGTGCGTGAATTGTGTCCAGCAGCCTTCTTGCAATTTGAGCAGAGTCGGGGCGCAGCCATTCTTTTCTCCTTTCCTTTACCTCTTATCCCCCCTTCGAAGGACCGTCAAGCACTTTCCGAAACCTCAGAATCCCATCGAATCAAGCTTGACTTTTAGGGTTTCATGCTTTTCGTCAAACGAGTTCAGAGAAACCCGCTTTGCAGCTTCAAGGTGGCTGGCTGCATCGGCACCATTCAACCAGCTTTCGGGGAATTCCATAGGAGCAATGCCCTCAGAAAGAATGTTGATCAAAGTGCCGTAGTGGTTCTCATGCCTATCGAATGGGTTGACCTTGAAGATAGAAGACTTATTCAAGGTAAAAGGCACGGTTTCAGAGAGGTTCTGCCCCTCTTGAATCCTATACCATCCATCATTCGGTCCAGCAACGCTAAGAACCGTATAATTGATCCAATGGTGAGAAATATCAGTACCATAGGAGTCAATCGAAAAGACACCAAACATTTTTTCCTTGAAACGCTCAAGGTTCAAGCCAGTAATAATCGCAGTAATCTGGTTGCCCTGCCAAGTAGTCCACTCAACCAAAGCACCGATCTTAATTGGCGATTCTGCGATCAGCTTCGCGACACCATAGCGCCAGCGAGTTTCCAGCGAATTCCTAACCGAAATATGCTTAGAAAGAAATTCGCAGGTTCGACGGGTATGCTTCTCTTCTCCGCAATAAGAGCAGGTACGAACAGCGGTTTGCTTTGCCTGCTTGTGGCTTTCGATCTTCGTTATTGCGTAACGCTCCATAAAAGAGCGTTGTTCCTCTGGCTTAGCAGCAGCGCGAGCCGCTTCCTGCTTCATCTTTACGCAGCCCTTGATGTTATGCCCACGCTCGCGACAGTATCCGCAACGCATCACTCTCTCCTTGTTTTATACTCTTATCCGCCAGAAGATAGAGCGTCAAGGAGAAAGTTTAGTATCCGATCTTGTTGAGGAACGAGCGGATTCTTTCAAAATTATCCTTGACGCTGCTATCGGAAACGTCCTTATGGTTCTTCATGGCGGCGCTGAAGTCTGCACCATTTACCCACTTGTCGGGGAAAGTCAAGGGGCTAATTCCCTCAGAAATTACATTGATGTTCATACCGTGATAGTATTCGTCTTCATAGTAGTAGTAAAACGGAATTTTGAGGGGGCTACCATTGAAAGCCTGCGGCAATTCATGGGAGCTAATTTGTCCAGCCTGCGGTCCCCAATAAGTAGAACCGCCCTCTGCCGAAAGGATAGTATAATCTACCCACCTTTCAGTCTTGCTTGATGAATGTCCCAATTCCGTAGTAATAAAATTAGCACTTTCCAGCAGATACTTCTCGTTCACGCCAGTAAGGATAGCGTGAACCTCCTTTTTGTCCCAAGTCGTCCACGTAACGTAGGAACCGATCTTGATAGGACAAGAGGGGTCAGTAATATACTTCACAAGACCCTTACGATAACGAGTTTCAAGCTCATTTCGCGTAGCAAGGTGAGAAGCGAACATACTGCACGTTCGACGGGTATGCCCCTTTGAACGGCAATAAGCGCAGGCACGATTCTTGTTGGCTTCGGTATAATCCGCAACCTTTTCCATTGCGACCCGTTCATAATACGAACGGTCTTCCCAATTCTTGTTTGAAGCTACCTTTGCGGCTTCCTTCATCTTAGGACAGCCCTTGATATTGTGACCCCGCTCATGACAATATCGGCAGCGAATGTAAGACATTGCTCCCTCCAGCCCTCTCAAGATAACCCGTTCATCGACAGGCGCAAGAAGTTTTTTCTAAGTCACTTACTGATCAGCTTGAACGCCGAAACATGCTGAAACTCGTCCGCAAAGTAGCGAGCGATATTTACGTGACGAGAAGTAGTCATAGATACAAAATTCTGGTCCCTTGAGGTGTAATCGCCAACGTAGAGCTTTCCGCCTACATTTACTCCAATGACGAGGTTGTAACTATAAAGCTTCTCGCCGTCAGTTGTCAAGGAGTGACGACCATTCTTCGCACTCTTTCCGTTCTTCCAAGCCCTTAGAATTTTGCCGTTAGATAGAGACATTTGACACCTTTTTAAGAGTAGATTCGTGCACAGAACTATAGAAAGGAGGATTTTGCTCATGAAGCCAATTGATACGGTAGTAATTTTTACTATCGCAGCTTGTTATAACTCCATAATATGTCTTGTCTTCTGCCATAGAATACATTTCCACAAGATCGCCAATGGTAAACATTAGGACACCTTCACCAATTCATAGTCACGATATCCCAAAGGGATACAATAGTCAAACCATTCAACGAGAAAAACTGTATGCTTAGACTTAGAACTTGACATGGTAATGTCAAGAATGGTAATGTCAAGAATAATGCCAATATTAGCCTTGTTCTTGACCTGAGTAACCATATCGCCAATTTTGAGCATTATTTTACCCTCTTGATTCTGGCTACCGTGATCCATGTAATATTATTCTCACTAATTCCAGAAGGTGCAAACCAGAAGATCTTGTAAAATGTTCCATCAAAATCGATAATGATACCTTCGCCCATCGATTTTGACTTTACAAGATCTCCGATTTGATATTTCACATACGACCCTTATGATTAGTGCCGATAGATCCAGACTCTCCGACCTTTTTGAACTTCATACCCGTCATAGCAATAGTGCCTCGTCCAATCTGGCAGGACTTACCGACGTTTTGCCCACTATTTGCACGCCACGCCTTTACATAGTTTGCACGGTCCTTTTCAGAACCAAACGCGACAATAGTAGTACCGACTCCCTTACCGTCGCCAGCTTGAACGCCAGCATAGGCAACAGTAGTTTCAAGGCCCATTTCCTCAACGCAATCGGGACATTCGGAGATTTTGCCGCCGATCTCACGCTTACGACGAGAGTGGGCATCAAAAGAGGTTTCGCAATGAATACAGGTCTTATGCATGGAGATATCCTATCAGAATGGAACGGTTATGTCAACTTTAATTTTATGCTACCTTACGAGCAAAGTCTAACGAATGTCTCCAAAAAGGCTCGCTGAAACTTCCCTTATCGAAGACCATCACCCTATAAACCTGCTCTCTCGTTGCATGTTTTTCAACAATAATGGCGCTCATAACGTCCTTATTATTGTTGCAGCGCACTTCTACAAGATCGCCAACTTCGTACATAAACCCATCCTATCAAAACGGAGTAGTTTCGTCAAGCTCGATATCGCGATAATCGTCAAAGCGGGGGTTATCCATAGGCTTACCCTTGAGAAACTTACGCATTTCCTCGCGTTGCTCCTCGGAATACTCAGAATAAGCGGTATCGTAAAAGTCAACGTAATCGGGAGACTTCACTTCTTCGGGAAACATTCTATCGCTCCGTTGTTTAGAGAGTATAAGACGGGGGGTTTAGGAAGTCAAGAGGAAAATTTATCAGTAAGGTTTTTCACACAATCCTGCATCCATCCCTCATGGTAAGAAAGCATCGTTGAATCAAAGGTTTCATCGAACCATAGAATTTTATACCTATATTCTGGATATTGGTAGGCTTTCTCGATGATAATCCCAAAATATCTCGGATTATCAAAGTCTTCTTGCACTTTTATAAACTTTACAATATTACCCTCTTCAAAATTCTGCATTATGAGTGTGCCATGAGACTTCAAATTCTGTCAAGGGACGCTGAATACTATCATCATCATATTTGGTGAAGTTATAGAAATAGTCGTATTGATAAGGAACATTCTGGTTATCAAGTACGTGAATACATACCCATATATCTGGATTATCTGAATCAATTGTATCCTCATCTACAGTATAGGATTTGACATAACCTAAAACCGTTTGTCCATCCCAATCTAATATTTGTTTCTCGTTTTCATCGGCAGGCTCGCACAATTCGGAAATATTCAGAGAAACCCAGACTAAATCTCCGACTTTTGGATAGTCCTGTTGCGACATAGACTTACCGATACTTCTGCTTGCGAAGTCGCCTACTAACGACCTCTTCCTTACGCTCTTCGTCAAGGTCTTCAGCGTGGCAAAGAGGACAGCCAAAAGACTTTAGAGACTTAGCATATTCGCCATGAATTCCGCAATTAGCAAACTCGCGGGCTTCTGTACGATCATCGTTGGTGTCAATGTCAAAAAATGGACGGGACAAGTTATAATACTCCTTTATAGTGAACGTAACGCTCCCACGAACCATAAGTCCATGAGGCTCCTAAATCTATAACCAGCTTCTCAAAAGCTTGCCACCCTTCTTTTTCAGTATCTTTTACGTCGAAGAAAAGGTAAGCTACTTCCTCACTAAAACTGGACACAACTGTAATTGGGTATGTTTGACGAATAAAACCGATAGCAATTGGCTCAAAGCCCCATCGATCATCAAACTCAAAGAATAAATCATCACAATAAAATTCCTCACGATTCCAGTTATTATAAATATGATCCATTTCAAGCTTTTGCATAATATCATCGGAGATATTGAAAGCAATAGCTGATATCTTATTTATCTTCTTTTTGAATTTACTTTGTTCCATTGCCTACTTTCGTCAATAATCGTGGAGGATATAAGTTTTCTTCTCCATAAAACCACGAAACAAGGTAAACAATATTTGGACTTGTCAGCGGACTTGTCAGCATACCACGGATAATTCCAAAATGTAGAGGATTTGTGAGTGATTGAACAAGATCTCCGATGTTTAGGTCTGTCGGCATCTTTCAAGCTCAATAATTAGATAGTTATAAAAAGCCTTCTCGGCAGTTGTCTTTGCATTATTTAGAGAATGTGTAGCAAGAGTCATGGCATCTTGCAGCTTTCTATCAATATCCTCTGCTTCAAGGTTCGATAGAATTTGTCCCCATTCTCCCATGATCTTTAGAAATTCCTTCTGGTGATTATCCGAAGGCTCAACCTTATTTGCAGAGGTTGTGTACCAATTGGCTAAGAAGCTGACTTTCTCCGAATTACTTTGGCCTCGCGGCTTGAGAGCTTGGTTTCTGTAATACTCTGACATTTTTGTATTTCTACCTTTATTAGTTCGTACCCATAAAACCACGAAGGCTTATCGCCGTCAAACCAATCAACCCAATATCTATGGAGCTTAATTTTAGAAGCTTTTTCTGGCTCTAAAACGCTCTTTACAACTCCATAGAAATCGTCGTCCATTTTGAATAATACTATATCTCCGACTTCAAGAGACATTTATATTTATGACCTCAAATGGAGTTTTAGGATCGAAGGCAGTTACCATAACACTTCCAGAACCGTCGATCAAGTCAACGATATAGAAAGTTTGCTCAAGAAATTCATCCCTTACAATCTGGAGAACCTTATAGGTTGTTCCGTTGTACTTAATTGTCATATCGGGATGAATCATAAGGGCTCCAATTGTGCCATATAGTAGGAAGGAATTATATTTTTTACATCATAAAACCATTCGACTTTAGCATAAGGAGCGTAGCCATTGTTACCGACTTCATAAATAATACCAATCCACTTTCTGTCAGATCTTAGCCTAACAATTTGTCCGATTGAATACACTTTCTTACACCTTTTCAAGAAAATAGCCTTCAATAGTCGTTACTGGGATGAAGGTATGATTGAACCATTCAACTTTATAAGTGATTTTTATCTTAGAATAATAAACTTCAGTAATATATCCGACTTTTTCCTCATTTTTGGTGAAAGCGACAATATCTCCAATTTCAAATTCGGTTCTCGACACGAATTAGATCCCCTTCCGTTTCAAGTGTTTGCCAGTTGTCTGCATCAATCCACTTTACAAAATATTGAGGCTTTCCACGCTCGCAATACATAAAGTGAATATCAATGATAACTCCGACAGAGTTATCCTCAACAATTCTGTTCTTCCTTGCATCAGTATAATAACTGTCCTCGTCCATGTTGTCAAGGATTCGGACCAGATCGCCAATCTTATACTTAGGATGAGAATACACTTTACTCCTTTTGGTTATTCGTCAAGGTTCAAAAATAAGTTTCTGATATTCTTACCGACCGCCACAAAATCGGTAATCAACATGATCTTCTAATTCACCATTTAGATTGAGCATTTCATCGGCAAATCTGATCATTAGGTGATTAGGAGAAAACCAAATATCACCCTTCTGCTCATAACCCACGTATGTCTTTGTGTTTAGGTTTGCAATTTTCTCAACAGCATCCTTTGGCGACATATGGGCACAAAGAGAGATAATTGCAGCAGCAGAAGAGCGAGAAATACCTGCATAACAATGAATTAGAATACGAGAAGCTTCATCAAAAGACTTTGCAAATTCATAAATGCGAGCAACGTGCTCTCTCGATGGAAGCTTATACATTTGATTGAAATATGGAGACTCACTCACAAAAGAGATATCATGGAAGTCAAGAGATAGAACCTTGCTATCTGTAAATACTGGATGATCGTCGTCTGGATCTGCAATAGAAATTACAAAATGTGGCTTGAATTCCTCTGCTTGTGGTGCTGCAAGAATTTTAGACGATACAATTACTTCCATAGTTTTCCTCTTTTTTATTTAGTTTGTTGTGATTGGAGTTATTTCATCTTCGAACATATAAGGCATATATCCGTCGTAATTAATCCATTTTATACCGTAGGATGGATATGCGTTGTCTTCAATAATATCTGCTGTTTGCTCCGTGATAATTCCGAACCAAAGAGTTGATGAGAATTTAGGACGTACAAAGTCGCCAATTTGATATTTATGAATCATAGTGTTTATGGTTCAATACTATCAGAATGACAGGCGAGAGTCAAGCATTATTTTTTGGATAAGGAAGAGTTTTATACTTTAGCTTATCCATCAACTCTTTCCTACGCTTCTTCGACTTTGTATTGAAGAACACGTACCTATGCTTTCGGGGCCTTTCTACGCTCTTGAAGTCCTAGCCATCGATCTCACGTCGCTCAGAAGCAGAGTATTTATCTGCAATTGTTTGGCAATGTTTATTTACGCCCTTGATAGTCCAGTTTGTTCTCTTTGCCGACAAACCAGTATAAATCCAGTTTGTAGCTTGATAAACGATACCCAAATGTCCTTGCTCAATTTCGGCGTAACTAACTACAATTTCCTTATCTACCTTAGAAAGTGTGTTGCCAATAAGGAAACTCTCAGAATTTCTTGGCGTTCCGTCCTCAATCCAAAGTCTTGTAAGCTCAATTACATTGTTCTTCTCTTCGGTTCCACAAATTCCAGAACGTAGAGTAGAGGAGGAAGGAGTACCATAAATTACAACTCCAACAATTTTATCTGTAGAGTTTTCAACCAGACCAAAAGCAAAGGAACAAGGAGCCTTTCTATGAAGATAATGGTTCTCGACAACCATATCCATAGCCTGCTTGTAAGTTATTGGTTTGATTGAGTAATTGTCTCTGATTGACATTCTGGTTCTTCTTCTGGTTTCGGTGGAGGCCAAACACGCCACGTAATATGACCATCGACCTTTACAGTATAGCCCTGTTCTACAAGGTGGTCAAGGAATTCTTGTCTTGGTTGCCCGATAATAATGGTAGAACCTGTGCCTTCTTCATCAATATGGCGCTGAATCTCGTCTGTAAAGCCCTTTAGTTGTCGTTGCTTGATAAAATAAGCGGCAACAGCATCTTTGTCGTTTTTGTCAATATGGGCGGGAAGTTTAGCCATTTATAACTCTCAAAAGTATTAGGGTGGCTGGAATCGAACCAACATTCGCGGATCCAAAGTCCGCCGTCCTGCCATTGAACGACACCCCATCATCAATATGTCAGACTTATCTCACTATCATAAACGTATTCTGGAAAAATATCATCTTCAAACCAAGTAATAAAATAAATAATTCTTGGTTTATCTGAGTTTATCGGAGATACTAATTCGTCCGTTGATATTTCCTTTATAATACCATAATGTTGTTCGTCGCCAAACACATTAGAACATATTAGATCTCCTATTTGATACATGGTTACAGTACAGTATTTTGCGTAAATGGCTTCAACCAAGCAAAGTCACTTGGAATTCCATCCATGTAAAAAGTACCAGAATTCGTATTCTTTCCGCCATGCTGATTATGAATCCACTCACCCTTAGAATTTTGTACTTCAAGATTTGCAATTACGTCTTCTTTTGAAGCATAAAAGCACTTTACTTCTTCTGGATAAAAGGCGAGGAACACAACGTAATCATAATTTTGATTTGTTCGGATCTGCTGCCAACGGAACGTGTTTGCACCTTCCCACAAAAAAGAACCCTTAATTTCAATCTTCTTCTTTTGACAGACCCTATCATAATCAGACTTTGAAGTACCATCATTGATAAACTTAGCTACTTCAAAACCATAAGACTTAGCAATAAGCTCAAAAAC
>Ga0114976_10001320_pt1 | contig 15460 bp, 13 predicted proteins | sample S_130805_EF_Meta_FD_87319 | JGI IMG/M metagenome (GOLD analysis project Ga0114976, IMG submission 87319) | Freshwater microbial communities from Lake Simoncouche, Canada to study carbon cycling - S_130805_EF_MetaG | ecosystem: Environmental > Aquatic > Freshwater > Lake | place: Lake...
ACCGTCTTTGTTTTTGACCCGATGACCGTCGCGTTCATCAAGAACGAAGTGGTGGTGGGCAAGCCCCAGCAGATCAAAACGGACAATGGCACGGTTACCGCGACCGTGATCGATATCATCGATCCGCGGGCCAGCACTCGCGTTTTTCTTACCGGTAAGGGCGATCTCATCAAAGCCACCAGCGGAATGGGCATCGGAATGCGTCCCATCTCGCGCCAGCAGGCCCTCGCCGCCATCCCGGCGAGCAACTCGATCGACCTGGCCAACGCCACGCTGATCAAACCGGAAGGCGACATCCCTGCCCCCCGGGCCGTTCGTCGGGTGGAACTCTTGGTGAAGGGGCGTTCGCTGGAAGGCATCCCCAACGACGAAAATCAAACCGTTGAAAAGGAGGGTGACGCGTGGAAAGTGACGGCTCATCCGGTGGAAATCGGCAATGCCGCTTATCCTCTGGGGGCCGTGGGGCAGGCTGAATTTCTCAAACCGAGCCACCTCATTCCTAGCGACTCCAAACGCATGAAGGATTTGGCCGGTCGTCTGACCAAGGGCAAAACCACCCTTCTGGCCGCTTCCCGAGCCATCCACGATTTCGTGCAGACGCGCATGGTCCCCAACGCGGGAATGGGCATGTTGCGTAATGCGGAGGAAGTTCTGGACCGCAAAGAAGGCGTCTGCCGTGACTACGCGATGCTCACGACGACTCTCCTCCGAAGTGCCGGAATTCCCGCCCGACTGGTGGGAGGCATGATCTTTGCCGACGGCGCGTTCTACTACCACGCGTGGAGCGAGGCGTGGAACGGCAAGGAATGGGTGGGAATTGACAGTACATTGCCGGAATTTCGCATTAGTGCCGCACATTTAAAGCTCAGCGACGGTAATGTAGATAAGGCGTTTTCATTCCCGTTCCTTGAGGACACTCGAATCACGGTTTTGTCGACGCAGATGCAATGAGATTCAAATGGAGTTGAACCGAGAGACTGAGTGATGAAAGTATCCCGGAAGAGCACGCCGTTCGTATGGGGCGCAAGAAGCGCCAGCGGTTTGGTGATCCTGCTCATCTTCTGCTGCCTTTTTGGTGCCATCACGGCGACCGGCGGCCCCGCCGTTCTCTCGTCCACTTTTAAGTGGATTGCTGCCACGTTTTTCAATAACCAGAACCCGCCGTCGTTCGATGTTCGACCGTCGGCAGTTCCGTTGGCGATGCTCGGAATCTTCATCGGGGCCATCGTGGGCAACCGATTCATCCAGGGCATGGAGCGGCTCGGACTCCAGTGGGAGAACTTGGAGACGGGCGATAAGGTCACCCTCTTCGTGGGCACGTTCGCCGGCATGATCGCTGCCGTTCCCATTCTCCAGGTCTTCCAAAATCTCGCCTTCGACCCGGTTGCCCGGATCATCGTCATCATCGGCGTCACCGTCGGACTGGTCGCGCTTAGTATCTACGCCCTTCAGTCCATGGCGGACATCCTTCCTTGGAACCGAGGAAGGGGGCGCAATCGCCGATCTGGCATTAAAATCCTTGATACCAATGTGATCATCGACGGTCGGATTTACGACGTCGCCAAGAGCGGATTTCTCGACGGCCAACTCTACGTTCCCCGATTTGTGCTGGAGGAGCTTCAGTTTATTGCCGACAGCAGCGATGGGCTACGCCGCGCGCGGGGTCGAAAAGGTCTCGAAACGCTCAAAAGCATGCAGGCTGAGTTCAACGTCGAGGTGGGAACCCACGATCGGTTTGCGCCGGATGCCAGTGAAGAGGTCGATTCGCGCATCGTGCGGGTGGCCAATGCCCTCGGCGCCGACATCGTAACCAATGATTACAACCTGAACCAGGTCGCGACGCTTCAGCACCTCCGGGTTCTGAGTCTCAATGACTTGGCGCTGGCGCTTCGCACCAATGTTCTCCCGCAGGAGACCATTCGGACCAAGATCATTCGCGAGGGCAATCAATTGGGTCAGGGAGTCGGATATCTCAGTGACGGCACCATGATCGTGGTTGAAAATGGCGAGCCGTTCATCGGCCAAGAAGCCCAAGTGGTGGTGACCCAGGTCATCCAGACGGAGCGCGGCAAGATGATCTTCGCCGAGGTTGAATCCGATGAGGCGCCGAGCGTCACTCCGGTTCACCGTCGGTCCAGCGGACGCCGTCCCTGAGATTCAGCGCGTATATCTCAACCATGTCGGACACTTACGCCATTTTGCTAGCCGCCGGTCGCGGTACCCGATTCGGCGAAAACAAAGTGGCGAAAGACCTTGCGGGACGTCCCGTTTGGCGGTGGTCCTATGACACGCTGGCCGCCCATCCCGAGATCCACGGCGTCGTGGTGGTTTGCGGAGATGAGATTCCTGATGACGTTTGGTCCGTTCCCGGCGGGGCGACGCGGCAAGCCAGTGTTCGCGCCGGAATTGATGCCCTGCCGGATGATGCTCGCTATGCCGTGATTCACGATGCGGCGAGACCGTTTATATCTACCGTCACGCTGAGTGAATTACTGGAGGTCGCGCACAATTTTGACGGCGTTGCCCCGGCGGTTCCGCTGACCGATACGGTCCGAAACTCCGGCAGCCTGGCGGTCGTGGATCGGGAAACGCTGGTAGCCATGCAGACCCCGCAAGTTGTCAACGTGTTTCGTTACCGCCAAGCGCTGGAGAACGGCGGAGAACAAACCGACGATCTCGCCGTGTTGCAGGCAGCGGGAATGGCGGTCACCACGATTCCCGGTGATCCGGATGCTTTCAAAATCACCCACCCGGCCGACTGGGATCGGGCCGAAACCCTGGCCCGCCGCGAACGGGCACTATCCGGAGATTACGATCTCGCCGGGTCGGTCATGCCAGAGACCCGGACTGGACTCGGCTACGACGTTCATCGTTTCTCCCTCGAGCCGGATCGACCAATGATGCTGGGCGGCGTCTTTTTCCAGGACGTTACCGGACTGGATGGTCATTCGGATGCGGATGTGGTTCTTCACGCCGTAGTGGATGCCCTGCTAGGCGCAGCGGCGCTCGGCGATATCGGCATGCACTTCCCCCCGTCTGATCCTAAGTGGCACAACGCGCCGAGCATCAAGTTTCTAGACTTCGCCGTGAATGAGATCCGCCGTCTCAACTGGCGCATCGTTCACCTCGATATTGCGGTCATCGCGGAATCTCCGAAGATCATGCCGCGAGCTATCGAGATTCGGACGACGATCGCCGAGGCCGCTGGCATCACGCTAGATCGGGTCTCAATCAAGGCCACCACCAACGAACGGATGGGTTTCGTCGGTCGCGGCGAAGGTATTGCTTGCCACGCAGTGGCGACGATTTCCCGCCCCTGAGCTCTAGGCGTCGCCCGCAAACGCGATCAGCCCCACGCCAGTGGCCCCGGATTGGAGAAGAGCCTCGGCGGCCGCCCTCGCGGTTCCCCCGGTTGTCGCGACATCATCTACCAGCAGGATTCGCTTGCCGCTCACGAATGGATTGGCGGCGAACGCACCGCGCAGGTTCTGCAATCGCTCTTGGTAGCTGAGTTCAACCTGAGGGCGGGTGTAGCGGGTCCGCCGCATGCTCAATCCTCGGCGGTCAACGTGATCGGATGAAAATCGCTCGGCCAGTAATTCGGATTGATTGAATCCGCGCTCACACCTTCGAAGGTAGTGGATGGGGATGGGGACCACCAAATCGTAGGCAAGCCCGAGTTGGTCCGAGTAGGACCGCATCAGCTCGGACATCGGTGACCCAAGCGCGGTGTTGTGGGAGTACTTTAGGTTGTGAACCGCCTGCTTGGCCCGTCCGGCGTAGTCGAATAACACCGCCCGAAAGGACACCTCCCCGATCGCTGGCAACAAGTGGCCGCGTACCGGACCCATTTCTGCCCGGCAGAACCCGCAGATCGCAGATTCACCCACACGCCCGCACAGGCCGCATGAATTGGGAAACAGAAATCGGTCCAAGGAGGACCCCGCTACGCCGCTACCGCGAATGCCTCTTCGGGCGACTCTTCGTCACCGTCAATCGGATCCAGAATGAGGCCAAGGTTGGTGGCGACATTGAACGCTTGCATCCGGTTGGTGACCTTTAGCTTTTCGTAGATATTGGCCAGGTGAAAATCCACCGTGCGCTTTGAGACGTAGAGCCTATCCGCGGCCTGCTTACTGGAGAAGCCCTGAGCAATGAGGTTTAGGACCTCAACTTCTCGCTTAGTAAGACGCACGGGACGGCTAGACACATTCGACGTTGACGACATTTCCAATTCGAATTTCCTCGCAACACCGCCTTGCACCACTCCCCCGAGTAAAGGCTGGACTAATCTTACAATCTAATTTCCCAGAAAATGCCCATGGACCTTAATTTTGTTATGCAATTCGAGCAAAAACCGTTCGGGCCCCATCGCTAGCGGCGGTGAGGATCGCATCTCCCCGGCCGCCACTGGTCGCCTGATACCGCTGCATGACCTCGGTCAAAACCCGGTCGGCCTCCTCACGTTGGACGAGTCCAACGCACGCGCCGCCGAATCCGCCACCGGTAACGCGGGCACCGATCACGCCCGGGGTCGCCCAGGCGGCGGCCGCCATTGCGTCGAGTTCAGGGCAAGACGCCTCAAAGTCCACCTGCATACTGCGATGCGCCTGCCGCATCAACTGCCCAATCTGTGGTCGATCATCATCATTGAGCGCGGTAGCGAAGGCCAGCGACCGGGCGTTCTCCGAGATAACGTGATGCGCCCGCCGGTACTCGGTGATGGACAGCGGCTCGGACGTTCCGTCTAGCTCAGCCAAGGTTGCGTCTCGAAGCGACTTGCCTAACTTTCGTTCCGCGCCTTCCACATCAGCGCGTCGTGCCCCATACTCGCCGCCCGCGTGAGAGTGGCGAACGCCAGTATCAAAGATCGCCACCGCCAGGTCCTCGCGCAGCGAGGCATACCGAACGGAAGCGTCTTTCGTGTCGATGAACATGGCGTGGCCCGCCTTCCCGAGCGCCGACGCCATCTGATCCATGATGCCGGTATTTGCCCCGACGAACTGGTTCTCGCACATCCGGCCGATCGGCGGCATCGCCGCGAGAGGAATTCCCAGTTGGTACAAATCATTCCAAGCCACCAGAAATGCCAACTCGATCGCGGCGCTGCTGCTGAGTCCGCCTCCCAGCGGGATGTCGGTGCCGACGACGGCGCGCAAATTTCCGGGCTGGTAACCGCTTTGCCGTAATGACCATGCGATGCCGGCAACGTACTTGCTCCACTTTCGCATATCGCCAGGCTCCACGCTATGCGCGTCAAACGGGGATCCCTCGCCTCGGTCCACCGAATAGATGATCGATCTCGCGGAGACTCGGCCCGCCGCCACGTAGGTGCACCGGTCGATCGCGACGGGAAAGACATAGCCATTACTGTAATCGGTATGTTCACCGATCAGATTCACGCGCCCCGGAGCTTGCGTGATGATCTCTGGCTCCTCGCCAAAGCGCTTTCGGTACTCGTCGCGAACTTGATCGATGCCCACGGTCTGGTTTGATACCCGAACCGGAGTCGGTCCGGTACCCTTTGCCCATGGAATCTCGGCGTGGTGACTGGAGGGATCAGGAACGAGGGCCGGCCGAGTGGGAATCCGCCGACGCCAATCCCACGCAGTTGGGTCCGGATCAACTGGGTCGGTGGACACGCCAAACGGTTGTACGACTCTCTCCCCACGGCGCTTTCCTGGGTGATCCGGAGAACGCGGTGCTACTGCCCAAAAACGAAAGCAGCGGCTTGCAAGTTGGTGATGGGGTTGATGTCTTTTTCTATCGCGACTCCGAGGATCGTCCCATCTTCACGCGAACAGCACCCCGGGCAATCGTGGGCGAAGCCGGTTGGATGACCATCGTCGGCGTCTCGGATACCGGCGCGTTTGCCGATTGGGGGCTTCCAAAGAACTTGCTGGTTCCGCACCGGGTGCAATCTCGCCCCCTGCGCGAGGGTGAGCGCGTGATGGTCGCGGTTTACGTCGACGAGCGATCCGAACGACTCTGCGGGACCACCATGGTGGATCGCGTTTTGACGACTCCTGCTCCGTACGTTGGCAACGAAATGGTCTCGGCCGTGCCGTACCGCTTGCTGGACAATGGGTATGCCGTCGTCATCGAACGCAAGTTCCTTGGGGTTACCCAGAACTACCCCCGATTAGAATTGGGCCGCCCGTTGAAGGGCTACATCGGCAGCACCCGGGACGGTCGCGTTTCACTTGTTCCGAGACCAACCGGTACGGCGGGTTACGAGGATGGAATCGAGGTTCTCCGAATGTTGATGCAGAAAAACAACGGATGGATTGGTGTTACCGACACCGATTCCCCCGACGAAATTCGGCGAAAAACCGGGCTCAGCAAGGCGGCATTTAAGCGAGCCGTCGGCGGCATGCTGAAAGCCGGGCAGATTGACCTGGAAACCCACGGAATTCGTTGGCGAAACTAGGCGTTTCGGGACGAATTTACGAAATTATTGGCGTAGAATATTCACATTCCACTGACGACGATGTCTAGATTTCCTGTTGCATCAATCACAAAACTGGCCTGGGTCGCCGCCTCCGTATCGGTGCTCGCGCTGGTCGGGATCTCATCGGCGCAAGTCAAGCAGAAAACTAAGCCCACTCCGCCGCCAAAGGTTTTCACTTACGCGAAGGACGTAAAGCCGTTCGTCAATCAATATTGCGGCAGCTGCCACGGCGACAAGGATCCGGTAGCTGGCCTCACGCTTACGAAATCCAAAAATGAAGCGGGCTTGAAGGAAGACGCCGAAAAGTGGATCAAGGTGGCCGCCAACGTACGATCCAGCCACATGCCTCCCAAGGGCATGCCCGCTCCCACCAAGGCCCAGCGAGATAACTTCGTCGCTGCGGTCGAGGGCATTGTGGTGGGTGACTGTCGACTCGCCGATCCCGGCAAGGTGACGCTTCGACGACTGAATCGCGCCGAATACAACAATACGGTCCGCGACCTGCTGGGGGTGGATTTCCGACCGGCCGATGACTTCCCTTCCGATGACGTGGGTTACGGCTTTGACAACATCGCCGATGTACTTTCGATCTCACCGCTCCTGATGGAGAAGTATCTGAATGCGGCGGAGCAGGTGGTTGACCGCGCTCTGCCCGTCCCGGTTAAGAAGTCGCGGCTCGTTACGGGTCCCGACTTCCAAGTGACCGGCGGGGCCACGAAGGACGACGATAGCTGCGACATGAGCGGCAACGGGACCGCAACGGTGAAGTTCAATGCACCCCAGCAGGGTCTTTATAACATCAAGGTTTCCGGCTACGGAACCCAAGGTGGCGACCAGATGCCGATTATCACGGTCGCCCTTAATGGGCAAGAAGTCGCCCGGATTGAAGTGAAAGGCGCGCCGGCCCGAGACTACGAGTTCCCCGTTAAGGCCGCCAAGGGGCCAAACGTGGTGGCGGTTAGCTTCATCAACGATTTCTACGATCCGAACTTGCCGGCTGATAAACGTGATCGAAACCTCGTTCTCAAGTCGATCGATTTCTACGGTCCCAAGGCGGGCGAGGAAGATGTCCCCGCCTTCATGAAGAAGTACTTGCCGGCCGAACCCGCCGCCGGGGAAGAACTGAAGACGGCCCGCGCATTCCTGGCCAAGTTTGCCACCCGGGCTTACCGACGTCCGGCGACCATTGACGAAGTGGACCGGCTACTGGGTCTTTTCCAACTGACCCAAAAGGCAAAGGAACCGTTCCATCGCGGCCTTCAGTTGGGGATGGCCGCCGTTCTGGTTTCTCCAAACTTCCTGTTCAAAGTCGAGACCACGCCTAAAAACATGGTCTCTTCGAGGGCCCTGAACGATTACGAGTTGGCAACCCGACTCAGCTACTTCCTCTGGTCCAGCATGCCGGATGATCGGCTGATGAGCCTGGCTGGGCAAGGCAAGTTGCGAAACCCCGACACTTTGGCCACCGAGGCAAAGTGCATGCTCGCCGACCCCAAGAGTCAGGCGCTGGCGGACAATTTCGCCGAGCAATGGCTGAACCTCCGTAAGCTGGATATCTTCCACCCCGAGCCCGAGCAGTTCCCGACCTACAACGAAGTCCTGAAAGACTCCATGAAGGAAGAGACGAAGACCTTCTTCAAGTACGTCGCCCTGCAGAACCGGAGTGTCCTTGAGTTCCTTAGCAGTGACTACGCCTTCGTAAATGCCCCGCTGGCCGCGCACTACGGCATCTCGGGAGTGACTGGCAACGAGCTTCGCAAGGTCGCCCTCACTGGCACCCAGCGAGGCGGCATCCTGAGTCAAGCCAGCGTGCTCTCCATCACCAGCAACCCGACCCGAACCTCCCCCGTGAAGCGCGGCAAGTGGATTCTGGAAAACGTGCTGGGTACTCCTCCCCCGCCACCCCCTCCCGGTGTTGGCGATTTAGGTGACGACAAGCAGGTTCTCACCGCTAAAAACCTTCGGGAGAAGTTGGAACTACACCGGAAGAAGCCGGACTGCTTCAGTTGTCACTCGCGCATGGATCCGCTTGGATTCAGTCTGGAAAATTACGATGCCGTGGGACGCTGGCGCAAGACCGAAGCCGGGGCTCCCATCGATAACTCCGGCGTGCTTCCCGACGGCCAGAAGTTCCAGGGGCCAGCCCAACTCAAGGTAATCCTTCTCCAGAAGAAAGATCAGTTCACCCATACATTGGCAGATCGCCTGATGACCTATGCCCTTGGACGCGGTATGGATCCCAGTGATCGTTGCGTGCTGGATGACATCTCGCGACGCACCGCCGCCAACGAATACCGATTCCAAACCATCATCACCGAGATCGTTCGCAGCGATCCCTTCCGAAAACGAAGCGCAAAACCATGAACCCTATCAATCGCCGCACATTCCTGAAGGGAGCCGGAACCGTTATGGCACTCCCGGTGCTGGAACGCATGTTGCCCACCGTCGCCCTTGCCAGTTCGGCACCGGCCGCACCCACCCGCATGGCATTCATGTTCGTTCCCAATGGCGTGAACATGCAGCACTGGACCCCGGCCGCTGAGGGTGCCCTTACCGGCGAACTGCCCTCCGTCCTGAGTCCGCTTTCGGACCTGCGCAACGATTTCAACGTTCTCACCGGCCTTACCCAGCAGCATGCGTTTGCCAATGGTGACGGCCCCGGCGATCACGCTCGGTCCACCGCGGCTTGGCTTACCGGCATGCAGCCTAAAAAGACCAGTGGTGCCGACATCAAGGTCGGTATCTCGGCCGACCAGGTAGCGGCGATGCACATTGGCGATCAGACCAAGTTTGCGTCTTTGGAAATTGGTTGTGAGCGGGGCGGCGTCTCGGGTGACTGCGACAGCGGTTACTCGTGTGCTTACAGCTCCAGCATCTCCTGGCGAACCGAAAACACCCCGGTCGCGAAGGAAGTCAACCCGCGTCTGGTCTTTGAGCGACTGTTCGGAAACGGCAACAACGCCGAAGAGAAGGAAGCCAAGACTCGCCGCGATCTGTTCCGGCAGAGCGTGCTTGACTTCGTCGCCGAAGACGCTTCCAAGCTGAAAGCCAACCTCGGCAAGCGCGATCTTCGAAAGCTGGACGAATACTTCGAGGGCGTTCGCGAAATCGAGAAGCGACTTACCAAGTTTGAGAATCAGCAGGCGGCGCTGATCGCGGCGGGAGTCGGCAAGCCTGGCGGAATCCCGGCGGATTACGGCGAGCACATTCGGTTGATGGGCGACATGATGGTCTTGGCGTTCCAAGCCGACCTGACCCGCGTCTGCACCTTCATGCTGGCCAACGACGGTAGCAACCGCTCGTACCACAGCATCGGCGTGGCCGAAGGTCACCACGACATTTCGCACCACGGTCACGATGCCGCCAAGCTGGAGAAGAAGAAGAAGATCGATACCTTCCACGTTCAACAGTTGGCCTACGTCCTCAACAAATTGAAGAACACCCGTGAACTGGGCGGAAACCTGCTGGATAACTCCCTGATTGTCTACGGAGCCGGAATTTCGGACGGTGATGCCCACAACCACAACAACCTGCCGATCCTGCTGGCGGGTCACGGCGGCAAGAAGCTTCCGACCGGCCGCCACGTGGTTTACAAGGACTTCACCCCCATGAACAACCTGTTCGTGACGATGCTGGACAGCGTCGGCGTGAAGGTTGAGAAACTGGGCGACAGTAGCGGCAAGCTCCAGGGCTTGTTCTAAACCATTCTGCTCACGGCGTTTGCGCCACGTACGCCGTGAGCGGTAGGTAGCCCTGAACCGGAGTTCCCGGTTTATGCACGATGATCGCGGTGACGCGGTCGCCGGAGGTTTCGTAGCCGTAACCCGTCGCGAGGTTGTCGAAGACCAACGTTCGCTGGCCTTTCAGGTAGTAGGCGGCGATACGCTTGAAACCAGAGAAGGCGGTGGCGGAGGCTCCCGGTCCCCGGCCCTTGGCGTCCCGAAACCGATTGCTGGTGACCCGGATCAGAACCACTTTTTGTTGGGTCGAGTAAACGTCCACGCGGGTACCGGTGGTGCCCTTCCAGGTTGCCCAGGCTTTCTGCATCGCGGCATCGCCAATGTTGGTGGGTCCGAGCGCTTTCATCAGGTCGGGGGTGCTCATTCCGATCGTCACCTTGCCGATGCGGTGCCCCGGCACCACCCGGAAGTCGGCATTCGCCATCCCAACGGTCGTCAAGGCCAGCAGAATCGCGAGACATCTCATGGGGTCGGTAAAATCATACTTCGCCCGCGGAGAGATGGCAGAGTGGTCGATTGCGCTTGTCTTGAAAACAAGAGTGCCGAAAGGTACCAGGGGTTCGAATCCCCTTCTCTCCTCCAGATTAATAGGTTCACGTTTCCGAGGCCTTGCCTTTCCTCGGAATGAGGAGCATCTGAAAGCGTCGAGTTCGCTGAGTCAGTAGCTATTGGAGAAATCGAACACACGTGGACGACGTTCAGCAGTTCCATTGAACAGTTGACTTGCTCGGTTCTGTCCCCAGCGTTGATAGTTGTTCTGAGAGGAAGACCACTCTGCTGTCGATAACGTGTCATGTAGACTGGTCTCGTGCCGACTGTTGACGACTACGCACCGCTTGCCCCCTATACGCTAGCCGAGCTGGTGGCCGCCGCCAATGCGATTCTGAGAGATCGGCCGAGGCTCAAGACATCGGAGCGAACGGTTCGGTACTACATCTCGAACGGGCTCCTTCCGTCGCCGAGCGGTGGGCCGAAATACGCCCGGTACGGCGCCGAACATCTGCGGCGAATCGTGGCTATCCGGCAATGGCTTGATGACGGCCTTACGCTCGAACAGGCTGCCGATAAGATCAAACTTGGTGAACACGGCGGCGAGACCGAGACTCACCAGCGTAGACACGCATCAAGGCAGTTGGAAATGACCATTCCCTCCTCGTCTCCAGTTCAGAAGCTTGCACATCGCACTGTGCGCCGGATCAACCTAACCGAGCATAGCGTCCTCGAAATCTCCACCGATGTGGACCTCAAGCGCGAACTAGAGCGAATCGAGCGAGAGTTCCAGAGACTGTTGATGCCCCTTTAAGACATCGAGTGTCTTAAACTGTCGTATGGTGTGGTATAGTGTTCCCATAGGCCGTCGTTGAACCAAGCGATCGACCCAAGGAGGCACGAAACATGAAACAAACGAACACCCGACTTCCCGGCTTGGAAGTCACCCTCACCACTCACCAGGATGAAAGCCTTAGCCTGCTGCTCGCGAGTCTTACCGCGGCAGAGCCTGTCGGCGCCCCTCCAAGGTCTGCCTTGCAGGTCGCCCTCGTCATCGATCGAAGCGGCTCCATGGACGGAGAGAAGTTGGAGATCACCAAGACGGCGGTCGCCCAGTTCATCCGCTCGCTCGAACCTACCGACCGAGTAGCCATCGTGACCTACGATGACCGCATAGATCTCATGTGCGGTCTAGACGCTCCGAGCGAGGCGTTGGCCCGGCGGGTCGAGGCCCTTGAGCCGGGAGGCTCCACGGACCTGTACGGCGGCTGGGTAACGGGAGCCAAGGTCGTCGGACGCGGCGGCCGGGTCATTCTGCTCTCGGACGGTCAGGCCAACGCCGGCCGGTACACCGACGCCAGCTCCTTGTCCCGGCACGCCGCGATATCGTACGAGAAGTACGGCGTGACCACCACCACGATCGGCGTGGGAAGAGACTACGACGAAGGGTTGATGGCGGGGATGGCCCGCAACGGAGGTGGAGCCCACTACTTCGCCCATACGGCAGCATCCATCATCGATGCGTTCAGCCAGGAGCGGTTCTCGGCAGGCTCAGTCGTCCTAGAGCGCCTCACCGTGAGGTTCAATGGCATCACCGAGCAGTTGGGGCACTTCTGGGGCGGTGAAACCAAGAAGCGCGTCTTTCAAGTGAATGAGCTTCATGGATTGGAGTTCACGGTTCGCTATACGGACAAAGCATCGGGACAGAGAATCACTCACGTGGTAAGCGCTCCCACGGATTTTGGGTACTCGGAAGAGGCCAAGCTTGAGTTTCTTTTTCAGCGAGCAAGCGAAGCCGAGGCAGAGATGCTCCAGGTGCGCGATCCAAAATCGTCCACGGAAATGAAGGAGAGGCTGCGCGGCATCGTGCTCATGATCCTCGCCCATCCGTCATCGGACGAGCCTGCGGTGGCCGCCGTCGTCGGAAGGCTCAAGGCATCCATACAACGGTTAGAGGGTTTGGAGCGCAACTACGTCGAGGAAGAAGCGATGATGCACCGCAAGCGGAGCATGCAGTCCAGCCATAACATGCGGGAAAGGGCAAAGGGCTACTCTTCATTCGAAGAGGATATGGTCTCGGTTCGGTCCGAAGCGATGGCGTCGGCTCCCATGGGGGTGGCGACGACGGAGCTGAAGCTTGCACCGCAGGCGCTCGAGCTGGCTCCGATCGATGCGTGGATCGCCTGGGAGGCGTTGCCGATCGAAGTCCTTGGTCAGACCGTCGTGGTTGCCTTGGAAGATCCTCGACGCGGCTTCGTGATCACCGAGATCGAGCGTCAGACGAACTTCCGCGTGAAGGCCGTCTTTGCCGGTGTCTCGTCGGCGGAAATCGTAGAGATCCTAAGAAGGTCTTAAGCCGATCAACCTCTACCAATTCGACCGTTCCTCCATGGTGGGGAGCGGTCGGGAATTGGTCCTCTTCAATTCGACCGCTTGTCGGACCGCTTCGACCAAGCGATGGTGAGATTGATTTGGGAGGTGCCAGGCAATAAATCAAAGGTCGCCGGAATCCTGTCTCACTAAAACTTAATGGGTGGCACCCGACGCAGCCCCCTTAGTTTATGAATCGCAAGGAATCTCCAAAGAGAGTTCGAATTGAGTCAAATAATCCTCCCCAGACCTCATTTGGAGGCTACGACTCTGCAGAAAGTGACCTGGCGCGGCGGTTCCAGGATCTTCGGTATAGGTACGTGACGTAGGTGGCCATGATGGCGGCTAGTCCGACGACGATCGCGGAACCTACCAGCGCGTCTTCCCGGAGCGACGTGACCCCGCCGCCGAAGGTCAGTTCTAGACTGACGAACAGGATCGCCAGGATTGGGGTGAATTGGATCATGTTGATCACGAAGATCAGCCGAAATGGGCCCCACCCTAGTCGCTGAGATTCGGGCGGCTTAGGCTGGCGCAATATTCCCGACCAGTTCTCCTCTGGATCCAGATGCCGAAGGCACTTCAGTTCCACCGCATTGGGAATCCAGTCATCGGCGCGACGGCTCAGCACACTTCTAAGACGCCGCAGGGACCAAATATTGGATCGTTTGCGAACTAAAAACCCCCAAACTTGGGTCTATTAGTCAGGTCCTGCATTTCACATGAAACAAATTTTGCTTCTCCTACCCGTGGCCATGGTTGCCGGATGCCAAACGGCCGAACAAGCCCAGTTCGAAATGGTCGCCAAGACCCTGCCTATCGCAGAGGCCGCCGCCAAGCAAGCCGGCGTGGTCACCGATGGCAAGGCACTGCGACCAAACCCGCCGGTACCGCCGGTGGACAACGCGGCCATTCCTCTCAAACGCGCCTATGCGCTGGTCAAGGAGGCTCGCAAACAAGATCCCACCCTTAAGCCCGATTCGATCGGCCCGATTGATGGCACCAACCCGGCGGAAGCAAGGAACCTGGCGGCTCGACTCAAGCAACTGGCCCCGGCGCTGGAAGCGGCCGTGGAAGCCTCGCAACGCCCTCGCCTTGACTTCGCCCGCGATTGGGGCAGCCCGACCCCCGAGACCATCCTGTTTCCCGAGTTGGCTGATTCAAAGGCATTGGTGAAAGTCCTAGCTTTTCGCGGGGTTTACCGCGCCTATGCGAACGATCCGGTTGGATCATCGGAAGACTTTGCCGCCGCATTCCGTATTTGCCACCTGATCGGGAGTGAGCCAACCCTCATCGCCGGGCTTGTGGAGGTTGCCTGCACCGCCGTCGTGGTTCGCCAGATGGAGTACGCCGTTACCATCCGTCCCCGGGACGCGAAGTACCTCACCCAACTATCCGGGCTCGCCCGGCAGCATCGGCTCCGAACCAACCTCCGGAGTTGTTTGGCCAGCGAATCGGTGCTGGGAGTCTCGGTAGCCCGTCGCGCGGCTACCGATCCAAATATATTGAAAAGCATCGCGAGGACCGATTCGGAGGAGGGTGAAACGGATCATAAGGAACCAAGTCTGATCCCCGCCGGCGTAAGTCCAAAAGTCGCCTCCGATGCATTCTTAACGCGGGCTCTCGAAGCCTGGACGGGAATCTTAGCGATTGTCAAGAATCAGCCGGATGACATAAAGGCTAGTGATGCCATCGACGCGTTTCAGAATCCAATCCTGGCCTCTAAGGACCCGACTCAGCGCCTCAACAAGGAGATCTTCCCGGTCTTTTCTCAGGTCGGGCTAGCCTTCGCGCGGGGCACGGCCTACCTTCGTTGCTTCCAGGGTCTGGTCGCAACGGTTCAGTACCGAAACCAGACGGGTCGTTTTCCATCCAGCCTCATGCAAGCGGGCTTTACGGGCATTGATCCGTTCGACGGTAAACCGATTCGGTACCGCAATGACAAGGGGCAAATCACGGTTTACAGCATCGACACCGATCGCAAGGATGATCAAGGGCAGGCGACACCGAGAGTTGGCGGAGGTCGGGACACAGTCTGCACCTTCCCTCGCCTCAATCCTCCGGCTTCCCCGGCAAAGCGCCCGCCCACGCCATAGGCTAGCCAATTCGGAACCCACCTACGCCGCCACTTAAGCAAGCGGCGGCGTAGTCTAAGTCAGTCCATGCGTAATACTAAATTGATGACTGCCTTACTGCTTACTACCGCTCTCTTGGGAGCGTGCGCCAAACCGACCATGGAAACTTCCGAACCCACCGCCCCCGTCGCCGCCAAAACCATCTATGACTTTAAGCTCAAAGACATTGATGGCAAAGAAGTGAAGCTGGAAAAATTCAAGGGCAAGGTCCTGGTGGTCGTCAACGTCGCCAGTAAGTGCGGTCTTACCCCCCAGTACGCCGGCCTGGAGAAGCT
>Ga0114976_10001321_pt1 | contig 15452 bp, 13 predicted proteins | sample S_130805_EF_Meta_FD_87319 | JGI IMG/M metagenome (GOLD analysis project Ga0114976, IMG submission 87319) | Freshwater microbial communities from Lake Simoncouche, Canada to study carbon cycling - S_130805_EF_MetaG | ecosystem: Environmental > Aquatic > Freshwater > Lake | place: Lake...
GATATCTGGGGCGATACAGTGAATGTTGCATCACGTATGGAATCATCTGGTGAAGCCGGAAAAGTAAACATCAGCGGTAGTACTTATGAGTTAGTAAAAGATAAATTCAAGTGTGAGCATCGGGGAAAAATTCAGGCGAAGAATAAGGGTGAAATTGATATGTACTTTGTGGAAGGTAAGATTTGAATTAGTAAATCCGATAAAAAGGAGTTAAAAGAAATAAAGCCTGAAATTGTTAATCATAACTTTGTGCTTCTCATAATCTGTTATGATTGTTAATTGATCTCACATCTAAATAACCACCTATTTAAATCCCGAACCCTCAGACTCCTGCTGAGGCGAAACAGGTGTAAAACAGAGGACTTAAATTCAGGTTTATACTTTGAGATTACAGAAACGTACTTTCATCCCCAATCCCAAAACCATGGGATTGAATAATTAATCTAAATCTCCTATTTTTGAGATAGTAAGGGAGTTTTTAATCCGATAGTTATCGGATCGATAGTTATCGGATCGATAGTTATCGGATCGATAGTTATCGGATCGATTGTTATCGGATCGATTGCTACCGGATACTACAAAGTAGCAGCGAAGCTAAACTGACCTTTACAGCAAACATTAGAAACGACTAACAATATTTTATTTAAACGGATCATGAAAAAGAATATCCTACTAACAATATTTAGCAGCTTAATATTCACAACTATTTCTTTTGCACAACAAAGTGAAAAAATCATTTCTCAGAAAGTGGATTCACTTTTAAATGATGCCTTTGTCAAAGGAATATTCTCAGGGCAGGTAATAATTTCTCACAAAAGTGAGAAGATTTATTATAAACAATTTGGATTTGCAGATTGGAAAACTAAAAGTTCTATTGACTATAACACTTTGTTCAATATCGGCTCCCTTAACAAGCAGTTTACTGAGGAAATTATTCATCAGTTAGTAAATGAAAATCAACTTTCATATTCAGACAACTTAAGCAAACACCTCGATAACTTTCCCATTGAAATAGGAAATAAAATCACTATCCAGCAACTTCTTGAAATGAAAGCTGGATTAGGAGACTATTTGCAAAACCCTAAATTTGAAGAGCTTCAAATAAAAGATTTTTCATTGGCGGAACTGATTGATATTATTAAAACAGAACCCCTTCTATTTGAGCCTGGAACGAGTCGGGAATATTCTAATTCAGGTTATGTTGTATTAGGAGCAATAATAGAAAAAGTAACAAATCTGAGTTTTGAAAAGAATCTTTATACTAGAATCGCAAAACCATTAAAGTTAGACAATATTTATTACACTAAGGCGGAAAAAGCAAAACAAATGAATCGTGCTTACGGAACTGAAATTACTTTTGATGGCATTAAGCTTAGTTTTGATAATCTCTCAAACAGCACACCTGCGGGAGGCATCTACACAAATATTATCAATCTTTTAAAATTCACAGAAGCAAAAATGGAAGGCAATTTACCTTCAGGAAAAAAATATGAAAACGGAATGTATGCTGGTGGGACGCCCCTTTGGAACACTACTATATGCTATAATGAGAATAATGGATATGCATTTGTTGTAATGGCAAATACTGGAAACATTGCTGATGAACTTGCGCCACGAATTAATTCAATTATTAAGAATGAGCCATATCCGCCTTTGGAGTTACCCTTCAGCTTTTCCCTTTATAAAATCATAAATGAAAAAGGCACTGAATACGTAAAAGTCAATATAAAAACGTTAGCTGAGCAAGCTGGACTTCCTTATGACGACCGCTTCTTAAACTTTTTCGGATATCAGTTTCTTAATGGTAACAAAATGGATATTGCAATTAATCTATTTAAACTCAATGTTGAACTTTTCCCAAATGTTCCTAATACTTATGATAGTTTAGCTGAAGCTTATTTAAAATCAGGTGATAAAACGAATGCTATAAAATACTATAAAATGGAATTGGCTTTGGTTCCGGATAATGAAAAAATTAAGACGGTAATAGATAATTTAGAATATGGGAAATAAATTATGTTGAAACAAGTTTATAAATAATTGGTTTTGGAACCTTGGAAAGGTTTCTATAAATCCGGATTAACTCAATAAATAGTTTTCGCAGATTCGATTTAATTGCCCTATTTTTGAATAGGAATGGGAGTTTTTAATCCGATAGTTATCGGACCGATAGCTATCGAACACCACGAAGTTGCAGAGAAGTTAAACTGACGTTAAGAAGGATGGTAAGGCGACCCAATATAAACCAGCGGCTGGCAATTATAGGCATCTTTATAGGCAGAAAAAAAGTCAATTACCAAAATACGTTATGATTATCAGAGAAGCTAAAATTGAGGACATAAAGCAAATTCAAATCGTAAGAAATTCTGTAACAGAAAATACTTTATCTAATCCTAACTTAGTGACAGATGAAGATTGCAAAGATTTTATAACAGTAAGAGGAAAAGGTTGGGTGTGTGAAATTGACAAGCAAATTGTGGGATTTGCAATTGCTGACTTAAAAGAAAATAACATTTGGGCGTTATTTATAGACCCAAAATTTGAGAAAAAAGGTATCGGACAACTATTACACAAGACTATGCTAGACTGGTATTTTATACAGACAAAAGATAAAGTTTGGTTAGGAACAGCTTTTAATACAAGAGCAGAAAAATTTTACAGAGCAGCGGGTTGGACAGAAGTTGGAACACACGGAACTAAGGAAATCAAATTTGAAATGACGTATAATGATTGGAGAAAAAGCTCGAACCGTTAATCTTGTAGTCAGCCAAGCCATTCAGTAAGCTGACAAGTAGAGCCTCTCAATATGTATCCCGCTCTTAAGTGGAACCACCGCGCCCTTCGAGTACTAAGGTTAAACTTAAAGTTCTCGTACCCCGAGGTAGTTTATCACAAAAAAGTTGCATTCGGATTTATACATTAGGATTACTCAAATATACTTTAGTACCATTGTCTACTTTGGCGTTCTAGAGTGAAAGTTTCGCAACACTGTTTCCTTGCTAAAAAAGGCATCATTAGTTGGTTTATAAAACCTTTTTCCTTCTCCAAACATTTTCACCCAACTCAATATCTATGTATCGTATATGTGATTTAAATGCTTTATTTTTGAGCTAATCAGGAACCTATTTTTGAAACTAAGATATTGCTTCATAGCTAAACTGACGTGAACAGTGATTTTAAATGAAATTGTAATGAGAACACTAATATTGACAATGCTGTTATTAACAATTACTTTGCAGGATAGCTTTTCTCAACAAGTTGTATTCAGACAACCCTCTTCTTACGTTTTAGGTTTTATTGGGAATGACTCCATTACTCTCTCTTCAGTTAACTATAAAGCCTTCCGAATCTATTTTAGGGACAGTTCTTACACTTCAAATCATCTTTCTGAAATTGAACAAGAATTGGATATTGCATATAGCAAAATATTATCCGTACTAAATATAACCTCTTACGACAACGGAATTTATTTATTGGCAGTTGACAGTAAAGAAGAGATGCAACAAGTAATGGGTTACAAAATAAAAGGTGGCGCAGCTAAAGGACATGACTTGGTTTTCTTCGTTTACAACCAAAATATCCGCCCCCAATTTAAACACGAAATATTTCACCTAGTCTCTTTTGAAACTTGGGGATTGACAAATTTTCGTTTATTGGATGAAGGTGGTGCAACTTATACCGACAACTATTGCTTTTATGACAATCCTATAAATAGCATTAATGCATATTATCTTCAACAAAAAAAACTGTTCCCCCTAGATAGTTTAGTTAACAGCTTTGATAGTCAAGCGAAAATAAGTGACTTGATTGCTTACATTCAAAGTGCAGGAATATTCAAATATCTGTATGAGAAATACGGAGTTGAAAAAATGAAATTACTTTGGACTGATGGGTTTGATAAATTTTATTCAATCTATGGGTTTACAATCGGGCAACTTGAAACAGATTGGGTTAATTTCATTAAAACTGTTCCTGTTCCGAAAGACTTTGATATTAATAAATTGAAAGAAGGTTGTGGCTAGAAAAACTATCGTTAAGCGATTAGGCTGCCCTGCCAGCCATTTTGATGACAAGTAAAACTATCTCATGCGTCTTTTTGCTTTCTTGTTCCTTTTAACCGGAATTTTTGCAATTGCAGGCTCCCTGTTTTGTTGGGGCAAAGGTTGGTTATTTGCGCAAACAGATTTGCAAACAGTAATGATTCCCATGGCGGACTTGCTTCTTACAGGTCCTCTTTCTTTGCTTACTTCTAGCTTATTATTTCTGAAAAAAAGCTCAGGTATACTATTAGGATTGATTACATCGGGAACCTATCTACTTGGCTCCGTGCTTGTTTTTATTATCATCTTTTGGAATGGGCTCCCCTATCATTTTGAATTAGTTGTTCCTTCTGTTTCAGGATGTTGTACTTCACTTGCCTTTTGCTGGCAGACTTTGAAAAAATACAAGAAATTATCCTAAAAATTTCATTCCCATGTAATCGTAATTGGTAAATTGAGGAAAGTTAGTCAACCTTAACAATTACAATCAAATGAAAGCAGTAGTTAACACAATATATGGCCCACCTGAAGTGTTGGCTATCATAGAAATACCTAAGCCTGTTCCCAAGGAAAATGAAGTTTTAGTCAAGGTTTTTGCAACTACCCTTAATCGTACAGACTGTGGATTTCGTAATCCGGAATATTTAATCGTAAGAATACTTTTTGGATTATTTAAACCCAAAAAACACGTTCTAGGAAGTGAGTTTGCAGGAGAAATAGAAAGCATTGGTTCAAAAGTTACTGCCTTTAAACCTGGAGATCCGGTTTTCGGATTAAGTACCATGCATTTTGGAACACACGCTGAATATGTTTGCATCCCTGAAAAAGGATCTATTGCACTTAAACCTTTCAACATGACGTACGAACAATCAGCTGCCGTTTGTGATGGCATGATGTTGGCAAAAAACCTGATAAGAAAAATTACTTTTTCCAAGGATGATACAGACAAAACCTCAATACTTGTAAACGGAGCAACAGGTTCTATTGGTTCTGCTTGTGTACAAATGGCCAAATACTATGGAGCATCGGTTACAGCAGTTTGTGCAGGTAAACATTCCGCTCTTTTAAAAGAACTTGGAGCAACAGAAATTATTGATTATACCAAAGAAGATTTCACAAAACAGAACAAAACATACGATTATGTAATAGATGCCGTGGGTAAAAGTTCCTATTTTAAATGCAAAAACATTTTAAAACCTCATGGTGTATACTTCTCAACTGAACTGGGATATCTATCACAGAACATATATTTAGCATTGATTACGCCTTTGATGGGTGGAAAAAAAGTACTATTTCCAATTCCTACGGACAACCAAAAAGATATTCTTTATTTTAAAGAATTAATTGAAAGCAAAAATTACACAGCAGTAATTGACCGAACTTATCCATTGGAAGAAATTATTGAAGCAACAAAATATGTTGAAACCGGAGAAAAAATCGGGAATGTAGTATTAACTGTTTCACATGAATCCAGAGCTTTATATCAGGTGTAAATCAAAATCATTTCTATTTATATTCATCAATTCAAATGAAGTACTTTGTATTTTTTATAATTTTTATCCTAATTAATGTTGGTTCCATATGCCAGTTTACCTATGCACAAAAGCAGGGAAAAGAAGAAATTGATTCTATTATACCAACTCTTTATACCCAGAAAAAAGATACCACAATCATCAAAGCTTGGCTTACTCTATCTGATGCTTATCAATTTATAAATCCTGATTCAGGATTGTACTTTGGCAATCTGGCACTTGACCTCTCCAGAGATCTGAAGTGGGGACATGGAGAGCGTAGAGCTTTACTAAAAATTGGAACTAACTATTCCAGAATGAGTGCATATGACCAAGCTTTGAATGCGTTCAATGAATCCATTGGAATGAGTAAAATAGCTAAGGATAGTGCAACGCTTTCAGGTGGTCTGGGTCTCATTTGTATTGCGTATATAAACATGGGAAATAGTGAAAAAGCATTGGAATATGTAATGAAATCTATAGAAATAGATGATAAATTAAAAAACAAATATGTAATGTCTCAAAATTACAATCTTCTTGGAATTATATATGCAGATATGAAACAACATGAAAAGGCGATTGTTTATTATGAAAAATCTTTAGCCCTAGCTCTTGAACTTAAAGAAAAAAGAAATATTGCGTATGCCTATTCAAATACCGGATCGTCGTACCAGGATTTAAATCAATTTTCAAAAGCTATCCCCTATCATCTTAAGGCACTTAAGATTGAAGAAGAATTAAAAGATTATTATGGCCTCGCAACAGAATATGGAAGCCTCTGCGATGCATATATAGGTTTGTACAAAACGTATAATACTCAAAGTAAATCCTTTCTACTCGACTCAGCAATATACTTTTCAAAAGAAGGAATAAAATACTGTTATTTATGTTCTGACCATCTGGACAGGATGCTAAACCTAATTTCCTTGTCCAAAGCATACAAATTAAAAAAGGAATACAGCAAAGCGTTGGAAGTATTTGAAGAAGCCACCACCTTAAAGGATTCTATCTTTTCTGAGGACAACCGCAAGCAAATCAGTGCTATTGAATCCAGACAACAAGCAAAAATTCATGATAAGGAAATGCAAATCTTAGAGTCCAGAAAAAAACTGGAACGCATTTACTTTATTGTCGGAGGGATAGTGCTATTAATCCTGATGATTTCCTTGTACACCAGATTCAGGTACATGAAAAAAATCAAACATCAGCTGGAAGAAAAAAATGTTTTAATTGAAAAAGAAAAAGTTCGTGCCGAACAAAGCGAACAGTTCAAACAGCAATTCCTTGCTAATATGAGTCATGAAATTCGTACCCCAATGAACGCTGTTATGGGGATGACCAATTTGTTGATTGAAAAAAATCCACGGCAAGATCAGAAAATGTATCTGGAAAGCATTTCTAAATCCAGTGAAGTTCTGCTTCATATTATCAATGATATTCTTGACTTATCTAAGATTGAAGCAGGTAAAATGGAGCTCGAATCCATTGATTTTTCCATCCGCGAACTGGTGGAACAGGTAAAACTTACGCTCAATCATAAAGCCGAGGAAAAAGGTCTGCATTTAATTACAGAAATTGATCCTTCTATTCCTGAAGTTGTCATTGGCGATCCAACACGGCTGAACCAAATTTTAGTTAATCTTACCGGAAATGCTATAAAATTTACTGAAAAAGGCAGTGTTTCCATTAAATTAGTTCAGACTCAGGATAAAATCAGATTTGAGGTAACCGACACAGGAATTGGCATTCCACCAGAAAAAATCGCCAATGTATTTGAAAGTTTTTCACAGGCAAATGCCTCAGATACACGGAAATATGGTGGTACCGGATTAGGCCTCTCAATCAGTAAACAATTGGTTGAAAAAATGGGAGGGCAAATTGGCATTGAAAGTGAGGTTGGCGCTGGAACAATGTTCTATTTTGAATTGCAACTCGAAACAGGTTCTGTGCAAAATCTTACCAATGCTAAAGCAGGAGGTACATTGGATGGCAGTGTGCTTCAGGGACTTAGAATCCTCATAGTAGATGACAACGAATACAATTTAATTGTTGTAAGGGATACCCTGAGTGCTAAAGCAGAATTGGCAATTACCGAAGCAAGAAATGGAAAAGAAGCAGTTGACTTATTCAAAGAAAACGAATTTGACCTCATTTTGATGGATGTTCAAATGCCAGTCATGGATGGCTATGAGGCTACCCGATTGATCAGAAGTTCTTTTCCAGCACCTAAAAATGAAATTCCAATTATTGCTCTTACCGCCAGTGTTGTACGTAGTGACCTCGACAAATGTCGTCAGGCAGGAATGAATGATTATGTTCCCAAACCTTTTAAAACTTCTCAATTAGTTGGAGCAATTGCTAAAGCCTGTGGCAGAGAAATCAGGTATACCATCCAAGAAACTTCAAGTTTTACCTCAGAAAAAATTCAAAAAACAGGAATTACAGATTTATCCTACCTGGAAAAATTTTGCGATGGTGACCAAATCCGCATGAAAAAATATATCAAAATGTTCCTTGATTCGGCACCAGCTTTAATAGAAAAAATAGAAACTGCACGACAAACTGGAAATTTTGAAGACATTCCGGTTCAAGTTCATGCTTACAAAACAAAATGGATCATGATGGGCATGAATGAAACCAAAGATTTGGCCTTAACCATTGAAAATCAATATGCTACCCTCCCTCCGGATTCTTCAGCTTCTGATAACCTCGACAAACTGATTCAAAATATGCGCCTTGCAATTGAGGAATTAAGCAGTTAGTATGTTCCGAATCCATTATCTTAGCTTAAAATTATATGGAACTAGCACTGCCTAAAAAGATTTTCATTGTGGATGATGATTCCATGCTTACAGAAGCATTACAGGATTACATAACCCGTAAAGTACAACACGAAGTTAGGATATTTCATACTGGAGAAGAATGTCTCAAATATTTGCATGAAAAACCAGAATATGTTATACTGGATTACAATTTAAATTCAGTACATAAAGATGCTGCAAATGGCATGCAAATCCTGGAAACCATAAAAAAACATCATCCAGAAATTCATGTGATTATGCTATCCAGCCAGGAAAAATACCTCGTGGCATTGCAATCTATTCAAAAAGGAGCAGAACAATATGTAATTAAGGATGAAACTGCCTTTGAAAAAATATCAGAAATAATTAATTAAACTCCTTTTAAGTAATTTTCAAATCTATCCTTTTCGACACCATTTATTCCTGGTTTTATACAGTGCAATTTGATAAAGTAAAACCTTTCATCCTTAATAAACTGAATCAGGAACTTCCTGTACATCTTTCCTATCACAATCTGAATCACGTTCATGATGTTTTAAAAATGTCTGGCGAGCTTAGTGATATGGAAAACATTTCAGGCGAGGAACGAATTTTGCTCCTAACAGCTGCATTATTTCATGATACAGGATATATTAAACTATCAAGAGGTCATGAAGAACTTTCCTGCTCCATAGCCCGTGAAATACTCCCGCAATTTGACTACAATCCTGAACAAATTGAAACTATTTGTCAAATGATTTTGGCCACCAAAATACCTCAGAATCCCAAAACTAAATTAGCTGAAATTCTGTGTGATGCGGATCTGGATTATCTTGGAAGAGATGATTTTTTTTCTTTAAGTAATGAACTATACAAAGAAATGATATATAACGGACTCGTTTCCAACCAAAATGAATGGGATAATATGCAGGTTTCCTTTTTTAAAAGTCATCATTTTTTTACGGAAACTTCAATTCAAAAAAAAAGCTTAAAAAAAGCTGAACATTTGACTATAATTGAATCAAAACTCAATAACACGTTATGACTTTGGAACATAAACATTCCTTTACCCATTACCTTGCAGACTGGGCGTATACCCTTGCCGGATGTCTTGTCGTTGGATTTGCCCTCAAAAGTTTCTTAGTTCCAAATAATTTTCTAGATGGAGGTGTTACTGGGGTTTCATTGTTGCTTCATGAAATTTACCATTTCAATCTTGGGATTGTCATTGTGCTTGCAAACATTCCTTTTATTTTAATGGGAGCTTATCAGGTAAATAAGAATTTTGCTATAAAAACATTTATCTGTGCTGTAATTCTAGCCTTATGTCTTGAATTTATACCTTATCAGGTAGTTACCCATGAGAAATTATTAGTCTCAATTTTTGGTGGATTCTTCCTCGGCCTGGGCATAGGACTTGCTATGCGCGGGGGCTGTGCTCTTGATGGATTAGAAGTGTTGGCACTATATACACTTAAACGTAGCAGCTTTACAATTAGCGAAATAATACTTGGTCTGAATGTAGTGATTTTCCTTTCTGCTGCTTTACATTTTGGACTTGAAAAAGCACTCTTTGCAATGCTGACTTACTACATTGCTAGCAGAACAATCAATTATGTTATTGAAGGTCTGGAAGAATACACAGGAGTTACAATTGTTTCTGGTAAAAGTGAAGAAATCAAAGAAAAGCTTGTCTTGCAGCTGGGCAGAGGTATCACCGTTTATAAAGGTCGCAGAGGCTATATGAAACATGCCTTTGAAGTTAATCAGGATTGTGACATTGTATTTACCGTAATTACGCGTCTTGAGGTCAGACGATTGAAAAATGTGGTACATGATATTGACCCCAATGCATTTGTATTTACCCATACTATCAAAGAAGCTGCAGGTGGTATTTTAAAAAGACATGTAAGTCATTAAACTTAAAATGGATAACTTTCAGGTATTTTCTAAAAAATACTTTATGAACATTTTTATAAATTTATTAATATTTTTAGCACTATACTCTTGCTTACATGCCCAAAAAAACACTTTCACCATAGCTTTCGGCTCATGTGGAAGTCAGGAAAATCCTTTGCCTGTTTTTGATGTGGTTGTAAAACACCATCCCGACTTGTTTATTTTTCTAGGAGATAATATCTATGGTGACACAAAAAATATGGATACACTCAGAGCAAAGTACAACCGACTCGGTAGCAAAGAAAGCTTCAAACATCTAAGTGCTTCTACACGTATTCTTGCAACCTGGGATGATCACGATTATGGATGGAACGACATAGGTCGTCACTACCCTTTCAAACAGGAATCAAAGGAGATTTTTCTGGACTTTTTTAAGGAACCGGAAAATTCTGAAAGAAGGAAACATGAAGGCATTTATGCTTCAGAATACATTTCAACCAATGGAAAAACGCTTCAGATTATTTTATTAGACAATCGCACTTTTAGGGATGACCTCCTGCCCTATTCCGGTACTGTTGCAAAGGATAGAAGGTACTTTTATGAATTGGATTATGCACCCCATACAAATGAGGATTCTACCCTGTTAGGTAAAGAACAATGGCTTTGGTTGGAAAAAGAACTCAGCAAACCTGCTGACCTCAGAGTAATATGTTCAGGAACTCAGTTTGGGATAGAATATAATGGGTATGAATCCTGGGCAAATTTTCCAAAAGAACAACAACGTATGCTTGATTTAATCAAAAAAACAAAAGCCGAAGGCGTTTTATTCCTCACGGGCGATGTACATTATGGGGAAATTTCAAAAACTACAGAACCCGGACTTTATCCCATTTATGATGTTACCTCCAGCGGATTGTCCTCAACCTGGCATTTTGCAACTCCCAATAAAAACAGGATAGAAGGCCCGGTAATGGAAAACCATTTTGGTCTGTTAAGTATTGATTGGAAGAAAGATATCCCTGAAGTGAAAATGGAAATTTTCGATGTTTCGGACAATCAGAGAATTGAATACACAATTTCTTTGAATGAATTAAAATTTTAAATAAACTTATTGAATACCAGTTCTGAATTTGGTAAAATCAATTTTTTTAATTATTTGATTTATCTGTTCTTCATTGCCACTAAAACTTATTCTCAGACAAAAAGGTTTCACCCACTCTTTGGGTAATTCTGAGGAAGAAGTATAAATTTTACCTATATATGCTAAAAAAAAGGGCGTATCTGAATAAGTTAAATCATCAGAAATATTATGTCCATCAAAATAAATACAGGCAAAATCGCATCCGGGAATGGTAAGTGGTTTGTAAACAAATCCGGGATCTTCAGTTAAATCCTTGAGGCTATTGATTTCCATACCGGACAATGGGTCATTACTATGAACATCAATCCTGATTACATTGGCATAAGCAGCGCCATACCAATTATGAAGCGTATCCTCATTAATACTTTGATTTGCTTCATTATTTTCAGCACGTGAAGCTATTGCTCTACTTTTAGCTTCAATTTCAGCAAGTGTTTTTTCATCAGGCATCTTTCCATCTGCGGTAAGTTGTTCTATCTGTTTCTGAAGTGTTTCCATTTCAGACTGAATGGCTATGTTATTCTGATCAGCATCGGAATTTGTCTTCAATCGAATTAATTCTGCCTCTACACGTTCCTTTAATTTTTCCTTAAGTAAAGCATCTTTGGCATGGGTAGCAGATCCTTCCAATAAGTCAAGTTTGAGTTCGTACTGGTATTGTAAATATTCTCCATATACCGGACTTACAGAAAACACACAGGTAACACAGGAACTTCCTGCAGCACGGCTTTCTTCTTGTGCTAATGAATCATATATAAATCGCATATCATTTATTGAGCAGGAATAATCTCCGGGACTTTGAATCAAAGTACGCATCCCCTGATCTATTGCATCCTGCAATGTTTTAAAATGTACTCTATCTGTAACGGTTGTTTTATACCCTGTTCCCCAATCGGGATCCTGAAAAAGCTCACCCGAATAAGTGAATCCACTTGGTTGCAAAGCTTGTTGGGAAAACCCGATACCAAGAATCATCCAAGATGATAGAATTATTTTAAAGGATACATTAATTAGTATTTTCATAATGCAAGATAACCTTTTAGACTAAACTTAAACCTTATCGGCTTAAGCACTAAAATTAGTATAATAATTTATACAATTAAAATATTACTATAGAATAATATTGTACCAATTGTCAGATACCGATAATCCAGAGAAAAACTACTATGCCTTTTCTAAACCTGGACTATTCAATTGGTTTGAGAATCATAACCTCTTTACCATCAAAATATAGGATTAAGCGGTTTTTTTCGATTTTATACTGATAGGTAGTTGAAGTAAGTGCCTTTAAAATGGCTGGCTCATGGGGTGCATCTGGACACATCATGCGAGTACAAGCTGCTGTTCCAAAAGAAAGTGTATTCCCTTGCACCTCAACTGTTCCCATCATACGATTACAACCTGTAGATCCGGAAAACCTGTTTTCGCTAAGATCAAATTCCAAATCTGGGATTTGCTTTCCTGAAGTTGGTTTTTCTATAGATGTTCCATTTATTGATACAAATTGCCAATGTCTGTTCAGATCTGAATTAATTGCCTTCTTTCCGCATCCTGAAAAAATTTTCTTTTCTCCTTTTCCTGTGGTGAGTATAACAGTGGCAGCAAATGGAAATGTATCATTGGTTTGTTTATCAATACATCTTGAAGCAAGAAAATTAACCACCATTTTTCCTGATTCTGTTTCTGCCTCCCAAGAAGTCATTTCTCCTGCAAATCCTGAAGTAACTTTCTCTACAGAAACAGGTGCATTAAAGTTAAATTCCGGGGAAAGAGATACGTTAAATTTAATTGACAAATCAGCACCGATACTTAGTGACCAGGCAGGGTTTCCTCCAGAAGCTAAATATTTAAGATTCTTTTCCTGATCGGTACTACTCATATTGGAGGAGTTTTTTTCTGTCATAACAGGCCGATTACTGCTATTAGATTCTGTAACCGACCTGGATGCGCAACTGTAGTTATTAAACACTGAAATTAAACCTACAAGGGTCAAAAAAAAACGAATCTCTTTTTTAGTGTACATTTTAATTTAAGTGTCTGATATTTAACTTTTCTTACTCTTCTTTTGTAACTTGAACTACTTCGTACATTTCTCTTCCATCAACTATTGTTGGTTGAAAATACACATCCCCATATTTGGTATAGGTAATGTCACCGTAAGTTTCTTCTTTTCCACCTTCTGGAAGATTTGCAACCAATGTACCTGCCTCTGGCGTAATAACAGTATACCCACCAGGAGTTTTCTCATAGAAAGTTCCTCCGTAATAATAATTATTAATTACATCGTTTCCAACAATAACTTCAAATCCTATTGGCAGAACAGTAATATAGGCACCAATTGGAGCCTGAACAACAGTATAACCACCTGTACCCTGCATATAATAAACGCCATGATTGTAGTGGTAATTTTGATTATTCACACTTAAGACAATTGCAGATACGCCAACTGTAGCAACAAAGAAACCCCAGGGATGGTAATTCGGACCATAATAATGTCCATGATACCTGCGATAATGATAGGGATTATGTGAATAATAATGATACCCGCCATAATTGTGCGGTGGACGGGTATATGGCCTTGGTGCAGGACGAACCACAACTGTATTTGACTTATTTACAGTCACATGTTTGCTGTTATTAATATTAGTATTGCCAGAGTTATTGGTATTCCCAGAATGAATGTTGGTATTCCCTTTTTTAACGTTTGTATTGCCCTTATTAACGTTAGTATTCCCTTTTTTAACGTTAGTATTCCCTTTATTTATTGTGGAGTTGCCTTTTTTAACGTTAGTATTCCCTTTATTTATTGTGGAGTTGCCTTTCTTAACATTGGTTTGAGGGGTAGTACTTTTAGTTCCTGCCTTGGCGGGAGTTTTAATCTGTGGTTTTGCCGCTGGATGAACCGCATTACCAGAAGGCTTGGTAGATTTTACCGTTTTGGTTTTGCCAGTTTGGGTACCAGAAGATTTTACTTGTCCCTTACTTTTAGATGTTGTTGTCGGTTTGGTTGACTTTTTCGTAGCGGGTTGGCTTTTTCTACTCGGCTGTTTGGAAACTTTTTCCGTTTTCGAAGGGGTTGATTTTTTCCCTTTTTTGTCCTGCGCTTCTGAAACAGAGAGCATCAGCAACATACAGAAGGTAAAACTTACCAGAGTCTTTGCTACAGTGTAGCATTTGGATAAGACAATTTTTTTCATTTTTTTTACGTTTTGTAAATTAAATCCCAATAATTAAATTTAGGACTACCGATTTTTCAAAGGTATTGGATCCTTTTTGCAGAAAAGTCTGCATTCTATTTTTAATTTGATTGTAACAGAATTATTACCCTGCAAAGGAGCCCCTTTCTATTGAGAATTTCATTATACAATTCTAAATACGTATTACAGAATTCACACTTACCTTAAAGTGCCTTTTATGCTAAACTCAATGCTATTGTACTTTACAAAAAAGTTGCAAAATGGACTTTAGAACTTTATGCATGAAAGAAAAAACCATTCTATAAATCAACTTTAAATTTCAATTTATTGAATTATACTAACAATATAAATCGCAAAAAAAATCCTATTTTTAGTGCTATAAAGTAGCACTAAAAATAGGAAGGGGTATTTTAATCTTTAAAAACTAAAATTTAATTCTTAGTCTCGTCTTTTTCAACCTGAACAACCTCATACATCTCCTTTCCCTCAACTTTAACAGGTTGGTAATACACATCTCCTATTTTAACATAGGTAATTTCACCCAATTTCACTTCTTCCCCACCCTCAGGAAGACTTGGTACCAAGGTTCCGGCAACAGGCGCAACAACAGTATACCCTCCATCTGATTTTTCATAGAAGGTTCCACCATAGTAGTAATTATTGGTTACTTCGTTTATAACAATTTTCTCTGTTTGCTCCGGCAATACAGTTACTGTTGCTCCTACTGGTGCTTGAACAACCGTATATCCTCCACTGCTTTGAACATAGTAAACACCCTGATCATAATGATACTTTTGCTCATTCACTGATATAACGATTGCAGTTACTGCAAGTGTAGCTACTAAGAATCCCCAGGGATGCCAGGCTGGTCCCCAGTAATGTGC
>Ga0114976_10001322_pt1 | contig 15448 bp, 15 predicted proteins | sample S_130805_EF_Meta_FD_87319 | JGI IMG/M metagenome (GOLD analysis project Ga0114976, IMG submission 87319) | Freshwater microbial communities from Lake Simoncouche, Canada to study carbon cycling - S_130805_EF_MetaG | ecosystem: Environmental > Aquatic > Freshwater > Lake | place: Lake...
GCCACCGCATCGCCCTTGACGAATTTCGACGCCCCGTCGAGCGATCCGAAAAAGTTCGTCTCGGCCAGTTCCTGTTCGCGCCGCGCCTTGGCTTCAGTATGGTCGATCGCGCCTGCCGACATGTCGCTGTCGATGGCAAGCTGCCGACCCGGCATGCCGTCCAGTGCAAAGCGTGCACCCACTTCGGCCATGCGGCCCGCGCCCTTGGTGATGACGATGAAGTTCACGATCATCAGGACGCAAAAGATCACCACGCCCAGCAGCAGGCTGCCGCCCATGATGAAGTTCGCGAATCCTTCGATCACATGGCCTGCGGCATCGGTGCCGGTATGGCCCTGCCCGATGATCAGCTTGGTCGAGGAAATGTTCAGCGACAGGCGCAGCAGCAGGCTGGCCAGCAGGATGGTGGGAAAGGCGGAAAAATCCAGCGGGCGTTCGATGAACAGCGCCACCGTCAGCATCAGGATCGCCAGGGCAAAGGACAGGGCAAGCCCGATGTCCAGTATCCAGGCGGGCACCGGCAGCACCATCATGGCGATCACTGCCATCAGCGCCAGCGCCAGCAGGATGGTGGGCTGGAACACCTCGCGGATCGTCACGGCAGGAAAGATCAAGGCGCGGCTCCGATCAAGGAAAACCCGCCCTCGACCTGCGGTACCAGCGATCCCAGGCTGCCTGCTGCACCGGCCTGCAAAAGCGGAAAGCGGTTCTCGCGCGTCACACCGGCCAGCAGCGGCATCTCTTCCCTGGCGTCCAGCCCGTCATGCAGCCGGTTGAAGCGGGCACGGTAGCGGTCGGCATATTCCGGTGTGCGCGAATGATAGGCTGCTGCGGCATCGGGCCAGCTTCCGGTTTCGTCGAACAGGCCCAGCAGGAATTGCGCCGCGTAAAGCGCATTGGCCCCTGGGTCGAACATGGTTGCCAAGTCGGGAAAGGCTTTGGCATGCCAGCGGTGGTTGATCTGAAAGCAGCCGATGTCGAAATTCGTGCCGCCTGCCGCCTGATATTCGGCCACGGCGCGCTGAGCTTCGGCAGCGCTGTCATACCAGGCACCGTCGCCGCCGAAATTCACGGTCCAGGGCCAGGGGCGCTGATGCCCCCCCCAACTGCGGCCGCTTTCCGCCAAAGCGATGGCCTGCAGAACCGTAAGCGGCACGCCCGTCTGTTCCGCAGCCAGCACTGTGGCACGTTCGCACAGGGCTGCCGGATCGGTCGCGGCCTGCGCGGCCGTTCCGGAAGCAAGGCAGGCCAAGGTCAGGACAAGGGCAGTTGGCAATATCCAAAAGAACGGCGCATCTCTCATGGGTTTCACCCTGTCTTGCCCTGATGGCCTTGATTGCGGCCAAGCTGGCCGAAATGTCTTTCGATTCGGTAAGCCGGTCAGGGCTGCGGCTGCTCAGGTAAGGGGGTTGCATCCAGCAGCGCCAGAATGGCTTCGCGGGCTTTGGCGCTTTCTTCCAGCAGGGCCCGCCCCTGTGCCAGCGGGGCGTTCCCGTCGGGCAGCAGGACCGGCACATCGGGAGACAAGGTTTCCAGCGCCGCGCGTACGGCTTCCCCGCCCAGTGCGGCGCTGGCCTTCCAGTCTTGGGCGCGCCACAGGGCTGCGGCTTCTGCCGCAGGATCGCCGGCTGCCGCAAAGGCGCGCGCCGCTGCAGCCTGGTCGCCCAGTTGTTCCAGCGCCTGCGCCCGCAGCCGGTTGATCTCGGGACTGTCCAGTCCCGCTATGGTGCGCAACGCGGTTCGGGCGTCTCCGCGCCGCAGTTCCGCCCGCGCCATGCTTTCTGCCGTTTGCGCATCGGTGGCCTCGGGCATCCAGCGCAGGGCCGCATCCGGGAATCCAAGGGCAAGCAGCCGATCCGCGATGGTCTTGCGCAGGGCGTTGTCCAGCAGAGGTACCGGGCTGTCTTCGTCCAGAACCGCGTGGGTCAGAAGCGCAGATTCCTGTCCCTTTCCGGCCAGCATCGCCCAAAGCTCTGTCGCATTGGCGGCATCAGCCTGGGGAACTCGGCTGAACGCCGCGTCGAAATCGCCGGCCGAGGCCAGGGCCAGCATTTCGGCCCGCATCAGCGGTGCTTCCAGGGCCGTGCCCTGGCTTTCATGCAAAAGCGCGCCAAGCTCTACGATAGTCGCCTGGTCCACGGCCTGGCCCATCTCCAATTGCGTATCGACAAAGTCGATCAGGGCTATGGGTGCTGTCGGGCCGCCTGCCTGGCGCAGGGTGCTCAGCGTTTCAGCGGCACCCGTCAGGTCGCCGCGTGCACGGTCCAACTGAGCCTCAAGGATCTCTGCCGCAGGACCGGCCGCCCCGGGCGCGCGCCAGATGGCATCGCGAATCAACTGCGCCGTTGCGACATCGCCGACGGCGAGCATCTTTTCGGCCAGGGGGGCCCCAAGATGCCGGCGCAGGTGCAGGGGAAGCGCCGAGAAGGCCAGGGCAACGCTTTGGGCATCCGGCGTGCTGCCCGGTTTCAGGACCGGCTCCGCCAGTGCCGCCCAAAGCGCGACCGTGCCGGTGCAGTCGATTTGGCCCGCAAACGGGGATCCGGGCGGTGCCACGTGATCATCCAGAATATGCGCCATTGCGGTCCAAAGGCGTGACTGGGGAAAGTCGCCGCCAAAGCCGGTCAGAACATTGCGCGCCTCGGCACCAAAGCCGAAGAACAGGTTCAGCCTGACAAGGCGCGCCAGCAAATCGGGGTCCGGCCGGTCGAATTCGCCGACAAGATTCTCGCGCGCTTCGGCCATCTGCACCACAAAGGGGCGGTCATCGCCCCAGGTCGCAATTTCCAGCTCCGAGTCCGGCAGACAGGCACCCCCGTCAGCGGTCAGGGCCGGGTCTTCGGAGTTCACGGGGGCGGCCTCTACCCCCGGAACGCCGCCGATGGTCAGATGTGCCGCTGCCTCGGTATCCGATCCGATTGTCGAGGGGCTGGACCGGTCGGCGGGAAAGGACGGATCGTCCACATCGATCACGCCGGCAGTCGCCGCACGCCCCAGTTCCTGCAGAAGCTCGCTGCGCATGGCCTGCACGCCTGGCGATGGAGGCTCGCCACCAAGCCCGAAGGGCACAGCGGGCAAGGCGCCGGGCACCTGTGGTGCCATTCCCGGCGGGAAAGAAGCGGCGTCTGCCCTGGTGGCCGCGTCTTCATCTGACATCGCCGGTCGGGGGACGGGGCGGATGGTGGCAAGCCGGTTTGCGCCGTCACGCGGCGGATCCGGACGGTCGGGCGCAGGGCGCGGGCGCAGGGGGGGAACGGGTTGGGCGGCCAGCGCAGGCTGGCGGCGCCCGTCCTGGCCAAGCTCGAAGGCCGATCCGGCTTCGGGCGGGCCATCGCGCAGGTCGATGACGATGATGTCCGGCCGGAAGGCAAAGGGAACAGCATGGCAGGCGCAGGCAACGCCGATCTGCAGGTTCCCCGTCTGCGGATCAGCCCATATCGACGCAAGTCGGTCCCTGGTGATGATCCGGAAGACCCGCGTAAGATCAAAGGGTACTGCAGCCCCCGCCAGCCGGAGCTCGTAGCCGCCGGGAGTCCGGCCGAGTTGCCAGTCGGTCTCTGCGGGAAGATCGACGACAAGCCGGGTAAAGTCGGGGTGATCCCCTGCCTTGACCCGGGCCGTCTGTGCCGACGCAAGTCCGGGCATGGCAAGGGCTGCAAGGAAAAGCGCGGTCTTCATGCGGCTTCTTTCTTCAGGGCGCGCAGCGCCTCTTCCAGATCACCGAAACTGGGGCGGACATCGTGGGGCGTGTTCTGACGGCCGACCTCGATGCAGATATTGGCGGGGTGGTTGTGCAGGTTGGCCACCAGAACCTCGCGGATCAGCTGGTAGAAATGCGCGTCCGCCTCGACCACGCTTTTCACCCGGACTGCAAAAGGCCCGACCAGGCCATAGGCCAGAAAGACGCCCAGGAAGGTGCCGACAAGAGCCCCGCCGATCATCTTTCCCAGAATCTCTGGCGGCTGGTCGATCGATCCCATGGTCTTGATCACGCCAAGAACGGCAGCCACGATGCCAAGGGCCGGCAATCCGTCTGCAACCGTCTGAAGCGCATGGCTGGAATGCAGCGCGTGGTGCATCTGCGTTTCCATGCGTTTGTCCAGAACCTCTTCCACCTGGTGCGGATCGTCATAGTTCATCGACGCGGCGCGCAGCGTATCGCAGATCAGATCGACCGCGTTATGGTCGGACTGGATGCGCGGATAGCGTCCGAAGACGGACGAGCTTTCGGGCTGCTCGATATGCTCTTCCAGCGCCACGGGGTTGGACTTTGCGATCCGGATCAATTCGAAGAGCAGGCACAGAAGGTCCCGGTAATCGGCGGTCCGCCAGCGCGGTCCCTTGAAGACCTTGCCCACGTCGCGCAGCGTGCCTTTGATCGAGGGTAAGTCGTTGGACAGAAGAAAGGCCCCAACGGCGGCACCGCCGATCATGATCATTTCGAACGGCAGGGATTTGAGAATGATGCCCAGCTTGCCCCCGGCCAGCAAGTAGCCACCGAAGACCATGATGAAGATCACCAGGATTCCGATTGCGCCGATCATGCCCCACTCCTGCTGCGTGTCGGCACGCTGCCAGACCCCGGTTAAGAAACCGTCTCACTTACTCTGTCGGGGCACCGGCATTGCGGCTGGCCAGCAGGATGGTCACGGCATAGGCCTTGTTGGCGGTCATCCCGCCCAGGATGGCGGCTGCGGCATCGGGCTTCATCCGGCCCAGGAAACCGGCGGCGAATTCCGGTGCCATCTCTTCGAACAGGGGGGCGGCATCTTTTGGCTTCATCGCCTCATAGACAGAGGTCAGTCTGGCCAGATCCGATTCGGCGGCTCCGTCGGCCATGGTGATGGTCGCGGACAGCTTCGCTTCGGTTTCGGTCAAGGCCACAAGACGCGCCTCGATTGCCTTTTCGGCCAGGGCAAGGGCGGCAAGCCGGTCATTCAGCGCATATTCCTGCGCGGCAACGCGCTTCTCGCGCTGGGTCAACGCTTCGGCCAGGGCGGCCGGGGGCTGCGGGCAGACCAGCGGCTCAGAGACGGTTTCCGGCGCATTTGCAACTGCTTCGTTCACGCCAAGCCCAAGCCGGATCGCGCCCGAGGCTGCCAGGGTCAGCATCAGCAAACCCAGAACGCCCCGGCCGGGCTGCCGTCGCTTTCTGCTCATTCTGCAGCCTCGACCGCACGATCTGACCGTCTGCGCACGAACCGAAGCGGTTGATCACGGTCTGCCCGCACGGGTTTCGGCTCTGGCAGGTCATGCAGCGAGGCCATCAGCAGCTCCATCCGGGCCGCGGCCTGTTCTGCCCGCGCCGTCAGCGCTTCCAGCGACGTGGCCGATGCCGATGCCGATCCCCGGGCTTTGTCCAGCGCGCGCGTCATGTCGTCGACCTGCGCGGACAGAACGGCAATGGCCCCGCCCATGCCGTTTTCCAGCGTTGTAAACCGCTTGAGCCGGCCGGCGAGGATGTAACAATAGGCCGCCACCCCGAATGCACCGGCGGCAAGCAGGATATCCGCAATCAAGGACATTTCGTGTCTTCCCTCAGTTCAGGACGAATTCTGTCACCAGCAGATCCCGCACGCGGCCTTCGCCGGTCACGATCTGGATGCGCCGAAGCATCTGCGCGCGCAGGCGCACCAGGGCCGCCGGATCTTCCAGTTCTGCCGGGTCGACGGCGCGCAGATAGCCGTTAAGCACATCAAGGATGCGCGGCTTCAGCAGGGTCACGTCCCCGGCATGCACCGAAGGCACCTCCAGCTGGGCCGTGAACCGCAGGTAGCGCCCCTCGGCCGCGGCCCCCAGCGAGAGCACCATCTGATCGATCGGCACAAAGGCGATGTCGGGCAAAGCCTCCACGTCGGCCGCTTCCGCGTCCTGCTTTGCGCCGCCGCCAAGCAGCAGACCGGAGTAGGTCGCATAGAATGCGCCCCCGCCCAGAAGAAGGGCGGCAACAGCCCCGAAGATCAGCGGCTTCTTCGACCGCCTCTTCGGTGCCTCGTCCGGCGTTACATCGGCATTGGCCATTCGGGCACTCCTGCGTTGTGTGACCCGATATAGGCAAAAGGTCATAACCGATTCTTAAGTCCGATCCGCCAAAGGTGAGATGCACCGGGCAGAAGCCCCATGGTTGGAGAAACTTGTGCAGAACCTTGTGTCGGTCTGGTCCGCGCTTGATCTTCGCCGCCGCGTCGTGATCGTTCTGGCCACGGTGGCCATGTTCGCCGCCGTGATCGGCCTGTCGCGCATGGCGACGGCGCCGCAGATGTCTTTGCTGTATTCCGGCCTTGACCCCGCTGCGGCAGGCGAAGTTGTGGCCGCCCTGGAACAGCGTGGCGCGCCCTATGAGGTGCGCGGCGGTGCAATCTATGTCGATGGCAGCCTGCGTGACGAGCTGCGTCTGACGCTCGCGTCGGAAGGCCTGCCCGCTGCCGGGGCGGCAGGGTACGAGTTGCTTGATTCGCTGTCCGGCTTTGGCACCACGTCGCAAATGTTCGACGCCGCCTATTGGCGCGCCAAGGAAGGCGAACTGGCCCGCACGATCCTTGCTTTGCCCCAGATCAGGGCCGCGCGCGTGCACATCTCTCGCAGTGATGCGCAACCCTTTCGCACGCCGGATCGCCAGACGGCCAGTGTCACCGTCACGACCGCTGCGGGAACCCTTCCAGTGGCGCAGGCCAAGGCGCTGAAACACCTTGTTGCCTCTGCCGTGGCCGGAATGTCCCCCGACGATGTATCGGTCATCGACAGTGCCGGCGGGCTGATCGATGACGTGTCCGATGACGATCCGGCACGTGCCGGACAGGACCGCGCGACAGAGATCAAGCGCAATGTCGAACGCCTTCTGGAAGCCCGCGTCGGGCCGGGCAATGCGGTGGTCGAAGTGACCGTCGATGTCGTGACCGAGCGCGAGTCGATCACTGAACGACGGATCGATCCTGACGGCCGCGTCGCCATCTCGACAGACACGGAAGAGAAATCCGGAAACTCCACGACGCCCGGCGGCGACGTGACGGTGGCCTCCAACCTGCCCGAAGGGGATGCCGGCGCAGGGGGAAATGGCCAAAGCAGCAACGCCGAAACGCGGGAACGGGTGAATTTCGAGGTTTCTGAAACCCAGCGTGAGGTTCTGCGCAGCCCCGGGGCCCTGCGCAAGCTCAGCGTGGCCGTGCTTGTCGACGCCGTGACCGTCACCGCCCAGGACGGCACCACAACCGTCCAGCCACGCCCGCAGGAAGAACTTGACGTCCTGCGGGAACTTGTTGCCTCTGCCGTCGGCCTTGACGAGGCGCGGGGTGATACGCTGACCTTGCGGTCCCTTGCCTTTGAACCCCTGCCCGAGGAAGGCACGCTGGTTGAAGCAGGGTTCATGGACGGGCTTGACCTGATGTCGCTGATCCAGATCGGGATGCTGGCGCTTGTCGCCCTTGTGCTTGGCCTGTTTGTGCTGCGCCCGATGCTGATGGCAAAGCGTGGCGCGGCAGACTTGCCCCCTGTGGCCCCGCCGCTGTCGCTTCCGGGCCTTAACGGGTTGAACAACATGCCGGATATGCCCCGGTTCCTGGATGGCGAAATCGACATGGGGGGCGATCTGCCGTCGCTGCAGGTGATTTCCCGCGATGATCCCGATGCCCTGCCGGAAGATCCCGTGGCGCGGCTGCGCCAGTTGATCGAGGCCCGACAGGCCGAATCCGTCGAAATCCTGCGCGGCTGGATGGACGAGCGCGAGGAAAAGGCCTGATGCCACCGCTCAAGCTGGAGGTCTTCAAGCTCGACTCGCCCGGCGGGGCTGCCGAATCGGCCGAGACCGCCGCGCAGGAAGAGATGCGCCTTGCCGCCTATGATCAGGGATATGCTGCCGGCTGGGACGATTCGACGGCGGCGCAGGCCGATGAACAGCGGCGGCTGCAGGCGGAACTGGCCCGCAATCTTCAGGCGTTGTCCTTTACCTATCACGAGGCGCGCGGCCATCTGATCCGCGCGATTGCCCCCCTGCTGGAAGAAATGTGCACCCGGCTTCTGCCAGAGCTTGCCCGCGAGGCTATCGCGCCAGTGATTCTCGATGCCCTGATGCCGCTGACCGAAGATCTGGCCGACACGCCCGTCACCATTGTCATCAATCCGGCGGCGCGCCCGGCGGTTGAGCTGCTGTTGGGCAAGGCCACAGGCCTGCCGGTGACGCTGCAGGACGAGCCGACGCTTGGCGAAGGTCAGGCCTATCTTCGGCTGGGTGAAACCGAAACGCGCGTGGACCTTGACCGGGCCATCACACAGATCGTCGCCGCCGTGCGCGGTTTCTTCGACCTCATTGAAAAGGACCGCAAACATGGATGAACCGATCGAACCCACGCCTTTCGCGCAGGTACCCATCGAAATCATGATCTCGGTCGGCAAAGCGCGCCCGCAGATCCGCGATCTGCTGCGCCTGCAGCGCGATGCCGTTCTGGCGCTGGATCGCCGTGTCGATGATCCGGTCGAACTTTATGTGGGCGACCGTCTGATTGCCCGGGGCGAACTGCAGGAACTGGACGGCGATCAGGCCGGGCAGTTGGCGGTCCGCCTGACCGAAGTCGCCAATCTGCGCGGCGGACTCTGATGCGCGCAGTTGTGCTTGCCCTGTTGCTGGCAGCAGCGGCCGGCCCGGCGGCGGCACAGGATATCTCGGTGACTTTCGGCGACGATGCCGCTTTGGCGACGCGCAGCGTTCAGCTTATTGCGCTGATCACCCTGCTCAGCCTGGTGCCGGGCCTGGCGGTCATGGTCACCTGCTTTCCGTTCATCGTGACCGTGCTGTCCATTCTGCGGCAGGCAATCGGGCTGCAGCAGGCGCCGCCGAACATGCTGATCGTCACCCTGGCCCTGTTTCTGACCTGGTACGTCATGGACCCGGTGTTCACCGAAGCCTGGGTCAAGGGGCTGCAGCCGCTTACAAACGGCCAGACGGACCTGCAGACAGCCCTGCCTGCCACGATAGCCCCGTTCCGGATATTCATGGCGGCCCGGCTGGACCCAGAGACCTTCACCACATTGCAGGCGCTGCGCCCGGGGCCGGCACCCGTCGCCATGGTGGATGCGCCGCTGTCGATTCTGGTGCCATCCTTTCTGCTGAGCGAGATCCAGCGGGCGTTCGAGATCGGGTTTCTGATTTTTCTGCCCTTTCTGATCATCGTTCTGGTCGTCGCTGCCGTACTGATGTCGATGGGCATGATGATGGTGCCGCCGGCAATCGTCTCGATGCCGTTCAAACTGGCCTTCTTCGTCGTCGCCGATGGCTGGAGCCTGATCTCCGGGGCGCTTGTCAGAAGCTATCTTTGATGCGCTGCTGCAGGGGCTGCGGGGCGCTTGACCGCTCCGCCCGCCCCTGACCTGCCCGACCCGGCGGCAGCCACGGCCCGAACCGCTGCGCCGTCCTTCACGCTGCGCGGCCTTGCCGTATCCGAAACACCGGGCTGTACCTGTTCCAGCCTTGAAGGCCTGCGTTTCGGATGCGGCCCGTTGCGGCGGACATCGCAAAAGCGGAATGCGCAGGGGTGCCGGCAGCAGGGGTCCGCCCGCCGAAGCAGGTCACTGCACGATGAATTCGGCGTGCAGCGCCCCGGCAGAGTTGATGCTTTTCAGGATGTCGATCATGTCGTTCGGGGCGACACCCAGCGCGTTGAGTCCGGCCACCACCTGCGACAGGTTGGTTCCCCCGGTTACCATGGCCAGGCCTGTGCCCTTTTCCTGCGTGACGTCGATGGTCGTATCCGGCACCACCACGGTCCTGCCCTGGGCAAAGGGGTTCGGCTGTACCACCTGGGGCGCTTCCTGCACGCTCAGCGTCAGATTGCCCTGTGCCACGGCCACTTCGCTGATCCGCACATCAGTCCCCATCACGATGGTGCCCGACCGCTGATCCACCACGACCCGCGCCCGCGACTCTGGCGCGATCAACAGGTTTTCCACCCGGCCCAGAACATGGGCAGGAGAGCGCATGTTGGCGGCAACGACATCCAGTGCCACGGTACCGGCATCGGTCATGACGGCAACGCGGCGTCCGAAGCTGCGGTTGATCACATCTTCGATCCGCTCTGCCGTGGTAAAATCGGGCGTCCGCAGCGCCAGCCGGATCGATGTCAGCCCCGAGAAATCAAAGGCAATCTCGCGCTCCACCCGCGCGCCGGACGGGATAGAGCCGGATGTCGGCACCCCTTCCACCACGCTGGCGCCCTCCCCCTCGGCCGAGAACCCTCCGGCAAGGACCGGCCCCTGTGCCACGGCATAGATCTGACCATCGGCCCCGTTCAGCGGTGTCATGATCAGGGTGCCGCCGCGCAGGCTTTGTGCATCGCCGATTGCAGAAACGGTGACATCGATCTGCGATCCGGCGCGGGCGAAGGGTGGCAGGTTGGCCGTCACGAAGACGGACGCGACGTTCTTGGGGCGAAACTGTTCGCCCGCCACGTTCACGCCCAGCCGTTCCAGCAGATTGGACAGGATCTCTTCGGTGAAGGGGCTGCTGCGCAGCACGTCGCCGGTTCCATCCAGGCCAACCACAAGGCCATAGCCGACCAGATCGTTGCCGCGCACCCCATCGAACTCGACCAGGTCCTTGATGCGGATATCCGCCGCCAAAGCGGGAAGGGCAGCAAGCGAGACAAGCAAGACCAGCAGGCGGATCACAGGTAATTCGCCAGGCTCAGGCGCGACAGGCGCGCGGTCACGGCATAAAGCGTGTCAAGCTGGCTTTCCGCCTCGGTCAGGGCAGTTGCAGCTTCGTAGGGGTCTGTGGACAGGATCCCGAGCCGCGCAATCTGCAAGGCCGTCGCTTCGGCTGAATTGCGTGTCGTCGCATTGGCAATGCGCTCTTCCGCCGTGCCGATCCGGGCAGCCAGCGCGCCCCTGGCATCGGCGGCCTCCAGCAGCACGGCCCCGCCGGTTTTCGCCAGTTCGGCGCGCTGGGCCGGGTTCCCGCCGAGTATTCCCCTGTCCAGCATCGCAGCCAGGGCCAGGCCTTTCAGGGTCTCGCGCACGCCGGCATCGGTTGCCGTAGCCTCCAGCGGAACCGCTTCCCCTTCGGCCACGGTCAGTGGATCAAGGGCAGGCCCCCCGGTATAGGCAACCGTTGCATAGCCGGCCGGATCGGCGAACCAGGCATCGACTGCTGTTGCCACATCCTGCGCGGTGGTGGCAGACGCCGCGGCGGCAACCACCGCGTTCAGAATCACATCCGCCGGGGCCAGCGCGGGAGAGCGGGTTTCGGTTCCGCCGAACAGGCTGCGGTCCGCGACCCGGGTGTTGAAGATCGCGACGGCAGAGCGGAACTGCGCCAGCGCATCCTTGGCCACCGCATCGACGGATGTCGGGTTTCCGGGGCCTGTCACCGACAACAGGGCGGATCCCAGCTTCCCCGACATGTCCGAGACGGCGGAAATTGCCGATTGCATGGCCTTTGTCGAAAGCGCGGCCTCGGAGGTGACGGAGTTGAAGGCATCCAGCCGGGCCAGCGTTGCATCCAATGCCGTCAGCGGGGTAAAGTCCCCCCGTACGGCGCGTCCGATATCCACGATACGCCCCGTCGTCACTTCCTGCGACCGCTGCGCAAGGTCGGCCTTCAACTGTGTCATCTGATTGCGCAGGGTGAAGCTGCGCGCAAGATCTCCGATGGAAGACAGCGTCATGGTTACAGTCCCAACCACAGTTTGATCATCGAATCGACGGTCTTTATGACCTGTGCATTTGCCCCGTAGGCACGCTCGATCAGCATCAGCGATTGCAGTTGCTGATCGGTGTCTACGCCTGCGGCAAGTTCATCGGCCCGCAGGGAATCGTAGCGGGCTGCGGTATAGCTTTGCTCGGCCTCTGCCCCCGTCCGCGCCCGTGAAACATAAGAGAGCACATCGGACGCAAGGCCGGTAAAGCTGCGCGCCCCCGGCCCGAACCCGCCAGAGGCGGGTGCGAGAAAGGCGGTCAGCTGCCCGCGAAGGGCGGTCAGCAGCGCGGCTTCACCCGGCGGCCCTTCGGTGGTGGCACCCAGCCCGTCGCGCAGGCGCCACAGCGCCCCACCATTGGCCGGATCGGCCGCCGTATTGACCGCAAGCCGCCCGGCAAGCCCGGTTTCGGTTGCGGCATTGAACGCTGCTCCGGCATCGGTGAACAGGCCCGGCGCGCCCGACGTCAGCGTGGTGTCGACGGAAGGATTGGCGAAGCGGGCGATCAGGTCACGGGCCAGCGCATCAAGCCGCACCTGCTGCGCGGGTGCCTCGATATCGCGCAGACGGAAATTCGCGGCCATGGCCCCGCCGTCAAGTTTGCCAGACCCATCCCCAAAGGTCACCGGCTTGCCGTTCATCGTCAGGCCCGAGAGCGCCCCCGAGGCCAGCGTCATGTCCGGGGTGACCTTGCCCACAGGGGTAAAGCCGAACAGGGCGGGCCGGCCGTCCAGCAGGACGGCACCCCCGGTTGAAATCAGCGCGATCTGCCCGGTGTCCCTGTCGATCTGGCGCAGGGGGACGATTTCGGCGATCTTGTCGATCAGCTGCTGCCGCTGGTCCATCAGGGGCGAGGCATCGCGGTCGGCGACAACCTGCTTGAGGATCTGCGCGTTCAGCGTCGCCACCCTGGCCAGGGTGTCGTTCAGCTCCTTCACATTTTCGGCTATCCGGTCATCCGCCCGTTCGCGTTCCATCTGCACGGCGATCGAGGCTTTGCCAACCTGGGTGGCCAGCCCCTGTGCCGCTGTCAGAACCGCCGCCAGGCGCTGTTCACTGTCGGGCCGGCTGGTTGCCGCGAGCAGGGCCGAGTCCAGCCCGGCAATCTTGCCCCCCAGCGACGCCGCATCCCCGGGGGTGCCGATCGCGGCCTCCAGCCTGGCAAAGGCATCGGCCAGCACGGCGCTGCCCGCCATATTGGCCTGGGCCACCCTTCGGTCGGACAACAGGACCTGGTCCGTCACCCTGACAACTCCGGTGATCTCGACGCCGCTTCCCGTCCCGCCAAGGCTGCGAGCCGTCAGCTGGATATCGCGCCGCCCGTAACCATCGGTCAGGGCATTGGCCACATTGCTGGACACAAGCTCGGCGGACCGGGCGCTTGCCTGCAGCCCGGACACCGCACTCGACAAGGAAAGAGAAAGGCTCATGGCAAGATCCTGTCACCTGCTAGCGTTTGATGTTCTGCGTTTCCTGCAGCATTTCGTCGACGGTCTGGATGACCTTGGCATTGGAAGAGTAGGCGCGCTGCGTCACGATCAACTGGGTCAGTTCTTCAGCCACATCGGTGGTGGACCCTTCGCGTGCAAATCCCAGAACGGACCCTGTCGGGCCGTCGCCGGCATCCCACAGGAACATCGGACCACTGTCGGGCGAGATCTGGTAGGTCTGATTGCTCAGCGCGACCAGGCCGTTCAGATTCGGCACATCCACCAGCGGGATCTGAAAGATGCGCCGGGTGAAGCCCTGATCATAAACGGCGTAGACATCGCCCTTCTTGTCGACCTGTACGGACGTGACGTTGCCGACGGGCGTACCGTTCTTCGAAAGGCTGACAGGCGCAAAACTGTCGGACAGTTGCGTCATGCCGTTGGGCGCGCCCAGCTTGCCGACCGTCAGGGCAATGGACCCGCCGGCAACGGTCAGCGGTATGGTCCCGGTGGTGCCATTATAGGCGCCGCCCGACAGGGTGGTGACCGACAGCAGGGTGCCCCCCGATCCTGCTGCGGTGTTGAAGACCAGGGTATACGACCCGACGACAGCCCCGCCCGATGCCGAATCCCGCAGGGTCATCGTCCAGGTGTTCGACGTGCCGGTGGCGGGAATCGTCGGCCTAAAGGTCACATCCAGGGTTTCCGAGGTGCCGACGTTGTTGAAGTACGCCAGCGCCAGCGTTTCGTTATCGCCGCTGCCGGTCGAAGCTGTGGCCGTGGCCGGAAGGTTCACAGAAAAGGCCACCTCGGTTGTCGGGTTGGCGGTGAACTGGTTCAGGTTGATGCGCACCGGCTGCAGCCCGGCGTTGCTGACGCGCGAAAAGCCGGGAATCGTGCCGTCCGTATCTGCGGGCCAGCCCAGCAGAACCATGCCGGATTCGGATTTGAGGTAGCCTTGATCATCCGGGCGGAAGGACCCGGTGGTCATCAGGCTCATCGGAAAGGTGGTGCCGCCCTGATCCACCTCGTTCTCGGGGGTGACAGGGATCATGCCCCGGCCGTCAACCGCAAGATCGGTGGCATTGGTGGACCCCACCAATGGCCCGCGCTGATCGATCAGGCGCATGGTGGACACGCGCACCCCGCCCGCCGAATAGCTGCTTGCACCGCCGCCCTGCATGACAAGCGCGTTGAAGTCGGCTGCGGCGCGCCGATAGCCGAAGGTCGACGTATTCGCGATATTGTCCGAGATGGTCGCCAGTTTCGTCGCATTGGCATTCAGCCCGGCAACCCCGGCGTTCAGCGAAGAGGAAATAGTCATCCGGTAGCGCCCTTTTGGGAGTTTGAAGATACTGCTCCACTTTGCGCACGGCGACTTAAGAACGGATTAACGCATGAAACTTGAACGATTCACCGGTCGCGCCGCAAAAGAATGACCTCCAGGCGGTTGTTTCGCCTGGCCATCGGATTGTCGGTTGCCGGAACGCGGTCGGCATATCCTGCCATGCGCTGCATGCGTGCGCCAGGCAGGCCCGCCTCTTCAAGCTTGCGCCGCATCACATCGGCCCGGGCTGCCGAAAGGTCCCAGACCGGGTTGCGGATCAGGGTGATCGGATAGGACCGCACATGCCCCTGCACCGCTACCATGTTGCTGGCAAGATTGAGCACCTCTGCAAGAAGGTCTGCAATCTCGTCCAGCACCGGGGCCGGGGTGGCGCTTTCAGGTTCGAACAGCGCGGCATCCTCAAGATCGAAGATTTCGATGACCAGCCCTTCATCCGTAACTCTGGTCACGACGTGCCGCAGGGCCTGCTCCATCGTCATGCTTTCGCCGCCGCGTGCCAGCAGGGCCTTCTCGATCGCCTTGATGGCCTCGTCCGCCCCTTCGCCGCCGGTCCCGTCGCCTTCGGAGATACGGTTGGCTCCGCGCGCGCGGTTCGCCTCGGTCGCCCGGGCCACAGACGCGCCAGTGCCGCTTTGCGAGAAGGCCTGTTCGGAAAACACGCTGTCGCCGCCGAAAAATCCTTCGCCGCCGCCCGAGACACGGTTGATCGGGATCGTCGGATTGAAATAGTCCGCAATCCCCTTGCGCTGCTTTTCTGTTGTCGCGTTCAGCAGCCACATCAGCATGAAGAAGGCCATCATTGCGGTAACGAAGTCGGCGTATGCCACCTTCCAGGCACCGCCATGGTGCCCGCCGGCCTGAATGATCTTCTTGCGCTTGATGATGACTGGCGAAGCATTCGGCTGCTTTGCCATCAGACACCCCAGATAACCCCGTCACTGGTGTATCCGCTGCGGATGAACGCGGGTTTAACCTGTGGCTTTTTA
>Ga0114976_10001324_pt1 | contig 15437 bp, 16 predicted proteins | sample S_130805_EF_Meta_FD_87319 | JGI IMG/M metagenome (GOLD analysis project Ga0114976, IMG submission 87319) | Freshwater microbial communities from Lake Simoncouche, Canada to study carbon cycling - S_130805_EF_MetaG | ecosystem: Environmental > Aquatic > Freshwater > Lake | place: Lake...
AATCTGCACTCTGACGCAAGGGGGCTCATCCACACGCCGCCTGCGCCGTCCTCGCGCTTTCCAAACACCACCGGCACAGACCATCCCAGCTCAATGCTGGCCTGAGCTACGTTCAGATCGTTCCCGCCGGTCTGGCTGTCAGACGCGACCAGCAGGCGCCGATCAGCGGCCTGGAGGGGTGCAGCAGCGGCAGGGATCAGCAGCATCAGAGCCTACAGGGGATCCCTGCCATAGTGGAATCGTACCGGCGGGCAGGGAACTGAGCCGCCACCGGTGACAGCGGCGAACCAACCACCACGCTCAAGGTGGAGACGCCCTGGATGCTCCAGGAGATCAGCCGGCCAACGAACTGCGCGAGGATCGCCTGGTCCGAGGGGGGCGCCTCCGGGGCGACTGCTGCGGTGAACTGATAGGCGGTGATGGCCGCCAGGTAGAAGCCGGTGCCAGTGCCTACCATTTCCCTCGCGCCAGTCAATGCCGGTAGCGTGAGGGTGATTTCATTTGCATCGGCAGTCACTGCAGAGGCAAACTTATCAACACCAAAATCAAGAAACTGGTAGGTGATGCCATCTTGCGTGATAGTTGAATGATAAAAGTTTTGCACACTGTAGGCAGTAGAACCGCCGGGTTCGTAGACACGTAGGAAAATGGGAGTATGTGTTGTCATCTTCCTCTACGGCGCTTTGCGGAGGGTTGGCGTTGCTCGGCGTTGTTTTTGCTTATTGCCTGTTTGGCTACTTCATAAGCCATTCTTTCTATCTCACTCTTAGGGGCCCATAGTTGCCCATCAGGCATGGAAGTCATTTTGGGTTGGATTGATATTGTGCCGTTGAATTCGGTGCCACCGACAAGGAAGCCGCCGCCTCCACCTCCTCGACCACTGCCAGCGACTCCAATGGATCGGCCTGACTGTGCCCATGTGGTGGGGCCATAGGCTGGTTGAGTTTTATTTTTTTCCCTTAGAATTCTGTTTTGCTCTCTTGTTTGTTCACTCTTTAATACCCATAAATTGTCCACTAGCTCATAATCATTGTATACATCTTTTAATACCCAATAATTGTCCACCAGTTCGTATCTACTATCTTCAGTATCTTGTCCCCATTGATTGCTAGAGTTAAAATAATCAGCGGGAGACTTGCCGCCTATTCTTGTGCCGGGTACAATGCTGATTTTTCCTCGCTGCCTTGCACTTGCCTGTAATTTTCGTGGGCTCCGGCCTGGGCTTGTAATCCAATCTCCCCCGGTGACATACCCCCCCGTAGCAAACTTAGGAATTGCCGCTGCTCCCGTCACACCTGCCAGCACATTCCGTGCAAACCCCATCCGCTTGGAATCCGGCACGATGCTCTCGCCTTCGCCGCCTTCTCCAACCCATGCCAGCGTGGGGCCTCGTACGTGGGCGCCGGCTGCAAAACCAAAAACTTGATTTGATATGTTGAACGATCCGTCCGCATTCTGCTTTACAGTGACCTTTCCGCCTGATGCTTGATTTGTCGTGCCGCCGCCAGCCATCTCGGCAGCAGTTCCTGGATCGTAGCCAGCATTGATGCCACTGGCCTGCAGGTTCAAGTTAGCAACCTGCGTTCTAGCGTTCACACTTGCATCGAAGGCTCGATTCTCTACAGCTGTTGTGATCAGCTTGCTTCTTGCTTGCTCTCTGGCCATCGTAAGATCAGCCGTGATCTTACCATATTGTTGGGCAATATTATACGCTTCTGTCGCGCGGCGGTATTCGTTCTCAGCATTGATTACCCTGATCTGCTCTAGCCCCTTTTCTGCATTGATTTGAGCAATAATGGCGTTATAGTTTACTTGCGCAGACTTATATTCTAGGTCCGCAATCTGCTGGGTGATTTCTTTTCGCTCTGCTTCTGTCTGCGCAAGCGATTGCTTTTGCTCTAAAATTGCTCGCGCTACGCCAATCTGCGCTTGCTCTACATTTAAGATATTCTGCGCAGCGTCACGCCGTTCATTTATTCTTGCTGTTGCTGCTTCGTTGATCCTTACTACTTGATCATATTGCAGATTCATCCTATTTGTGATCTCTTTTTCTATTGCTGCTTGGCGTTCTTTGGTGGCGGCTAGTTGTTCGGCTGCTGTTTTTGTGCCGTTCAATGCTTGCCCTTGCCCTTGCAATGATGCAAGGATTTCATCCGCTTCTATCCCAGCTGCTTTCAATGCAGCGCCAAAACCTTCGCCGGTTTTGCTTGTCTCCTGCGCTTTCTTGTCAAGCGCATCCATATCGTCCTTCAGTTTTCTGTAGGCAAATGATGCCGCTACAATTCCGGCCAGCATTGCCGTTGCCCCAGCAGGGGTGATACTCATAAATGCAGCCTGCGCTAACGTCGCAAGTTGCGCGGCTGTTCTAACCAAATTAAAGCCAGTCGCTAGTTTTGCCAGAGATGCAAACCATTGCACAGTGGCGTAAGTAGCAAGTGCACCAGCAATTGGGATCAGGGTTTTTATAGCTCCAGTGATGCCGGATATCATGTCAACAATTGCGCTTTTGTTTGTTGTTACCCATCCGCTTGCTTGGTCAATCATCACCTTGGTATAAGTTGCCCCGCGTACCAAGGCTGGCAATAGCGCATCCAGCACACTGGCTCCAAGCCGTATCGCCGTTGCTCTCAATACATCTAACTGGTCATTATAGGCCCCTGCCTTTCTTGCGAAGTCACCAGATACGCCGGTGTTAAGTTTTTGTATTGCTTCGCTTCCCTGGCTTAGCGCTGGCACTAAACTTGCCGATCCTTTTCCAAGGAGGTCCATTGTTAATTTAACCCTTAATGCTGGATCTTCAACTCTTTGCAATCCATCGGCAATATCCAGCATTACATCACTCGGAATTCTCAGCTTTCCAGCTGTGTCAAAAGCACTGACACCAAGCGCGTCAAGTGCTGCTTTTGCTGCATCGCCTCCACCTGCTGCAATCTCAGCCATATTTTTTGCTAGCTTTGTAACACCCCTAGATGCTTCTTCTACACTGCTGCCTGACATCTGCGCAGCCATGCCAAGCTGCGACAACGTATCTACGCTTGATCCTGAACGTTGCGCCAGCTCGTCCAAGCTATCGGCCATGTCGATTATGTTTTTGCTTGCTATCGTTAGCCCAGTGAAGCCTACTCCCAAAGTAGTAACTACGCCAATTGCTATATTCCTTAGTGATGCCATTGCTTCCCCTGCTAGCCGCGTGGCCTGCGCACGCCTATTCGCTGCTTCTACTCCATCCAATGCCGCAACAGTCGCCTGCCTTTCCAGTCCCGCAATTTGCTTTAGGTTACCAATAGATTGATACTGGGCCCTTGCCTTCTGGATTTCAATCTGTAATCCTTGCTCTGCTGCAACTTTCTCCGATCGCATTGCATTGGTCACCACCAACGCCTGCTTCATTGCCGCATCAGCAGCCCTCACGCGATCCGCCGCGATCTTCACCTGCGCCGCCGCCAGCTCCTTCTGTGCCGCCAGTTGCTTGATCGTCGCCGCATACTCAGTCTCAGCAGCCCTGAGGCTGATCTGAGCACGCTGCGAGGCAAATGCCGCCCTCTCCTTCTCCGTCCTGGCCGCTGTCTGCTGGTTCTCGATCAACGTCCGCGATAGGGCCAGCTGGGCGCGCTCCAGCGCTGCTACCTGCCGCGTCTCGTCTGCTACCTGCCGCATCGCAGCAGACAACGCCCGCACGTCAGCTGCCCCCTCGACTCGGGCACCGATTCTCAGGATGGCATCAAACGTGGTAGCCATCAGTTATCCCCGTAGAAGCAGGCAAGCCAAGCTGTCTCCATGATATCAAGGCCGTCGATCATCTCAGCTTGATCTTGCACGTTATAGACTCTGCAGTATTGAATGGCCAGGTTTAGGTCAAGGCCAAGGGGGCCATTCGAGCCGTACCGCCAGTTCTTCCGCAACCGGTAAAACATATCTACCACCTCTTTTGTTTCTGGATACAAACCAAACCGCTTAGCTTTGGGTGGTGGTGGTTCTGGTAGGTTTGTGATATTTAGTAGCGCAGCAGCTTGCTCTAATTCTGCTTGCTGCTGCTCTACCTTCGGTGCCTGCGCTAACTCCCAGAGGAACTCGGCGGCTCCGATGAGTTTCCCACCTTCCGGGTTTCCATCGATTCATACCAGCCCATGACGATGGCACTAGCGACTCCCTCTCGATCCAGGAAGAGAGCTTTCGTCTCCGGGGAGAATTCAACCTCAGAGCCATCACGGTTCTTCATTCCTCGCCAGCCGGCGAGAAGTTCATCGGCTAGGGCTTCGTCTGAAATGGCATCGGCGGGGATTTCACCAGTAGACTCAATCTTCTTGGCATTGTCAAGGATCAAGGCCAGGAGTTCTTTTTTCCTGGCGTTGCCGACCCTTCTGTAATAAATCTCTTGTTCCTGTTCTTGGATCTCTCCATTAACAGGAACAAGGATCTTGATTTTCCAAAGGTACTCCGAGTCGTCAATGAAGAACGGGGAGGCCATGACAGGAGGCAGCGGCAGGGTGATGGTTGTATCAGGTTAGCACCAGTGACCAGGCAATAGGGCCCGTAGCGCTGAACGGCATATTGCGCAGCACCAAGCCGTCGTTTCCCCTGGTGTAGCTGGCACGGCCAAAACTGGCCGCGGCAACATTGAATGCAAATGTATTACCCACACCGCCAGCGGCATGGGTGAGGCTGATCGGGTACGTGAGGCCCGACGTGGACAATGTTGCCACAGGTTGAACGGCCATAGTCCTCTGCTCGAAAACAATAGATCCGGAAGGCTTAGAATCTGAGATCAAGATTCGTGGTGTGCAACCGGCGCGGCTGCTAAAAGCGACAACGTTGCCGCTGTCGAACTCAAAGCCCTGCAGACAATTTGCTACAGAATTGACGGTGAATTGAGTGGATGATCCGATCGGTGAGCACTGCGCTTGGTTCGTAAAGGTTGCAGTAGGGAGGGCACCGGAATCGGTGGGCTGAGAATATAGGCCCATGAAAGTGAATTCAATATACGCAAAATCATCGTTATTCATTCCAATTTTCCAGCTGCCGCGGCAGCCGGTCATCTGATGAAGCAGGGAGGTGGTGCCATTGGCGCCGATGATCACCCAGCGGAGGGTAATGCTGCTGCTGGTGCTAACTGCAGGTGTATAGGTTGCGCTGGTGCTTGTTACCAGTGTCTCGGCAACCTTTGTCGCGGGGAACAAGCCAGCAAAATTCGGTGCGGTGCCAGCAGTTCCAGAGGCGCCAAGGTAGACCCGGAAGGTAACCGTTTGATGCAGGCGGATGTTTGCCTGATCATTGCCCGATTGATAGGGCAGAACAAGATCCCGCTCGACGCTGTCTCCATTCATCGGCTCCCAGCTGGGATCCACCTGGATCCTAAGTGGGATGTAGCCGCTTGACGGGGCAGTCCCCTCCACGGTCTCTGGGGCGTAGGTGAGGAGGCCAGGATTTGTAAAGAACATGATCAGGCCTCAGAGGCGGGAGGGGCGGAGGTGGGGGATGTGTTGGCAGCGGCAGGTGGCAGCGCCAGGGGGAGGGAATACGGCTCAGGGGTGATACCGGCCTCCGGTGGAGCGGCATCCTCATCAGTTCGATTGTAGGTGCCGCCATCGAGCACGTACCGGCCGGCATGAGTGGGAGGTGCTGGAGGCGCCTCAGGACAGGACGAAGTGGGGCGTGGCATCGTCAGGCGGTTAGGTCTCCCTCCAGTGTAGTGAACTGGAATTCATAAAACAAGTCTACACTGCCGGGGTGATCGTTGCCTTTGTCATCGTTGAATACGGCAGAAGGTTGTTTAATGGGTCGCCGTACTCTAATTGTTAGACCGCCAAGATGTTGATTAGGAAAAAAGAGCAAGCTGTGGATTTTTACTCTGATCGGATCGGCTACGCGGCTTGCTGCATCGCTATTAACGTAGATGGAAAACGCTACTGGTAGCGTACAGAGAACTTGACAGCTTGTGGATGGTTCCGCAGATTCAGGTAGGGGTGTGATAACTAGCGCGGGTAGTTCTTTTTTGTCAAGTGCTTCCTTTCTGCTTCTATATACTCTACGCTTTCCATTGCTGTCCACGCTGATCTCACTGATACCAGCCATCAGGGCTTCTACAGCGGTTAGGATTTGTTCGGTTTTGGATGGCATGGTTACGGTATTGCGGCTGAGAGCGAAGCCATAAGAGTAGCAAGCCTGGCTTCAAGCAAAGCAAGGTCAAGTGCTTCACCTATGCTATAGAATGACATTCGGCCGTTTGTGCGATTAGCCGAAACTGACGTTGAGAAGACAAATACATTGGCGTCGAACGCAGTTTGAGATGCAACATTAACTTGTGACGTAGCTGAATTTAACCGAAAGGAAAAGTTGGCAGACGTTGATCTGCTGGTACCAATAAAGCCTGTACTTGACGGACTGCCGCCGCCACCGTTAGCAGAACTTCTGTTTCTAGAGAATACAAAAATGGTATAGGCAGGTCCAAAATTATTGCAGCCGTTTTCGTTGGTGCCAGGACCAACCCCAATGTAAACGCCTGTGCTAGTTGCTGCGGTTGTCACCCATACCGCATTATGGTTGCTGTTTTGTGGATCTGCGTTGTTATTCCTGTTGCTATTAAGGGATTTTGATGTTCCGTTGCCGATCAGCCCGGTTTTTCGGTTGTAGTCCCCACTTGCAAAGTTATTGTTTGTTGGCGCAGGGCCGACCAGCGGGGTCAATGCACCGGCTATCGTGCGAGCACCGGCCAAGATGCACGACGCCTTGATCGCGCTCCAATTGGCGTCCGTCTTGCAGCCAACTACGAACTCATTGATGGCGTTCTTGGTCGCCGTCTCCAATGGTTGGCCATCGGCTGTTTCAACCGCCGTGATATAAGCCTGCGCGTCGGTGTCGTAGCTGCTAGCCGCGACAAACCTTCCCGAATCAATCCATATAATACTCATGCCTGTTTCTCCCATGCCAATGATTCACGCTCTGGCGTCGTTGGATCATCGGCCAGGAACTGCCCATCTTCGCCACGAGCCTGCACGACAATCCATAGATCCCCGGCAGCATCAACCCATTCCTGCCCGACTGCTGTCGCGGCTGGCCGGCTGGAGCCTCCCAATGCTGCAATAAATGCCTCAGGCAGGTGCAGGGCCATGGCCAAGGCACGAACCTGCTGGAGGAGCTCATGGCTGATCAGCCCATGCCGCCGCAGTGCCACCCATGCGCCGCGAAAATCGTCAACATCATCACCGTCCGCCGCTGCCAGCAGAGTGGCGGGCAGGCTCAGGCCTGCTGCTGGCGCTTGGCTCAGGCTGCCGCCCAGTAAGGCGTTTACCGCAGGGTTGGCAAGGAGCGTGCGCTTGAACGTTCGCCAGTCCGGCGCGGGTGGCACCGGCGGCAGCGCTGCAAGGATCCACCCCCAGCGCCACTCCCCAGCCTCGCGGTCGACGGTGCGGGTTTCGGAGAGGCTGTGCGTTGCTGGATCGTGTTGCGGGGCCTGCTCCCGCACGACACGCAGCACCACGTAGCGAGGATCAAGCCCCTCAACAGGCTCTTCGTCGCGGCGGGGATAGGCGCGGACTTGGCCGGTTTCAGTGTCAAGCAAGACAAGGTTTGGCATGATCAGGCCCTCCGCACGTACAGGCTGACCTTGAGGCCAGCCCCGGCGACGGTGCTACCGATCTGGTCAATGTCAATACCGATTTCATCGTCATCCATAATGCTGCTGGTAGTAATTGTTGCACCGCTGGCAGCAGTTGCACTAGTCGTTTCGGCGGGGTCAATACTGAGCTTTGCTCCAAGCATTGAAGTGCCATTTTTGTTAATGTCCACAATTAACGTTGAGCCGGTCGGGGCTGTATTTACTCCTGCGCGAACAGCAATGAGTGTTCCAGTAAAATCCGCTCTGAATCTTATTTTGTTGGTCCCAGCAGTAACTGCGGTGGACTCGTCGCCTACTGGCACCTTGTAGATATCGGTATCCCGCTGGTGAACGTGATCAGCTCTGGCCGCATCACCGCTGGTGCCTGCCGCTGCCGTGGCGCCCAATGCTGCCGGGGCGTTGCTGCTGATCACAAGGCGGCCAGACAGGTCGGCATAGGCTCCGCTTGTCGCCACCGCTGCCAGGCCGGTGATAGTCCCAGCCGTCTGCGTCCCGGTGTGGTTACCCCGGCTCAGCAGGAACGCATCGGTCTGGTTCGCCGTCGCGCCGCTGGCGATCCCGGCCAGCTTTGAGGCGAAGGCGCTGCCGGCCCACCATGCTGCAATGGCCTGGAACACTCGCTGCGGAGTGAACGCGAGCCGGGCCGTGCTGGTGCCAGCCTCGGATTCCGCTTGCGTCGCGGTCGCCGCGCTCCATTCTCTGGCATCTCCTAGTCGCGTGTCGCTGGTTAGGACATAGCTGGTAAGGCCTGCAGGTTGCACGGCTGTGTCCGCTTTTGCACCTTGCGCAGCCGTGGCAAAGTCGCCTGCAGCGGCCGTCGCGGCCGATCCCAGCTCCAGCGCGGTGCGGCCCTGGGCTTTGGTGCCGGCGGCTGCAACAGCCCTGCCCGTTGCCCCGGAGGACGACTGCCACCCAGCCTCAGCCGCCTGCCAGACCCGCTGAACGGTCCAGGCGCGCCGGACGGTGCTGATGCCAGCCTCGGCATCTGCCTGGGTGACCGTTGGAGCGCTCCACTCCCTGCTGTCGCTCAGCCTCGCGTCACTGGTTTGGACGTAGCTTGCAAGGCCTGATGGCTGTACCGCCGTCGCAGCCAAAGCTCCTTGGACTGCGGTGGCATAGACCGCGTTCCCCTCGGCGGTCGTCAGGTATTGCGGGTGAGGGTCGGCCGCGATCTCGTGAGCCGTTACCGCCGCCGCGGGGGCGGTGGCCGGGGCAAATGCACTGGTCGAAGACTGCGCAGCGGTGCCCAGCTCCAGGCTGGCTCGCGCTGTCGCTGGATTCAACCCTGTGCTGCCACCATCCCAATACCGCCGCTCGGTAAAAGCGGTGTTCCAATCGGCCTGACTGGTGAGGCTTGGCAGCGAATACCCGGCGGCGAACGCGACCGTCAGCGACGCCGTTCCGTTGCCAGCGACGGAGAACCCCGTGGGCATCGCCAGCGAGGGATAGCCGCCTACTCCACCGGTCACGGTGAGTACGCCGTCGACGATCGATAGCCCTGAGCCCAGGGTGAGCACCAGCGGCGGACCAGTGCCGCTCCCCCGGCCCAGAAGGCCAGGCGACATCGTCAGACCACTGTCGCCGATCGGGCCGGCCGCGGCTTTGCCGTTCAATGCAGCCGCAGTCGCCGTGCTGATCGGCTTGTTCAGGTCGCTTGTATTGTTTACATTGCCAAGGCCAAGCGATGTCTTTGTGACTAAAGCAAGGATGGTTTGAATCGTAGCATTACGATTCTTTGGTGTTGCTGTCAGATCTACAATCGGAACCAGTTCGAAACCAGAAATGTTAGTATCAACTGGTAAGCCGCTGATAGAGATATCGTCTGGCATGATCAGGCCTCCAGCAGGATTCGGCCGCCATCTTCGAGCAGCAGGTAGCCGCCGTCTTCAAGGAGCAAGGCGCCGAATGTTGTGATCACTGCTTCCTCGCTCAAAAGAATTACACACAACTTTCCGTCCCCTACAGGAAGGTTGTCCCTTACAGCGTAGGTCTGTCCGTTTACTGTAAGAAGTTGACCATACAACAGTGTGCCAAATTGCGATGACAAGCACCGTACCATGTGCCCAGTAGTGGACATTTCGCCATCGCTGATGTATCGGGCTGGCGCATCATATACACCAAGCCCGCTGACACCATTGGCGACAACGGGCGTCCCGAAGTCGACTAGAAAAAATGGTAGGTCATCATCGAACTGCATGGGTGGGACCTGGCTTAGGCTTAGACTTTTGGTCTTCTGCCTTTTCGATTACGCAAACTGCCAGCAATGCAGCGGCTGCATCTTCAGCCAGGGTAATCCCTTGCCCCGGCTCATATCGAATTCCGTTGTGATCAACGCAACTCAGAACTGTGTAGTCGTGGTTCATGATCAGGCGACAATGTTTTGGAAGAAATAACCAAGATCACTGGCCATGATAATCTCATTGACGCTTTCGCCAACGCGCAAACGTTGGGCGCCACGAAGGCCAATCTCAGGCGCTGGCTGGGTCTGTGCCACCCGGGTGCCGTACTCCGCGGTCATGCCAAATGTGATGGCGTTGCCGCGAATGCTAGCCGCAGGGTTTTGATGCAGGAAAGCCATGTGCTTGCCCCACAGGCGGGTCATTGTGGCAGGCTGGCCGGGCTTGGCAGTGTTGACCCAACCTTCGCCCACGTAAATCTGATCCAGCTCCAGCAGGTCTGCCACCGCCCGGAGAGTGGCAGGGGCTCCAGCCGCGTTAGTCGTTGCGCTGTTGCCATTGCTAGAAGGCGCCAGGGCAGCGGTGATCTTTGGGTGAACCCGAAACCTTGACCATCCCAAGCGACCGATAACGCCGATATTAGGCCGCATCAACATTCCATCCAATGCAGTTTGAATGGCAGGATAGGGGTCCGAGTTGGTGTAATCAGACCATTGGCTGGTGCCGCTCAGAGTGGTGCGGTTCGTTGATGGGTAGGTGTTCAGACCAAACACGAGATCAGCGGTACGCTTTTCGCGGTCAAGGGCAACCAGCTCGGTAAGGCCCATGTTGGCCAAAGCGATCGGATCCCAGCTAGGAACGTTCAAAGCAGCGTTGATGTCATCGTTAGGCACGACATCATCGAGGCCGTAATCCCGTACGCTGGCCGGAGTTTCGGTGCCACCAAATTCCACCTCATTGGGTTGGCCTTTGCGGCCTACCAATGTCGAGGGAACTGTAAACATTTGATCACGGCCGATCTGCTTGTACTCAAATTCTCGGCCACCAACCGGCACGCGAGGAAGTACAAAATCTGCAATGTACTGGCGATTGGAATATGCCAGTGTGATTCCCGTCTGAAACGGATCGATGGGAAACGGGAAGCTCATGCTAGCCATGGTTCATTCCTGAGAAAGAATCAGCCCTGGAACGAGCCAGGAGAGAGGAGAATCGAGCCAAGATCACCGACGACGCCACTTACCATGGCGATGCCGGCGGTGTTGACATTGGCGCCATTGGAAGCAGTAGCTGTAATAGCCCGGCCACTGCTGTCACTCATGAGCTTTTCGCCACGAGTTACGGTACCGCCATAGATGACCGGTTGAATTCCGATCAAAACCACATCAACTCGGTCACCTATGGCGACAGCATTAATAGGCGGGGCGTCACTTACCCCAAAGATCAGATCAGTGCCGGCAGCGCCTTGAAACACGGTTTGGTCGTCTGTTCCAAACTTGACGAATCGACCAGGGTTGATCGTTGCCCCTGCGGCAAACGTTCTAACTAGGCCAGTGTTGCGAATGCTCATGATGTCCTCAGGCGGGGGTAAGTTCGGCTTTTGCTTGCGCACAGGCAGTCGGCAAGGTCAACGTTCGCCCGTTGGCCTCTGCTTTGGACATCAGATCGCGAGCGCGGTTGGCGATGGCAGAGCCTTGCGCAATCAGATCCACGGGGTCAGGTTTTACGGAGGCTGATTCCCCGTCGGTCGGCGCGGCGGCAAAGTCTTGGGGCGGCAGGGCCTCGGCCATGCGTTGGCCGCCCGCACTTGCAATACGCTCCCGCTCGGCGGCATTTACCAGCACCGCGGCTTCGGGGCCTGTGGTTTTGCCGTCGGCAACAAGCTTTTCAATCAGTGCTTCGTGGCCAGGCAAGAAAGCCATCGAGCGAACCTCGGCGACACGCTCACATTCAGCCAAGGCACCTTCGGCCCGCAGGATTGCAGCGGCTTCTGGGTGCTCAGCAGCCCACGCGGCTGCTTCTGCAGTGGGAGTCATGGGGGGAGAGTCCATAGAAACAGGAGCTGTGATGGTGGTTACCGTGCGACCGGTCGATGCCGCTCGGTCGTTGAGGATGGAGATTGTCTCCTCCAGTGTAGCAATGCCATCCACCAAACCGGCATCAATCGCCTGTTGTCCTATAAACATCCGGCCATCGGCCATGTTCGCAAGCACTTGTTCAATGCTTGTGCCGCGTTGCACTGCCACATCGCCGGCAAAAAGACCATAGAGGTAATCAACTTCATCCTGAAGCACCTGCCTTCCTAATTCTGTCAAGGCAGAGTGCTGGCTAGCCGCACGCTTGTAAGTGCCTGCAACAATTTCTGTTCTCTTTATCCCCATCGCTTCTTCTTGCTTGCTGATATCTACATGAGTTGCAACCACGCCAATAGAACCCGCTTGGCTGGTGGCAGACTCCATCATGATCAGATCAGCCGCCGTGCCAACCCACACACCAGCACTGGCCATCATTCCCTCGACGTAGGTGGCGATCGGCTTGATTCCACGAGCTGCCATCACAGCCGCTGCCGCACGCTGCGTGCCGTTTACGGCTCCGCCGGGTGTGTCGGCCATGATCACCAATGACTTAACCGATGGATCCTCAATAGCCCCCCGCACATCTCGCACAAACAGTTCCGTGCTTGTGCCGCCACTGGTCTGAGTCATCATGTTCATGCGTGGCGCCATCACACCGCGCATAGGGATCAACGCCGCGCCATCCTGCACCCTGTAACCCTGCGGATCATTCACCAGTGGGCGGCCAATCTTCGCTTCCACTGCCGCAACGTCTACCGTCTCTCCTCTTGCCCATGCCGCGTGTATCCCGTGGATCTGCTCCAGGTGGTGGGGCAAAATTGCCCATGGGGCGTTTAAGACATCAAGAATAGTCATGACCTTACGGTAGCGGATTGGTCAAGCATAGAGCCATCCTCGTACTCGTCATCCTACTCAAGAGGATCAAGAGGATCGGGCTGAGGGGCCACTGGTTGTGCTTCAAGCATTAGACCACTCTCGCGCCTTACCCGTACTTCCCGCGATCGTTGGCGGGTCTTCTCCTCCCAGTCACCACCATCGTAAGCGACGGTTTCCTCCGCTTGGGTGGTCATGCCAATCTCAATACGCTTCTCTGCTGCAAGTGCTTCTTTAAGCGGATCTAGGGCGCCAGGGCCATCGCCACCCCAATTTGAACCGCACCAAGCTTCGCGTACAAATGGATCAGAGAAAAAGCCTGGGGCAACAATAATCCCTAATGCAACCGCGTCAGCAAGCCACTCCTCGTAGATTGGCTGACTCCAATTTGACACAAACCAGACACGTTCAATCTTCCACGTATGGTAAGCATCCAGTAATGCGGCCCTGCTGGCGGAATAGCTACTATTAAAAGCCTTGGTTAATACTTCTTTCGGCATGTTTAGGGCTATGCTTATCATGTTAAGCATAGCCCCAAAGAAACCTTCAAACTGCGGATTAGGTCTTCCCGGAGTTGGAGAAGTAATGGTTTCACCAGGTAGTAACCGCACGGTCTTCCCACTGTTTAACCCGCCGTCATATTTTGCGGCTTGAGCCACATAGAATTCCTTCATTTCATCGTGATATATGTCCTGAAATGCTGTGCCATCCATCATAGCAAACACTGCTAGCGCTGCACTATTGACAGCCGCGTCTACTTCTGCATCGCTATATCGCGTGAGCTGCTTCAGTGTTGCAATAATTGGCCCCAGGCAAGGGCGGCCACGGGTTTGCCCCGGTCGGTGCATCTTTTTCAAGTGCAGCACGTTGCGCCTACCTGATTCGGAATAGAATGGTATTTGCTGCCATGTATTACCAGAGTAATGTTTTACGTTGCCAGGGTGGTATTTTGCTAGATGGATGCTTGTTGGCTCACCATCTGCCGCTCGTTCAATCCCAGACACCAAGGTATTAGTATCCATTTTGCCGTCTGGGTTGCAAACTCGATCGGCTTCTATTAGTTGAATCGCCAAGCGAAACGGCCATTTGCTGCGTTTTTTGTTTACCAATAGCGAGAACACATCACCGCTTTCATCATGCGAACGCAGAGCTAAACCTTGCAGCCCGTAGAAATCCAACTCGCGTGTTACGTCTGCAAACCTTGATCGAGCCCACATGTGGAAACGCCTTTCGGCTTTTGATTGCCACTCTGATGCCTGGTCTTCTGACAATCCAAGCTCATCCGCGTTGATCCTGCTTTGCAGTGTTAAACCGGTTCCAATGATTTTACTAGAACGTGTCTGTATTGCGCCCGCTGCAACCGGAGCAGTTCGCACAAGATCACGCGAAAATGCTCTTTCATCACCCGTTTGCCATGCTGCTTCGCTATCGGCATCATAAGAAAATGGGCGCCAATTGCTAAACCTAAGTTGATTTGCAATGTCACTTGTGCCAAGAGACAGGCCTGATCCGACCATTGCCAATGGCTCAAAAGCGGGTGGGCCGGGTTTTTGTTTTCGTTTAGTCTTACTCATCACCAAAGCGGACGCGGTGTAATTGATCGGCGTCCATTACCTGAAGTGCTGATACTCAAGTTCTCTACTTGCTGTGTCCAGTATTCGATGCCTTTTCGGATTTCAGCCAAATCAGCTCGTCTCATTGACCGGAAGCCATCACCCTGGCCAAAGCTGTACTGTTGCCCACTTAAAACAGCAGCTTCCGCATCAAGGTACTGCGTCAGCCGCGCTCGGGCGGTCTCCAGGGTGATGGCACTCATGCAACCATCTTAGCGCGTGAACCTACTGACACCAGCAAATGCATTGCCTTCGGTCTTTCCTGACGCAGTTGCCGCCTTGGAGCCCCCCCTCGCCGCGGCCTCCGACAGCCGCTCCAGTTGGTCCCACATCGTCGCACGGTTGTAGCGGCGCTTTAGCAACTCCAGCATTGCCAGGCAGTAGACCTCGCAGTCCAGTGGTTCATTCCGCGCACCTGATGGGCAATGCCACTCCAACACCTGAAAGCCTTTCACGTAACGCGGTTGCAACCGCTCAGCCGTCAAGCCTGCCAGGTACTCCTCTGTCGTCTCGTCATCAAAATGCACATAGCCGGGCCCTGGCTGCTCAATCTTCAACCTGCTATAGACCGTTCGCTTTAACCCATGGCCGCCCACCATGTAAAGCGTAAGCCCGTTGCTGATTGTCTTGCCCCTGAATGTCACGTCGATCTTGCTGCCCTTGCTCAATGCAGGCGCGTCCCGCTTGTTTGCGCCCTTGATTGCTACCACGCCCTCGTTCGTGTTCTCCCTTGCCCAGTTGTACGCCTCCGGCGTGTAATGCCCTTGAGTGTCCACTGCACACAACCGCACACGCATCGTTCCGCCTCCTTCCCGCGGAAACTCCGTCCGCAAGACCGTCAACACCTGATCCCATACGTCGCTCTGCGCAGGGTCTCCCTCGATCTTCTGATGCCACACTCGCCAGCTCTCATCACCTCGTCCGTAGCCCTTTACCACCACCTCCAGCCAGGTATCCTGCACGTCGACACTCATCAGCAACACCAACACACCCGCCGGGCACGTTCCCGCTTGATACTCACCCGCACGCACAATCAAGCCGTCAGCGCTTACCTTCGCCAGCGCTTCGTCCTCCCATGCCTCGGCCG
>Ga0114976_10001325_pt1 | contig 15437 bp, 25 predicted proteins | sample S_130805_EF_Meta_FD_87319 | JGI IMG/M metagenome (GOLD analysis project Ga0114976, IMG submission 87319) | Freshwater microbial communities from Lake Simoncouche, Canada to study carbon cycling - S_130805_EF_MetaG | ecosystem: Environmental > Aquatic > Freshwater > Lake | place: Lake...
AGCACCAGCTAAGCTACATTTTAATTGATGCTCTTTATTACAAAAACCGCCACTGCCTCCAGGTTTTAAATTCAAACATAATTCGTCTTTAATCAATTCTTCATTTACTAAGTGAGATTCATAATCATATGCTTCTTTGTTAGTTTCAAAGAATGCAAGAATCCTTCTTTGGAAGTTTTCCTTGCCGTACTTTTTAATTGATCTGGCTAAACGTTTACCGGAGCCAAGATATCCATCATCAATATTCCATGTTGAATGAACACCAATGTAGTAAGTGCCGTTTAGTAAATTTATAGTTTTGTAGACGAACTGCATTCGTCTACGTTTTTCTTTAAAAGAACTCATTTGTACAAGTATTTTTAGCTATATATACTCGGACAGCGGTGGACACAGTGGGAATCGAACCCAAGCAATCTGATTGCAAATCAGTTGACCTGCCGTTGGCATCTGGCCCATAATAATAGCAGAGAACAATGGGATCGAACCATATCCAAATTAATGAACTCAATGTTTAGCAAACATGCCTAGACCCAGTCTAGATTATTCTCTATGTTGGCACTGTAGGAGTTGAACCTACGACCCTCTGCGTGTAAAACAGATGCTCTATACCAGCTGAGCTAAGCACCAATGTATTTTAATATAAGGCATTTTATGCCTTGCTGATTAAAAAGGACTCGAACCTTAAACCCCCGGTTCAAAACCGGTGTGCACCATTACACTATAACCAATCGATAGTTTCGAACCTATCAGACTTAGAGTAATTAATTCTAAGTTTTGTAGCGTGAAAGGGATTCGAACCCCCGACCTCCGGGTTATGAGCCCGGCAAGCTGACCACTGCTCTACCACGCAATTTTTATAGTACCTAATATAGGATTCGAACCTATACCGTCTGGTTCCTAAGACCAGTGCCTCTACCAATTGGGCTAATTAGGCAATTGTTTAATTTTAAATAATAAAGCACAGGTTGAAGGATTTGAACCTCCATCGACGGTTTTGGAGACCGGAATGCTGCCAATTGCACCAAACCTGCGTATATTTTTTTGGTAATCCAAGAAGTCAAAGAGCGTAATTTTTAGTACAATATAAAGGTAACTATAAAAATTGGGATTAGCAAATTTTTAATGTTATCAAATTGTTAATTTTTAATTTTGTGCAGAGGAGGTAGGTGTCGATCCCAATACCCGAAGGTACCAGCAGTTTTCAAGACTGTGTTGCAGGCCGCTGCAATTCATCCTCTATATACATAAAAAAACCCAGCGTTTTAAAAAAGCTGGGTTTTTCAATTTGAAAATATGTAAAACACTGTTTACATCCCAGGTGGGTATTTATTTTGAATATATGCGACGCGATCATTTTTAGGACATAAACCTTCATTACTAAAAGCACACGGCAGACTCGACGCTATAAATCCAAGCGACCAGTTTGTTGTATGTGTTAATGTATGTTGTGAAATTTTCATTGGTTTATTTTTTTGTTATAGTATATATATACGGGTAAGAATAGATAGTTTTCTAAATTTAGCTTTTTTTTCTTAAATTTTAAGAAACCTTCTTATTTTTTAAATCTTAGAAGATTTTTCTTGGTGTTCTAGCCATTCAATGCCTATTAGATTAACTAGAGGGCGGTTTAAAAACACTTGTATTTTTTTCTGCGTAGAACTTACAATTTCATTGGTTTTACTCTTATCACCATTGTCTACGATTACGCAATTTTGGATTCCAAATTCGTTTGTAATTTTACCTAAGTTGTCTTGTGACTTTTGCCAAGCGTCTTCTACCAGAGATTTTGGTAATTGCCTTTCTCTTTGTGCATTTCTCTCAAGAGCAATGCGCAACGGTGTGTTTACATAAATGCAATAGCAATCGTAACCCAGGGCTCTAAGAGAACTTACTTCAGCGCGAACCGTTTCAAAAGTTTTACCCGTTCCTTGTATAATCAAGCCTAAGCGTGAAGTTGTAAAGAAGTTTGATTGCAGCTTAGTTACTTTTGAGGCAATATCCCTGGGCGAACCAATACCAACTGTTAAATTTTGAAAAGATTTATCATCCAGACTATCCAGTGATCTTAAATCAATACCAATTTTCTTTAACTGATGTTCAAAAGAAGTGTCTGGGTTTACTGATTTAAGACCTGTACTATAAGATATTGTTTGAAACCCTTGCTCCGGTATATCAAATAGTCGAGAAATTATATAAGACTTGCCAGACCCTGGACCTCCATAAACAAATACAGCCTTTAGCTGATGCTTATCATGCACACCTTCAGTTAATGGCATAATTTGTGTATAGTCCAGAGATTCAGCTAAGAATTGCGAGTAATTTAAAAAATTCATAACAGTTTTATTTTTTTAATATAACACCAAGTTTGGCGATTTTGTTATATATAAGATCAAATAGAGGGATTCGAACCCACATCTCCAGGATAACCTGACGTAATACCATTATACCATATTTGATTGGGCGGGTTCATGAGCGCTCTCTGCCCGCCGAGACCTTGCGGATAGCCGAAGCCATAGCCTAGCAAGACACATTATTAAGTATTTATTAATTGTAATAATTCGTAAATAAATTTAGTAACGTATACTCCTAGAAAACTGCCGAGTCCAGCACCAAAGGCATATATTATCCTGTCAGTAGTGTCACAAAATGCAATTCTTTTTACATTATACGACCAGATAAGACTTACTAAAAATCCAGTAATAGTAGCCCCAAAGATAAAACCGTGTGCGATTTGATAAGTGCTAGACGAAACAAATATTACCTGTAAAAATCCTGATAAAAACAAAAGTACTTGATTTTTTAATTTATCACGTAAATGACTATCAATCAAATATGGTATAAGGGTGCTACGTATCATATCTTCTTATTTAGAGCCAAAACCTATCGATGCTCGCTCTTGTTTCTCTTCTGTGAATTTATCGTTTTGGTTGTAAATATCTGTAAGAGTCATATCTTTATCAATTACTGAAGTAAACCCTAATGAGTCCGACAATTTTTGCGCTTGCTCTTTAGGTAATTTTTTAAATTCATGTTTAAGAATTAATCGGCCTTTGCGAAGAAGCGCTTCGTCAATTAAGGAAATATCATTATTGAAGGTACAGATAATCTGCGTTCCTAAAAAATCAGAAATAATTCCATCCGTTAAATTAAGCAAATTGTCTACCGTAGTGCCACCTGTTTTACGAGACTTAATAGCACTTTCAGCATCTTCAATAATTAAAATTGAATTTGGATAACCTGACATTAAGGGTAAGAAAGAAGGATCTGTTAAACACTTAATTAATTGGTTTGGCAGATAGATTACTGTTCTATCCTTTGACATAATTGAAATTAAATATCGTATGTACACTGACTTTCCAGTGCCAGGCATACCGTGTAAAAGAGCAATCCCTTTTTTATTTTCTCGATTTAGGACTGACAATAGGTAGTTATGCTTTTCAAGCCACTCTTTGCCATAATTAAGTTCTATATCTATTTTGGGATTATCAATATCAAAAGAACGAAGGATTAAACGCCCCGAATCTTGAATAACCATATAAACCGGAGACTTTTCATTGCTGCGTATTATTAATGAATTTATAGCTTCAGCAAAAGATTTAGCATATTCGGTGTTGCTCGCGTCAAACAGCATTTCTACTGAAATTTCTACCTCTTTCTCGTCTGTATTATATTGATAGTCTACTGCAATTAAGAATTTAGCAGCGTTCAGTCCTTTACGATATGCTTTTATCGATGTTACGCAGAAAGGATTATTTTCATCTTTAAGTCTATGGACAATTTGAAACGGTGTACAACATCTTTTAAGCAATTCTTCAAATTCTGCAGCCTTCACTACAATATTACTTTTTTGCCAATTACTAGGTGGTATATCATTGTTTGACCACCAAAAATTTTCGAGAGCATGATGCGTGGAATTGCCGTCTATGCTTATGATTTTATTGATATTTTCCATGTATACATTATATACTGGTAAAAGATTTTAGTTTTTATTGAGAGACGCTACTATTTTTATTGCTGCGATTTTTGCCCATTCGTCTGGCAAATTATTAGCGTGTTTAAGATACTCACATTTAATTCGGTTCTCAATCATATCAACCAACAGCTCTTTTTGCGTTGGTTTAATTTCGTATTCAATTTTGTCTACACGGATTACTGATCCTTGACCATGCATTAATTGAATAACATAATCGCCAAAGTAATATGCTGCTGACGTGAACATATTGTGATAGTGCTTGTCGTCGCATTCTTTGCAATATTTTTCAGCGTATTCAAAAGCTAACCAGAGCAAAGTTTCTCTAGGCTCATAATAACCAAGATCCATTTCTCGTTTTACATATTCTTTTGATGAATACTTATCCAACATTTTTTCCATTGCCGCATTAAGATCCGGCTCAGCTTTTTCTTTAAACCGCTGGATATGTGAATCATTAATGGTTTCTTGATTAATTAAAGATTCTATACGATTTTTAATTTCATTTGTCATAATACACAAAATTTTAGAATAACTACCTGTATTATATACCGGTAAAAAAATTAGTTTTCAGATGGTTCTAAAGGTATAGGATCAACGGAAGACGCTAGTTATTCTCCGGTTTGATATACAAATTAAAATTTTTAATTTCCTTCTAAGTTACTGAAAAATACTCTTCATTATTATTTACGATATATTCAATCTCCGGTTTTTCTATAGTTTGAATAAACACAAATTCTAAATCTAATTCTTCTAATGTTTTATTCTGGAGCTCTACGCCTTTTTCTTCAGCAGTTAGCAAATAATAAGCTTCGTAGATTCTACCGCTTTTTATATGAAGAAATCTATCAATTACATGTGATTCCATATTACCAATTTATTAATGATGAATTATTTACCGTAATAGTTTCTTGATACGCATCTATAGCAATTGTTGGAGATGAGCTCATTCCCGTTGCTCCATTAAATGCACTTAGGGTTAAACCGTAATATGATACCGGCGGCATATTAGTAGTTATCGTTGTTCCTACTTGTATGTTATTTATATAAGCTTTTACTTCGGTGCTATCTCTATTAATTTCTAAAGATAATTTATACCAAGTATTAATTAAAGGATTAGCTAGAAGAAGTTGTCTAGATACGAGAATTGAAGAAGTTGACGAATTTAAGTAAAAACCAGCTGTACCAGAAATAACTTCTAATGATAACATAGCTTTCGAATCACTATAAGGACCTGAAGTATTATGAAACGACATAAAAAAAACATAAGGCTGAGCGGTTGTAGGCAATTGATTAAATCTCATTAAAATATCAAATTTGAATTTTGCACCATTAATATAGTATGGAGATCCTTGAGCATTACCACTATCTCTTCTAGTGGTAGCGCTACCATTCGCGGCTGATCCGCTTCTTAATAAAAAAATACCTTGTCCTGGTTGATATTGGCCGGTTTCTCCAACTTGTGTAATATTTGCAAGACTACCAGCACCAATGTTAGTTGAAGCAAAACCAGTTCTATCAAAAAAATGTTGATACCAAGAAAAATTATTGGGGTCAAAAACCCCAGCAGATCCGGTTGGACCTGTAATACCAATTGGCCCAGTAGGTCCTGTAGCACCAGTTGGGCCTGTGTCTCCTATAGCACCAGTATTGCCAGTTGGGCCAGCAGCTCCTGTATTGCCTGTGTTGCCCGTAGCACCTGTGTCTCCTTTTGGACCTGTGTTGCCCGTAGCACCTGTATCTCCTGGGTTTCCTTGACTGCCCGTAGCACCTGTGTCTCCTTTTGGACCTATGTTGCCTGTAGCACCTGGGTTTCCTTGACTGCCTGTAGCACCCGTGTCTCCTTTTGGACCTGTGTTGCCTGTAGCGCCAGTTAGGCCAGTAGCACCTGTAGAACCAGTATTGCCAGTTGGGCCAGCAGCTCCTGTGTCACCTGTAGCACCTGTATCTCCTTTTGGGCCAGTAGCTCCAGTTGCTCCCGTGACACCTGAAGAGGCAGAAATTGTTACCTCATTACCCTCGCCATCATAATAATTTCCTGCACCATCAGTCTGTAAAAGATTTTGAAATGAAGACGATACCTCCTGTAATGTTAAATCATAATTTGGATTTTTTGGCATTATTATCTAATATTAGAAATCTTAACTCCTATCTTTGGTGTATTATCTACTGACTCTGCAACTCTAACTGTTACTTTTCTATGATTAACCGCAACAAAGGTTTCCTCCCAAGGATTAAACATCATATCATCTGCAATTACTTCTAGTTTTATCGTGCCAACTTCATTTTCTGCAAGAAAATTCATTTTCTTTAAAGGAATTTCACAATGACCATTACCGTCAATAGTTCCTTCAAACATATAAGTCATATCGCGGCTCTCTATAATAACTCGGGCCTTACTGCTTCCTGGATTTGCGCCGGATATTTCCATATCGCAAATAAAGGTTTCTGTCTTATCTCTGTACAATTTATAGCCAGCGGCCGGTTCTTCAATTGGCATAGGTGCGTATGATTCAAATACCTGAGTTTCTTTCGCTGCATGCGAAACGGATTCAGTAATTGTTTGTGTATAGTTAGAATTAGAAATTGTTCTATCTTGTAATTTGTCTCCAGACAAAGCCTCTTCTGGCGCTCTCTCTGTTCTTTGAGCGCTAACTGGCGTTTTGAATGTTGACAAAAATTCTTCGAAGCTTTCCATATTTATGTGTTGCTTTTTTATTATATATCCCTATGAATATGAGTTACTTTAACTTGCGGTCTTAATACTTCCTCGATTGTTCTATTAATCTCGGTCAATGTTAATTTGCATTCTGGCTTTCTCTGTTTTAAAGAATGCACAGTAATTCCATTAACTTTGCATACAAGATTAACAAAGGTCTTATACTCTTTAGAGTCTAATTCTTTTTTAACAATTTGAGCTGGAGTTTGCTTCTGCTGTTTATGAAAAATAACAGGTAACCCGCCTCCACCGCCGCCGCCTGAAAAGATTTTTTCTACTTTTTTAGTAACAGCAACATCAGCCCAAGTGTATAATGTTCCAATCCATTCTGAGTCTACTTCAGGCCATCGAAGATATATCTTTTCTTCCATCTACATTTTATGAAAATTGATAAAAAGTCTTTATTTGTAAGGTGTGTAGTTGGGTTTCCCATTTACACGAGTGCAACGAAGAATTTGCTTTCTTTGTTTTCCAGTTGCCCGGTAAGATACATGAACCCAATCTGGATTTTGGTCAGTTCCATATTCCCAAACTAATTGATCAAATTCTAAATTGTTTTTAATGAATTCAAAAACCATACGATTTGTTACTCCAGTTGTGGTGCCATCTTGATCTAAATCCAGAGCTTCGCCGGTGCAATGCTGAGAAGTTTCTGAAGATCCAGGCGTAACCGCATTAAGAGCTTTTGATCTATAACCAGAAGACAGGGTAATTGGTTTTCCAAAATGAGCACGAATAGGTTCAAAAACCTTTTCTGCAATTATTCGTAAATTAGCCAGGTGGTTTGGCGTAGGGTTATTGTCAATACCCATACGAGCTGCAGTATTAGAACGGACAGCTTCTTTAAGAGATAGGTGTTCTGAAATTTTTTCCATTATTCATTATTGTTTTTAGTTTCCGACGCGTATTTTACGCCCATTATTGTACCTACTATTGAAAATGCATTCGTAAGTAGAATACCAAACATATTAGACCAGGTTGATCCGATAATCTGAGTATCTTTCTCAGTAAACATAGCAATGCCATACATAAAAGTTGTAATTATACCAACTGACATAATTACGACCAACGCAACTTTAACAATGGTGCTAATTAATTCATTCTGTGTGCGTTTTTGAATAATATCTAAATCGTATATAGCTGAATCTTTTGCTTTTTCCGATTCAAGCCTCATAGTTTCTGCTAAGATTCTGGCTTCATCAGCATGTTCTTTAGAAGTTAAGGCTTCTTCTTTAGCGGTTTCTGCTGTGTTTAAAGCTGTTTTGAGAGTATCAGTCAGTTCCTCATTTTCTCTTTTCCAATTAAGGAGTTCGGTATTTTGTTGCTGAACCTGCTTAGTAACATCGAGCCTTTTTTTCCTGGCACCTTTATCTCGATTTAAGGCTTCATACAAATATGTGGAAAATTCAACATCACCCTCATCAGCTTCTAAAACTTTTAAGATGTTGCCTTCTAAAGATAAACGATTATCTTTTTGTATTTGTAAGAGTAGGTCTCTTGTTAATTTATCAACTTTCATTATGCGTAAACTTTAAATGGTAGTGTGTGATTTTTATAGCCTTCAAAATCTAATTTGAAAGCTTCTAGGCGAGGCTCAATTTCGTCAGATTTAATTATCCAGAATTGGGCACCTGCCGCTTTGGCTTTTTCTTGTTCTTCAGGTTCGTTAGAAGAAGATATGATTCCAATAACCATACCATTACCCATTTCTTGAGTTACCTTACGAATTAATTCAATGCCGTCGAAAGATGAGCCTATTATGTTTAAATCTACAAAAACGCATTCAGGTCTAGGTTTACCCGTTTGGTACATACCTTCAAAAGTTTTGGCAGCTTCATCAGAGCTATCTAAGCACTCTAAAGAAATAGATATATCCAAAAGACTACAAGCATCTTCGAATACTAAATGAAAAAGACTTTCGTCGTCTACTAATAATATAGAATCAATCATTTTGTTTTTATTATTTTAATTTAATTGCAAGTTGTGTGCCGCCTTGAGGTAATTTATTACAGGCGATTATCATCCCATGTTCCTCAAGAATCGCTACACATATATTTAGGCCTAGACCAGTACCTGATTCTTTTTGGCCTTCTTTCCTTGTATAAGGTTGTGATAGGTGTTTAAATTCTTCAGCGGTTAATCCTCTGCCATTATCTTCTACATATAATATATCATCAACTCTATATATTTTAACCTGTTTATTAAGACTGTCATTATACTTTAAGCCGTTTCGGATTAGATTGTCTATAGCTGTACAAAATAGTGCTTCATTAACATTAAATTCTCCAATATCCGACATAGAAATTTGTGATTGGTAAGCGGTTGCAGACAGATAGTCTTCTAGTATAAATTTTAAATTGCAATTTGTGCGATTGAGAACAACATCTTTCTTTACAAGATTGGTAAATTCGTAAACTCCCTTATAGACTTTTTGAGTATGACGTAAACCCTCTTTAATCATTTTAAGAGGAGAATCTATTTTCATTTCTTTTGCTTGCGCTTCGGTAAGTCTGCGTTCTAATGAAGACAAACCTCTAGGCATATATGTATTTATTCCACTGTGCATATCATGACGTAGAATTTTAGCCGCATGCTCAAGATATGTATTTTTCTTTGCGATTTCAGCTTGTTGATTAAAACTTTCCGTAACATCGGTTGCAATTTTCATTATTCGATAAGGTTTGCCATCAACTCCTATAATTGGATTATAGGTAGCTTGCAAATAAACCAAAGATCCATCTTTTTTCTTTCTGATAATTTCACCGCTAAAGAATTTTCCACCTTTAAGAATGTCCCAAAATTTTACATATTCTTCGGTGTCTTTAACGCCATCTTCGACAAATATGCTATGATGCAGCCCGGAGATATTTTCATTATCGTAGCCCATTGTTTTTAGGAAGAGCTCGTTAGCAAATTTTATATTACCATCTAGATCAAATTCAATAACTGCGTTTGATTGATTAATAGCGTCCATTCGATTACGAAGTTCGTTTTTCAATTCAAACATTTTATCAGCTGATTCTTTAGATATGGAATCATTACTCATTGTGATAACATCTCGTATAAGTATTGAGAATAAAGGAATAAAAGATAAAAAGCAAACAAATTCCGTCCATCTGGTAATTTCTGTAGAATCCCAGTTATTGAATAAAACATTTATTTTTACACAACCAAAAATGAGCATTACTATAATAGCAATGCCCAGTGTAATTTTTGTCCTTAAATAGTATTTCATACTTCTAATTTATTCAGCTTCATCAAAGACCTTTTTAAAAGATTTGGCATCAGTAACTTCTTCACCGTATAGCTCAATTGTCTCATCGTCTAAATTAATAGAGATTTCGCCTGCCTGATATTTCATATCAAGAATAATAGTGGCATAATCTTTCCCGATTGCGGTTCCGCCGGTAATACGTTGTCCTGCCTTTTCTGCCCAAGAAGCAGCGTTTTTAACCATTCTAGTTGCTAAAGGACCTTTTCTTTTTGCAAAATCTAAAACGTTAGTTGGAACGTAAGCGGCTTCGTTTAAACGAGACTCGCCAATAAATTCATTAAATGTTGGTATACGATTCATATTTGTTTTGTTTTATTTGTTAGTCCAGAGTAAATTTGATAGCTCTGAGTATGCATACTTGTCTATCAAATAATTTTCTAGTTTTTTAAACTTTGGCTGTTGGTCAGCCTTACCTAAATAGGGATTGCCTTCAGTTTGTAGTTTTATCTGATGAGTTATTTCGTGCAAGATAGCCCGTTCAGGATCTTTTAATTTTGATAAGTCAAATGAAATATAGAGAGGTTGACCAGTTTTATCATTATATGAAGTGCTTGCGCCGCCATACTTAACATTTTGAAATTTTAAAGGCAATTCCTTAATTTTTTCAGCTTTGCATACAGCAGAATAATAAGCCTTAACATTGGTAGAACTTACTGCTTCGTTAAGATCTGCATCTGCGTCTGCACTGTTTAATTCATTAAGAAATTCTTGAAATGTTGGTATGCTCCACATATTTACTTTTTGGATTCTATATAAACAAAAAACCTGATATTTTATTTATATATCAAGGTGTAGGGAAAAGATTTCTTAAATACAATTATTGGTTTTTGCTAAACACAATAGCAGCGTCGCCAGTTTCTGTATCTTCAACTTCAGTATATGTTAAGCCAGCTTTCTTTGCGGAATCTAAGATTTTGTTCCAATCGCCAACAGCGCCGGAAAAACATACCATTGCTTCTTTTTCTCTAATTCCTAAAGTTTTAAGGGCTGTATAGTATTCTTTAGGTAATTTGCCATCATCTTCTAGGTCTGCAGCATCAATAAAATTATCAACTAAATCGTCGACCATTTGGCTGAATTTTTTAACTTTATTACCCATAGTAATTGTAGATTCATTAATGAATTCTTGAAATGTAGGAATGTGTTTCATTTTATTATTTATTTTTTTTGGTTTTGCCTAAACAAAAAACCCTGATATTTTATTTATATATCAGGGCGTAGGGAAAAGATTTCTTAAAAGGCGTTAAGACTTTTATAGTTTAATTAATTTGTATGTTGCTCCGTAACATTCATTCACTCTTTTTTCATCTAAATGATCGTCACCGTAACAAGCATGCCAATATAATTTGCCATTGTTAATATTTGAAGTGTATTCAGAAAAGAAATACCCATACCCTCCTTCTTTTAGCAAAAGCATGTATTCCTTGTTAGGTGTAGGGATGTTATTAGGGTCAAACGGTAACCATTGGTTATCTGGGTGATTATCTAAATAATCCTTAATTGGCTTTATTAAAATATCTGCTTCTTCAGGTGTTAAAGTGTCAACATATTTAATCCATTCGGCTAATGCTGCTTTACGCTTTTCTAATTTAGCTTGGCTCATATTTTGATTAGTTTGTATACTCCTTCATCAAGATTATGGTATTCCCACAAAACATCTCCTTCGATATCTTCCCAATTACCATTTACCACATTAAAAGAATAAACAGTACCGCCTCCTTGACGTTTTACTAACAAACACCAACCGTCTTTAGCTCTTGGCAAGTTGCCCTCGTCAAGTGGCAGCCATTCACTATTAACGTCAATTCGCAAATGATTAGTTCCTTCCGCCGGCTGCTCATCGTCTTCTTCTGCGTGCCTTACAAAATTCCACTTCCAAGTAATAGTGGCAGGTTGGCCATCAGCAAATAACTCAACTGGATAGTCAGGTAGTTTGCCATCAGCAAATATTGGGTCTAGGTCTTTAATTGTTAGTTTTGAATTATCCATTACGATAGTTTGATTGTTAAATTAATAAGGGTAATACTCATTACGAGCTTCAATTAAATTAATTTCTGCTTGTTTTAGATTTTCTTTTGCTGCTTCACGACGTTCAAATGCTTTAACATAATCGTCAGAAATGGATTTGTAATGTTCTAAATCTCTGATTCTTTTTTCTTGTATTGCAATTGTATTTTGAGCTTCTAACAAGCTGTCTTGTAATGTTGCTTTTTCAGTAGCATCTAAAAATAAGTTGCTAGAATCTTGCGCTTGGGCATTAAATCGGTCTGCAAGTTCACTATACTTATCTCTCCATGTATTTCGTTCTTCTTGCAATTGTTTTTCATCAATCAGTAAGCTATTATACTTAGCTTCCCAATCTATTTTTTCTAATACTTTGCCCACAAATTGACCAAAAGTTTGTTCTTGTTTTGCTGGTCGTATTGCGTCTGGACGTTCTGGAAATGCAGTACCCTCCCAATCGGCAATTGGAGGCGTACTTTTTACTTCAGGCTTTTCCGCTTCCACTCTTGCAAGGTCGGTGAGTTTGAAAGCGTAACGTATCCATTCTTCTTTACTAAAGGTAATACTTTCTTTATACTGCGAGTACCAACCTTCTCCCCAACTATTAACTAAAACCAAGTAAGGTAATTTATCATACTTTCCGCTATCCAACGGATACGCAGCATATCCCCAACCTTCAGGCGGTGCAAGTTGGTTAAGTATGTGGGTGGCGTAGTCAAGGGCGGTAAGTAAAATTGCATTGTTATTATCTTTGTAGCACCTATCTAAGTAGTAACTACCTAAATTACCGTGATGGTCATCTGTACGAAAATACTGAAAGTAAATTTCAATATCAGGCATTTCACCTGCTTTAATTTTTTGCTGTAATGTTTGCGCTTCATCGAGCGTCAATTCTTTTGTGTATGGGTACATATGTTTTAAATTAGGTTTAGATCTTTTAGTTTAACAAAATAATACGTTGGTTTAAATAAAACCAGGCCAGCAGGCGTAGCAAAGTTTTCTTGCATAACTTCAACTACTGCAAAATCTGCATTAGGGTCGTTACGATGTATTTTGCCGCGTAATTCGCCGTTAGAACTGTACATACGTGGGTCAGGTGTAAACTGTACCCAGACTCCCTCTCTAAATTCAAATTGAGTTTTATCGCGGTTCATAAGAATAAAACGATTAATTATAGATTTGTTTGTGACTCATTGCAGTGAAGTCCAGGATTTCTACTGAAACTGTATCGCCTATTCTATATTCACAATTACTTGCTAAATAATACCCGCAATCGGTTTCCATACTCCAATAACAATCGGGCAGGGTACCTGGGTAACGATATACTTGAGACACTTTAGTCACCACGCATTTTACTTCTTGCTTAATGGGTGATATAGTTTTACATGCCGCCGCAGATAACAAGACGGCTATTGAAATAATTAAGGTTTTCATATAAATAATATGTAAGTTTGGATTATTAGTTTTTTGTTATTTAATGTTTAAACGTAATATTTTTTGAATTCTTTATCAGTCTAAAAAAATGAGTAGACGCTGACTTAAAATTCAACGGCTTATCTGTCTTTGGGTGTTTTGCCAGGACAATTCCCATTGCTTCTATGCTGTTTGTATTGCCATATAGGAAATAATAACGGGCAGGTGTTTTGTACATTGCAGGTTCTTCGGCTAATATAAAAGTCTTTGTGCTGTAAGTGCCGCCAACCTCTGCTTCTAGCAATAATTTTAGTTTGTTCTTGTCTATTAACATATTTTTTAATAATTTAAAATAAGGGATAATTTAAGTGTCAATCTCTCTAGTAGTCTCTAGACTTTTTCTTTTACAGATAGACTTGTTAATTTTATACAGATTTCGCAACTAGTTCTTAAAAAACCAGGAATCGCTTAAAAAAATTATAGACGGCTGCCTAGATCACGCTCAGCAATAATCATAGCCTCATCAGGTGTTAAACCTGGAATATCTGACATTGCCTGCAGGGCTGCGTAAACCAATTTTGAAGTAACAGATAAACGATCAGCTTCACGAAGAATGTCTTGTATAACTAATAAATGACTTTCGCTGGACTCTGATTGAAGTTCTGTAGTTATATTCCCGTAAACTTCTTGAACCTCTTGAATGTCTTTATCCACATCCTTTATTGCAGAATATTCCCGAGAGCTTAGGTAAATCTTAAGTGGCTCTTGAAAATTGTCAGCTGCGTGAGAAAATGGCACAATTGGAGTTAAAAAATTGCCAATGCTAATTTGATTCAGCCATTTAAAAAAATCATCAAAATCCCTCTTTTCAATATAAACCAATACTTTCATATAATAAACTGTATTTTATATATTACAAAAGAAAAAGCCCAACGCAATGCTGAGCTTTTCTTATAGGGTGTTCTATAGTGGTTTATTTAAAAGACTTAATATCCTGTATTTCGTCTCTCATTTGCTGTGCTAACATTTTTACTCCTTGCAAGGATTTACGAGCCCTAATACCAGCGGTTTTATTGCCGTGAATATAAAATTTCTCGAGATCTTCTTTAGTGGATTCAAGTAGCAAAACAATTTCGTTGTATATTTTCATTTATTATATTACAGGTTTGATGGATAGTTCTTATTTTTTCATATTTTCGCCGCGGGTATTGTAATAAGCTCGGCCGTATGATATGTAAATTTCTTCACCACATTGAATATAACGGGTTGCAAAAATTTTAAGTAGCTTTTTGTCTTCATTATATTCCCATCTAGCGTTTGGTTGGTTTCTATGATTATAGTTGCTGCCACAGCCTAATGCAAGAACGTAGACATCATTGCTGATCTTAAACATATGATCTATTAAAACTGTCCCTTGCACTTCCTTAAACGGTGCTTCTATCACATAGCATTCTTCGATTAATTCATTATCAGAAATATCATCAATCGCGTAAACCCCGTTTCCATTTTCTGTTTTACCAACTCCAATTTTTTCCCATTGTTTTACTGCTGCAGACTTTCTTAACATTCCCTGCGGCTCTTTCATAAAACTTGGTTGAGTGGGCTCTTCTATTTTAGTCTTTTCGAACAGTTTAAAATTCATTAGTCTAGGTTTGGTTTTATTTCTGCTATATACCGGTCAAGTGTAATAAAATGCGGATTTCTAACGGATATAGACTCGTTTGTTGATTTTAATTTATCACGTTGTTTTACATAATCTTTGTATGTTAAGATATTAGATTTAGGTGAATTTGTTTCAACTGATTCTCGTTGCGCAGCTTCTTCTTCTTCTCTTCTTCTACGTTCTTCTGGAGTTTCTTCTGGAGTTTCTTCTGGAGTTTCCTCAGGTGTTTCTTCTGGAGTTTCTTCTGGAGTTTCCTCAGGAGTTTCCTCAGGAGTTTCTTCTGGAGTTTCCTCAGGTGTTTCTTCTGGAGTTTCTTCTGGAGTTTCCTCAGGAGTTTCTTCTGGAGTTTCCTCAGGTGTTTCTTCTGGAGTTTCCTCAGGAGTTTCTTCTGGAG
>Ga0114976_10001326_pt1 | contig 15437 bp, 12 predicted proteins | sample S_130805_EF_Meta_FD_87319 | JGI IMG/M metagenome (GOLD analysis project Ga0114976, IMG submission 87319) | Freshwater microbial communities from Lake Simoncouche, Canada to study carbon cycling - S_130805_EF_MetaG | ecosystem: Environmental > Aquatic > Freshwater > Lake | place: Lake...
AGCTTCTGGCGCAGGTCCATCGCCCTTCATGCGATTCATGATTTTGACAAGTTGAAAAATAACAAAAGCCAAAATAATAAAGTTCAAGGCAACGGTAATAAAGCTCCCGTAAGCAAACAAAGGAACCCCAGCTTTTTTGAGCGCATCTAATGTTCTTGGGACACCGTCTGGAATGCTGCCTAAAACTACAAATAAATTATGAAAATCTAAACCACCACCGGTGAGTGCTGCAACCAATGGCATGATGATGTCACCTACTAAAGAATCAACTATCTTACCGAAAGCGCCACCAATGATGACACCAACGGCTAAATCGACCACGTTGCCTTTCATGGCAAATTCTTTAAATTCACTCAAGATACTCATTTATTCCCCTTTTTGGTTAAAATTAAAATAAGTTTAATATAACTTCTTTTAAGTTTAATGAATCTTCACACAAGAATCTTATAATCAACAAAATGGCTATAATATGTCAGGGAAAACACTAATTTAAACGAGAACCTAATGAGCGCTGAAGAAAATTCAAGTTTACAGCCTGTTCCTGCAGAGCTGAATAAAGAAAGACGTACATGGATCATTGCAACATCTGTCATGGGTGGTGTCGGTGGAACAGCTTTAGTTTTACCACTGGTAAATACTTTTGCTCCATCAGAAAAAGCTAAAGCTGCTGGAGCACCAGTTGAAATGGATATCACTGGAATGCAACCCGGTGAGATGAGAACTATTGAATGGCGTGGCAAACCAGTTTGGGTTGTCCGTCGTACACCAGAGCAAGTTGCTGGATTAACAAAGAATGATGCTAATCTTGCTGATCCAAAGTCAGAGAGAACTCCAGATGCCTTAACTCCTGCATATGCGCGTAATGAAGCCAGATCGATAAAGCCTGAGTATTTAGTTGTTGTAGGTATTTGTTCTCATTTAGGTTGTTCACCATCTGCTAAATTTGATATGGGCGCTCAACCTTCTTTACCTGCAGATTGGTTAGGTGGTTTCTTATGCCCATGCCATGGCTCTACGTTTGACCTTGCTGGACGCGTGTTTAAAAATAAACCCGCACCAGATAATCTTGAAGTTCCCCCTCATATGTATGTAAGCGACACCAAGATTCTTATTGGTGAAGACAAGAAAGCTTAAGGAGAAATAGATCATGGCATTCCACGAAAAAGAGGTTCCTCCAAACGCAACATCCGGCCAAAAATTAATGGCTTGGGTTGATTCCCGTTTCCCATTAAGCTCTACTGTTAAAGCCCACCTAACTGAATATTACGCACCAAAAAACCTTAATTTTTGGTATTACTTTGGTGCTTTAGCAATTGTGGTTTTAGCTTTACAAATCATCACAGGTATTTTCTTGGTAATGCATTACAAGCCAGATGCTGAAAAAGCTTTTGAGTCTGTTGAGTACATCATGCGTGAAGTTCCTTGGGGTTGGTTAGTGCGTTACATGCATTCCACAGGTGCTTCCATGTTTTTTATTGTGGTTTATATGCATATGTTCCGTGGGATGATTTACGGTTCATACAGAAAGCCTCGTGAGTTAGTTTGGATTTTCGGTTGTGCTATCTTCTTATGTTTAATGGCTGAAGCATTCTTTGGTTACCTTCTCCCATGGGGACAGATGTCTTATTGGGGTGCTCAGGTAATTGTGAATCTTTTCGCAGCAATTCCTGTAATTGGTCCAGACCTATCTTTATGGATTCGTGGTGACTACGTGGTGGGTGATGCTACTCTCAATCGCTTTTTCTCATTCCACGTGATTGCAATTCCACTCGTGTTAGTTGGACTCGTAGCCGCGCACATTGTGGCGCTTCATGAAGTTGGTTCGAATAATCCTGACGGTGTAGAAATCAAAGAAACGGTAGATGCTAAAGGGATTCCTTTAGACGGTATTCCATTCCACCCATTCTACACAGTGCATGACGTGATGGGCCTTGGCGTATTTGCGATGATTTTTGCCTTTATCGTGTTTTTTGCTCCTGAGATGAACGGTTATTTCTTAGAAGCCAATAACTTTATTCCAGCAAATCCTTTGCAAACACCTGCGCATATTGCTCCGGTCTGGTATTTCACACCGTTTTACTCAATGCTCCGTGCAACCACCTCAGAGTTCTTATTGCCGATGTGGATTTTTGCAGCAGTATTATTTTGGTTGGCATCTCGTGGCGCCGCCATGAAAACTAAAGCGACCTTTGGTGCAATCTTATTAGTGCTAGCAGTTGGCTTCTACTTCTTAGATGCTAAATTTTGGGGCGTTCTTGTGATGGGTGGCTCAGTAGTGATTTTCTTCTTCCTCCCATGGTTAGATAAATCACCTGTGAAGTCCATTCGTTACCGTCCAGGATTCCACAAATATATTTACGGAGTTTTTGTGATCTGTTTCGTGATTTTGGGTTACTTAGGGATCATGCCACCATCACCAATCGCTGAAAAATTAGCTCAACTTTGCACGATTTTATATTTTGGCTTCTTCTTAGCTATGCCTTATTGGAGTAAGTTGGGTGAGTTCAAGCAAGTTCCAGACCGTGTTACTTTTGCAGCGCACTAAGGTTCGATCAATGAATAAAAATACATTACCTCAATTTTTCCGTTGGATTGCCAATGTTGCTGTTGTTATTGGAGTTACAACAATCTCTCTTAATGCATTAGCAAATGAAGACTCATTCCCATTAGATAAAGCACCAAATCGTTTAAACAATATGGCGGCTTTACAAAATGGCGCCAAGATTTTTACTAACTATTGTTTGAACTGTCATGGAGCTCAAAGTGTTCGCTACAATCGTTTGAGAGATATCGGCTTGACTGATGAGCAGATTAAAGAAAACCTTCTTTTTACTGGTGGAAAAGTTGGTGACTTAATGAAGGTCAGTATGGCTCCTTCAGAGTCTAAGGAGTGGTTTGGTAAAGCCCCACCTGATTTGTCTGTTGAAGTTCGCTCCAGGGGCGCTGATTGGGTATACACCTATTTGCGCACCTTCTACCGCGATGACACACGACCAACTGGCTGGAACAACCTTGCATATAAAAATGTCGGTATGCCACATGTTTTATGGGAATTACAAGGTGATCGCGCTGCTAAATTTGAAGAAGTTAAAGGTCATGATGGGGCGGTGGAGCATAAGTTTGCTGGTTTTGAGCAGTTAACTCCAGGTCTCATGAAGCCACAAGAATATGATGACAATATGGCTGACTTAGTTGCTTATATGTCTTGGATGGCTGAGCCAGCTCAGTTAGAAAGAAAGCGTATTGGCGTTATTGTGTTACTATTTTTGGCTGTCTTCACATTAGTTGCTTCGCGCTTGAATAAAACATATTGGAAGAGTATTCATTAATATTGTTTAGTAGTGCTACAGGCAGATGGCGAAGGTCGTCTGCCTTTTACTTTATAGAGAACAAGGAAATTTACCTATGATGGTTTTGTACTCGGGAACAAATTGCCCATTTTCACAACGTTGCCGTCTTGTTTTATTTGAAAAAGGAATGGATTTTGAGATCCGTGATGTTGATTTGTTCAACAAACCAGAAGATATTTCTGTCATGAATCCGTATGGCCAAGTACCTATTTTGGTAGAACGCGATCTCATTTTGTACGAATCAAATATTATTAATGAATACATTGATGAGCGTTTTCCACATCCACAATTAATGCCGCCTGATCCAGTTGCTAGAGCGCGTGCACGTTTATTCTTATTTAATTTTGAAAAAGAACTTTTCATCCACGTCTCTACTCTTGAAAATGAAAAAGGTAAAAACGCGACTCCAGTGCTTGATAAAGCTCGTTTAGCAATTCGTGATCGATTAACACAATTGGCCCCGGTATTTGTTAAAAACAAATACATGCTTGGTGAAGAGTTCTCGATGTTAGATGTTGCAATCGCCCCACTCTTGTGGCGTTTAGAGCATTACGGTATCGATCTTTCTAGAAATGCAGCTCCATTACTCAAATATGCGGAACGTATTTTCAGCCGCCCTGCATATATCGAAGCGTTAACCCCTTCAGAGAAGGTTATGCGTCGATAATGAGCAATCCATTTGGTGAAGATGCAAACTCCATCAAGGTTCCAAGTACAAAGCCCTATTTAATTAGGGCTTTGTACCAATGGTGTGTGGACAATTCGTTTACACCTTATGTCTCGGTATTTGTTGACCGCTCGGTGGATGTGCCTCGTGAGTACGTCAATAAAGATGAGATTGTCCTCAATATAGGACCAACTGCTTGTCAATCGATTGAAATTGATAATGATTCCATTCAGTTTAAGGCAAGATTTAATGGCATTCCAAAAGAAATTTATATTCCGATTACGCATGTGATGGCGATTTATTCACGAGAAAACAGCCAAGGAATGAGCTTCCCCGTCCATATTTCACAACTAGAAGAAGCAAATGAAACCAAAGATGATGAAGAGAATTTAAAAGAGGCAACAAAATCTCATATAAAGCTTGTGAAATAGTTTAAAATACATTCTTCAATTTAAAAATGCCCCATTAGCTCATCTGGTAGAGCAACTGATTTGTAATCAGTAGGTGGTCTGTTCGAGTCGGACATGGGGCACCACCATCAATATCAAGTTTTAAGGTCTAGAGATCAATCTAGATTTGGCAAAGTAGTGAGATGTTATTTCTAGATATATTGTTAGAAGAATTAAATAGATTTTTGGTGAACAATAACGCGGCGAAATAGTAAATCTGAATTGCTAACTGAACCCAATATAAACAATCCTAAACAATAGGATTCTCCCAAATTGCCACAACAAACAACACAAATCCTTACTGACCTTCAAGCGGGTATGGTGTTCCATCAGAAAGGTCAATTAAATGAGGCCAAACTGATGTATGAGCGGGTGTTAGAAATACACCCCAACCATTTTGATGCGCTCCGCTTGCTTGGAGTTCTGACAACACAAACCCAAGAGTTTTCTAAGTCCGTTGAATTTCTTTCAAAAGCATTAGAGATTGATCCTAATCATTTGGTCTGTAACTACTATATTGGTCTAGCTTTTCATGAGCTTCAACATTTTGAAGAAGCTATTTTGAGTTATCAGAAAGTCTTATCTATCAAGCCTGATTTTGCTGAGGCTTATTACAGCCGGGCGAATGCATTTCAAGAACTTCACCGTTTCCATGAGGCTATTTCTGACTATGAAATGGCCATTCAAATGAAGGTCGACTTCGCACAAGCTTATTCGAATCTAGGTAATGCTTTACAAAAACTCAAACGTTTTGAGGAAGCGCTCATCATTTATGACAAAGCCATTAGTATCAAGGGTGACTATTCTGATGCTTACTATAATCGAGCGTACACGTTAACTGAACTCAAACGTTTTGAGGAAGCAATCTCAAGTTATGACAAGGCGATTCAAATTTCACCTGATTTCGTATTAGCTTATTACAACCGTGGTAACACTTTATACGAACTTAAGCGCTTTGAAGAAGCCCTATCTAGTTACGAAAGCGCCATTAGTATTTCCCCTAATTTCGTATTAGCGTACTCTAATAAGGGTAATGTGTTTTATCAAATGCGACGTTTTGAAGAAGCGCTGGTAAGTTATGATCAAGCTTTAGAATTGAATTCTAATTTTGCAGAAGCATACCTCAATCGTGGAAATACCTTAAAAGAACTTAATCGAAAAGAAGAATCGTTAATTAGCTACTATAAGGCAGTAAATATTAAACCTGATTATGCGGAGGCTTTTTACAATAGCGGAAATATTTTGCTAGAGCTGAAGCGATTTGAAGAAGCACTGATTAATTATCATAAAGCAATAAAAATTAAGCCTGACTATGCAGAGGCTTTCTATAATAGTGGAAATACTTATCTTCAGATTAGAGACTTGGGAAAAGCTTTAGCAAATTATGATAAAGCTATTAAAATTTCACCAAGCTACTTAGATCCTTATATTAATCGCGGGTTTGCTTTACAAGAACTCAATCGATTTGAAGAAGCATTAGTTAACTATAATGATGCTATCAGTATTAAGTCCGACCATGCAGTTGCTCTCCACCATCGTGCATATGTTTTACAGTTACTCAAGCGACTAGACAAAGCCCTAGAAAGTTATCACCAAGCGATTATTTATGACTCTGATATTCCTTATTTAGTTGGAGATTATCAGCATATAAAAATGTTAATGTGTAACTGGGATCAGTTTCATGATATACAGAACCAAATATGTGAAAAAGTAAATTCAGGATTAAAGTCTTGTACACCATTTGCATTGATAGCACTGATTGATGATCCATTAGTCCACAAGATCTCTTCTGGCATTTTTGCAAAGGAAAGATTCTCATCAAATAACCTTCTAGGTAATATCACAAAGAGACCTAGACAAAAAAAAATTCGCATTGGCTATTATTCTGCAGATTTTCATCATCATGCGGTTTCATTTTTAACAGCGGAGTTATTTGAGTTACACAACAAAGACCAATTTGAAATAGTTGCTTTTTATTTTGGAGCTGAAACTAAAGAGGAAATGCACATTCGTTTAAAGCAATCTTTTGATCAATTTATTTATATAAGAAGCATGTCTGATCTAGAGGTTGCGAAGCTATCAAGAAAATTACAAATTGATATTGCGGTTGATTTAGGTGGTTATACAAAGAATCATCGTACAGGAATTTTTTCTTATCGAGCAGCGCCGATACAACTCAGCTATATTGGGTATCTTGGAACAATGAGCATTGATTATTTTGATTATCTTATAGCCGATAAAGTTATTATCCCTGAAGGTTACGAGCAATATTACTCCGAAAAAATTCTATATCTTCCAAGTTATCAAGTGAATGATAGAAAACGGATGATTTCTGAAAAAATATTTACAAGACATGAGCTTGGTTTACCCGACGATGGTTTTGTATTTTGTTGTTTTAATAATAACTATAAAATATTACCCACTACTTTTGATGGTTGGATGAGGATACTAAAAGCCGTCGAGGGAAGTGTATTATTTCTGTACGCAGAAAACCAATGGGCTGAAAAAAATCTTAAAAAAGAAGCAATAACCAGAGGATTAGAGCCCAACAGACTTGTTTTTGGTAAATCGATTGCTCGTGAAGAATACTTGGCTAGGTATCAAAGTTGTGATTTATTTTTAGATACCTCTCCTTATAATGCAGGTACAACTGCGAGTGACGCACTCTTGGCAGGTCTACCTGTTCTGACACTTCAGGGTAAGTCATTTGCTAGTCGAGTAGCTTCAAGTATCTTGAATGCGATTCATTTACCTGAATTGATCACGTCTTCACAAGAAGAGTATGAAGCCTTAGCAATAGAACTAGCGACAAATCCTCAAAAACTAGGTTTTATTAAAGAAAAGCTCATCAACAACCGATTAACCACACCACTATTTGATACACCTCTTTTTACTAAGCATATTGAAGATGCTTATATTCAAATGATGGAATGCTATCAGGAAGATTTACCAACTGAACACATCCATATTGGCACGACTCTTTAAGCCCTACTTAATAGCTCTGTTTAAGAGCAAATCAATTTTAATAGAGCTCCATGAATATTTTGTACATAACATCCTAAGTATGAAGTTCTTTACCCTCACGCAGACTTCAAAACTTGATACTGTGAAAAAAATATTGTGGGTGCTATTTTTAATAGTCGTTATTTATCGGTATAAAATCAACTGATATTCACTTATAACAATCCCTTTCATTCATGCAAATCAATCTTTTATATCAACAAGCTATTCAATTGATGCAGCGTAATGAATTAAAAGAATCAGAAAAACTTTTAAATCAGATCTTAAAAATAAATCGTAATATCCCAGAGGTTAATGGACTGCTTGGTGTCGTATGCGGTATGCAAAATCGACATCATGATGCTATTAAGCATTTCAAAAACGCCATAAAAATGAATGCTTCGGAAGTAAGTTTTTATGTCAACCTAGGAAATGCTTATGATGAAACAGGTAACTTTATAGAATCAATCAAGTGCTATAAAAAAGCTATCTCAATGGGAGGCGCCAGTCACATTGTATGGCTAGGACTTGGAAAAGCTTATTTCAATATAGGTAATTATCAATTAGCTATTAATGCTTTAGAGGAATCAATTAAATTAAATAGTATGGATGCTAGAGCTTGGCATAATTTAGGATTATGTTTTTTTAGGCTAGCCAATTACAAAGAGGCAATTAGCCAATTTAATAAAGAATTAGAAATTGCTGAAGATGATAATATTTATCTCGCCATAGGAGACTGTGAATATGCTCTTGGCAATACCAATGATGCTTTGTCATATTACGACCAAGCGATATCCTTCAATCCCCAAAATTTCGAAGCATATAACAGCAAGGCTGTTATTTATCGGCAATTAGTAAAATTAGAAGAAGCCTATGAATCCAGTACAAAATCTTTAGACATACAGCCTTTAAACATTAAGGGTTTAATGAATCTTGGAATAGTTTTAAAAACATTTCGTAGGTACAGAGATGCAATCCAGGTTTTTGATGAAATTTTAAAAATCAAATCAAATGATGTAGATGCCTTATTTAATAAGGCATCATGTTTAGATTTCATCGATAAAAATGAAGAGACTTTAAAAACATATGAAAAACTATATGCCATTCATCCGTATCATGATTATTTAAGTGCTTCATATGTAAATGCCCAACTAAGGACCTATAGTTGGAATCACTGGGAAAAAAATAAAGCATATTTAAGAGATGTTTTACAAAAAGATATTTCAACATCATCTCCCTTTTTATATTTAGCAGTTTCTGATATACAAACTCAGTATATTGCTGCAACAAAGTATGTGTCTCAAGAATTCTTAAAAGAAAAAGAAAATGTTTGTCATTGGACAGCTAGTAATCGAAAACTACGTATCGGATATTTTTCAGCAGATTTTAAGCAACATGCCGTAAGTCTACTGACTGTCGAATTATTTGAGCTGCATGATAGACAGCAATTTGAAGTCATAGGTTTTTCGTTTCAAAATGCAGCTGAAGATGATGCAGTGGGTCAGCGTGTCAAAAGTGCATTTGATCAATTTATTGACTTGGAAGGCGTGCCATTCGAAAAGGCACTAACAACTATTCGTGAATATGAAGTTGATATTGCAATTGATTTGGGGGGTCATACGGCGGGATCTCCATTAGGCTATTTCAATCGATATGTAGCTCCAATCCAAATATCCTATATTGGTCATCCTGGGACAACTGGCGCGGATTTTATTCATTACACCATCGCCGACGATAATTTAATTCCAGAGCAATATCAAAAATATTATTCTGAAAAAATTATTTATATGCCTGACTGTTTTCAGGTGAACGACTCCAAGAGGATGATTCCAGCAGATCAATTTACTCGTAGAGAGTTGAATTTGCCTGAAGAGGAGGTAATATATTGCTGTTTTAACAATCCTTATAAGATTAATCCAATGATGTTTGATGTATGGATGAGAATACTCAAAAAAGTGCCCAATAGCATTCTATGGGTTTTAGCAACAGAACCCTATTCTGAAAATAATTTAATTAAAGAAATAAAGAAGAGACAAGTAGACCCTTCAAGAGTCATATTTGCACAACGCATTAAATATCAGCAATATTTATCAAGATTTAAAGTTGCAGATTTATTTTTGGACACACTACCATTTAATGCAGGAACGACAGCTAGTGATGCTTTATGGGCAGGTCTTCCAGTATTAACTTGTATGGGGGATTCTTTTTCAGGAAGAATGGCCGGTAGCCTTTTAAAGGCAATCGATATGACAGAACTCATTACATTGAATCTGGTTGAATATGAGCAGTTGGCAATTGATTTAGGTAGTCATCCTGAAAAAATCAAATCTTTGAAAACCAAACTAGAAGAAAATCGATTCACAAAGCCCTTATATAACACGCAACTGTTTACTAAAAATCTTGAGCGAGCATATCTCCAAATTTATGATAACTATTTAAACGATAGGCCTTTTGAGCATGTTGTGGTGAAGTGAGCTCAGGCCAGATTGACCTCCTTCTCAACTACCAAGCTCCATTGAGAACGTTTCCATTAGTCATTAACAAGTTTCAAGATGCATTGAATATCTGTAGCTGTTGTTTGTTGGAGATTGACAATCTTAGGAATTAGTGTTAATTTAAACAACTGTTTAAATAATGCTTTGGAGGAGACGTTTTGACTAAAAAAATCGATCGTGCTGATTTAGATGCAGCCGCAGAAAAATATAAAAATTGGGGTAAATGGGGTGCCGCAGATGAGGTGGGTACTCTCAATTTCACACAACCTGAAGATATTGTCCAAGCTGCTGGACTAGTAAAAAAAGGTAAAGTAATCTCCTTAGCCCTAAATTTTGATAGTAGTGGTCCACAAGGTGCTAAATCTAAATATCCTTCTATGGGGCGTATTAATCCAGTTCATACGATGCTCAGAACAGGAACTGATGCTTATTCCGGTGTATTAGATAAACGTGGCATTCGGGCTGCAGATGACATGGTTGTAATGCCTTTGCAGTGTGGCACACAATGGGATGGCTTAGGACACGTATTCTTTGACAACTACATGTACAACGGTTTTGATTGCAGAGAAGTCTCTTCTGCTGGAGCCGCTAAATGTGGTATCGAAAAGACAAAAAATAAAATGGTTGGTCGTGGAATCCTATTAGACGTAGCTCGTTATAAAGGTTTAGACACATTACCAGATGGCTACGGTATTACATGTGCTGACTTAGATGAAACGGCTAAAAAACAAGGTATTGAAATCAAGCGTGGTGATTTTATTATTGTTCGCACAGGACAAATGGAAGCCAAATTAAAAGCAGGTAGTTGGGACGGTTATCCAGGTGGTGATGCGCCAGGTTTTGCATTTGAAACTTTAGAGTGGATTCAAAGAACAGAGCTCGCTGCATTAGCTTCTGATACTTGGGGTTGTGAAGTACGTCCTAATGAATCTGTAGAAGGAATCAATCAACCATGGCATTGGATTACGATTCCAATCATGGGCATGACTATGGGTGAAATTTTTTATCTCAAAGATATTGCTGATGATTGTGCAAGTGATGGCGTATATGAATTTATGTTTGTAGCACCAGCGATTCCAATTACTGGAGCAGTAGGATCACCAACCAATCCTTTAGCAATAAAATAATAAATGAGGTAGCATCACTCTTGAACAAGTGATGCAAAAACATTGGAGGAGACAACATGAAGCGCCATTTTTTTAAAAGAAGTTTTGTAGGAATCAGTTTGTTGTGTGTATTCCTTGGTTTATCAGGACATGCATTAGCAGCTTATCCTGATAAGCCAATTAAATTGGTTGTTTCGTTTCCGCCTGGAGGGCCGGTTGATATAGCGGCGCGTATTGTTGGGGCTCGCCTCACAGACGTTTTAAAGCAGTCTGTGTTTGTCGATAACAAAACTGGTGCAGCCGGTAATGTTGGAACACAACAAGTTGCGAAATCACCGAATGATGGCTATACCTTTTTAGTTACTTCTTCATCCTATGTAGTCAATCCATCTCTGTATGGGGATAAAGCAGGATACTCACCAAAAGAATTTGCACCTGTAATTGTGATTGCAACACAACCTAATGTGGTTTCAGTTAATGAAAAAGTACCAGTTAGAACATTAGCAGAGTTACGTTCTTTAGCAACTAAAGAAAAAATGGCGTTTTCTTCACCAGGAAGTGGCACAACTCCTCATTTAACCTGTGAAAACCTCTTCCATATTATTTGGAAAAATGATTCTACACATATTCCATATCGTGGTGCAGGTCCAGCATCCGTAGCTGTGGTCGGTGGTGAAACTCCGATTGGCTGTACTGCAGTAGCTGGAGTATTCCAATTTCATAAACAAGGAAAAGTCAGGATACTTGCTGTATCGAGTACGGAACGTCTTGCTGAATTACCAGATATTCCGACCATGGCTGAGCTTGGATTTCCACAAATCAAAGATTACACCTGGGTTGCAGTATTAGCCCCATCTGGAACTCCACCAGAAATCGTCAATCAAATGAACCTAGCTATCCAGAAAATTATTGATGAGCCAGAAACAAAAGAGAAGCTTCAACAAGCTGGTTTAACACCGGTTGGCGGATCTGCACAAAAAACAAATATGTACATTAATGACGAACTGAAGCATTGGAGTAAAGTGGTCATTGATACAAAAGCAAAAGCAGAATAACTCAATTAAAAGACGGGAGCTAAGAAGCCACTTTCACAAAAAGATAAAATCTCTGGGAGTGCCTGATCAAGGCGTTCACCAGCGCAACGATTACGTGAAATGACTTCCAAGCGACCCGTATTAGAAGCCACATAAATATACAAACCCATGACAAAAATGAGTCGCCAAGAGATGGATTCAATAGGAAGATGAGGCAAGGTTTTATGAAACTCATCGACAAATGCCAAACTCACCGCATCGTAGTATTCGCTTCGCAGTTCTTGAGCGAGTTCTTTGGGTTCATTATGCAACCGAGCTTGCAATTTAACAAAGGCGCGGCCACCAGGACTCTCACTTGCAATGCGCAAGGGCGGATAGACGAAAGCATAAATCAAATCCTTCAGAGGAATTGCCTTGCCATTGGCCATCGCCTGGGCTTTCTCCAGCAGACTCAAACGTTCTTCTACCAAGGTTTTAGCACGTCTCTCAAAAATAGCTTTAAACAAGCCTTGCTTACTTTTAAAGTGATAGTTGATCAATGCTTTATTGATATTCGCTTTTTCAGAAATATCTCTTACGGTAGTACCAGCAAAACCATACTCTGCAAAGAGAGTTTCCGCCACGTCGAGCAAACTGTTGACAGTTTCTTTCGACGTATTCGATAAATTATCTAAGTTTTTATTAGCAATACTTTTTAACATGTTTATACAATAACTCAAAATCAAAGATTTCAATAGAAAGGAAACACCATGAGTAAAACTATTATCACATGCGCAATTACTGGTAATTTAACAAAACCAGAAATGACGCCCTATTTACCAATCACTCCAGAGCAAATTGCGAACTCTGCACTCGAGGCTGCAGAAGCTGGAGCTGCTGTTGCGCATATTCACGTGCGTCATCCAGATGGTAAGCCTTCTATGGAACTCGAGCATTACGCTGAGACCATCAACTTGATTAAAAAACATAATAAAGAATTAATTATTAATTTAACCACGGGCCCTGGTGGAAGATTTGTACCAAGCGAAGATGATCCAAAGATTTATGCTCCTGGTACAACGCTTACGCACCCTTTAAATCGTGTGTCTCATATTGCAGCATTAAAACCAGATATCTGTTCCTTAGATTTAAATACCATGAACTCAGGTCCAGATGTTGTGATGAATACGCCATCGAACTGTCGCAAAATGGCGAAGGTCATTCGTGACGCAGGAGTTATGCCTGAACTCGAAATCTTTGACACAGGTGATTTGAATTTGGCAAAAGATATGATTGCCGATGGAAGTCTTGATGGCCCAGGTTTATATACTTTTGTAATGGGTGTTAAATATGGACTCAATACAGACCCAGCAACATTATTGTTTATGCGTGATCAATTACCCGCTGGAGCAAAATGGGCAGCCTTTGGTATCTCACGTGCTGAGTTCCCTATCGTCGGTGCAGCCTATTTATTAGGTGGCCATGTACGCGTGGGAATGGAAGATAACATCTATATGGAAAAAGGCGTATTAGCGAAAAGTAATGCAGAACTCGTTGCAAGAGCAAGACTCATTGTTCAAGAACTTGGTGGACAAATTGCCTCATCCAAAGAAGGCCGTGAATTGCTTGGCTTGAAGTAATGGTAAAAAAGGGTGTGTTACAACACACACCCTTACTTATGACATAGATATTCATCGAAGTAAGTTATTGAATTTGTTAAATATAAAAAAATAAAACAACAAATTTAAAAATATTTTGATGCAACGCAACAAAAGGCTTGCAAATTCATATAAAAAGGAATAAATTTATTGCAGTGCAACAATTTATTTTTCTTTTTAAGGAGCTTTTATATGAACTACGAACTAATGGCATCAAAATTAAACGAATTCAACACAAAAAATATTCAAAGCATGATTGCTTTAACTGAGAAATCAGTTGAGCGTTCACAGAAGTTATCTGAAATCAATTTCGAAGCAACAAAATCATTACTCGATGAAGTGAATGGTACAGTTTCACAAGTGATGTCTGCTAAAGATCCACAAGCATTTTTTTCAATGACACAAGACGGCTCATTAGATCAATATGCAGGTAAATTACTTGCTCATCAACAAGCTGTTTCTAAAGTAGTTCGTGAAGCTGGCGAAGAAATTGCGCAAATGACAGAAGCTGGTGTTGAGCAGATCAAAGTAAGCTTAAAGGACTGGATGGACGCTTTAGCAGCAAACGCACCTGCTGGTTCAGAGTCAATGGTTAGCGCCATGAAAACATCTTTAGAGTCAACATTGCATGGCGTAGGCCAAATGCAAGCTGCAGCTAAAGAAGTTGCAAGCAATGTAGAGCAAACGACTGAACAAGCTGTTAAGGCTTTTCAAGGTCAAGTAGCAACTGCTAAAAAGACAGTAGCTGCTAAGACAACACGCGCTGCTGCACGTAAGTAATCTTTAGTTTTTACTAAAACCCTCTAGAGTAATCTAGAGGGTTTTTTATTCGTCGTCTAATTTTTCGATGAGGGCATTCGGTAAAGATTTATTGGGTTTTACACCAAGCTCTTTCACGCGTTGCGCTGAGCGAACCAAATTACCATTACCCGTCGTTAGCTTTTTATACGCTTCATCATAATTTTTCTGTGTTTGAGAAATACTCTTACCTACACCATCCAGATCATCTACAAAGCCTACGAACTTATCGTACATCGCGCCACACAGTCGAGCAATTTCTAGAGCATTACGATTTTGATGTTCCTGACGCCAGACATGGGCAATCGTTCTCACAGTTGCATGTAAGGTACTTGGACAGACTAAAACAATATTCTTTGATAAGGCATCTTGAAACAGATTTGATTGATGACCGATAGCCGCCAAAAAGGCAGGTTCTATTGGTATGAACATCAGTACAAAATCAATTGAACCTAAGCCATATAAACTTTGATAATTTTTGGCAGAAAGACCATTCATATGTGCGCGAATGGAGTTGACGTGGGCAGTAAGTTCGACTTTTTGTACATCAGGATCATCCGTTTGTACAGACCGTGTATAGGCAGCGATCGATACTTTACTATCAATCACGACATGTTTACTCTCTGGTAAATGAATCACAACGTCAGGATAAACAACATGACCTTCTTCGGTGCGCTGTGTATCTTGGACATCAAACTCATGTCCTTTACGTAAACCACAGTTTTCTAAAATAGTTTCTAAAACAAGTTCACCCCAATTACCTTGGGCTTTTGAATCCCCACGTAGTGCTTTAGTTAAAGCATTGGCATCTTGGCTCATTTGTAAATTTAAGGCATTCAAACTTTTTATCTCAGCTTGTAAAGAGGCGCGCTCTTTGACTTCCTCAGAGTAGACGTCATCA
>Ga0114976_10001329_pt1 | contig 15432 bp, 13 predicted proteins | sample S_130805_EF_Meta_FD_87319 | JGI IMG/M metagenome (GOLD analysis project Ga0114976, IMG submission 87319) | Freshwater microbial communities from Lake Simoncouche, Canada to study carbon cycling - S_130805_EF_MetaG | ecosystem: Environmental > Aquatic > Freshwater > Lake | place: Lake...
CGGCCACGGGGGTGGGGTGGTCGTTCTGGAGAATGTCGTTGATGCCCGCCATCAGCACCACCGTGGCCCCACCCAGGCCGCGCAAAGCATCCAGGCGAGCGAGCAGATCCCAGGTGGTGTTACCGGGAATGGCCGCGTTCTGCACCGAGCGTGCCGGGAACGCCTCGCGCCACGGGCCGGCCGCGGTGATCGAATCGCCCAGAAACACCAGGGGTGCCTCGGGGAGCGGCCCCGTTGCACCCGGCGCGGCAGTGGGCCTCCGGCTGGAATCGGCCACCGCCTGCGATGGGGAGAGGGGCCGGCAGGCCGGCAGGAGCAGCCCGATTACGGCCAAGACCACCGCCAGGATTGCGCCCGCCGCTGGGCAAGGCCGGGGAGGGGCCTGAAGGGGCAGGCGCACGGGGGACGCCGGGCTTGCGCCTCAGCTCTCCTGCTTGATGTCCTGCAGGGCCGAGAAGTCCACCGGCACCGAGGGGCCCATGGTGGAGGTGAGGTACAGGCTGCGCCAGTAACGGCCCTTCGCACCGCTGGGTTTGTTGCGGTCGATGGTTTCCTGCAACGCCTTGAGGTTTTCCAGCAGCTTGGCCACGTCGAAGCTGGCCTTGCCGAAGCGCACATGCACGATGCCGCTGCGATCGGCGCGGAACTCCAGCTTGCCGGCCTTGAACTCACCGATGGCAGAGGCCAGGTCGGTGGTCACGGTGCCGGCTTTCGGGTTGGGCATCAGGCCGCGGGGACCCAGCACCCGACCCAGCTTGGCCACCTTGGGCATCATGTCCGGGGTGGCGATCAGCAGGTCGAAGTCCATGGCACCACCGGCGATGGCGTCCACCAGTTCGTCGTCACCGGCGAGATCGGCTCCAGCCGCCTTGGCCTCGGCCACCTTCTCGCCCCGGGCGATCACGGCGATGCGAATGGTCTGGCCGGTGCCGTTGGGCAGGGCCACGGTGGTGCGGAGCTGCTGATCGGTGTACTTGGGATCGATGCCCAGACGCACGTGGGCCTCGATCGTTTCATCGAACTTGGCGGTGGCGTTGGCCTTGACCAGTTCAAGAGCTTCAAGGGGGGCGTAGGTGCGGTCCTCGACCTTGGCGGCGAGGGCGGCGAAACGCTTGGAGATCTTCGGCATGGCGGGATGGGGTGGTAGCGACCGGTGCGGTCTCCCCCGGGGGGTGAAGGAAAGGGTGGGTGGAGGGCTTCCGTCGGACGACGCGCCCTGGGGGCTAACGCCATCGCGATGGGGCCCGATCTGCACGGGAACGCTCCGAGGGTGGAGCGGTCCGGCAAGGCGCCGTGGACGCCTCAGTCGTTGACGGCGACGCCCATGTTGCGGGCGGTGCCGGCGATGATGCGCATGGCCGATTCAACGCTGGTGCAGTTGAGATCGGGCAGCTTGGTCTTGGCGATCTCCTCGAGCTGGGCACGGCTGATGGCGCCGACCGCCCCCTTGGAAGAGGTGGCAGCACCCTTTTCAATGCCGGCCGCCTTGGAGATCAGCACCGAAGCGGGCGGGGTCTTGGTGATGAAGGTGAAACTGCGGTCTTCGAAGACCGAGATCTCCACCGGAATCACATAACCGGCCTTTTCCTGGGTGCGGGCGTTGTACTCCTTGCAGAACGCCATGATGTTGACGCCGTGCTGGCCGAGGGCGGGGCCCACCGGCGGCGCGGGGTTGGCTTTGCCGGCCTGGAGGGCCAGCTTGATCACGGCTACGACTTTCTTGGCCATCGACTGGGCTTGGGTGGGGTCTCCCGGAGGAGAGGGGGGAACGGGGCCCCCGATGGGAACGGGGAACGGTCTGCGGATGACCGGAGCCCGAAGGAACCGGCTGGGTGGCACTCTCCCCGGGTGGGAAGGGCACCGGGGCCGTCCTCCGCAGGGAGACGGCCGGGGCGTTTCAGCTCTGCTTGCTGATCTGGGAGAACTCGAGCTCCACCGGGGTTTCCCGGCCGAAGATCGAGAGCAGGGCCTTGAGCTTGCTGCGCTCGCCCGACACATCGATCACCTCGCCCTGGAAATCCTTGAAGGGGCCGGCGGTGACGAGAATCTGATCCCCTTCGGCCAGGTCGACCTTGACCACCGGCTTCTTCTCGGCGGCCCGCTTGAAGATGCGGTTCACCTCCTGGCTGCTCAGCGGGCGAGGACGGATGTGGCCACGGGCCTTGCCGGTGGCGCGCCGCTCCTCCTGCCCCACGAAATTGATCACGTTGGGGGTGCTGCGCACGGCCATCATCGTGTCCTCGTCGAGGATCATGCGCACCAGCACATAACCGGGGAACACCTTTTCCTCAATCGACTGGCGACTGCCATCCTTCTTCAATTTGACGCCGGGAGTCTGGGGAATCTCGATCTCCAGGATGCGGTTGTCGACCCCGAGGGTGACCGCCCGCTGCTCCAGGGTGGCCTTCACCTTCTTCTCGCAGCTCGAGGCCACCTGCACGGCATACCAGCGCGCCACCTGGGGTTTGCCTTCCGCTTCCGGATCAGCGGCACCCTCGGCGGCCTCGGACGCTGCGCTCAGCGTGACGAGGTCGAGCGCGGCGTCCGGGGGCGAGGCGGCTGCTTCAGGGAGGTCGTGGTCAAGCTCAGACACGGGACTGGATGAGGAGGACATCAGCGGAACACCTGTTGGGACAGCCAGCCGAAGAAACGATCGATCGCCGCGATCGCCGCGGCCGAAAGGGCCACCATCAGAATCACTGCCACCGACTCGCTGAACAGCTGCTGACGGCTGGGCCAGACCACCTTGCCGAGTTCAGCCATGGTGCCCGCCAAAAATCCGGTCCGGGCATCCGGATCGAGAGAATCAGCCAGTCCACCGTCGGAATCCTCCGAGGCGGGCCGGATGGAGCTGCCTTCGGCGGAGCCTTGGCTGCCTGGAGTGGGAGAGGCCGGATCCACGAAGGAAACGCGCACCGACAAACGACCACCCTACCGGATGTCATCACCCCCCTGGACCCTGGGCACGAAGCGGAGGCTGCCTTCCTCCCCCTCACCGGCGGCGATCGCTTCGATCCGCACCCCCTGGCACCCCTGGAAGCGGTCCTCCAGCAGCAGGGTGGCCAGAGGGTTCTCGATGCGGCGGCGGAGCACCCTCCGCAGGGGCCTGGCTCCGTATTCGGGTTCGTAGCCCTGGGCGGCCAGCTGGGCGACCGCCGCTTCCTCCACCTCCAGCTCGAGCTGCTGCTCGCGCAGCAGGGAGGCCAGCTCGGCCAGCTGCAGCCGCACGATTCGCTGCAGATCGGCGGGCCGCAGGGGATGAAAGCGGATCACCTCATCGATGCGGTTGAGAAATTCAGGGCGGAACTGGCGCGCCAGGGCCTCCTCCACCGCCCTCTCCATTTCCTGATCCCGCTCCAGCTGGCGCTGCTTCTCCGCCTCAGGATCCCCAGCGCCGGCCGCCCCCACCGCGCCCAAGCGGGCCCGCTCGAGAATGGCGCGGCTGGCCAGGTTGCTGGTCATGATCACCACCGTGTGGCGGAAATCCACCGTGCGGCCCTGGGAATCGGTGAGGCGGCCGTCGTCGAGCACCTGCAGCAACAGGTTGAACACCTCCGGGTGCGCCTTCTCCACCTCATCAAGCAGCAGCACCGCGTAGGGGCGGCGCCGCACCGCCTCGGTGAGCTGGCCGCCCTCCTCGTAGCCCACGTAACCCGGAGGCGCTCCCACCAGGCGGGCCACGGCATTGCGCTCCATGAACTCACTCATGTCAAGCCGCACCAGGGCCTCCTCGCCATCGAAGAGGGAACCGGCCAGGGCCTTGGCCAGCTCGGTCTTGCCCACACCGGTGGGCCCGAGGAACAGAAAGGACCCCACTGGCCGGGTTGGGGCCTGCATGCCAGCCCGGGCGCGGCGGATCGCCGCCGCCACCGCCGCCACCGCCTCGGGCTGGCCGATCACCCGTTCGCCCAGGCGGTTCTCCAGCTCCAGCAGCTTCTGGCGCTCACCGGCGAGCAGCCGCTGGATCGGAATGCCGGTGGAGCGGGCCACCACATCGGCGATGTCGCCCTCCTCCACCTGCTCCCTGAGCATCGGATCGACCTTGAGTTCGGCCTCCAGCGCCAGGCGCCGCTGCTGCAAACCCTGCAGCTGGTCGTGCTCGAGGCGGGCGGCCTCCTCGTAAGCGCCATCCCGCTCAGCCTCGGCGATGGCATGGCGAAGCTCCTCATCCTGGCGAAGCAGCTCCCGCAGCTCGGCGAGCCGCTCGCGCTCCCGGCTCCAGCGGATCTGCAGGGACTCCAGGGCCTGCTGGGCGAGCCGCCGCCGCTCCTGCAGCGCCACCCGTTCCGCCTGGGGAGCCGCCTCGGCCGACAGCAGGGCGAGCTCCACGCGGCGCAGATCGGCTTCGGCCTCCTCCACCGCCCGGGGCTTGGAGGTGGCTTCCATGCGCAGCTGGGCCGCCGCCTCGTCCACCAGATCGATGGCGGAATCCGGCAGGCAGCGGTCGCTGAGATAGCGGTCGGCCAGGCGGGCCGCCGCCACCAGCGCGGCATCGGTGATGGTGACGCCGTGGTGAAGTTCGTAGCGCTCCTTGAGACCGCGCAGGATCTGCAGGCAGGTGTCGCGGTCGGGCTCGCGGATCTGCACCTGCTGAAAGCGCCGCTCCAGGGCAGGATCCTTCTCGATCGTGCGGCGGTAGTCCTCCGGGGTGGTGGCGCCGATGCAGCGCAGATCGCCCCGGGCCAACACCGGCTTGAGCAGGCTGGCCGCATCGGGCCCGGAGCGCTCGCCCCCCACCACCGTGTGCAGTTCATCGATGAACAGCACCACCCCACCACCGGCATCGCCGGCCGCCGCCTCCCCCTCCCGCACCTGGGCCAGCACCTCCCGCAGGCGTTCCTCGAACTGGCCGCGGAACTTGGCTCCAGCGATCAGGGCCCCCAGGTCGAGGGCCACGAGCCGCAGGCCCCGCAGGGCCTCGGGCACATCGCCGTCCACGATGCGCTGGGCGAGGGATTCCACCACCGCGGTCTTGCCCACCCCGGATTCCCCCACCAGCACGGGATTGTTCTTGCCGCGGCGTGAGAGCACCTGGATCAGCCGGCGGATCTCGCCGTCGCGGCCGATCACCGGATCGAGCTCCCCGGCGCGGGCGGCGGCGGTGAGGTCGCGGCCGAAGCGGTCGAGGGCGGTGGGGGCCGCTTCACCATCGAGCGGCTCGAGGCGAAGGCCATCGGCCGCCGGGGGAACCTCAGCCGGGCCGGGGACGGCACGGGTGGTGTCAGTCCGGACGGCGGAGCCGCGCCTGGAGGCCGGAGGGCGGCCGGGGGCGGAGTCCACCGCTGCACTCACCGTGGGCGCCGCAAGGGGACGGGGAGCCGGCTCGGCATCCACCCAGCCATCCGCCGCCGCCGGCACTGGGGAGGAGGAGGAGGGTCGCCACTGGCGCAGCAGCAGGTCTTCGCTCAGCCCCTCCTCCGCCAGCAGCCGGGCGGCGATGCGCGGTTCGTCCAGAAGGGCCAGCAGGATGTGGGGCAGGTCGAGCAGGGGGGCTGGCCAGCCCTGGCGGCGGCGATCGGCCTCCTCCAGGAGGTCCTCCAGGGCGTCGCCGATGTAGAGGGTCTGGTCGGAACCGGGGGGTTGGGCGGCGCAGAAGGCCTCGAGCCGATCGAGCAGCCGGTTCTCATCCACCGGCAGGGGCGCAGCCCAGGCACCGAAGCGGGGATCGGTGAACAGGGTGAGCAGCAGGTGTTCCACGTCCATGGCCCCGTGCCGCCAGCGGCGGGCCATGTCCTGGCTGGCGACCAGCAGATCCCAGGCCGGCCCGCTGAAGCGCTCTGGATCGGCGGTGAGGCTGGCCGGCGACGGGGACGTGGAGGAGGTGGGCATCGGCAGCGGAGAGGGACGGCGCGGGGGCGGATCAGAGGGTGGGAGCCGGCGCTGGGGAAGCCGCAGCGGCGATCTGGATCAGCTCCACCTTGTAACCATCGGGATCCTCCAGAAAAGCGATCACCGTGGTGCCGTGCTTCATGGGGCCGGGTTCGCGGGTGATGCGACCTCCGGCTCCGGCGATCGCGGCGCAGGTGGCCTGGATGTCATCGACACCGATGGCGATATGGCCAAAGCCGCTGCCGATCGCATAGGCCTCGGTGTCCCAGTTGTGGGTGAGTTCCAGCACGGTGTGGTCGCGTTCCTCCCCATAGCCCACGAAGGCCAGGGTGAAGCGCCCCTCGGGGTAATCACGGCGACGCAGCAGGCGCATGCCCAACACCTCGGTGTAGAAGCGCAGGGAGCGTTCCAGATCCCCGACCCGGAGCATCGTGTGGAGCAGGCGCATCGGGGTTGAACGGGAACGGCGCCATTCTGGCCGGGGCACGACCGGGGCAGGCACAGGCCGCCCGGAACGGGGGAGGACCGGGCGGACGACGCGGCTGGGTCAGCCAGCAGGGCGAATCAGCCTGGTCCCAGCGTAGGGACCGTCACATTCGGGAGGGAGGGGGCGCCCCATAGGATCGCGCCATCTCAAGCTGGTCCAGCCCCTGTGTACGACTCCCTTGACCTGGTGATCGACTCGATCGTGGCCCGTGAGGTGCTCGACTCCCGCGGCACCCCCACCGTGGAGGCGGTGGTGTACCTGGAGGGGGGGGCCAGCGGCCGGGCGATCGTGCCCAGCGGCGCCAGCACGGGCGCCCATGAGGCCCACGAGCTGCGCGATGGCGGCAAGGAGTACTTCGGCAAGGGCGTGACCAAGGCGGTGGAGAACATCGAGGAACGGATCGCACCGGCCCTCTGCGGGCTCAGCTCCCTCGACCAGGCCGCCGTGGACGCGGCCATGAACGACCTCGACGGCAGTGATAACAAGAGTGCCCTGGGGGCCAACGCGATCCTGGCGGTGAGTCTGGCCAACGCCCACGCCGCCGCAAACGCCATCAACCTGCCCCTCTACCGCTACCTGGGCGGGCCGCTGGCGAACCTGCTGCCGGTGCCGCTGATGAACGTGATCAATGGTGGCGCCCACGCCTCCAACAGCCTGGATTTCCAGGAGTTCATGATCGTGCCCCATGGTGCCGAAAGCTTCCGCCAGGCCCTGCGGATGGGTGCCGAGGTGTTCCACACCCTCAAGGGCCTGCTCAAGGATCGGGGCATGGGCACCGCCGTGGGCGATGAGGGGGGCTTCGCGCCGGACCTGGGCAACGATGGGGCCGGCGAGATTCTGATCCAGGCGATCGAAAAGGCCGGCTACAAGCCCGGTGAGGAGATTTCCCTGGCCCTGGATGTGGCCAGCACCGAGTTCTACAAGGATGGCCGCTACGCCTTCGGCGGCGGCAGCTACAGCAGCGCTGAGATGGTGGACCAGCTGGCGGCCCTGGTGAGCCGCTATCCGATCGTTTCGATTGAGGATGGGGTGGCCGAGGACGACTGGGAGGGCTGGAGCCTGCTCACCCAGAAACTCGGGAGCACGGTGCAACTGGTGGGCGACGACCTGTTCGTGACCAACACTAGCCGCCTCCAGCAGGGCATCGAGCGGGGTGTGGCCAACTCGATCCTGATCAAGGTGAACCAGATCGGCACCCTCACCGAAACCCTGCAGGCCATCGACCTGGCCGGCCGGGCCGGCTACACCAGCGTGATCAGCCACCGCAGCGGCGAAACCGAGGACGTGACCATCGCCGATCTGGCGGTGGCGACCCGCGCCGGCCAGATCAAGACCGGCTCCCTCAGCCGCTCCGACCGCGTGGCCAAATACAACCAGCTCCTGCGCATCGAGGACGAGCTCGGCACCCAGGCGATCTACGCCGGCGTGCAGGATCGCGGCCCCAGGGGCAGGGGCTGAGGCCGGGCCAGCGGAGCCTGGGCGACGGCCGTGAGCTGCTGGGCGGTTACCCCGCCCGGGATCGCCCGCTGGGCCCTGCGGCCTGCGTTTACGATTCCGGCGTTGACATCCGGCAGCACCGCTGCTTCGACTCCTTTTCCATGGCTCTCCTCGATGACCTGATTGGCGGTGTGGTGTCCGCCGTGGCCGGCGACAAAGCCCCTGCCCTCAACGATTTCCTCAAGAGCAACGGCGGCCTCAGCGGCCTTTCCGCCAAGTTCCAGAACGGCGGTGCCGGTGAACTGTTCGCCAGCTGGGTCGGCACGGGCGACAACCAGACGATCACCTCCGAACAAATCAGCAAGGTGCTCGGCAACAGCCAGCTCCAGGAGATCGCCACCAAGCTCGGCATCGACACCAAAGGCGCCACCGACTTCATCGCCACCAACCTGCCGGTGCTGATCGACAAGATCACCCCCGACGGCAAGGTGGAGCCCAACCCCACCGCCGTGGCCCCCACCGCCCTGCCCCCCACGGCCTGATCCAGCGCGGGAGTCCCGCCAAGGGCGTTTCTCCCCCTAGGCCTCCATTCCATCAGTGCCCCAGGCCCATCACGGGATCCTGGGGCTTTCCTTTGTGCTGGCCACGCTTCGGGAGCCGCCCGCGGCGATGGTGGCGGGCTACTGCCCGGGAAGCTGATCGATGCGGCCATCCCGCTTGAGGCGGGCCTGCAGCTTCAGCCAGCCGAAACCCACCGGCAGCCCGAGCACCAGGGGCACCGCCACCAGGGCGGGGCGTGAACTGGCCGCCAACAGGGAAGCCGCCACCGCCAGGCCCCCCAGCAGGAAAGACTGGCCTGCACTCTGCTGGGCGAGGGCGAGCCGCCGCAGCAGCCGGTCGGTTTCGCCGGCGCGGATCTGCACCTGCAGATCGCCCTGCTCAATGCGGGCCAGGCTTTCATCGAGCCGCCGCGGGATGCCCAGGGCGCGGCTGCCCACATCGGCGGCCTGGCGGGTGATCTCGTTGAGCAGGTCGTTGGGGCCGTTACCGCTGGCGGTCATCAGGGGCAGCAGGTAGGGGCGGGCAATCGCCATCAGGCTAAAGCCGGGATCGAGGCTGCGGCCCACCCCCTCGAAGGTGGAGAGGGCCCGCATCACGAAGATCAGTTCGGGCGGCAGGCGGAAGGGCTGGTCGTAAACCAGGGCGTAAAGGTCGCCGGAGAGCTTCTCGAGCACATTGGCGCTGAAGGGTGGGGTGAGCGCCTCGTTGAGCATCAACCGCACCAAACGGCGCACCGGCCCCGGATCGATCCCACTGGCGATCACACCGGCCTGCTGCATCTCCTCCACCAGACCCGCCGCATCCCGGGCCGCCGCCACGCGCACCATGCGGCCGATGCGGCTGCGCAGGCGCTCCGAGAGCTGCCCCATCATCCCGAAGTCGTAGTAGATGAGGGCGCCATCGGGCGCCACGGCCAGGTTGCCCGGGTGGGGATCGGCGTGGAAGAAGCCATAGCGCACCAGTTGCTGCAGGTAACTGGCGGCCCCCTTCTCGGCCACGGCGGCCGGATCGACTCCGGCCTCCACCAGGGCGGCCCGGTCGGTGATCTTGATGCCGGGAACGTAGTCGAGGCAGAGCACCCGGCGGGAACTCAGCTCCCACACCACCGCAGGAATGCGGATGCCGGCGTCATCGAGGAACTGCTGGCGGAAGCGGGCGGCGTGCTCGGCCTCCAGACGGAAGTCCAGCTCCCGAAGCAACACGCGGCGGCACTCCTTGGCGATCCCCACCCAGTCGCGGCCGCGGCCCCAGCGGGGATGGCGCTGCACCGCGGCGGCCACCTGCTGAAGCACCTCAAGATCGAGGCGGAAGAGGGGCTCGAGGCCGGGCCGCTGCACCTTGAACACCACCTGGCGGCCGCTGCGCAGACTGGCGCGGTGCACCTGGGCCAGGCTTGCCGAACCGAGCGGTTCCTCCTCCAGATCGATGATCTCCAGGCGCCGCTCGCCCAGTTCATCGGCCAGGATCCTCTCCACCACCGGGAAGGGAAAGGCAGGCACCCGGTCCTGCAGGTGGGAGAGCTCCTCCACCACCTCAGCGGGGAAGACATCGGGACGGGCCGAGAGGATCTGGCCGAGCTTGATGAAGGCCGAACCCAGAGCCAGGAATTCGGCGGTGAGCCAGCGGGCCTGGCGACGGCGGCGCACCGCAAGGCGCTCGGCGCTCCAGCCGTCTGGATAGGTCCACCGGCGGCTGTCCCACCAGAGACCCGCCAGAAGCTGAATCACCACCCGCCAGATGCGCAGGGGCCGCCCGAGGCGGGCGCCCCAGGAAAGAGCGGGGGGGCTGGTCATCAGGCCTGGGGCCCCGGGCCCTGGGCGAAGGAGGTTGACCCACCTGCGGCACCAGCGCCTGCTCCGCCATCGAGACGACGGGCAAAGCGGGCCACCTGGGCCCGCAGGTCATCGATCGCCTCCTGCGGATCCTCCTGCCCGGAGCTGCGGAAGGGTGCTGGGGTGGCGCTGAAGCCATGCGCCGCTCCCGGGGGGGCCGGGTTGGCCTCGCGATCCAGACGGGCGGCCTCCTGTTCCACCTCCTCCCAGAAGAGGCTGAGCTCCTGCTGAACCCGGGCCGGGGCGTCCTGGGCCAGCAGGCTCAAGGTGGCGGCGGTATCGGCCAGGCCGCTGCCCAGGCGGGCCGTGAGCCGATTCACCGCGGCCTGAAACAGCGATTGGGGGGCAGGCATGGACGACACCGGCTGGAGGGCCACAGGGCTGCTGGAACTGTGGCAGATCAGGGACGGGTTGCGGGACTCGGCGCCGGTGGCGCTTCCGGCAGGGCCGGCAGTTTCAGCCCTGTTCCAGCGGCCGGTGCAGGGATGGTGCCGGTGGAAGGGGCGGGAACCTCGAGATTTGGAGCAGCGGGCTGGGGCGGAGCTTCCAACGGCGCGGTTCCTGACGCCGCCGGTGGGGTGGGACCAGCCCGATCCAGGGCATCGAGGCGGGCCCGCTCTGCCTCCTGCTGGGCCTGCCGCTCGTCGGCCTGTTGGCGGTCCTCGAACTCAGCGCGTTGCTTATCGGCTTCGGCCTGCTCCTGCCGGTTCCGCTTCTCCTGTTCCAGGGCCCCGAAATCGACCCAAACCTCCCGGGGAGCGTCGCCGTGACGGCGCCGAAGAGCCTCAAGGCTCTCCCCAGGGAAGGGCTGAACCCCGAAGTTCTGATGGCCGGCGTGACCGCCCTCTTCCGCCTGGCCCCGGATCAACCTCATCGCGATGCCATGACCGAGACCAAAGCACAGGCCGAGGGCCAGCCAGTGGCGCCAGTCGCGGCGAGGGGCGGAGCGGAGGGGTGGAACCGCGACCATGGAGGCAGGGAGATGGAGGAAGGGTTGGCGCGGGGCCCATCCTGCCCGATGCGCCCGACCAAGGGAATGCAAGGGGCCGCAGCAGGCGATCAGAAACGGCTAGACACACCCCACCTGTTTGTCGATACCGGTGGCCATGACGTTCAGCATCCGCACCCACGATTCCTGGGGTGTTGTGCCAGTCGGGGATTTTCAGACCCTCGAAGAAGCGCGCCAGGTCTTCAAGGCGCTCTGCCAGGACCCCTGGTACAGAGCCGACGGCACCATGAAAGGAGTGGAGCTGGTGGAGAACGGCGCGGGCGGCGAAGGCCACCGCCTCGACTGGTTTTCGTTTCAGTGAGCCCATCACTGAGCCAACTACCGCCAGAACGTTTCGGGACATCGGAACGCTGCCTAGGTCGTGTAATCGGCGTTGATGCGCACGTATTGATCCGAGAGATCGCACCCCCAGGCCGTGCCGATACCCGGTCCCTCGCCCACCCGCAGGCCAACCATCACCGTGTCCCCCGAGGGGCCGGGGCCACCCAGGTAGGTGCCGGAGGCACAGGCCCTGAGGTAGGCGCTGGCGGCGGGGCGGTCGAAGGGCAGCGGCTGACCGGCCGCCATCAGCTGGTGCTCGCCGAGCCAGAGCGCCACGGCCTCGGGGGCGAAGGGCACCCCGGCCCGGCCCGCCGCCGCCACGATCCGCCCCCAGTTGGGGTCGCGGCCGTGGATGGCGCATTTCACCAGTGACGACCCGCAGACCGTGCGGGCGATGGCGCGGGCGCCAGCCTCATCGGCGCAGCCCTCCACCCGCACCTCGATCAGGCAGGTGGCCCCTTCCCCATCTCGGGCGATGGCGCACGCCAGGTGCTGGGCCACCGCCGTGACCCCCTCCTCCAGGGCGGCGTGGTGCTCAGCGGCCAGGGGCTCCCCGGCGGCGAAGGCCAGGAAGGTGTCGTTGGTGCTGGTATCGCCGTCCACCGTGATCGCGTTGAAGGAGCGCGCCACGGCCCGGCTCACCATCGCCTGCCACACCTCGGCCGGAAGGCCGGCATCACAGCTCAGATAACCCAGCATGGTGGCCATGTCCGGATGGATCATCCCGGAGCCCTTGGCCATGCCGCCGATCCGCACGAACCGGCCGCCCAGATCCGCCTCCAGGGCGATCTGCTTCTCCACCAGATCCGTGGTGAGGATGGCGCGGGCGGCGGCGTCGCCCCCCTCCGGGCTGAGGGCCTCCACCAGCGGATCGAGACCCGCCACGAGCGTGTCCATCGGGATCGGCACGCCGATCACGCCGGTGGAGCAGATCAGCACCTGCTCCGGCGCCAGCCCCAGACGGCCGGCCAGCGCGGCGGTGGCGCTCAGGCTGTCGGCCAGGCCCCGCTCGCCCGTGCAGGCGTTGGCCTGGCCTGAATTGGTGAGCACCGCCCGGGCACGACCGCCCGTGACCGCCAGCCGTTCGGCGCAGAGATCCACGCAGGCGGCCCGCACCAGCGAGGTGGTGAAACTGCCGGCACACACCGCCCCCTCGGGAGCCAGCAGCAGCGAGAGGTCGGGCTTGCCGGAGGGCTTGAGGCCCGCCGTGATTCCCGCCGCCAGAAAGCCCCGCGGCGCGGTGAGGCCGCCGCTGATCGGGTGCCAGGGGCCAAAGGCGGAGGTGCAGGAGACCACGGCGAAGCAGAGGAGCGCGCTGGGGCCATCCTCTCCTGCGCCATGGCGGCACCCTGGGCGGGGGAGACGACTGCGCACCCGAGCGCCCGGACAGCCGCACGCCGGGATGCCGAAAGCCGGAGCCCACGACCCGCGGCGGCGCGACACTGGCCCTATCGCAGGGCCTGAGCCGTGGAGTCAGCGGGCATGAATGGCGAGGGGTGGATCGAGCCAGGGGCCGGGCCGGGACGAGAGCCGGGCGGCGCCGGTATCACCGCAACGACCGCACCAGCCGCCGCCGCACAGGCGGGCACCAGCAGCGATGACGACCAGAAGCCGGCGACCGACGACGAAGTCGCTGCCGCCATCGCCACCTGCCAACGCCTGGCCGGAACCCTCTTCCCCTGGGACATCACCCGCGCCCTCGAACTGGCCCTGCTCAAGACCTTCTGCGTGCCCTCGATCGCGGGCCTGCTCAGCCGCAGCGGTGAATTCGAACAGCGACCCCGCAAGCGTTACGACGACACCGGCCTGATGGTGGCCGAACTGCTGCGCCATGGACCCACCAGCGCTGCCGGCACGGCGGTGATCGCCCGGATGAATCGGATCCACGGGGCTTTCGCGATCAGCGATCGCGACTACCTCTATGTGCTCTCCACCTTCGTGTGTGAGCCGATCCGCTGGCTGGCCCGCTACGGCTGGCGGGCCCTCACCCCGGCGGAGGAGGAGGCCCTGTTCCGCTTCTGGCGGCTGGTGGGAGAGCGAATGGGCATCGCCGCCATTCCCGACACCCTGGCGGACCTGGAGGCCTTCAACCGGCGGTTCGAGGCCGAGGCTTTCGCCTATGCCCCCAGCAACCGCCGCGTGGCCGACGCCACGCTCGCCATGCTCCTCTCCGACTGGCCGGCGCCGCTGCGGCCAGGGCTGGCCCAGGCGCTGGGCAGCCTGCTGAATGCTTCGGAGGCCGCTGCCCTGGGCTGGCGCCAACCGCCCTCGGCGCTGCAGCGGGCCGTGCTGCTGGCGCTGCGGCTGCGCAGCGGCCTGGCGGGCCTCTGTCAGCGGCTGCGTCCGCCCCGGGGCAGCCGTTTCTATTCGGAGCGGCCCACCCCCAGCTACGGCACCACGTTCCAACTGGAGCAGCTCGGGCCACCGGCGCGGCTGGAAGAGCTCAACCGCCCCCGTTGGTCGGGCCGGCAACGGCGGATCGGACTCACCGGCGGCATCGCCACCGGCAAGAGCTCGGTGGCGCGCCTGCTGACCGAGCGCCATGGGCTGCCGGTGCTGGATGCGGATGGGTTCGCCCGCGAGGCCCTGGCGCCTGGAAGTCCCGGTGCCCGGGCGGTGCTGAGCCGCTACGGGGAGGAGGTCCGGGCCCGAGCCGAACCCCTGCCGGATCCGCTCGGCCTCCCCGATCTCGGCAACCCCGCAGGCCCCCACGAGGCGATCGACCGCGCGGCCTTAGGCCGGATCGTGTTCGCCGACCCCGCCGAACGCCGCTGGCTGGAGCAGCTGGTGCATCCGCTGGTGCGGCAGCGCTTCTCGGCGGAACTGGAGCGGCTCGCCGCGGCACCCGCGGTGGTGCTGATGGTGCCCCTGCTGTTGGAGGCAGGGCTCGAATCGCTTTGCAGCGAGGTGTGGCTGGTGGACTGCGACGAACAGCAGCAACTGGAGCGGCTGATGGGGCGGGATCACCTCAGCGAGGCCGAGGCCCGGGCCCGCATCGCCGCCCAGTGGCCCCTCGAGCGCAAGCGCACCCTGGTGGAGCGCTGCATCGACAACCGCCGGGATCCCCAGGCCCTGGAGAATGCGGTGCGCCAGGCCGTGCAGAGCCAGCGTGCAGCCTGAAACGACCCGGGTGACGATCAGCGCGATTTCCGCATTGTTTCTGGATCAGCCTAGATACAGGGATTCATCCACAGCGTCGATCTGCTCAGGCCGCAGAAAGCGCTCGGCATAGGCCCGGTGCACACCGCGACGCAGAAACAGCGCAAACAGATCGGCATCGATGTGGCCCCGATCACGGAACCCGGCCAGAATCGCCACGCTCTGGGAGAGGGTTTTGGCCTTCTTGTAGGGCCGGTCTGGGGCGGTGAGGGCCTCAAAGATATCGGCGATCGCCATGATTCTCGCTGGGATGGAAAGCTCATCGCCCTTAAGCCCCTTGGGATAACCAGTACCGGTGACTGTTTCATGGTGGGTGCCCGCATATTCCGGCACCCGGGCCAGATCCGCGGGCAAAGGAAGGGCCTCCAGCATCAAAACGGTCTGGATGATGTGTTCATTGATCTTGTAACGCTCTTCGGCATTCAGCGTGCCTGAAACGATGCTGAGATTGTGCAGCTCGCCATGGTTGTACAGCAGTTCCGGCACCACCATGCTGAAGCCATGGCAGGCGTCGGGGATGTCGGCCTCACGGCGGGGAATGCGGTGCCACGGCTGATCCGCCAGGAGTGTTTCCGGCACCGGCTGCTCCAGCCCGCCAACGCCCTCGGCCGCCTGATCGCCGCCGGGCTCGACGGCTGAATCCACGGAAGCCGCCGGCTGCTGGCGCAACTCCAATTCCCCCCAGGAGAGGCCCAGGCTGTCATCGAAGTGACGCAACCAACGCTGGGATCCGATCTGGCGCAGCCGCTCGATGCGATCCCGCTCCATTGCCTCCTGGCCCACATTGCAGGCGGCCA
>Ga0114976_10001330_pt1 | contig 15431 bp, 17 predicted proteins | sample S_130805_EF_Meta_FD_87319 | JGI IMG/M metagenome (GOLD analysis project Ga0114976, IMG submission 87319) | Freshwater microbial communities from Lake Simoncouche, Canada to study carbon cycling - S_130805_EF_MetaG | ecosystem: Environmental > Aquatic > Freshwater > Lake | place: Lake...
ACCAATGGACTTCGGAAGACCCCACCAATGTCGCCATCGAGTCCGATGGGATCACCGCCCAGCAAAAGCTCGAAAAGCTCCAAGCTGCCGGGAATGTCGCACAGATTGAGGAACTCCACCGCCGCATCGCGACCTCTCAATACAGGGACACGCCCTACGACCAGATCAACATCCTCGGAGAGGCGACCGTCGAAGACCTCGGAGAAATGGTTTTCCGTGGCGTCGTCACGCTCAACCAAAACAGCCGCCCCGAAGATGCCCGCGAAGAGATTCACCATGTCGCCGTCCGCAAGGCGCTGATGAAAGGCTCGGTCACGCTCGACACCCTGCGCGGCTGGCTCGATGCCACCGAGACCGCTCTTCCAGACAAGTTCCCCGACCTCATCCGCGAAAACGAAAATGACATTGTCGAGTCCCTTGCGCGTGTCCAACGCGCCTACGAGGACGGAACAATCAACGCCGAGGAAGAAACAAGCCTCCCAGCATCCTTTGTGAACTACATCAAACAAATGCTGAAAGCCTTCAAAGAAGTTCTCCAGCGAGCAGTCGCCCTCCGCAGTGCCTTTAAAGACGGCATCCTTCCATCCGGATACGAGACCTTCCTCGCAGACTCCGTTGGCCTCAACCAGCAGGCGCGTGTCGATACCGCAAGCAACAGGGTCAGCAAAGACATCATCACCGATGGCGGTCAGATGCTCATGGACTTCTCCATCGGCTCCCGAACCAACGCTGTTTCGACTGATACCAACTATAGCATTGGGAAAACAAATCGCGCTGAAGAAATGTTTACTCCTGTTTCTTCCAGTTCTGATGTCAAGGGGTTGAGAGCGGATAAAAACGCTTGGGTTGATGGTGGGTATACATTGGAGGGAGCAGACTCTTTGGTTGCTAAATACTATAAGCCAGAGCGTTATTCTAAACTTCCAAAAGATGCTATATTAGTTCCTGTTCCATCTACAAGTGGTCGTAACATTTTGCCGGAACGATTGGCAGCTTCAATTGCTAAAAACTTTGGTCAGCCAATTTCGTTTGACGAACTGGCTGTAAACACAGCCACAAAACAAAGTAAACACAAACTTGATTTTTGGCAAAAATTGGAAGACCCAGTTCAATACGAGCCTGTTTTTGAAAATATTGCAAAATTGCGGGCAATGGGCCGTCCGATTATTATTGTTGAAGATGTTCACAATACTGGGGAAAGTTGGATGGAATTTGCAAGAGTTCTAAGGAATGCGGGAATTGATGTGCAAGGAGTAGCTACATTGGCAACAACCGATGCACGAATTACATCACCACGCGACATTGAGCGCATTAGTCAAAAGGTATCAAGTGCTACTAACAGACCACTTGACGAAGTCCTGCCTTTGATGCAGACTTTACTCAGTGCGACCTACAAGCAATTCTTCAACAAAGCAGAGCAAGCTGTCAGCCGATCCCCAAAAGATAGTGGACGACTTGTCGCACTTGCCGAAGGCCGAGCGAGTTCAATTGCGAAGTCAAATGAACCAGGAACGGCTTCAGAAAATGCGTCAACTCGCGGAGCAAGAGGGATTGCGAGTAGTTTAAGTTCAGACACTGGCAAAAAAGACAAAGAAGTAGTCGTCGATCCAGACGAGACGACAGACCCCGGCACTCCTGCTCCAGATACTGGAGTTGAAATCCTCAACCCAGATCGCGAAGGAGAGGACATCCCGTGGGGTCCGACCAATTATTCAATTGGGCCACGATCATTGCCGGAAGTTTTTCCGACAATAGACAAAAAACTTTTCAACAAGATCAAGAAGGAGACATCGACAATTGCGGCAATCCACATCGACCGCATGAAGGTCGGTGAGCTTATGGGGATACCATTGCAAGGCGGAATGTTTTACCCGTCCATTGTTGAGAATTTAAAAGCCGGAGTGGTGTGGGCGTTTAATGCTCCAAATGTGGCAAGGACGGTCGCCCGACGAGCTGCCGCCAATGGTGGATATGTGAAATTAGTCCTCATGCAGGAAGGCAATGTCATTGGCAATAAAACCTTCACCCATGTTTGGTTTGAAAACCTCAAAAAAAACATCAGTGATGGATTGATCACAGAGGATGCCGCTCTTGCAGAACTCAACCGAGTCCGCGAGATGTTTGCCAATCACGAAAACTCAAAACTCAACACTGGGCATGAAACAAAGTGGACGACACTTGAGCAGGCAAAAGACGCAATCATCTCCTTGCCACAACAAAAGCGGGCATCGACTTACTTTAAAAAGACCAAGACGGTAACCGTAGGCGATGGAGAAAAAATAGCTTATCAGCAACTTCTTTCCAAAAAGAACACAAAGAAGGGCATGCCAGATGCCATAACATTGGTTGAGCAAATGGAGGAGCCTGCCTTCAAGGGAATGCCAAAAGGAGCTATTGTTGGAATCATTAAAATTGATCCAATTAAAGATTCGGACCCAATTCTCACAGGCGCTCAAGCAGGAGTTCCTACCCACCTTTCATACGATTATGTTTTGAAAGGAAAGCCGGTCGCAAAAATGAAAAAAATCACGGTTCTGGATGATGCATTCCCAGACACCAAAGATTTGATTCTTACACAGCAAAACACCGACTTCCCGCTTACTGAAGCAATCAACTACTCCATAGCCAGCCAGTCCGAGATCGACCGGGTGAACAAGGCGCTCGGCGGCATGAACCGAGGCCCGGACGAGAGGCTCAAAGTCTACCAGCGGGCCAAGCAGAAATTTTCCAAGCTCATGGCGTGGAATTCGGACGAACTCGCTGCGATGGCCGACACCGGCTCCGACGACTCGCAAATCCGCCGCACGCAAATCCTTCAAGGTCTCGGCGAACTCGACGGCATCATGTCTGTCCTCCCGCCCGAAGTGCGCGGTAGGGTGGGGGGCTACACCAAGCTCGCCGGAATTGCTCCCATGGATGTCCTCAAAGACGGGGTCAAGGTCTCCGAGGTCAGCGGCATGAACGGCGCAATCATCAGCGCATGGATGCGCGAGGGCCAAAACATTGGGCAGGCAGGCAAGCAGGTTTCCCTGCCACCAGGCTACGAAGCAACCGAGAACCTCTCCACCAAGCGGGCCGACAAGGCCATTGCCGACTTCTTCCGCGACCGCATCAAGAAGATCGACACCGAACTCGAAAAGGTGCTGGTGCGCGAATACACCGAGGCCATCACCAAGGCCGTGAAGCAATCCCGCCCGAAGGCCGGTGACAACGGAGTCCGCAAGTCCACGCTCGGAGCCGAGACGCAGAAGTTCGCCGACATGGTCCAACGCGCCACACTCCTCGACGACGAGGCCACACCCAAGCGCATGGCTGAGATTGAGGCCGCGCTGGCCAACCCGGATGCCACCGCCGAGGACATCTCCGCGCTCTCCGAGGAGTGGTCGATCCTCAACACCTTTGGCGACCTCGACAACCGCTCCTCCGAGACGCTCGCGCAGGGACTCGACTGGCTCAAAGGCCAACTGCAAATGGGTCGCGAAGCATGGCGCATCAAGGAGCAGGCCCGCATCGACGAGCAGAGGGCGCGTGCCGCAGCGACCATCGAATGGCTCGGTAAAGGCACAGCCAAAAAACGCTTCGCCGACAAGGGACTCATGCAACGCATCGCCGAGGTCGGGAACAATTACCTCCTCGACCACGCCAGCTTTGAGCAGTTCGTCACCGCCATGCTCCCGCCGGAGATCGCCGCGAACTTCTCAGAGCGCCTCCGCAAGGCCGACATGGCCGCGCAATCCTCGGAAATCCGCGATGGCAAAGGCATCCTCGATGCCGTTCGGGAAGGCGCGAAAGCCGCCAACATGTCCGCAGGCGATGCCATGCTCTGGCTCAAGGGAGATCAGAAAAATGCGGTCGCCTACCTTGAAGGCCGCAAGGTGAAGGACGAGCGCATCGCCATCGACCTTGCTCAAAAGATCGTCACCGGCGAGGCCGACCGCAGCAAGCTCACCGACGCCGATATCGAGACGCTCCGCAACGAACTAGCCGCACTCCCGGCAGACACGCAAAAAGAATATGTCACGATCAAGCGGGTCATCTTCCGTGGCGAGGATGTGAAGCTCGACATGTCCCGCGCCAAGGCCATCCAACTCCTGCTCTCATGGAACCAGCCGGATGTCCAAATCAAGATGCGAAAAGAAGGATGGACCGATGAAAGCGCAGCCGACCTCAAGGCGCTCGTCAACGACCCTGTCTCACGCTCCGTCATCAACTACCTGCAAAGCCTCTATGGCAAAGGCGCAGGCATCGTGAATCCGGTCTACTCACGCATGTTCGGAATGACCATGCCACAGGTCAAAAACTACGCGCCCACCCGGTTCCTCAACGCCAAAGACTCAAAGGACATCGGCCTCGATGGGTCGCCCACAGCTACCGGCACGACTCCAAGTTTTGCCAAATCCCGTGTCACCCACTCGGCAAAGATTGCTCCGGAAGACGCTCTCACCGTGGCGCAGGGCCACATCGCCCAACAAGCGCACTGGGTCCACTTCGCCGAACTCGCCCGCGAATTCCGCGCACTGCTCTCCTCCCCGGATGTCCGCGAATCCCTCAAGCAAGCGCACGGAGATGCCGTATTGAAAAGCGCCGAACTCTGGGCAGACCAACTGGAGCAACGAGGAGGCAACAAGGCCCGCGAATCCGCATGGCTCAACAATGTCATCGGCACAGCCATCTCCGGCAAAGCAGTCGCATCTCTCGGATTCAACCTCAAGACGCTCGCCATGCAGCTTGAGAACACAATCCGCTTCGGCCTTTCGCTCGACATGAAGCAGATCGCCTCGGCGCTCTCACAACCCGGCAACATCATCGAAGACATCCAGACCGTCTGGGAATCCGATGCCATCCAGAACCGACTCCAAGGAGGCGCAACTGCCGAGGCGCGTTTCCTCTTTTCCCGCTATGCCGGGAAACCAAACTTCGCCGCAAAGATCGCCGAGGCATCGATGACTCCGATTAACTGGCTCGACTCCGCAGGGACTTCGATCTCCTCGGCCATCGTCTACCGGGCCAACCTCAATGACGCCATCGCCGCAGGCATGCCGGAGAACCTCGCCAAGCAAGCCGCACTCAATGCCGCCAGCGAGGCCATCTACCGCTTCGCGCAGCCGGTCAGCTTCGGCCAGAAAAGCATCATGGAAAACAACGGAAATGTTTTTGCAAAAACCTTCTTCCTTTTCATGTCCGACCCGCGCCTCAAGACCGCCATCCTCGCCGATGCCGCTCGCGGGCTGGCCACCGGGCGAGGCAAAGCCAGCGAACACATCCGCCGCATCGTCGCCGTGGAACTCATGGCGCTCGTCTCCCATGTCATCTCCAGCGCATTCAAAGATGCCTTCTCGGATGACGACGACGAGGAAATCTGGGGCATCGGCGGATTTGCAAAAGCCATGCTCCTCGCCCCATTCCAAGGATTTTTCTTCGCAGGATCAGTGGCAGAGGTCGCCCTCTCCAAGCTGACCGGCCAAGGGTATTTCACCTCGTCGCAGAACCCGCTCCTCAACACCGCCGAGTCAGCAATCCGCGCCGGGTCAAATCTCGATGACGCCTTCAACTTCAGCGAACCAGACGCCATGCTCAAAGAGTGGAACAACATCTTCCGCTCGATGGCAGTCACGCCAACCATGGCCGCGCCAGCCGTCCTCCTCAACATGGTCAAGCCGGTCGTCGGCGCATACCAAAACGCCTTTACCGAAGATTGACAACTCACCTGTTTTGACTGATACCATCTACAACATGAAACCACTCAACTACCTCCTCGACAGGCTCAACGAAAACTCCACATGGAGGGGCATCCTGCTTGTCCTTACAGCCCTCGGCGTGTCGCTCTCGCCATCCCACCAAGAAGCCATCGTCGCAGCGGGCCTCGGCCTCGTCGGCGCGGTCAACATCTTCCGCAAAGGATGACGCCACGCCGGATCGCCGCAGGACTGATCGTCGTAGCCTTTGTGGCGCTGGCATTCCTCACCTCCTGCGTCAGCGTTCCGGTCCCTCCATTCGGTGATCGCCGAGGCGAACTCGGCAACCTGCAAGTCAGCGTGTCGGTGAAATACATCCCGCTCACCAACCCCGAACTCCCCGGAGACAGCAACCTCACCCACGCCTGGTCGAAATTCGGCGAGGCAAAAGCCCTCAAAGACAAATGACCAAGCTCCTCGCCGAAATCGCCGCCTCACAAATCGGAGTCCGCGAGGAAGGCGGGAACAACAACGGATCGCAAATCCGCGATTACCAAAAGGCCACCGACCTCAAGCCCGCCTCATGGCCATGGTGCGCGGCCTTCGTGGACTGGGTAATCTCCGAGTGGCTCGACCACCCCGGCGTCCGCGACTGGCTCAACCTCCAATCCTCCACGCCGGAGAACTGGCGACCAAAAACGGCGCTCGCCTATGGGTTCCTCGGATGGGCCAAAGCCCGCCCGAAGACCGCCATCATCCTCCACGACCGTGAACTCGCCCGACCCGGCGACATCGTCGTCTTCGACTTCTCTCATGTAGGAATCGTTGAGTCTGATTCCGGCCACCAGATCATTACCATCGAGGGAAACACCAACGGGCGAGGGGAGAGGGACTCAGAATCCGGAGACGGAGTCTGGCGCAAGGCCCGCCAAAAAACCATCGCTCGGAACTTCATCCGAATCCGCCCCGCCGTGCCACAAGCTGCCACAAGCTAACGCAAGTCGTTATCTATTAAGCACCCTTAGTTCGACTCAAAATCGCGTTCCGCAAGGAGTGTCGGTTCGATCCCGACCGCCGGTAAACTCATAAGAGAAAGCCCGCAGAGACCCATCAAAAGAGGCTCTGCGGGTTTTTCGTGTCTGGACTTTGTGGGACTCGTTTTTACTTGATTGGACAAATAAAGGTTGCGGAGATGCCACAACTGCCACAAGGTTTGTCCAGTTATGTCTTATAGAGTTACAGAAGATCGCTCGCGGAGGACTTCGCCTTGGGTGCTGACCATACCAAAATCGGTAGCCGGTCGCAGGCTGCGGTATTTTTATGAGACTGAAGCGATGGCTTGGAGCGAGGGGCCGAGGGTGATTGAAAGACTCCAGAAGGGTGGGACGGATTCGCTGGTTTCTGTGGAGGGTCCGACGATGGAGCGGGCTGTGGCAATGTTTGTGGCGCTTTTTCAAGACAGGTCGAAGTCGCACAGGGAGAAGGTGCAGAAGGTCGGTAAGTGGCTTGCGAGGGATTTGCGGATGCCGCTCAAAGCTGTGACGCCGCTGGCTATGGTGCAGTGGTTCGCTGGTATCCCCGGATCGGAGACCCAGCGGGCAACGGTGTATCGTTATGTCCGGCTGTTTTTCAATTGGTGCGTGAAGATGGACCTGCTGGACAAGTCGCCGTTTCGGGCTGTGGACTGCCCAAGACCGAGGTCTCGAAAAGACATTCTGGATGCTGGTCAGATGCAGGCGCTGCTTGATGCGGAGATGAGTGATGAGATGAGGGCGTCGATCCTGCTGGGCGGATTTGCTGGCCTGCGGAGCATCGAGATTCAGCGGATGAACTGGGAGGACATCGATGTGAAAGCTGGGCAGATTTGGGTGAGGCCGGAAGTGTCGAAGCGGCATCACGGCATGATGGACCGGATCGTGGATTTCACCGAGCCGATGGTGCGAAGGAAAAAATTCTTCACCGGCAAGAAGGGTCGGATCGTGCCGGGGAGTGCGCGGGCGCATTACGAGGAGCGCAGGCGGCTGGCGGCGAAGCTGGGCTGGGATGGGTTCCCAGAGAACTCGCTCCGACATTCGTTCGCGACCTACCACTTGGCGCGGTGCAAGAGCGCACCTCTGACGGCTTTTCAGATGGGGCATTCCAGTCCCGCGATGGTGCAACGAGTCTACGCCGTTCCCGCTGCCAGAGCGTACGAGAAGGCGTGGTGGGAGATTTGACCTATGCCTTACGCGAACAAAAAAACGCAGAAGAAATTCATGGCTCGCCAATACACGAAAAAGTATGCGACCGATGACAAATTCAAAGAGGCCGAGGCTATGCGGAAAGCGGACTGGTATCAGCGGAATCGCGAGAAGGTGATTGCGCGGGTGCTGGAGAATCGGGCGAAGAAGGTCAAATAAATGCTAAAGCCATAAATAAGAGTAATTTCCCCCCCCCCCCCGCATTCCGAGTCTGTGGTGAGGTCGTGGATTTGAGCTACCCAGCCCGCCGGATACTCCCCTTCGTAGCCGTTGAGCGCAAAGTAACGGAACTCTCGGACGCTTGAAGGGTCTTGACACCAGCACGCTCTGGGGAGGCTGCTTTTCCCTGCATGGCTTTCACTGCGCGGACAACCAATCGAGAGACGCTCACATCCTCGCCGGACTCCTGCGTTTCGCGTTTTGATTCGGCCTTCAGCCACTCAAGCATATCGGGTGAAATCGACACGCTGACTTTGATTTTGTTGGCGCTCATATACTCCAAAGTAGCATTTTTTACTACCAAGGCAAAAATATTTTTTCGCCCGCAAACTCAATGCCCATGCGGATGTCAAGATAAAAGTAGAGGGTAGGTGATCACCTTATTGAAAAAACTTTGAAAATTTTATTGCCACCTCTTGCTACTTCTTACTACCAATTGCTCCATGCAAAACGCATATCGCAAAACAAGCATCAGCATCCCAAAGGATGTTCTGGCCTATCTCAAGGCTCAGTCCCGTCGAGAGGATGGGATGCCAGTATCGCGACTCATTTCCCGCGCTGTTCGTCAAATGATGGAGGCCAAGAAAAAATGAGCGACGACATCACAACCACCGAGGCAGCGACCCTTTTGGGTGTCAGCAAAAAGACGGTCTACCGGCTACTCGATGCCGGAACCATTGAGGCGAGCAAGCCATTCGGCAACCGAGTCGGCCATCGCATATCGAGGGCCGTTTTGGAGAACTGGTATCGCCTCCGCATAATTAAAACGACGAACCGCAGGAGGGGCAAATGAACCACCAAGAAACCCTTTGGCTTTTGCAGTCGTGCATCGAGGCGGTCAAGGCGCTGGGGCCGGTGGCGGTGCTGCTGGCAATCACATGGGCTTGGACGGAGGGAGCGAAGTGAGCGCGGAATTCGCCATCGCTCTCGCCGTTCTGACGCTCGGCTCCTGCTACGCCTCCTACCGGCTGGGACAGGCGGACATCCTTTCAAGATTTCGTCGGCATGACGAACGCAGACGCCGCTGGGAAGAATTTGAGGACTGATCGTCCTCACCACAAGAAAAGCGCCCCGAAGGACGGCAATCCAACGGGGCAAAGTTAAACCACAAGAAAAGCAGTAATAACAAATGAACACTACGCAACTGACTACACAAGTCAACACACAAGTCGCCCTCGGCGACATGCAGGTGATGGCCTCGGCCATCGTGAAATCGGGTCTCTTCGGCATGAAAACACCAGACCAGGCACTGGCGCTGATGATCGTGGCGACCGCCGAAGGGCGTCACCCCGGATCGGTGGCCAGCGACTACCACATCATCCAAGGCCGCGCCTCGCTGAAGGCGGATTCGATGCTGGCGCGTTTCCAGCAATCGGGCGGGCGTGTCGAGTGGCACGACCACACGAACGAGAAGGTGTCGGCAACATTCAGCCACCCTGCGGGCGGATCTCTCCGCATCGACTGGGACATGCCGCGAGCCAAGGCGGCTGGGCTGGGCGGCAAGGACAACTGGCGCTCGTATCCCCGGCAGATGCTGCGGGCGCGGGTGATCTCGGAAGGCGTCCGGGCGACATTCCCTGCGGTTCTCAATGGGATGTATACACCCGAAGAGGTCGGCGAATTCGACGCGGCTCGCCCTGTGCGGGCGGTCAAGGTGGAACCGGTCGTGGAAGTGAAGGCCGAACCAGTGGTCGAGCCTGTTGCAGTTCCTGCGACTGAAACGAAGGCCATCGAGGCCGAAGTGGTATCAATTGATACCGCAGCCGAGGAGCCGGAATGGGCGGTCACGCTGGAGAAGCGCATTTTCGAGCATGAGGCAAAGGTCAACGCCTTCCTCATTGCCAAAGGCCAGATCGCCGAGGGGCAGACCTTCCGCGACATCTCGGACGAGGGCTACCGCAACCGTATTCTCTCATCGACTCCACGCTTCCTCGAAACCGTTTTGAAGGAGGTCAAATAATGAGCGCCACGATTCGCCATTCCTCGCTGCCCAAGCTGGCGCAGTGCGCGAAATATGAATCCAACCCCGTGGCAGGACCGCATGCGGAGCGGGGAACCCGCCTTGATGCGGCGTTCCGGGCGTTCCTCATGGGTGAACCTGTGCCGGTGGAGCTATCCACCGAGGAGCAGGAGAATGTGATGTGGGCTGTGGACACGGTGCGCGATCTGGCGGACGGAGGCGAGATCGAGGCTGATGAGGTTAACCTAAAGGTGAACACTCCGGGTCTCTCCCATGTCGGCACGGAGGATGCCCGCTGCGAGAACGAGAACATGAGTTTCGACCTAAAGTCGGGACAGATTCGCTCCTACTACGAGCAGATGGCGGCGTATGCGCTGGGCAACCTGGAGCGGCAGTTCTACGAGCATTTCGACCCGCAGAGGCTGGAGGAATCGACTTGGACCTGCTGCCTGCTTTTCTGCGACCAGCGGGAGTTCACCCGCATCGAGTTCAGCTACGCGACCGCGAAGGCCGTGGTGGACGGGGTGCTGGAGGCTGTGAACGATCCGAATGCCGTGGCGACTCCGTGTCAATACTGCTCATGGTGTGTGAAGGCGGACACATGCCATGCCCGCACGGGGCCGATTGTGGAAACGCTGGCGGTGGTGGAATCCCAACCGACTGGTGTCTCACTGGAGGCGCTCAAGGCTGGGTTGCTGGCAGACCCGGAGAGGCTGGGGGCGTTCCTCACGACGAACGCCATCTTTGAGGATTTCGTGGATGATCTCAAAACGAAGGCCAAGGCGCTGATGAAGACAACGGCAGTTCCGGGGTGGAAGCTCCAAGAGGAGGCCGGTCGCGAGCATTTCGACCGGATCGCCATCGTCAGTGCGGCGGTGACCGGCAAGTCGGGCCTCGATGATCTCGTTGCCAACTGCGGTGGCAAGATGACCGGCACGAAGTTCCGCGAATGGTGCGCGAAGATGGGTGTGCCGGTGCAGGAGAAGCAGGCCATCGTCGGCAAGGACATCGTGAAGCTGGTCGCCGACAACAAGAAAGTGAGGAAGGCGAAATGAGTAATAGCTTCGACGATTGGGAATTGAGAGGCGGGGATGTGACCGAGTCAAAATTGGTTTCGATGACCGCGCAAGAATTAGACGAGTGGAAACTTGGGCTGCTTACAAGCGCAAACGATCTTGTTGAACTTCTCAACAAAGAGGTTTTGCAATTGAAGGAGGAGAAGAAGGCTCTGCAAAAGAAAATCTTGGATGCCAAGATAAGAGAAACAGAGTCGATCCTTCAATCAGCCGAAAATAGTAAACTGCTCGCATTTATTGGACGAGATCGCGAAGGCGAATCTTTTCTCAATTTTATGCGCCAAATCGAACTGCGCGAAAAACTTGGTCTATTCAAGGAGGACAATAAATGACCGGCGCTGATCTCCAAACCGTCATGGACTTGTTTGAGACCACCCGTGAGGACTACCTCGCCGAGGCGCGGCTCGCAGCGGAATCCCTTGCCAATGAGAAGGGCGTCATCACGGTCAACGATGTCCGGGAGGTCTGTCCACCTCCCGCGAACATCGATCCGCGAGTGATGGGTGCGATCTTCATGTCAAAGTGCTGGCAGAAGGTGGGCTACATGTCGTCCAGTCGCGCTCACATGAGGCCGATTGCTATGTTTGAAAGGAAGGCAATAGCGTGAGGTGGCTCAATATCGAGATCGCAAACCTCCGATCCCCGGCGTTTGTCGGGGCGGAACCGGTCGAGCGGGCGACATGGTTGTCCCTTCTTGCTTACTGCTCCGACCAAGAAAACGGCGGCGTCATCAAAGGTTGCCGTGAGTGGAAAGACCGGCAATGGCAGATGACCTGCGGAGTCTTGGCGAGCGAGGTTTCAGCACAAGCGCAACTTTGGGAGTGGCGCGGACGCGACCTACGCATTGCATTCTATCCTGTTGCGAAGGAAGCAGAGGTTCAAGCAAAACGAGAATTTGCTTCGCGTGGTGGTCGAGCAAGTGGTGAAGCACGCCGCGAAGCACAGCTTGAAGCACAGCTTCAACCACAAGGTGAAGCAGGTGGTTCACAGGATGGCGAAGCTGACTGCGAACGGAAAGGAAAGGAAAGGAATGTAATGGAAGGGAAAGAAAAGGAAGTAGGTCGCTCTGCTCCCCAACGATCCAATTCCTACCTGCTCGATGAGGAGTTCTGGTCTGAGATGCGGAGGCACTACCCCAACATCGATGTGGATGCGGAGTCTCGCAAAATGGATGCGTGGCTTCTCGCCCGCCCCGGTCGCAAGAAGACCCGGCAGTTTGTCATCAACTGGCTCAACAAAGCCGAACCGGCGCTCGCGCCAGCCAAGGTCGAGGAGGTGGAGCAATGGTAGCCACGGTCCAAGCCTGCGCGACTGAATCGTGCTTCAACTCAGTCACTGCTCCGAGCGAGGATTTCAGCCGCTACTTCCCGAATGTGCAAATCCTGTGCGACGAGTGCGACCTCAAGCACATCGAGAAGCTCCAACAGGAGCAGGCCATGGAAGAGCAGGAGAGGCGGCAGGAGGCGTTCAATGCCATCTGCCCTCCACTCTACCGCGAAAGCGACCCAAAACGCATTCCAGCGGCCTTCCTGCACGAAATTGGGGCATGGCAGTATAATCCGGTCGGAATCGGTCTCATCGGGCCTGCGGGCTGCGGCAAGACACGGGCGGCGTGGATGCTGCTCAAGCGTCTGCATTTTGAGAATTTGCGAGTCTTTGGCATCACCTCCACGGGATTCGCGAAAGCCTGCGCGGACCAGTGGCATGACAACAACCAGGCTAAGGCCATGGCCGAGGACACACTGACCCGCTGCCGCCGGACGAAGGTGCTGCTGCTCGATGACCTCGGCAAGCAGAAGATGACCGAGCGCAGCGAACTGGAACTCTTCGACCTGCTGGAACACCGATCCTCCCACGAACTGCCCATCATTTGGACGGCTAATGCCGCCAAGGGCGACCTCAGAAAAATGCTCTCGTCCGACAGGGGCGAGCCGATCCTCCGGCGGTTGTCGGAGTTCACAAACATCATCAACACATGAAAGTAAAACTAATTTTAATGCCCCGTTTTGCAAAGACTTGGGTTCATTTCGACCATCTTCTGGTGGATGCAGAAACAAACAAGGAATGCGGATATATGCGTTCTAAAGGTTCGTGGGGATATGAAGGCCAGCCATTTCCTTCTTTCCGGCATGACATTCCTATCAATTATATCGCAAGCGGAGACAAAAAAAAATGGAGGAAAAAACACCCGTATTGTTTTTGTGATAATGAAGTTAAAACTACAGACTTCAATAAAAGACATCTTGAAATTTATAGGGACAAACAATACGAGAGGCGTTCATTAGAATTTGTCGATGTCACCGTGCAGAACCCTGTTTACATAGACCCAAAAACAGCAACGGTTTGGATGTATCGTAAAACTGAAAAGGATATTTACTCAAAAAGGGCTTGGCTTTTTAAACAAATGCCTAATCCAGAGATAACTCCAATTTGGTTTATGGATAACAACTCGTTCTTCTGGAGGAAAAATAAAATGTGCGCGACGGCATTTTTATCCGGAGAACTTTTAAAAAAACTCTGCTCATGGCGTGATGACCCTCGCAAGTTTCTCTACGAAAAACCAAAAAAAGACAAGCAGTGCATTATTAAATCAGTAACCAGACAACTCAAGAAACTTATCAAAACTGTCAAACCTATATCAGAACAAACCAAAAATTTCTTCAAACTCGCAGGAGCCTTCAAACACCTAAAAACACAACAAAAATATGCAAATTGAAAATAAAAACCAAAAAATAACCGAATTCGTTGCCCTCATCACCCAAGGCATTGAGTGCTGGAATAAAGCCGGTGAAATCGTTGTTCAGCTTCTTGATGAACAGGAACTCACCATTTCCGATATCGCGCAAACTTCAGAGTTTCTGACCGAGGACATTGTGACCCGTTTTGAGCAACTGGGACGCAGACAACTTCTTCCTCGTTTGCTTGTCGCTGACTACCCGGCGGCGAAGCATCTTGTGCGGCTCCCATATAGCGAGCAAAAGCGGGCCGTGGAAAACTCGCTTGATCTACTTGTTTGTGAAGGCAAAGAAGCAAACATTCTGAAAGTCAGCGTGGAAAACCTGACCCCCACACAATGTAGGCAGGTTTTCGATGGCGACCAAGTTCGCTCCATTGGAGCGCAGCGGGCATGGATCGAGGATAGGCGAAGCATCGAAGAAATTCGCAAAACTTTAGAGCAGCCAGAATCGATTTACCAAGTGCGCGGGAAAAAGATTGTGATTCGCAGACCTTGCGAACTCACGGCAGGCCAACTCGCCGCAATGATTTCTGAAATAGAGGCAAAATAACAAAGTTTTGACTAATACCAATCTCCCGAACAACAACAACCAAACAACATGACAACACACGAACTCGCAGACAAACAAGAACGCTATGTATCCGCCCCCGGCAAATACACGGCGAAAGTGAAGCAACCCGGCAACGGGTGGCTGGGCACGACAACCAAAGGCTCGGATTTTATCCGCATCCCGCTTCTCATCGATGACCCGGAGAGCGACCAGCACGGACGGGAAATCGTCTGGCAGGGCTGGCTCTCGGAGAAGGCCGCAGAGCGCACGGCGAAGACGCTCGACGAGGCATTTGGGCGGGAGTGGGACATCCCAACGCTCAACGCTGGCAAAGCGCCATGGGTCGGCAAGCTCTGCCGGATCACCATCGAGGCCGAGGAGGGAGAGGACGGCAAGGTGCGTCTGAAGGTGCGATGGCTCAACCCCATGACCTCCTCGCAGCCGCTCCCGGCTGACCGGCTCACGACCCTCAACGAGCGCATCCTCGCCGCCCGCACCGCAACCCCAACCGATGACGAAATCTCGTTCTAATTGACGCAAAATCGCCCAAGGGGCCGCAGGAACTCAGTTCTGCGGCTCCGACCGGGAGGACCGCTGGTGGCTTTTGCTCTCAAGACAGGTTAAAGAAGCCTGCGACCGGTTCTGGGCGGCAACGCCAGAGCGCCGGGCAAACGAAAACGAAATAATTGGTAAAATGAAAACACCACAAACAGATGACCTCGCTCGCGGGAACCATGTTGTTCCTACAGAGTGGGCAGAGCAACTGGAGCGCGAGCGGGACGAGGCGCGGGAGATTTCAAAAGCGGCCAGCAAAGGCATTAGCAAAACGGCTCGCCTTAACCAATTTCTGCTCTCGGAACTCATCGCCGTTCGCAAGGAGCGCGACGAACTAAAGGAGATCGCCTCCGAGTTTGCGATGACTGCCAGTCACTGCCTCGGCTGGCATGAAAACAAAAACCCCAATCAAATCACCT
>Ga0114976_10001333_pt1 | contig 15414 bp, 13 predicted proteins | sample S_130805_EF_Meta_FD_87319 | JGI IMG/M metagenome (GOLD analysis project Ga0114976, IMG submission 87319) | Freshwater microbial communities from Lake Simoncouche, Canada to study carbon cycling - S_130805_EF_MetaG | ecosystem: Environmental > Aquatic > Freshwater > Lake | place: Lake...
GAACTTATTGCAGCAGCTCAGATTATTTTATACGTTGGCGGTGTACTTGTGCTAATCATATTTGGCATTATGCTTTCAAAAAAAGGGAGTGGAGATCAGACAGAAGGTTTACTTGGAAATCCAATTATCTCAATACTACTTGTACTATTTTTATCTTTTATACTTTATATAGGATATACTCCAGAAATAAAAGAATCGGTTACAACTAATTCGGATTTTACAAAAAATATAGGTCAGTTAACAGTGACTAAGTTTCTGTTACCTTTTGAGCTGATATCCTTTTTTCTACTTGCTGCGCTTGTTGGAGCATCTTACATGTGCAGAAGGAAACCAGCAATGCCCAGAAAAATCAATTTAGAAGAAAAAAATGAATTGGACCTATATTCTTAGTCTTATACTATTTTCAACAGGACTTTACATTGCATTAAGTCGTAGAAATGCAATTGTAATATTGATGGGTATAGAGCTAATGTTTAATGCTGCCGCAATCAATTATCTGGTTTCTGAAACCGAACCAGGAGAGGGTCAAACAATGATTCTTTTTATTTTAGGTATTGCTGCTGCTGAAGCTGCGACAGGAATGGCAATAATATTAAATCTGTTTGAACGGTTTAGTTCAATAGATACTAGTGATACAACTCTACTAAAATAATGGGAGATCCACAGGTACATAGTTTACTTAAACTCATTTATCTTCCAGTTTGGTTTCCATTGGCAGGAATTATTTTTCTGGTATTGCCCTCCTCTGTTGTAAAATATAGTTCGCTTTTTTTTCAGTTTGTAGCCTTAATTGCTTCCCTATTTTTCATTCAGCTTTTTTACACGCAACCTGATTTTTCAGCAACTTGGAATATTCCATGGATTGACATAATTGGTTTTACAGCAAATTTTAGTTTTAGATTAGACAATATTTCTTGTTTGATTGCCTTTATCGTTTGTTTAATTTCCTTTCTGGTTGGTATTTATTCAAGTAGTTATATTTCATCGAAATCCGAGCAAAAAAAATTCTGGTTGTTTTTATTGCTGTTTCAGTTCAGTATGCTGGGATTGCTTTTTAGTAATGCTTTTATTTCTTTTTTTCTTTTCTGGGAACTTGTAGGTTTTTCAAGTTTTCTACTGATTGGATTTTACAATAGTAAAAAAGAATCAGGCATAGCCGCAATGAAAGCTTTTCTATTTAATAAGATATCTGATCTTTTTTTACTTGCAGGATTTATTTTTTTAATAGTAAAAGGAGATATTAATTCCTTCGAAAAACTGAGTACTTCAGGATTTATTAATTCTTCAGAACTATATTCTATAGTTCCCTATCTGCTTATTGTTGGAGGATTGGCAAAATCGGCGCAGTTTCCGCTTCAGGGTTGGTTACCGCATGCAATGGCAGGGCCAACGCCTGCATCTGCCTTGATTCATGCTGCAACTATGGTTACAGCAGGAGTTTATCTACAAATTAGACTATTGCCTGTTTATTCTGACATTCATTTGATTATTCTGGGAATGGCAGGGGCACTTTCAGCAATTTGTGGAGGTTTTTGTGCAATAGGACAAGTAGAAATAAAAAAACTGCTTGCCTTTTCCACAATATCTCAGCTTGGTTTAATGATGGTTGCTGTGTCAACAAGCAATGAAACATCAGCTATACTCCATCTATTAACCCATGCTTTTTTTAAATGCGGATTATTCCTAACCGCAGGAATAGCGCTTCATTATTTTATTACAAAATCGTCGAATGAGAATGAGCGGTCCTACTCTAAATTTGTTTTGCCCAAAAACTATCGAACAACCTTCCTGATTTTAATACTCATTTTATTACTCTCACTTACCGGAATTCCATTTACTTCAGGGTATATTTCTAAGGAAAGTATACTTCTCTCCCTTTTAGAAAAAGCACACTCTTCTCATTCAATGTGGACAATAACTTTTATACTCACCCTTTTGTCGGTATTACTTACAGGAATCTATTCAGGAAGATTTTTATCTCTTATTTACAGTAATAAAAATGGTGAAACAACTTCTGAATTTAAAATACCCTTTCAATTATTATTACCAGTAATTATTTGCAGTGTGTTATCATTATCTGTATTCTGGACTGGATTACACATACTAGGTGAGTTAGATTCTGTCTGGTTTATTTCACTATTAAATATATCCGTTCCATCTGAAAGCGGGATTTTTGCTATTATATTACCTGTTGTTTCAACTTTGCTGGCAGCGGGAGGGTTTTTAATAGGATATAACTTTACCAAAAAGTTTAGCTTCATAGCCTATGAACATCTCACATCTCTTAGTATAAATCAATTTTATATAGATAGATTGTATTCAGGTATTTACAGAATTTTTTCTAAATTATCATCTTTTATAAATATTCAGGATAAGCAGATTTATATTGGATTTGTTTACCTGGAGAAAATTTATGATTCTCTTATTTACAAAGAAAACAACTATAGCATTTCTGCAATTGCAAGAAAAATGGAAGATACTGCGGGAAATATAATTCCTTCTTTATTCTCTGGTATAGCTCTTATAGGAAATGCTATTATACGATTATTACAGAATGGAAAAATTCAAACCTACCTTTACTTTTCTGTTATTCTTTTTCTATTACTTTTTCTCCTGATTAATAAATGATGGGTCTATTAACTACCTATGTTTTTCTACCAGGTATATTTATCCTGATACTGTTTTTTATTCGCAAGGATAAAGAACAACTTATTAAATGGGCCACTCTGGCATGTTGCGTTATTCAGGCAGGTTTGTTTTTAGGTATAATATTACCTCAATTTCTAAGTTTAAAACCAGAAGAATCCATTCAAGAAAACAATTCCTGGATTTCATTTGCACTAGACAGCAGAAATTTTCTGGAAGTCAGATATAAACTTTTACTTAATGCAGGTAATATTCTAATGGTACTTTTATGTTCCATTCTGTTTCCAATTGCTGCCTTATCTTCCTTTTCAATTCGATCTGAAATCAGGACCTATTCCATTCTATTTTTATTGCTTAATATTTCAGTTTGTGGTACTTTCTTAGCAGGTGATTTAATTCTTTTTTTCCTGTTTTTCGAATTCATGCTTTTACCAATGTATTTCCTAATTGGAAGGTGGGGAGGACCAGAAAAAACATATGCTGCAATGAAATTCTTTCTTTATACTTTTTCAGGTTCGATTTTAATCTTGTTTACAATCATTTACCTAGGATTAGATTTATCTGGGGAGGACGGATTAATTTCTTTTGATCTGGAGTTAATGAGTAAAATTAGTAATGAAAAATACAATTTTTCGAATTCAGAAATGTCTGGAACTTCATTAAGAATCATAGCATTCTGGTTAATTTCCATAGGATTTATTATTAAGTTACCTAGTATTCCATTTCATACTTGGTTGCCCTTGGCTCATGTTGAAGCCCCAACGCCAGTATCCGTTTTGCTTGCTGGATTATTACTTAAAACCGGAGGGTACGGATTATTGAATATTGTATGGCCGCTATTTCCTGATGTAATAATAAACCAGGCAACAAATATTTCAATTTTTGGTGTTGTTTCGCTTATTGCAGGAGCAATGATTGCTTTTTCTCAAAGTGACTTTAAAAAAATGGTCGCTTATTCCTCTGTTTCACATATGGGATTTGTTTTAATTGGATTGGGTTCAGTTAATACTACTGGTATAATTGGTGCAAATCTTCAATTGTTCAACCATGGGATCTTATCTGCATTATTATTCCTTTTGGTGGAAGTATTGTATTCTAGGAGTAAAAACAGGGAAATTGGAGCTTATAGTGGCTTATGGCATGCAATGCCTAAATATACTTTTTTTACAATTGTTGCTTTTTTTGCTTCAATGGGATTACCTGGATTCAATGGCTTTGTTTCAGAATTACTGGTAATCACTGGAAGTTTTTCATCTGATTATGTTCCTGTGTGGATTGGATGTTTAACATTAGCAGGTATCTTTTTCGGAGCTATCTATTTTTTAAATACGTTTAAAAAAATGTTTTATGGTGACATCGTTTTACCTCCGGCAATTAAAAACCCGATTTCGGATTTAACTTTCAGAGAAATTATTCTCCTCGGAATACCTGCAATTCTGGCAATCGTATTTGGATTATTTCCTTTTCTTTTGTTGGATCTCTTTGAAAAAGGAATGAGTCATTCTTTTCATTTTTTAAATATCCATCCTTAATATCAGATTCCGGATGACCTTACCTATAACATATGATTTACTTAGGCAAAACCTCTATTTTATCCTTCCGGAATTATGTCTTTTTAGCACATTCATATTTATACTGATAATAAGAATTATTAAAGTCAAATCCTTTATTTCAGCTACTAAAATTATATCATGGGTTGGTTTGTTTTCTGCATTAATATTTACTTTAAATCAATTAAACATTGTTAAATCTTCAGGGGAAATTGATCTTTTTTATTCGTCTATAAGCCTTGGTGTTTTTTCAATTTATATTAAATTGATTATCATTCTCGGAGGACTATTTACACTATTACTATCTTTTGATCATAACAATCAGGGAGATTATGAGGAACATTTGCCAGAATTCTGCATGTTACTTTTCCTGATGTTAGCCGGTGGTTTTTTATTACCTATGGCAAGAAACATGGCAATGGTATTTCTAGCATTTGAAATGGTTTCTTTGCCCGGCTATTTGCTTGTTGGATTTTACAAAAAGGATAGACAATCAGCGGAATCTTCATTTAAATACTTTATTTATGGTTCTGTTATAAGTGCAGGAGTTTTATATGGTATGTCTTTATTATACATGAAAACAGGGTCTACTGACCTATTTTTCTTACCAAATTCCTTAAATCCTCAGGAAATAATTCTACCCTGGTTAATCATTATTACTGGAGCTGCCTTTAAAACCGGTCTTTTTCCATTCCATTTCTGGATGCCGGAAGTGTATAAGGGTAGCCCGTTTTCTGTTGCATTATTACTAAGCAGTGTAAGTAAAACAGCTGGACTTGCCTTTTTATTTATTACTGTTCGTTTTTGTTTTTTATATCTTGAATCAGAGACACTGGTATTAACTTTTATAACGGTTCTCAGTTGTGTTTCTATGTTTTATGGTAATCTTGGAGCATTAAAACAAACCCATCTAAGAGGACTTCTTGCTTATTCTGGTATTGCAAATACTGGATATTTAACCGGATTAATCATCTGTTCAAAAAATGAAAATCCAGAATCTGTTTTCCTCTATTATATTTTATTCTATATACTATCGAACAGCACTATTTTCATTTTATACGCAACCATGAAAAAGAAGGGATTCGATGAATTTCTGCCAGGTTGGAAGTTAAATTCTTCAGGGTCATTTTTCCTTGCTGGTTTGTGGACGGTTTTAATGGGCAGCCTTACAGGATTACCTCCTTTTGCTGGATTCTGGGCAAAATTATTTTTATTAAATTCAATTTTTAATTCCTGGAATTTATCGCATCATATTGAATATATTATTCTTTTTTCATCTATTTTAATCAATACACTTATTTCTTTGTTTTATTATTTCAAAATCCCTGCAAATTTATTTTTTGGCTATTCTAATCCGTTACCAAAAGAAAAGTCAAATTATTCAGTATTGTTCATTGCAAGTATTATAGCTTGTCTACTTTTAATAATTTCCGGATTGTTCTACATTGAACAACCATTGGCATTTTTTAGTCTGCGATAAAATATCCATCATCATCTTTTGGATTAATACCTGGCTTGCGTATTTTATCTTGAAACAAATATCGGACAATTTCAAGATTGATTTTTGCTCCCCAATCTCCTTTGTCTACGTTAAAAATAAATGTTCTTTCGACGACAGGAAAACTGCTGGTGACATAAGGTCCTGCTTCATGAACAGATTCCATTAACTGGTATTCAAATTCCTTCCTGAAGCTCTGATAATCTGGTTGGTTAAAAAACAACTTATTCATCAAATTCAGAGTTTCGGTTATCCAGAATACTGTATCGGCTTTCGCAACTAAGTAGGATTCAAATGAAAGCTTCACGTAAATATGGTGACGGATACAAGCTTCCTGTTCAATAGTTAATTTTTTACCCGGACCCGGAATTGCTGTTTCCAGTTTAATATCATTATTCCATGAATGGTCAGCAAAAAAAGGATTATGACGTTCAATTATTGGTTGTAATTCTGAAAATTTCATTTTACAATCAGTACTCTGGCTAAAAGCATTACTCGCTATTGTACAAATAACTAAAGTTAGAAATAAATGACTTTTAAACATTGACAATTTTTGGTTTACTATTTTTTGTTATCTTTTTCAAAATTAATGCAGGAATCAACAGCAAACCCAAAACCATAGAAAGTGAGCCTGCAATAGAACCATCAAAAAACACGGCAATATAATATCCAAGTGGCACAGCTAACCAACCAAAAATCAAGGCAAGCAAAACAGTTTTCCTAAAAGTAGTACCAAACAGAAGGGCAATTGCTGCAGGGACACACATAAATGCAACCACCAAAACTGCACCTACAGTATTAAAACAAAATACTGATACTATTGAGGCATAAACATTGAGTAATCCTGACCAAAGGACAGAAGAAATGCCAAGTACTCCTGCATATGATGGATCAAAAGTTACCAAAGTCAGGGGTTTAATAAACATGAAAAACAACAAAATAGTAACCAAACAAAGAATTATTAAAGGATAAATTTGTTTCGGCCCCATATCTATTCCATTATCAAGAATCCAACGATCCAGTGGTACAAATGCAATATCTCCATAAAGGACACATTCCTGATCGAGGTCTACATGAGAAGAAAATATTGTAGTTAGAATAATTCCAATTGCAAAAAAAACTGCATAAACGATTCCAATTACAGCATCTGGTCTGGCCGTTGTCTTTCTGGACAAAAATCCAATCAATAATGAAGCAAGCATACCGGCAATTGCAGCTCCTGCCAGGGCAAATGTTCCTGGTTGTGCACCTGAAAATAAATACGCCAAAACTATTCCAGGCAAAACTGCGTGAGAAATCGCATCTGCCAGCATTGAAGATTTTCGCAAAACCAGAAAAGATCCGGTTAGTGTACAGGAAGTAATTACCAGTATTCCGGTTAGAATGATGAAAAAATGGTCCATTACCTTTTTAGTTTAATAAGGGAAGGGATTGACAATAAACCGCCGGTTACAACTATAACAGGTCCGGTAGGAAGTGATTCAAAACCAAGAGATAGTACAGATCCAATAAAGCATATTGCTGCTCCTATAACTGCGCTAAGGATAACAAAAGTTTTAAAAGTGGTAATGTATGGCCTTGCAATTACCGGAGGAATTACCAAAAGGGCAGGAATAAGAATAAATCCTAATGCCTGAATCCCACCTATAATTACAATCACAGTAATTGAATTACACAATATTTCAACAAATAAAGAACTTAATCCCATAGTTCCAGTAAAAAGAGAATCAAAAATATAATGCTTTAATATTCTGAAAAATAGGATTACAAGAATTACTGAAATCAGTGAAGTAGACCCCATTAACAGCAGATCTTCAATTGTCAGCGCCGCTGCCTTTCCAAAAATAAACTTATCTAGACCGGATTGAGCACTGTTCCCGGTATGCTGAATAAGTGTAAGTAAAAAAATACCAGCTCCGAAAAATAAAGCCAAGGCCCAGGCTAATAAAACATCAGGTTTAAGTCTGCTATTTTTTTGAACAAAACTAATCAAATACAAGGAAAGATATCCTGATACAATGCCACCCAGAACAAGGCTAAAGACTGATTTAGTACCCGAAAAAAGGAAACCAAGACAAATCCCAGGCAAAACCGCATGTGCAACTACGTCACCCGAAAGGGATCTTGACCTAAGGTAATTAAGACTACCAGCTATGCCAGCTCCAATGCCAGCTAAGGTACATCCCCCTACAGCCCAGAACGTATTGGCACTCCATTCAAAAGCCATCTTTTGACTTAATATAATTTAACCTTACGTCCATAGGCTGAAATAAGGTTTTCTTCCTTTAAAACATCCTCTTTCTTTCCTTCTTCAATAATTTTAACATTTAACAGAATAAGTCTATCAAAATACTCTGCTGCTGTTTGCAAGTCATGATGAACTATCAATACAGTTTTGCCATTATTTTTGAGCTGAATAAACACTTCTCTTATTGTTTCTTCTGTAGCTGCATCAATTCCGGCGAAGGGCTCATCAAGGATTATTAAACTTGCCTGTTGTGCCAAGGCACGAGCTATAAAAACTCTTTGTTGTTGCCCACCGGACAATTTTCCAATCTGGCGATTTTTAAGATTTGTTATTCCAGCGGATGCTAAGGCTTGTTCTACTTCATTCTTATCTTCTGAAGAATATCTTTTGAAGAATCCTGTAAAAGGAAATCTTCCCATCAGGACAATTTCTTCGACAGTAGCAGGAAAATCCCAATCAATTTCCTGTCTTTGTGGAACAAATGCTATTTGTTTACGAATTTCATTAAGTGGCTTTCCGAAAAAAGTTATGGTACCTTGATTCACAGGAATCAAGCCCAGCATTGCTTTTAACATGGTTGATTTTCCTGCTCCGTTTGGACCAATCAAACCAGTGAGCATTCCTTTTTCAACAGAAACTGAGATATTATCCAGAATCAGATTTCCGGAAAGAGTAACTGAAAGGTTGTTAATGTCAATTGCGGACTCTTTCATTTCAGTGCATTAACAATGGTTGAAACATTGGTTTTAACCATCCCAATGTACGTACCTGATATTGTTCCAGGATCACCTAGAGCATCAGAATAAAGAGAACCTCCTTTTTTGACTTTAAATCCTTTGCTGTCACATCCAGCCATAACAGCTTCTATCGCCTTTGGTGATACAGATGTTTCAATAAAAACTGCTGGAATCTTCTTTTCAATGATAAGATTAACCAGATTGTTAACCTCAGCAATTCCAAAATCTGCTACAGTGGAAATTCCTTGCAAAGCTTCAACTTCCATACCATATGCTCTCCCAAAATATCCAAATGCATCGTGCGAGGTAACCAGAATTTTTCTGTCGGAAGGAATTGATCCAATCTCTTTTTTTATAAAAGAATCCAAAGCTGTTAATTCAACAAAATACTTTTCGGCTTTTTTGATGATTTCTTCTTTCTTATCGGGATATAATTGAATTAATCCAACTTTTGCTGCAGACCCGGCTTTCAACCAAATGCTAACGTCAAACCAAATATGAGGATCGTAATATGCAGAGCCAGTTTGGCGAAGTTGATTTACCGGTACAGAATCTCCTAACGCAAAAACCGGTTTAGATCTGGCAAGACCAGTAAAGATTTCGGTCATTTTACCTTCCAAATGGAGTCCGTTAAGAAAAATTGCCTTTGAATTCCGTAGTAATCCTAAATCTGAAGGTGCTGGTTTATATAAATGCGGATCAACTCCTGGACCCATTATAACCCTAACCTTAACCCCGTCCGGAGCAAGGTTTTGAACCAAATCTCCAACCATTCCGGTGGTACAAACTAAAAATTCATCCCCAGAATTTGTACTCGGATTATTAGTACAGGAACCTAAAAACCCTGCAATCAATATTAACCAACCCCAATACTTCACTCTACAAATATAATTATTTTTACCTGCTTAAATATTTTTTTAAGCGAGTCTAAAAATTAAGGTTCGGAATTCCACCCGCTAAAGGGTAATTTTGTATATATGAAGTTGAGTATATTATCATTGCTGACCGTGGTATTTTTTGGTTTGGCCTGGGTCAAATTGAACATTCCTTTTCAATATCATGGTAACAAAACTGAAAATCCCGGATGGTATGAGCAATGGTTCAGGATGAAAAAAAATGAAAACGGTGAAATTCCACACGGTTGGGCTGCTGAAATCAGGGCTAAGCAAGCCACTTTAAGAACAGCGCAAGGTCTATTATCGAATTTAACAGAATTAGGACCCTTTGATGTTGGTGGAAGAACCCGGGCAATGGTCATTGAAACCAATAACACTAATCACTTGATTGCCGGAGGTGCTTCTGGTGGTGTTTGGAATTCATTTGATGGTGGTCAAAGTTGGACACCTGTCAACGATCAATTCGCTTCATTATCTGTTACTTGTATGGATAATTCTCCTTTAGACCCAAATAAAATAATTTTTGGCACAGGAGAGTCAACAGGCAATAGTGCCGGAGTAAGTGGAGATGGGTTATGGATGTCAACTGACGGTGGATTAAACTTTTCTCAGATCAGTGCTACAACTGCTTCAGCTTTTGATTATTGCTGGACAGTAAAATGTTCCCCAGTTGACACGAATACTTTTTATGTTGGCACACGATACAGTGGCGTATATCGCACAACAGATAATGGGGCAACCTTTCAACTGGTATATACAACCTCCTCTTCGGTTACTGATATTGAACTTGGTGATGATGGATCCGTCTGGTTTACGCTGAATGGTACAGGAATTTTTAAATCGCCTGATGGCAGTGCCGGGTCATTTGTTCAACAAACAAATGGTTTACCTTCCTCTCTTTTCAAAAGAATTGAAATGGACATTTGCAATGCCTTCCCTAATGTAATGTATGCAGCTTTCGAAGATGATAATGGAAATGGGTACTACTCAGATCTTAAAGGAGTGTATAAAAGCAGTGATGGCGGCTCAAGCTGGTATGCAGTAAATAATCCGGTTGCTCAAATTGGATTATCTATGTCCTTTCCCTGGTATGCTTTTGGTTTTTCGTGCAGCCCAGAAGATTCTGCGGTTGTAATGGTTGGTTCTGTTGGAGCTGCATTTTCAACAAATAATGGTACTACCTGGCAGGATTTAAGTTATTCGCATGCAGATTATCATGCATTTGTGTTTGAACCCGGTAATGCACAAGTATTTTATGCATGCAACGATGGTGGTATTCATCGATACCAACTTAGTTCAGCCACTTTCAATTCTACCAGTATGAACAATGGGTATAACACCACGCAATTTTATACTGGCGCCTATTGGCCTACTTCTCAAATTACTGTTATGGGAGGATTGCAGGATAATGGCACGGATAGAATCCGTAATTCAAGTCAGATAGCAGATCAGTTGTTTGGTGGAGATGGTGGATATTGTGCTGTAAACCAGCAAAATGGTAATAAATCCTATGTGTCCTACCAATATGGTTTGATTTATCGTGCGGACAATTCAACGAATACCTACCCAAATTATTTTTCAGTATTAAATGAACTGGATGCAAATTTTGATGGGAGTATTGATGATGGAGTCTGGTTTATTAACCCATTCGAAATTAATCCTGCTGACGGCAGTCAATTGTATTTTCCAACTCAATCCAGAGTTTTCCGGACAACAAACGATGGTGATACCTGGGAACCTTTGACAAATAGCCTTTCTTTAATGGGAACTCCCTATTCAATTGGAATATCCAATGAAACAAATCCTACAGTTTACATCAGTGGAGAAAATGCCCTTTTTTATAGAGTTGACCAAGCAGCCACAGCACCATCTGGTTCAGAAATTGATTTAACATCTTCAGTACCCTTAAGTACTTCAAATGGGTTTATCTCCAGTTTAAAAGTACATCCAAATGATCCTTCAGTTGTTTATGCCTCATTTTCAAATATATCTCAGCAGCCCAGATTATGGAAAATTACAGATGCAAACACCGCTTCACCTGTTTGGACAGATATTAGCGGTGATTTACCACTTGGTCTTCCGGTAAATTATATTGAGGTAGATCCATGGAATCCGGATAGTATTTTATTTGCGGCAACAGATTTTGGTTTGTATACCAGTATTGATGGTGGTACTACCTGGACTTTTGAAAATGGAATTCCAAACACAGTTATTTACCAGGCAAAGATTCGTCCATTCGATCACAAACTATTTATTTATACCCATGGAAGAGGTATTTGGATGGCTGAACTTGGTAACGTAACCGGATTAGGACAGATAAAGTCAAATGCGAAAATTATTGAATTGTACCCCAATCCAGTTTCTGATCGTTTTCATATCAATACCAATGACCTTGGTGTAAAAGGAACCTTTAGAGCTGAAATTTTTGATGTTCAAGGAAAGAAATGTGAATCCATGGAAATATATGGATTTGAAAAAATCACAATCCCCTGTTCACAATTACAATCAGGTGTTTATTTTATTAAACTTTTTCACGAAAATAAATTCCTTTTTCAGGGTAAATTCATAAAAAGGAACGATTAGTCCTAATTCTCATGCTTTTTTATCCGGAAGATGCTACAGTCCGTTTTATGCGGGAAGCATTAAGGATGGCAGAATATGCCTTCGAATCAGGGGAGGTTCCGGTTGGAGCTGTGGTTGTTTCAGATGGCAGAATAATTGGCAAAGGTTACAATCAGGTTGAAACTTTGTGCGACCCGACAGCACATGCTGAAATGATAGCATTAACTGCTGCATGCAACCATCTTGGATCTAAATATCTGGAGGAATGTAGCCTTTATGTTACTTTGGAACCCTGCCTGATGTGTACGGGGGCTATGCGTTGGGGACGATTGAAAGAGGTTTATTATGGTGCCAGAGAAGAAAAATTTGGATACCTGACTCTTTCACCAAATGGTTTTCATCCGAAAACAATTATTCAGGGAGGTATTTTAGCAGAAGAATGTGCTGAACTGATGCGTTCCTTTTTTAAAACAAAAAGAGATTAGTCTAATATAATTGCATTTAAAAGATTTCATTGGTTGCAAAGAATATTAATATTATTTTTGAGTTATCTTAAAAATTAAAATGAAAAAAGGCTTACAGTTCTTGCTTTTGCTGCTTATTGCCAGTTCAGTACATGCACAATCTGGTGTACAAAAAGTTCTTATTGAAGAATTCACAGGTGCTTGGTGCGGTTACTGCCCTGATGGAGCGCTTAAAATTGATCAAATTCTGACCACCTATTCCGGCTATGTTACTGCTGTAGCCATCCATGAAGGCGATGATATGCAAAACAATCTGGGTACTGCGATTATTAATCAGTATCAGGTTGGCTCTTATCCATCAGGAATGGTAAACAGAAAAACTTTTCCAAGTCAATCATCTCCTGTAATGAGTCGTACCTTATGGCAAAACTCTACCTATCAGGAATTATTAAATCTTGCTGATATGGAAGTTTATGTCTCTACTTCATTTGATAGTACTACAGGAATCTGTGATATTTCTGCATCCTGTACTGCTTTCAATGATATTATTGGAGATATGCGCTTGCATGTATTTATTTCTGAAGATAAAGTTACAGGCACAGGCAGTGGCTATAACCAAAGCAATTATTATAGTGCAGCGAGTTCTGCAGCTGGTGGGCCTAGTCACTATTATTACAATTTCCCAAATCCAATCGTTGGGTTTGAGCATATGCATGTTTTACGGTCAAGTGTAACTGGGAATTGGGGTGATGTTAGTGTTATTCCAGATACTGTGTTGAATACTCAGACTTTTAGCAAAACCTATACCTATACAGTGCCTTCAACTTCTGATGCAACAAATATGCACGTTGTAGCTTTCGTAACTAAAATGTCAGGTGGTGATACTCTAATTCTGAATTCAGAAACAGCTCCATTTTTAACCCCATCAACTGGATTTCAGGATGTAGCATCCTCTTTTATCGATTTGAGACTTTATCCAAATCCTTCTGTTTATAAAACAATTGTTTCAGGTAAACTGGCAACTGAAGGACAGGTTTCGATAAAAGTTCAAGATTTAACAGGAAAAACTGTTCAGACTGTGTGCAATGATACTTTTGCTGCAGGTACTTTCAGTCAGGAGATTAATACTACCGAGTTAAATGCGGGTATGTATCTGGTTGTTTTAGAACAAAACGGATCCCGTCAGACAGCACGTCTGGTCATTCAATAGATCTTTAAGATTTTTCATCTGATTCCCGGCCTTGTCCGGGAATTTTTTTGTCCTTTTGGCTTGTAGAATCTCCAGAGGTACGTGGTTTATTCCTCACAAAAGGCTTCTTATTCCCTTTGAATTCCCTATCATTTGGGCTTCTTTTAAACCTTGAAGGCGAGTCTTCCAATTTAGCAGAAACATCTGGCGGATCATTCAGAACAATTTTTTCAATACTGTATCCAATCAGCTTTTCTATTCTAAGTAGCTTTTGAACTTCCTCCTGACAAACTAATGTAATAGCCACCCCTTTGGCATCGGCTCTGGCAGTTCTGCCAATTCTATGTACATAATCTTCTGCATCTGCTGGCACATCAAAATTCAGCACATGGCTTAAACCTTCAACGTCAATTCCTCTGGACATAACATCGGTTGCGACCAGCACCGGAAACTCTTTATTCCTGAATTTACGAATGATATCTTCCCTTACAGACTGTTCTTTATCTGAGTGAAGCCCCAGTGCATTAATATTCTTTGAACGCAAAAATTGAGTTATTTTATCTACTTCTCTTTTTCTTCCAGTAAATAAAATCATACTTTCAATTTTTTCATTTTGAAAAATCAAAGACAACAACTGCAGTTTTTTATCTGGATAAACCGGAAATACAAGTTGCTTAACCTTTTCGGAAGGCTTGGCTATGCTCAGTGAAATCTCCTCAGGATTATTTAAAATTCGTTTAGCAAATTCTCTGATTTTGGGAGGCATCGTTGCAGAGAATAACAATGTCTGACGATCCTTAGGAAGGTTTGAAATGATTTTAAGGATATCCTCCGAAAAACCCATATCCAACATTTTATCTGCTTCATCCAGAATTAGAATTTCCAGTGAAGAAAAATCAAGGTATTTCATGCCCAAATGAGAAATTAATCGGCCAGGTGTGGCAATTACGATTTCAGCTCCCAGAATAAAGGCTTCCTTTTGTTGGCTCCAAACATCGCCTTTTGTACCGCCATACACTGCAATTGAGCTTACGCCGGTATGGTACGCCAATCCTTCCAGGTTTTCTTCAATTTGTTTCGCCAGTTCACGAGTAGGAGAAAGAATCAGGCTTCTAACTTTTTGTGAACTGTTTTCCTGCATTTTTGCCAACAGAGGGACTAAAAATGCCGCTGTTTTCCCTGTTCCTGTTTGGGCACAGGCTATCAAGTCTTTCCCTTGAAGTATTATTGGAATTGCTGCAGCCTGAATTGGGGTAGGAGATTTATATCCGCTGTCGGCAATACCATACAGAATTTCAGGGCTTAGCTTAAAGGACTCAAAATCATTCATTGTTATACAAAGGTAACCTGTATAATTTACAGGTGTTTATTAGTTTTATTCTCTCTTGAATTCAAAGTCGTTGCTACATATCATTCCTAGTGGTCCCGGAGGAATTAATTCTTTTCTGAAAGACTGGATATCCTACGGAACTTTGAGTTATAAGGTAATTATTTTTGGGGTTGAAGTTTCTGATTTAAGTTTTATTCAATTTTTACAAACAAATAACATTCCTTTTGAAATAATAACTAAAAATATTGGGGTAGATTTTTTAGCTTGGAAGAAATTAAGGCAGTCTGTTACAAA
>Ga0114976_10001335_pt1 | contig 15405 bp, 14 predicted proteins | sample S_130805_EF_Meta_FD_87319 | JGI IMG/M metagenome (GOLD analysis project Ga0114976, IMG submission 87319) | Freshwater microbial communities from Lake Simoncouche, Canada to study carbon cycling - S_130805_EF_MetaG | ecosystem: Environmental > Aquatic > Freshwater > Lake | place: Lake...
AGAGTACCTGCCTTCTTGGCAGCAGCACGGTCTTCTTCTTGTTTCACCAACATCTCTTCCAGAAATTCTTTGTAATCTTTGGTCCAGCATCCCACCGGTAATTCACGTATACGAATCGTATGGGCTTCTTCATCTGTAAATTCATATAGTCCTTTGGTCACATAGGTATGTTCGGCAGTCTTGGTGACCGGTCCGCGAAATCCAAACCACCAAGGGTTTAACACCGCTTCCGCAGAGGATTTGGCAATCTTGGCACGTAAGGCAGTGACTAATTCCATGGGATGGAAGGGAGGAACAGTCGTACTATAGCCGGTACCAATCCCTAAGGCTCCATTGATTAATAGCAAGGGAACTATGGGGAGATAGGTTTCAGGTTCTACAAGTATTCCATCATCATCCATTCGTTTCAAGATGGGATCATCTTCTTTCTTTATAATGGCTTTCAGAATTGGTTCTAGCATGGTATGGATATATCTTGGGGAGGCAGCATCACTGCCACCCATCAGACGAGATCCAAACTGACCATTTGGCACTAATAGATTCAAATTATTGGAACCAACAAAGGTTTGTGCCATTCCAATAATGGCTCCATGGAGCGATACTTCGCCATGATGATAGGCAGCTGTTTCAGATACATATCCTGCAAGCTGTGCCACACGAATTTCAGAAACCAGGTTGCGTTTTAATGCAGACCAAAGAATCTTTCGTTGGGAGGGTTTCAACCCGTCCATCACATGAGGAAGTGAGCGAACATTGTCTGCCACACTGAAATGAATTAATTCATCATTCACAAACTTGCTGTAGCCGACGCTACCATCCAATGGAACATCTAAATAGCGATCACGGCTAAAGGTGGCTAACCACGCTTTGCGATCATCCGCCCGTTTCTTATTAAAGGCAAGATCAACCGCTTCATCTGTGTCTTTCTCTTCCCAGGCATACTTGACCGTATGCATGGTGCGGAAATATTCACGGGCTTCTTCGGCAGTCGATGTTCCCAATCCTTTATAATACTTTGTTTTCCAGCCACGACTATCATTGGCTGCCTTCCAGGCTTCATACTCTCGTTCAGAATAGAAGGGAAGAGTGATACTTCCTTTACTGGCTTTTAGCAACGGAGTCATCATACAGCACAGGAATCCTAGCTTGAGCAAGCTTGGCCAGTCTGTATGGAAGAGATTCATTAACAATCCTTTGATATGACTTCCGTCGACATCTTGATCCGTCATAATCATAATTTTTCCATAGCGGAGCTCAGATAGATTTTTATAAATCTTTCCAGTCTCCAATCCTAAAATCTTATTAATATTCGTTAATTCTTCATTGGCAATGCGCTTGGCAGCGCTAATGTCTTTCACATTCAGAATCTTACCTTTAAGGGGAAAGACACCAAATTGTTCACGTCCAATGACTTTCAATCCACTGATGGCAGTGGTGGCAGCAGAATCTCCCTCGGTCAAAATAAGCGTACAATCAGCAGAACGGGCTCCGCCTGCCCAGATAGCATCCTCCAGTTTGGGAATGCCGCGGACGGTGGAACGCTTCTTGCCATCCGTTCGTTTTGCATCTTTCTTGGTTTTAGCTTCCAATAAAATACGAGCTTCTTCTAGCAATCCAATCTTTCCTAATGAATCAATAAACTTGTCAGAGATCGTAGGAAGGGATCCAAACTTGGTGGAGGGAGTGGTTAATGTTTCTTTGGTTTGGGTATCAAAGGAGGGATTCACAATGGTAGCATTTAGAAATAATACAATGGACTCTTTCAAAAGTCCAGGAGTAATCTCTAACTTGGCTTTCTTCTTGGCGTAGTCGCAAAAGGCAGTTAATACTTTTTGAAGAACGTATTCGACATGCTTTCCTCCCTTGCGGGTATAGATTCCATTCACAAAGCTGATATGACGTTGATCAGGAGGAGCCTCTCCATGTAAATCACGGGTCAATATGGCTCCTACTTCCCAGCGTTCACCGGCTTGTTCATAGACAGTTCGTTTTCCATCCCCGCCAGAGGAAGCTCCATCGGTTTCTTTCAGATATAGTTTCATATATTTGGGTAAATTGTTGGCACCTAGCACAACGCCGTTGAGACTGACTTTGCAATCTTTCCCAGCCGACATCGCAGCATCCACCACGCGAGTGGCTAATACTTGGAGCACATCGGCAGGAATCACTGTACCTGTCATACCAAATCGAGCTAGATCAGGGACATAGCTTACTTCGGTAAAAGACTTTGCAGTGGAGGCAGTGATCTTGGGAGCATCACAGACACTCATATTCTCACGCCATGTTTGCGTATACTTTTTCTTTGCACGATGATCTATTGTAGTAATTGTAAATTCTTTACTAAAGACATTTGTTAACTTACTTCCATAGCCATTCTTTCCACCTACAATTTTTTCTTCGGATTTATCATAATTGGAGGAGGTAAGAAGGTGACCTGCAAGCAATTCCACCACCCAGACTCCACTTTCATGTTTGGCAACAGGAATTCCATCACCATCATTCTTGATCGTAATTCGTTCAGGACTAAGCGTGACATCAATATGTTTGACAGGTAAGGCATCTGGAACAGATGCCAACAGTCCTTGTTGACGCACACGATGATCGGTAGCATTTACAAGGATTTCATCAAATGTTTTCAGAAAGCCTGGAGAAAGGCTGACCTCTTTCCATTCCATATCTTCTTTTTCAGAATTATAAATCCATCGATATTCTTTTACAATATCAATGGATCCAATATAGGTATCGGGCAATTCGAGAATATGTTCTCGATGCGATAGCTTTTTATAAGCTGCAGCAGTTCCCGCTTTTGTTGCCATTTGAAGATTCTTAGAGGATGGTATTGTTTAAGCACCCGTTCTCAATTTTAAAAGCAGTCCTCCCAAGCGGTGGGAATTTGCATCAAAATCGAATCCACAGAGGCATCTTGTACATCAATCGATAAGGCTATAAAGGAGGCAAATTTAGATGTAAGAAGCTCTTTCAGTTCTAAAAAAAGGAAGACATGACGAATCAAGGTAGAAAAAGGAGTTGCACGTAATCCTTCATCCCATACGCCTACAGAACATTTCTCTTTTCCAGCATCGAGTAATCGATCAAGCCATGCATCCCATTGATTTAAGGGTCCTCCTTGTTGAATCGCAGACACAAAAGAGCGTAAATCACCCCGTTGGAGGCGAAAGGTAGTATCTGAGGGAATTCGAACCGGTACTTTTTCTGTTTCTTGAATTTTTACTAAGGCATCGCGTACTGCTCCAATCGGAATATGTCCGCAAAAGAGACTCACACAGCGAGAGCGAATGGAACTATGAATACGATATAATGAATTGCATAAAAACATATATAGGGGAGAACTGCGGTGTCCTTCAGCATCGACTTCATCTAAAAGAGCACGAAGAGAGACTTGTGCTGGTTCTGTCATGGTTTCCACTTCATCAAAAATGACAAACTTTCGAGTGACTCCTGGCCAGGTCGTTCGTGTAAATTGTAAGATTCGTTCACGAATCACTTCAATGGATCGTTCATCACTCGCATTTAAATACAAGGAAGAGAGTTGAGAAGGAATGCCTGGATAGGTTTCTACAGCTAATGCCATGGCAAGAGAGGTTTTTCCTGTTCCTGGTGGTCCGTATAAGATAAGAGGGGGAAGACGTTGACATTGATGGCTTGCAGCTCGTTCAAACAGTTGTCGAATACGACGATGTCCTTTTATGTCACACAACCGAAGCGGTCGGTAAACTTCTGTCCACGGGCTTGTCATTTAGGTCGCATCAGAGTGGGTTGCTTTATATGGAACCTTTTCCATCATACAGGTAGAGATGGAGAAGATTCTTCGAATTACAATTCGACCGACCACCTTTCGGATTGAACCTTCTCAAGCGCATCAGAATCCATATGTGGCTCCTAGTACCGAATTTTCAAAGACAAAGCTTATGAAGGATCATCACGCCCTGGAACATGCTTTAGAAAATGTACATAGTTATACATTTCATACAAAGGAAGATGTCCCCGATTTAGTATTTGCAGCAAATGCAGGTCTTAGTTTGATGAACTTGCCAGAACGGGTATTAATTTTGCCAAGTATGAAATATCCACAGCGACGCCGTGAATTAAAATATATCAAAGAGATTTGTAAAAAGGAAGGAATCAAAACGGTTCAATTTCCTTTGTCAGAGGTGTTTGAAGGGCAAGCCGAAGCGAAATGGTTCCATCATGGAAAACTATTGATCTGTACGTATGGATATCGAGCCACACGCCATACCTTTACAATCTTAAATCAAATGCTAAAGGAAATTTATACATCGTATGGTCGAACTCCACCAAAACTTCTTGTCTTACCAATTGAATCCTTTGACTATTATCATACGGATATTGCAATGTTAGAATATGGACAAACCTCTTGCATTGTGCAGGAGGATGCCTTTTCAAAGCGGAGTCTTGAACGATTAGAGGAGGCATTGGGAAAGGATCATGTACATATCTTAAAGGATGAATGTAAGAAGGATAAGTTTTGTTTGAATACAATTATAGATGGCGATCGATTGATTACTCATACAATTTCAAAGCATGTGGCACATCATCTGGAATCGATTACAAAGAAAAAATTATATCCCATTGATACATCCATTGCTCAGATGTCAGGAGGCTCTGTCCGATGTATGGTCTTAGATGTGCATCCACCTGTGTATATTTCCTCATAAGAGATTCTGTTCACTCTCTATGTAAATAAATAATTCCTAGATCTATATAGGGTTGATAAATGCTTCCATTATTTCCATACAAACGAGGTGTGAGTATGAAAGAGATAGAGCTAACGGAAGAGGGAAAATATTCCTATACAAAACGAGAGGATGGAGACAAGACAATTCACTTTCTAAAACGGTATATACCATCGCTTCATAGTCGTAGTATCTTGGATGGAACAGGAAATATTGGAGGGGATACTATTTTATTTGGATTAAATTTTCAAACGGTGCATAGCATTGAATTAGATCCAGAGAATTTTAAAGCCTTAGAACATAATGTAGAACTATATAAGTTAAAAAATGTGCATCTCCATGAAGGAGATACAACAAAACTGTATAAGGAGTATCCTTCAGAAATTCTGTATTTAGATCCTCCCTGGGGAGGACCCGATTACAAGGAGAAGCGAGACTTGGATCTATGGTTAGGATCCCATCGTATAGATGTGTTCTTACGTGATTCTGTCTTAGGAAAAGATGTAAGTTGGAAACCCATTTGGATTGTATTAAAATTACCCTTTAATTATAATTGGGCACGGTTGGAAACATTAGAAGGAATTGAATCCATTCATACTCTTCGCATTCGAAATTATCGAATTGTAGTGTTAAAAGTGAAAGGAGAATTTACAGTAGTGAAAAGAAAAACAAGACGGGCAAGACGTGTATAGGAATATAACATCTGGTTGAAACGGATAAGCTTCATACCTTCATTTACCAAACATGATATGTCAAAAGTAACCTCTGTTTGAGACGGATAAGGGCTATAACCTCTTTCATACCTTCCTTTTCCAAAGAATATATCTCAATTCTGTGAACTAATGAATGGTATATCTCTGCACCTGCAAGAATAAGCATTAAAGCAGCATCTGCATAACCATGTCCACACGCTTCCATCAGGGGAGTGACGGGAGTAAGATTGGTTTCTGCATTGAGATTTACGCCCTTTTTGATGAGTGCTCTTATAATTTCTAGCACTGGTTGACGATTTACCGCATAATGAAGAGCGGTATATCCTCCACTGTCTGTTGCATTTAACTCTTCAAGAGAAGCGTCACGAATAGATGCAAGAATCTTATCCACATCTGGATCTACCTTCCGAAGAAGGTCTATAGCTGGTATTGATGGTGTAGACATGTTGTGCAAGTTATATAGGTTATATCTATAAAATATGAATTCAATATTATTCAATCTGCTATCTGAATCGCACCTAAACCAGATTCCACGACTCATACTATAGAATGGAAAAGGCAAAGAAAGGACGTGCAAAGAAGACACCTCCCATTGTGGCATCGGTGACACCGAGTGGTGTGATTGGAAATTTTTTGGGGGAGCAACGTCCATTAATTGTGCATCTTCCCATCAAACCAGAGGAGATTACGTTTGATAAAACTCCTTCTATGTTGACCTATGATCCATCTGTTCCAGAGATTCCCACTCCGTATGAAGAAACTTATTCTGAATATGCGTTCTTAGAAGCCTCTGCACTTCCTTCTGTAAGTCCCACCTTATCGATTCAAGAACCTCCGAAGGAGGCTGCTCCTATTAAATCTCGAACTCCCTCTCATTACAGTGAAAAGTTGATGGTACAATATCAAGAAAGCAATCGATTACAACAACTTCCTCAGAAAACAGAGATTGCATGTTTTTGGTGTTGTCATGCCTTTGAAACACCTCCCTGTGCAATTCCAGCTCATATTTTGAATGAAATTTGGCATATGTATGGTAATTTCTGTTCTCCTGAATGTGCAGTCGCCTCTTTGTTCAAGGAGAAGATAGATGCGCATGTTCAATGGGAGCGGTATGCATTATTGAATACCTTATACGGGCAGGATGCAGAACTTCCTGCAGGAAGTCCACGAGGAATAAGACCGGCTCCTCCACGAGAGGTTCTTCGGTTCTTTGGAGGATGCATGGAGATTGGCGAATATCGTGCTATTTTGCATGAACGAAAATTACGAGTGGATGTAATGGCACCTCCAATGGTTTCAATTATTCAAACAATGGATACAAAACCTATTGATTTTTATGATCAGAATTTGAAGCATGTCTTTATTAAGAATGATATTTCTCATAAATATAATGCACCAGGAGCGCAGGGATTACGTCTTCGTCGTACCAAACCCATTAAGACAAAAGAATCGTCGGTGGAATGGGCTATGCGTATTACAACGGTGGAGCCAACTCTTTCTGTAAAAAATTGATATAAAGGAGAGATATAAATATAATATTATATTACGTAAAATGGAGAAAGAATCTTTAATCAAATCTCTTATAAAGATTGCATTAAAGGTAGATCCTGCACACAGTGCAACTGTTGCAGAAGACTTTCAGACTCTTTGTCACTTTCTGTTGACAAAACCGCAAGAATCAAAACCACAAGAATTAGTAATTGCGAGTCCTCCTCAGCTAACGATTCATCCTGTTTCAACGGATATTCATCCTCCTCTTTACTCTGAAGTTTCTTCTGCAGCTTCTGCAGCTTCTGTAGAAAGTCCTCGTATTTACAATCCTATGTCATCGTATCACTACTCTATGAAATCATTTCGATGGTCAGATGGATGTGATGATGATATAGATAATATGAGTAATATAAGCAATATCGATGATATTGATAATCCAGTTCATGTAACAGTTACAAAAATAGGTTCAACATCAGAAGCTATTTCTGCAGCTACTTCTACATTTGTTTCTGCACCTACTCCTACTCCTACCCCTGCCCCTGCCTCCTCTGCTTCTCCTCCTTCTGAGAAAGAAGAAGAGGAGGAGGAAGAAGAGGAGGAAGAAGACGTAGAATTGGAAGAATTAGAAGAAGACGAAGAAGATAATGAATCGATTCAAATACAAGAAGAACGTGAAGAAGTTGAAGATGAAGATGGTACATCTTACATAGAACTACTTCTCACGAATGATACTCTTTGTTATAGAGACATAGAAACACATATCCTTTATAATGATGAATTTGAAGAAATTGGAATCTATGATCCTATTATCAAACGAATTACTCTTACTAAATAGAGCTAATGAAATTGTATTTTTTAATTTGTATATTAATTATGTTGGGAGTTTTAGTCTATATATCCTATACAGAAGCCTTCCGTGGTGGAGGAGGCGGACATGGGGGAGGAATGATTGGCGGAGGAGGACATGGGACAGGCGGTCGAACAACCATGGGAGGATCCCGAGGAAGTGGAAGACAATGGCTTTCCTATAGTGGAGGGGGTGGGGGTGGATACCGTTGGTGGCCTTACTGGTATCCTTATTACATTGATTATGCGTATCTTTGTTCGTCTGATGCAGATTGTGGTATAAGAGGGACTTGTTCTGAATTAGGTCTCTGTATCTGAGGAATAGTTTGCGTTCCAAAATATATTTAATCTATAAAATGACCAGCCATATTCGATGGAATCTTCCCCGTTTACAAAAATTAATAATCAATACTGTACGACCTGTAGATCCAATTACACCGGTGTCTGTACAACCACAACCTGTGGCACAACCTATCCCACAACCTATCCCACAACCAGCGATACAACCCGTTGTAGAACCAATCATAGAACCAGTTATAGAACCCGTGGTAGAACCAGTCATAGAACCCGTGGTAGAACCAGTGGTAGAACCAGTCATAGAACCAGTCATAGAACCAGTGGTAGAACCAGTGGTAGAACCAGTGGTAGAACCAGTCGTAGAACCAGTTATAGAACCTGTAGTAATTCCAGAACCCTTTACCGTGGAACCTGTGTTTCAACCTCCTGCTGCTCCTCCTAAAAAAATCAGAAAACGAAAACAAACCACTGCTTAAACTCATTCATTGAAGAAATTATATATCATGGATGTTGCTGTATTTTGTGTAATTTGGTATGGAAGAATAACAAATTATTGTTCTTCCATCTATGAAACAACCTTGAACGGAGTACGGACATGGTTAGGACCGCTCCCTCAATCGTATAATCTTCTTGAAGATGGACGAGTCGTTCCATCCACTATGACCCTTCCTATTTCCTTTCTTAGAACTCATTATCAATACATCCCTGGCGAATCAATTATACGCCAGTCTTTTTCGACTGTACGACCAAAACGATTTTCCTGGATTGCAGTAGAAATTGATCATCACGATCTAAGTGATTGGATTCAGTCTCTTCGATGGGTAGGAGAGCAAGAACCGTCTCTCTGTTCCCTTGTGACATTATGGGGTATGATTCATCAACATGTGTTTGAAGTTGGAACTATGATTCATGCTACAAAAAATACAACCGAGGAGTGTCATATTTCTTATCATTAAACCGATTTACTAATATTCGGTTCATATAGAATGGAGGAACTAGGTTTCACAAAATTATGAATATCTTCAATGTGATAATATTCTTTTGCATTGATATTCCATAACTTTAGAATGTAGAAGCCACGCTTTAAACTAATGGTGACGCCTACAATTGGATTTTTTGTATCTTTTGTAATTAATCCTTGAATCATTGCAATGCTGTATACATCAAAGATCTTTCGATATCCGTCTGTTTGACTGATTTGAATTTGATACGTTCCTCCTTTTTTATTGCTGTAATGTTCATACAAGGGTAGAAATTCATCTTTCATAAAGAAGAATCCACCTTGTTCAAATTGAGCATCGGAGATTCCATACATCACATTCCAATAGTCTTCCCAAGATCGAATTGTTGCAAGAAGAATATAATCTTTTACTTGCCAACTAGGATTTGATGGGTCATGAAAATATAATTTCCATGAGCCAACAAACGGGGGAATCGCAGCGGAGACGGATTCCATTCTATATATGGATACAGGTTGTTTTTTGTTTAAGTATCAATTTTTATAAACATCTCCTTGGAGATGTTTATAAAAATTATCTGCCAATTTTTATAATGGTCCATTTATGGACCATTATAAAAATTCTCTCCCAATTTTTATGAACGGCGTCGTTGATATCGAGTCTTTCGTGAGTGGCGACGTCTGTGCCGTGTTTTGCGTGCTCCTCCTTTGGTGCCGCCTCCGCCAGCGGGACCGCCAGCGAAACCGCCAGTGGGATAGCCGCCAGCGAAACCGCCAGCGAAACCGCTAGTGGGACCGCCAGCGAAACCGCTAGTGGGACCGCCAGCGAAACCCCCAGCGAAACCGCTAGTGGGACCCATAAATGGTCCGCCGCCGCCACCACCGCCACCAACGCCGCCGACACTATGAGGGGGACCCATAAATGGTCCGCCGCTGCCTCCTGATCCTGCATCCATATCTACAGGATCCGACGGGTATGGACCGTGACGAGTTGTACGTTTGGCAGATGCAATTCCAAGAATAAAGTTTCCTGTTGTATATCGTGCAGTTGGGTTATTAAAAGTTAAACTATTTATATTAATACTGGAATCGAGATATATCGGTTGTGTCATTTCTGATCTTGTAAGTGGATTACCAGTGAGGGACTCATGAAGTTGAATTTTTCTGATTTCTGGTATTGCTGCATTATTCATTTCTCCAACAATTTTATAAAATTCATCTCTTGTATCCTTATGCCATCCTTGGAATTTAGAGGTATGACTATAATGACCTAATCTCATTAATTGGCACATACCCCTCTTAGCATATATATCGATTGTTTCGTAAAGGGAAAGTAGTCCTAATATTAGTTTAAAATGATCCTTATCTTCATTTCTTATATTTTTAAAATTATTATTACATAGATCATATGCATATCGTTTAAATATCTCTGTAGTATGAATACCACCATAACCAATATTTTGACAGGAACTAGATGTAGTTGGAGCAGGCGCAGCAGACGCAGCAGACGCAGCAGCACTTACTCCACTACCACCACCACTACCACCACCACCACCACCACCACCACCACCACCACCACCACCACCACCACCACTTATAACACTACGAATACTACCAAGTGATGAGGATATCGTTGTAAAAGGAGTAAGATTAGCATCCTCTGTGTGTGGATCGTCATCATATGGAAATACATTGAATATAGTGTTAATCACTGTCCCATTATTATAAGCTAAACCAGTATGACCAGAACTTCTAATTTTTGCACTTATTTGAAAATCAGTAAATCGTGTTTCAATACAATTTCTTAAAAAATCTAATGCACCAGCACAATCATTTTTATCAAAAAACCAATTTAATGTTTGTGCCAGTTTTTGAAATGTACTCCTACATGCATATGCTGAATGAGGATTTGATGGATGTACGTTCTTTGATAGAGTACGGAGTCCGGAACTCATTCTTATGTAGGAGTGAGATAATTTTATGAATATCGTCTAGATCGTTTTGTTTGTCGATTTCTATTTCTTGTAGCACCTCTTGTTTTATTTCGATGTTTGGAGGGATGAGTTCGCATGACACCACGACGCCGACCACCGCCACCGAAGTAACCACCACCGCGACCATAGCCGCCGCCAGCAGGACCGCCAGTGAAACCGCCAGTGGAACCGCCAGCGAAACCGCCAGCGAAACCCCCAGCGAAACCGCCAGTGGGACCGCCAGCAGGACCACCAGTGGAACCCCTAGTGGGACCGCCAGCGAGAAAACTGTATCCAGGGGGATAACCAGTTTGATAATACGAAGCAGCAGTACTTGCACTTGCACCACCACCTCCACCTCCGCCTCCTAAACCGTATTCAGGCGGTCCTATAAGACCAACTCCACCTCCGTAACCACCGCCACCTCCGTAACCACTGACTCCACCGCCTCCTCCGCCGCCCGAGGGGTATTGAGAATGCGCGAGAGCATATATAGATGGACTAGCGGGACTATAGGATTGTCCGCCTCCGCCAGCGGGACCGCCAGTGGGACCGCCACCAGGATAGCCTCCGCTAAAGCCGCTGCTGCCATAGCCGCCGCCACCGCTGCTGCTGCCATAGCCGCCGCCACCGCTGCCACTTAAATGTACTACTTGTTCGGCGTGTGCGCTTTGTTCGGCGTATGCCCTTTGTTCGGCTTGTGCGGCTTGTGCGGCTTGTGCTAACTGCAACAAGGCTTCCCTACGGGAATTATATACCTGTCCAGTGCCTTCATATCCACCTCTGCCACCGCGACCGCGACCGCTGCTGCTGTCATAGCCGCCGCGACCGGTACTGGGGGTATTATATATAACACCAGGCTCAGCAGTAGCAGAACCACTACTAGAACTATGCGAGACTTTTGTTGAGCCTGGGGGATCGAATAGATATCTCGCACTGTAAGAAGTACTGCTGCCTTCTTGTACCGAGGGTGCAGGAGCAGAGAAGGAAGCAGCAGCGGAACCTTCGTATTCACCCCCGTATTCACCTCCGTATCCACCTTCGTATCCACCCCCGTATTCATCTTCACCTTCACCATTGCTCTCGTTTTCCCTCCTATTGCCCTCTGATCTAGATAAGGCGAAAGCAGTGGCGGAAGCTTTGCTGCTATCAATAGCAGCGGCAGAAGTGGTTAAGCTACCCTTGGAACTAGTGGGAGCAGCGGAAGCAAGTACAATAGAATGGCTATCATTACTTTCTGACGGAGGTGCCGCCGTTGTCCAGCCTGGTCTGCTAAGGTTACCATCTATGCTATTCTGTAACAATGTCACATCTTTTGGATCACTTATGGGAAAACTACGCCCGGTAGTATTACCCGCAATTCCAAGAACAAACCATCCATGACCTTGACCGCTAGGATCTCCAAGTGGTACATAATAACCAGATCCATATTTTCTTTCAGAATAAGAACCGATAAATCCACCGGTAGGTAGAGGAGGTGGTGGTTCTATCATAGTTGATGTTTCAAGTGGATTACCCCACATCTTCTCCCTTTGTGCAACATCTCTAAATTCTACGGCATTTATTCCTCCTCCAAGAATTTCACAATATCTATCATTGTTTTGCCCATTATTTTTTATAGTTTTACCCATTGATGGATTATAATGACCTAATCTCATATGGTCACACCTACCATCGCGAATCTCATTTGCAATTCGGTTATGAAGATATACTAGTGCAAGAATTATTTTAAAATGTATTAGCATTATATATTCATCTGATATACTACCATTACACATATCATGTGCAAATCGTGTAAATATCTTTGTAGTATAAGGATTACCATAACCAAAGTTCTCAAAATTCATTGCCCCTCCTTCATTTGTACGTACAGTAGTGTCCCGCCCAGATGTAAGATTTATCTTGTCAAAGCCAGTAAAAACAAAATGTCTATTAACCGCAGATCTATCAGGTGGAAATACAGATATATATCCGATCTTTGTGTAAAACAACATATCATTAAGTCTACTTTGAATACAATTTTTTAAAAACTTCAATGCAGCGTCACATTGATTTTTTGATAAAAACCAATTTAATGTTTGTGCAAGTTTTTCAGATGTGCTTCTACATGCATAAGCTGAATGATGATATGAAGGAGGAAGACCTTTTGATGAAGTAGGGAGCCTACTTGTTGCTTGTGGGAGGCGAGGACCTCCACCACCTCCACCGCCTCCACCAGGATAACCTCCACGACCTCTACCGCCTCCACCGCCTCCACCAGGATAACCTCCACGACCTATACCGCCTCCACCGCCTCCACCAGGATAACCTCCACGACCTATACCGCCTCCACCGCCTCCACCACCTCCACCGCCTCCACCAGGATGACCTCCACGACCTATACCGCCTCCACCGCCTCCACCAGGATAACCTCCACGACCTATACCGCCTCCACCGCCTCCACCAGGATAACCTCCACGACCTATACCGCCTCCACCAGGATAACCTCCACGACCTCCACCGCCTCCACCACCTCCAGGACCTCCAACATATTTTCCAGAACTCATTCTATATAAGAATGAGATAATTTGGATTTATTGCCGAGGCTCAGACCCTAGAATAAATGCTATATTTTATTTATGATGGTCTCATATGAGATCATCATAAATAATTACAAACGGTGTTATTGATATCACATCTTTTGTGATCGGGGTATGTACCTCTCCACTAGCGGATTTGATGGCGTTGCTTCCACCGCATTAGGAATGCGATAATCCTGATTCATTGCGAGGACTTGGAGCTAAGGCAAGCTTCACTTCTCCCAATCCTGCTACGGAATATTCAATAATAATGGGATAATTATTCTTCAAGTGAAGGGTGATATCGGTTGAAAGAGGTGTCAGTTTGGTAAAGAGTGCTAACTGCTTCAGACCGAAATATCCTTGGACAATTTCAGAGGATGGACGCGGCATGACACAGGTTGTTGAAACATTTCCAAACTCTCCTCCCTCCAGGCGAAAGATCAATTCATGTTCCACAGACTTAATTTCTACCTTTTCTCCTAGCGGACTAAGTTCCTTAATAATCTTTTGAAAGTCGGAGCTTGGCATGGTAATAATACTCGGAAAATGTACAGGAGGAATTTCAATCGGCTTAATATCCAATTCCATCAAATTCAGGTCCATATCGGTACTCATTTGCTTCTCTCCATTCAACTTGATCAAATTCAGTTTGCTCTGGTTGGCACGACTCTGATACATGACTAAATGATCATCACTGGTAATTCCCTTCAGAAATTTGTTCAAATTCATCATGTTCACACCAAAAATAATCTTGGTTGGACAATGGAATTCATCAAAGCGATCCGCATGAAGGCGCATGTGAACCAAAATGGTATGAGTTCCATCCATCGCCATAATCTTAATCCCCAAGGGATCAATTTCAATATTGGCTTCTGTTAAGATTTCCTTGATGCCATCGAAGAGTGTGCGTATCGACGCGGCTTTCACCGTGCGAAGACGAAAAGTGTAGTCGCCACGAGGATCCATGAATGAACGCATCACTGAAGGTACGTTTAAGCATCTTTAACGCCTAGATCGTTTCTTAGACTTTCTTGCCTTTCGTGATCCCTTGTACGATCTGTATGTTTTATAAGCAGCTGCACCAATTGCAAGAGGAAGAACCGTAGATGCCGTATTTGTAAAGGAACCCATCACACTCGGATAGAATCCGCCACGTTGGATCATGGGTGGTCGGATAAACTGATTTGTGGCAGCCGAGGAAAGAGGAGGAGGACCTGCGGACACCTGTGTATCCACACCAAAATATCGTTCATTTCCTGTATAGCCGGAATCTCCCCCTCCTCGCTGCCGACGCCCCCCCTTCAATGTCTCAATCAGAGGAGGACGAATGTAGGAGGCAGTACTCATCGAAGACGGAACTTCGGACGTTCCTAAGGATGTATGGACTCCAAAATAACGTTCACTCACTCCATAGCCTCCTCCTCGCTTGCGTGTCTTACGAACCATCTCTATTATGGTCTAAAAAAATGAGACATGGTATCTAAAGATAGAGTTGTGAAACCCTCTTAAAGATGTTATCGATTCACGATGCATCTGCTCCCATTCTACAGAAAGAGTATGCTCTTGAATTTTCAGCATTGCGACTGAGTACTATGACGACACTCTTTCAAACTGGTACCAAAATTAATATTCCTAAATTATTTGAATCTGTTCCCATTCTTCCCTATGGAAGATTAATGAATGGAATTTTAAAGATTCAGACGGGAACCTCTACACGAGGTGTTAGTTCGAATGATTTAATGAAGCAAGAAAAGAAAGTGAAAGTTAAGAAAGCCTTCTTTAACCAGGCAACCTTGGTGGTTCTTCGTGAAGTAGCACCTTTGTACTGGAAGGAAATTAATGTGAAAATCT
>Ga0114976_10001336_pt1 | contig 15376 bp, 13 predicted proteins | sample S_130805_EF_Meta_FD_87319 | JGI IMG/M metagenome (GOLD analysis project Ga0114976, IMG submission 87319) | Freshwater microbial communities from Lake Simoncouche, Canada to study carbon cycling - S_130805_EF_MetaG | ecosystem: Environmental > Aquatic > Freshwater > Lake | place: Lake...
ACGATCAGCGCCACACCAGTTGACACAGCAATCAGGGGAACATGGCCTCCCTGCACATGCAGAAAACGACCCAGCCAGATCGACATCGGAGGATAATCGAATGGGTATGTCCTGCCAGAAGGATCACAACCCACCACACGCCCTGCGTAGTAGTCATTGAGATCAACACCGCATTCGGCATTGGCCGCCACATAGCGTAGGTCCGCAAAAGGGGGTTGCATCCTCATGGGATGAATGAAGGCATGACCGGAAAGTGGCTCCCCCATGCCATAGGCCAAAAGAGAGCCAATCAAATAACAGCAACTCGCGGCCAAAAGCAGCCATGTCAACCATTCAAGCCAGAGTCGCGCCCGGAAGGCTTGGTCATCCAAGGACACAGGAATTGTGGCACCTATAAATTTAAGTATAAGCCATATAATCAACCAGCATCCTTAACCTCGGTCGCATTCGTCACTGACTCAGCCTCGCTTTGGGGTAGTTCCTTAAAATCCGTCTCAGACGTTTCCCTCAGGGGTTGGCAGGCGTGGGGGCTGCCGGCGGTGCGGCGACGGGAGCGGGTTTGGATCCGGCCGCCGGGGATGCCGGCTCAGGCGTGGGCGCAGGTGAGGGGGGAGGCGAGGAGGGAGGCGCCGCAGGGGGAGCCGACACCCCGGAAGGCTCCATCGGGGTGGGGCGCTCGGGAGGAGGGGAGGGGGCCGCCGGCGTTTCCGAGGGTGACGGTGGCGTCGGGGAGGGGCTGGGCGGTGCCGGCGGATCGGCCCGCAGCGACAGGCTGATCCGCGCCGGTGCCACTCCCTCGTTGGTCACCAGGAGTTGCACCGGCGAGGCCTTCTGCCGGCCCAGGCTCACCACCCGCAGGGACCCGCGGGGGGAAAGGGTGGAACCATCGGCGGCGTAGACCGCCATCTGCAGCAGGGGGGTGCCGTTCACCCCCAGGGCCAGACTGTGGTCCGCCGGCAGCCGCACCGCGAAAAGGCGTGCACCGCTGGCCGGCACATCGGCCGCCAGCACCTCGGTGACCTGGGACCGCAGCTGGATCGGATCGATCCGCGTCGCATCAAGGGTGAGCTCGGCCGCCGCGTACCAGAGCTGGCGGAAGGGCTCCGGAGGCATCCGGTCGCCGGCCTGACCGGGCAGCAGGGACGTGGCACTGCCGGACACCAGCTGGGCAAGCACCGATGGGTTCAGGCCCTGGGCGACCAGCGCCTGTTGGCGCTGGTCCCAGTCGGAGGAGCGGAAACTGCCAAGACGGCGCCTCAGGGGAAGGGGCAGCTGTTCCACCCGGGCCAGCCATTCCTGGGCGAGGTCGTTCCAGACCTTCCGAAGCGGGGCATCCTCCAGGGCATCCCCGGGCAGCCTTCCCTTCCGCTCGGGGTACTGGGCCAGCAGGCTGGCATCCACAAGGCTCAGGAACCAGCCGCGGTCGATCTGCAGGGCCCGCAGTCGGTTGAGCAGCTGCTGCCGCTGATCCACCTCCGCCGGTGGCAGGCTCACGGGCACCTCACCGGCGGTCTCCGCGGGAGCGGGGGAGCGGCCGCGACCCAGCCAGAGCCAGCCCAGGGCCGTGCCCAGTACGGCGGAGAGCACCAGGGCAGTCAGCACAGGCCAGAGTCCTCCCTCGGCGGCCTCCTCCTTCTCCTCCGGCCGGGGCCGGGGGGCCGGGGCACGGAAGGCCGGCTCCGGCGCCGGAGCCGCGGCGGCAAGCCCCGGCAGTTCCGGGCCCGATGCGACGGCGCGGCGACCCTCCTGGATCACCGCGGCGGCGGCGGCTGTGGCCGGTTCCCCCACGGGCCCGGCGAAAGCGGCCTGGGGCTGACCCGCGGCAGGATCCACCACGCCCAGGCCGGAAAGCGCCTGAGACGGCACCGGCGCCTGGGGCACCAGAACCACGGTGCGGTCGGCGCGCGCCACCGGACCGGTGCTCTCCGGCATCGGCACCGCCTGAAGGGCGGCGAGGGCCTCCGCCGCACTGCTGAAGCGGCGGGCCGGATCCCGGCTGACAAGCCGCTCGATCTGCTGGCGCAGGGCGGGCTCGGCCTCCAGGGCCACGGGCCAGCGCCACGCCAGGCTGACCGGATCGAGCAGGGCGGCGGGCTCCTCACCGCTGAGCAGCACCAGGGAGAGCACCCCCAGGGCATGGAGATCCATCCAGGGGGCGGCAGCTTCGCCACGCGTCAGCTCCGGCGGCCCGTAGCCGGGGGTGGCGCCCACGGGTTGGCCCTTGTCCGCGTCATCGCCACGGGTCAAGGCGAAATCGAGCAGCACCGGCAGACCATCGCTGTCGCGCCGCAGCAGATTGGCGGGGCTGAGGTCACCATGGACCAGGTCCTGGCCATGCAGGGCCACCAGCACCGGCAGCAGCTGCCGCAGCAACAGCAGCACCTCGCCGGCCCCGAACACCAGCTGGCGCTCCCGGCGCGCCTCCAGCAGCTGGGCGTAGGTGCGGCCGGCCTGCCAGTCGCGCACCAGCCACAGGCGGCCCTCCTCCTCGATCACGGCGCCGAAGCGGGGCACCTGGGGGTGGAGCACCCCCTGCAGACGGGAGGCCAGGCGGCGGACCAGCGCGGGATCCCGGCCGGCCGGCAGCTGGCGGAGGGCCACCGGCGCATCAGCCGCCAGCCCATCGCTGGCCAGCCAGAGCACCCCTTGCTCCGGCGATTCGGAAAGGGCCCGCTCCAGGCGGTAACGACCGCCGATGGACTGGCCAGGAGCTGCCGGGGAGGAGGTCATCAGGCCTGTCCGTGGGCGGGAGCGGCGGCGGTGGCCCAAGCCTGCGGCTCGGGCTGGCGGAGGCCCCGGCCCTCCAGCCAGGCGCGGTCGTAGAGACGGGAGCGGTAGCGGTCGCCGCCATCGCAGAGCACGGTCACGATGCGGTGGCCCGGACCAAGGCGACGGGCCGTCTCCACCGCCGCGGCCACATTGATCCCCACCGAGCCCCCAAGGAACAATCCCTCCTGCCAGAGCAGCCGGTAGATGGTGTCGAGGGCGTCCTGGTCGGCGATGCGCACGGCGTCGTCGATCGGGGCACCCTCCAGGTTGGCCGTGACCCGGCTGTTGCCGATGCCCTCGGTGATCGAGCTGCCCTCGGAGCGAAGCTCACCGCTGCTGGCCCAGCTGTGCAGGGCGCTGCCGTGGGGATCGGCCAGCACGCAGCGCACCCGCGGGTCCCGCTCCTTGAGGAACAGGGCCACGCCCGCATAGGTGCCTCCGGTGCCCGTGGCCGCCACCCAGGCATCCACCTTTCCCTCGCACTGCTCCCAGATCTCGGGGCCGGTGCTCGCGTAATGGGCGCGGCGGTTCGCGAGGTTGTCGAACTGATTGGCCCAAACGGCGCCAGGGATCTCGGCGGCGATGCGCCCGGAGAGCTTCACGTAGTTGTCGGGATTGGCGTAGGGCACGGCCGGCACGGTGCGCACCTCGGCCCCCAGGCTGCGCAGCAGGCCGATCTTCTCAGCCGACTGGGTGTCGGGGATCACGATCAGGCAGCGATAGCCGCGGGCGTTGCACAGATGGGCCAGACCGATGCCGGTGTTGCCGGCCGTGCCCTCCACCACGGTGCCGCCGGGCTGGAGCTCGCCACTGCGCTCCGCCTCCTGGAGGATGCCGAGGGCGGCCCTGTCCTTCACCGACCCGCCGGGATTCATGAATTCGGCCTTGCCGAGGATGTCGCAGCCGGTGAGCTCGCTCAGCGCCCGCAGGCGGATCAGCGGGGTGTGGCCGACGGCGGCACTGAAGCCCTCGCAGATTCCAGACGGAGGGAGAGGGGAGCTGGACAACGGGCGGGAGTCGGGATTCACAGGGGTTTCCGGGGGGGGCTCCAGGGTGCTGCTGCTGTCTGAGGTGATGCCGCCCATGCCTGCTGGCCTGCCTGTTCGTGGTGGCGTGGCCGGATCGTAGGGAACCTTCCTAAGGTCGCAGCGCCCGAGGGACGGTTGCATGGGTTCCGCAGCCCCGCGATCCCGGCGGATCACCAGGGCGGCCACCAGCCCCAGCGGCAATGGCCCGGCGGAGCGCCCCTTCGGCCCTGGCCCGAAGGCAGCGGCGCTTGCCGAGCGCCTGCGCCGGGTGCGACGGCGCAGCGAAGAGCTGATCGCCCCCCTCGATCCGGAGGACCTGGGGCTGCAGGGCATGGCCGACGCCAGCCCGCCGAAATGGCATCTCGGACACACGGCCTGGTTCTTCGAGGAGTTCCTGCTGCGGCCTGCCCTGGCTTCAGCCGAAGGGGATGCCACATCCATGGCCGCCGAGCCTCACCCTCTCGAGCCGGCCTCCCCCCGTGCTCCCGGGCTCGCCTACGAGCCGGCCGAGCCCCGCTGGCGCTACCTGTTCAACAGCTATTACGACGCCGTCGGCGCCCGCCATCCCCGACCGGAGCGCGGCCTGCTGAGCCGCCCTCCGATCGCCGCGGTGCTGGCCTGGCGCCACCGGATCGACGCCGCGCTCGAGCAGCTCCTGGCCGATCTGGCCGCTCAGCCGCCAAACGCCGCGGCCCCCCGGCTGGCGCTTGTGGAGCTGGGCCTGCAGCACGAACAGCAGCACCAGGAGCTGCTGCTGATGGACCTGCTGGATGGGTTCTCCCGCAATCCGCTTGAACCGGTCTATGACGCGGGCAACGACGGACCGGAGGCGGCCTTCGAGCGGGCCTGGCGCCCCGGCGATGGCGGCGGCGACGTCGAGCTGCTGGGCATCGAGGTGCGGTGGTGTGAGCACCGTGCCACGGGAGCTGCTGATGGCGCGGTCCAGGCTGTGGGCCCGGTGGGCCCGGCGGCACGCGGGAATGGCGACCCGACCGCTGACGGCTGGCGCCACCACCCAGGCGGCCTGGTGAGGATCGGCCATCCCGGCGTCGCGGCACCCGATGGCGGGGAGGACGGCCGGGTCTGGGATGGGGAGAACCCCCAGGCTCAACCTGGTGCCAGGACCCATGGCCACCAAGCATTAGCCCCCTTTCACTTCGACAACGAGACCCCACGCCATTCGGTGTGGCTGGAACCCTTCGCCCTGGCCGAGCGGCTGGTGACCAATGGCGCCTATGCCGACTTCATCGCCGACGGCGGCTACCGGCGCCCCGAGCTCTGGATGAGCGAGGGCTGGGCCGTGGTGCAGCAGCGCGGCTGGCAGGCCCCCCGCTACTGGCGCGGCGACCACCTCTTCACCCTGGCCGGTCTGCGGCGCCGCGATCCGGCGGCGCCGGTGCGGCACCTGAGCTGGTTCGAGGCCGATGCCTACGCCCGCTGGGCCGGGGCGCGGCTGCCCACGGAAGCCGAGTGGGAAACCCTGGCCGCCTCGGGCAATCTGGAGCAGACCCATGGCGTGCTCTGGCAGTGGACCGGCAGCCCCTACCGGCCCTATCCCGGCTTCCGGCCCGCCGAGGGGGCGGTGGGGGAATACAACGGCAAGTTCATGAGCTCCCAGTTCGTGCTGCGGGGCGGCTGCTTTCTCACGCCGGAAGGGCACGCCGGGGCCGAGCGGCTCACCTACCGGAACTTCTTCCCGCCGGCGAGCCGCTGGATGGCCAGTGGCCTGCGGCTGGCCCACGAACGCCCCTGAAGCCGCGGGCGGGGTCTCGATACGATCAAAGCCGATTCCCGCCGGCGGCCCGATGCTTCCCAGGCCCCCCGCCGACCGCGCGGTTGCCGCGCCCAGCCACCCCCCGGAAGCGACTCCGGGACGTTTGCCGGAAGGGTCCGATCAGCCGGGTCGACCAGGTCTGACGGAATCGGGAACAGCGACTCGGATGCCTGTCGCTGGGGCCAACCCTCCGCCGGATGGCGTTCCTGCCGTGGCATCCCCCCGGCCTGCGGAACTGCTCGATCTCCATCCCGCTCCCGCCGACCTGGAGCGGCTGGTGCTTGAGGGGATGGCACGCCAACCGCGCCAGCTGCCGGCCTGGCTGCTCTATGACGCGGAGGGTTCCCGTCTTTTTGAGGCGATCGGCCAGCAGCCCGAATACGGCCTCACCCGCGTGGAAAGCGCGCTGCTGAAGGAGCGGGCCCCGGAACTGGCGGAGGCCCTCGGCGAGGGCATCGCCCCGGCACCGGTGCTGGTGGAATTCGGCGCCGGCAATCTGGCCAAGGTGGGCCCCCTGCTGGAGGCCCTGCAACCGGCGGCCTATGTGGCCCTCGACATCAGCCTCAACCAGCTGGGTCCCTCCTGCCGGGCGCTGCAGGAGCGCCATCCCACCGTGCCGGTGCTCGGCATCTGCTGCGACTACGCCGAGCTGGACCAGCTGCCTTCCCATCCCCTGCTGGAGGGCCGGCCGCGGCTGGGCTTCTACCCCGGCAGCTCCCTGGGCAACTTCGATCCCCCCCAGGCTCGGGAGTTGCTCCAGCGCTTCGCCCGCCTGCTGGGAGCGAACGGCCGGCTGCTGATCGGCATCGACCAGCCGAAGGAGCGGGCGCGGCTCGAGGCGGCCTACGACGATGCCGCCGGGGTGTCGGCCGCCTTCGCCCTCAACCTGCTGCGGCGCCTCAACCGGGAGCTGGGGGGCGACTTCGATCCCGCCGCCTTCTCCTACTGCGCCCACTGGCAACCCACAGACAGCCGCATTGCCATGGCTCTGGTCAGCCGCCACCCCCAGACCGTGACCCTGGCGGGCCGCAGCTGGCGCTTCGCCGCCGGCGAACCCCTGATCACCGAATACAGCGTGAAATACACGCCTGCGGCCTTCCAGGCCCTGGCGGCGGAAGCGGGCTGGCGCGCCATCCGCCGCTGGTGCGATGACGCCGACGATTTTTCCCTGCATCTGCTGGTGCAGGCAGACTCGGTAACGTTGCGGCCCGACAACGCCTTCCCGGACGCGATCGACCACCATGCCGATTCCCCATCGCTGCGAAGTGAGCCATGAGCCGTGAAGAGCAGCGCCAGGCGATGCGTGGGGTGCGGGAAGGCCTGATCGCCGAACTGGAGGACCTCTATCGCCGGGCTTTCGACCGCATCTCCGAGCAGGACCTGGGCGAAGGGGCCATTGCCCGCCTCACCCAGTTGCTGCTGCGCTCCCGCGAGGCGGCGATCACGCCGCTGCAGCAGGAAATCGAAGCCCCTCTGATCACCCGCGCCCCGGAACCATGAGCCCTGGCAGCTGGCTGGATGAACTGGAAGCCCGGCTGAATCAGCAGCTGGAATCCTTTCTGCGCGCCAATCCCCAGCAGGAGGCCCTGTTGGCTGAACAGGACCAGCGCGACCGGCAGCAGCGTCTGCTGAACGAGCGACTGAAGCTGCGCCAGGAGGCCGAACTGCAGCGCCAGGGTCTGCTTCGCCTTGCCGGAGAAATCCGCCAGTGGCAGGAGCGCAGCGAGCGGGCCCGCGGCGCCGGTGCCCAGGATCTGGCCACCAGGGCCGAAGCCCACATCGCCACCCTGATGGAGCAGGGCCGCAGCCGCTGGCAGACCCTGGGGGAACTGGGGGAACGCTTTGCCGCCGTGGAACGGGAGCTGAGCGAGCTCACTGCCACGCCCGCCGCCCCGGCCCCGAAGGGTGGTAGCGGAGCGGTGGCCGATGGCATGGCCGAACTGGAGCAGGCCTGGAGGCGCTTTGAAGCCCAGCAGGAACTCGAGGCGCTGCGACGCCGCAGCCAATCCTGAACCAGCGCGATGGGCTTCCTGCTCTCCAAGCTGCTGCCCCAGCTCGTCTACCCCCTGGGGGCTGGGTTGCTGCTGATGGGGCTCGGCCTGCTGGGCCGACGGCGGCGCTGGGGCCCGGGATTGTCCGGCGCGGGGCTGGCCCTGATCTGGCTGGCCTCGATGCCCTGGCTGAGCCGCCAGCTGGTGCGGAGTCTGGAGGAACAGGCGGTGCGCCTCACGCCGGCCTCGCTTCCCAATGCCGATGCGGTGCTGGTGCTTGGGGGTGGTTTGCTGCCACCGCTCGCCCCGCGCCGTGGGGTGGAGGTGGCCGATGCCGGCGATCGCCTGCTCACCGGCGTGGATCTGATCCGGGAGGGCAAGGCGCCCTGGCTGGTGGTTTCAGGAGGCAGGGTGACCTTCAACGCTGACGACCCAACACCGCCGGAGGCCACCTATGCCGCCACCCTGGCCGAAAAGCTGGGGGTGCCCCCCGAGCGGATCGTGCGCAGCGAGGGCCCCCGCAACACGGCCGAGGAGGCGATCGCCCTCCGCAGCATCGCCCGCGAGCGTGGTTGGCGTTCGCTGCTGCTGGTGACCAGCGCCACCCATCTGCCGCGCGCCACGGCCACCTTCCGCCGCCTCAGCGGCCTGACGATCGTGCCGGTGGCCTGTGACTTCCAGCTCGCGGCCCGCAGCCAGTCGGGCGGAGCCACGGCCGAGAGCCTGGTGCTTGACCTGCTGCCCCAGGCGAGTTCCCTGAACTCCACCACCAGCTCCCTCAAGGAACTGCTGGGGCTCGCTGTGTACCGACTGAAAGGCTGGTTGTAGAGAAGGGTTGTTGAGCTGTTGCCAAATCCCGTTCAGGCCCCCTTGGCGAAACGGGTTGATCCCCAAGAAGGCTGGCACCAGCCAAGGCAAGGGAGCCCGCTCCTGAAGCTCTAGGGGATGGGATCCCCAGGGATCCCGGCCTCGGCCGCCCAGCGGTGGCGGGTGGTCCGCTTCCCTCTCACTTCTTGGGGGCCACCGGCACCAGGCTCACCCCCTCGGGGGGCGGGGTGGGATCGGGATCCGCGATCAGCATGTGCTGGAGCACGATCTCAGGGCGTTCGCTGTCGCGCCAACGGATGCGGTAGGCCGGCATCTTGGTGCCGCGGCTGGTGGTCTGCTCCACCGGCTCCATCACCCAGCCGCGGCGGGACCGCCCCTGGGGGTTGCGCTTCACGACCGCATCGGCGTGCTTGAAACGAAATCCGACGCGCTCGCCGCTCATGGAAAGGAGTGCCCCGCTGGGGGAGAATGCCTACACAAGGCCATTATCCCATTGCGCCCGCCCCGGGTCCCTGGGGGGTGGCGAGGGATAGCCGCCCGCGCGCCGGACCCCGCACCAGACCGAGCGCCAGAGCAGCGCTCAGGGACCCTCCTCACCGCCGGCCTCGCTGGCCCCGGCACGGCCCTCCGGCCGCAGCAGCGGGAAGGCGATCACATCGCGGATCGAGGGGCTGTCGGTGAGCAGCATCACCAGCCGGTCGATGCCGATGCCGAGGCCGCCGGTGGGGGGCATGCCCACCTCCAGGGCGTGGAGGAAGTCTTCGTCCACGGTCTGAGCCTCGGGGTCACCGGCGCGGCGACGCTCCTGCTGGGCCTCGAGGCGCTGGCGCTGATCGAGCGGATCGATCAGCTCGCTGAAGGCATTGGCGGTTTCGCGGCCCACGATGAACAGCTCGAAGCGCTCCACCAGGCCGGGCTTGCTGCGGTGGGCCCGGGCCAGGGGCGAATTCTCCACGGGGTAATCGAGCACAAAGGTGGGCTGGATCAGGCTGGTTTCCACAGCCTGTTCGAAGGCCTCCACCAGCAGCCGGCCGAGGCAATCGGCCGCATCGGGCACCTCCAGGCCCGCCGCGGCCATGGCGGCGGCGGCGCGGGCCCGGCTATCCGCCGGATCGGCCCCCTCAAAGGCCGTGAAATCGAGGCCGGTGGCCTCCCGCACCAGCTCATGCATGGTGGCCCGCCGCCAGGGCGGCGTGAGATCCACCTCGGTGCCCTGATAGGTGATCAGCGTGCCGCCGCACACCTCCCGGGCCGCCGCCACGATCAGCTCTTCGGTGAGCTGCATCATGGTGTGGTAGTCGGCATGGGCCTGGTAGATCTCCACCGAGGTGAACTCGGGGTTGTGGCGGGTGCTTACCCCCTCATTGCGGAAGATGCGCCCCAGCTCGTAAACCCGCTCGAAGCCCCCCACCACCAGCCGCTTGAGGTGCAGCTCGGTGGCGATCCGCAGGGTGAGCGGCAGATCAAGGGCGTTGTGGTGGGTCTCGAAGGGGCGGGCGTCGGCGCCGCCGGCCTGCGTCTGCAGAACGGGAGTCTCGATCTCCAGGAAGCCGCGCTCATCGAGCCAGCGGCGCATTGTGCTCACAATCCGGGCGCGGCGGCGGAAGGTTTCGCGGGTGTGAGGTGAAACGATCAGATCGAGGTAGCGCTGGCGATAGCGCTTCTCCACATCGGCCAGGCCGTGCCATTTGTCGGGGAGGGGCTGCAGGGCCTTGCTGAGCATCGTCCAGCCGGTCACCTTCACCGAGAGCTCGCCCCGGTCGGTGCGCTTGAGGCTGCCCCGCACCCCGATCCAGTCGCCGGCATCCACCAGGGAGGTGAGCTGGGCGAACACCTCGGGGTTGTCGGGATGGGCCGCCTGGAGGGTGGCCTTCTCGAGATAGAGCTGAATCGGGCCGCTCTCATCGGCGAGGGTGAAGAAGGCCAGCTTGCCCATCACCCGCCGCGTCATCACCCGGCCCGCCACGGCCACATCGGCCTCGCGCTCCTCACCGTTGGCCAGATCGGCGTGGGCCTGCTGCAGCGCGGCGGTGCGGTGGCTGGGGCTGAAGCCGAGGGCGTAGGGGGGCCGGCCGAGGGACTCCAGGGTGCGGGCTTTCTCCAGGCGGGTCTCGCGCAGATCCGACAAGGCAGCTCAGGGAACGGGTTCAGGCCCATCCTGCAGGACCGTGGGTGGCCAGGAGAGCGGGACCCGGAATGGGCCCTCCTTGGCGTGGTCAGGCGAGCGGGTGGGGGCGAGCGGCTGGGGACGAGGAACGCTCAGCCCGCCGCGGCCATCGGCGCCTCGGCCATGCGCTGGGAGGCGTAGCCGGTGCCGCGCACCGTGAGGATCAGCTCGGGGTTGCGGGGATCAGGCTCAAGCTTGCCCCGCAGACGGGCGACGTACACATCCACCACCCTCAGGTCGGCGGCGCGGCGCGGCGGATAGCCCCAGAGCTGCTCAAGGATCTCGGCGCGGGGCACCACGCGGCCCGGTTCGCGGAAGAGGAGCTCCAGCAGGCTGAATTCGGTGTAGGTGAGGGCGATGCGCTGGCCATCACGGGTCACCTGGCGGCGGTTGGTGTCCACCACCAGATCACCCACCCGCAGCACGCCGCTGCCGCTGGGCAGGTCGCGGGGCTCGGCGGCCGCAGAACCCCGGCCCACGCGCCGCAGGATGGTGGCGATGCGGGCCTCGAGCTCCTTGGGGCTGAAGGGTTTGGGCAGGTAGTCGTCGGCGCCGAGATCAAGTCCGGCCACCCGCTCGCTGATGGCATCAAGGGCCGAAAGGAAGATGATCGGCACGCAGGATTCGGCCCGCAGACGGCGGCACACCGCGAAGCCATCGAGCTTCGGCAGCATCACATCGAGCACCACCAGATCGGGCTGCTCACGGTGAAAGAGGCTGAGGGCCTCCTCGCCATCCTCGGCGCAGATCACCCGGTAACCGGCCAGTTGCAGGCGCATCACCAGCACCCGCCGCACGGCCGGTTCATCGTCCACCACCAGGAGGGTGGCGCGCAGGTCCGCGCCGCGCTGGGAGGCTTTGGAGCCATCGCCGGCCTCCGGGGAACGGAAGGCACCGGCAGCCTCCGGACGCCGGGAGGAGGGCAGGCCGTGGAGAGCCTCCTGGTCGCCCCCGCCGTCCGGGGAGGCCTCCCCATCCGTCCCGATCCCGTTGTGGGACTCCAACACCTGAGAGGCCGGATGCGCGGGCGTGTCCTCCAGGGAGACGGACATGGGCGGCGTGTCCAACGACACAGGAGTGAAGAATCGCAACCATACCCCTTGGCAGCCACTCGGGTCACCCCCTCGAATCGCTGCCAGGGCAAGGGATCTGGCAGATTTAAGGTTTTTTGCGGAATCCAGGTTCAGGTCGGCGCGCTGGCTCGCCTCAGGGCCAGCGGGCCTCGGCGTAGCGGTTCCACTGCCGTTCCGCCTCGGCCAGCGCCGCATCGCTGCCGATCTGGCCCAGCATGGCGCGTTGCAACTGGGTGTAGAGGATCGCCTGCAGCCGCTTGATGCCGGGCGTGGCCGGCACCAGCACCTGCGCCTGATCCAGGTTGCGCACGGAGATGGCGCGGGCCTGCCGCACCAGGGCCTCCTGCCGTGCAGCGGCCGGATCCCCCGCGCGGGCGACCCGGGCGCCGGCCTGAAGCGACGCTTCGGCGAGATCCTGCTCCAACCCCTTCAGGGCCTGCCGCGAGGAGGGCAGCACCCGCGCCTCGCGGGCGAAGGCCAGCTGGTTGGCAGCATCGGTGAGAAACAGGGCAAAGCTGGTGGCCTCGCGGGCCATGGTGCTGCGGCGTGGCACCACCAGGTTCATCACCGCCACGTTGGTCTGCCCTCCGGGGCCCGCCAGGGGCGGGAACGGGGCGGTCACCGTGGCGATGCCAGGGGCATTGGTCTGGAGGTTGCGCAGGAAATCGGGACCGCTCGCCACCTGGGCCAGCTCGCCGGCCTGGTAAAGCTCGATGGCGCGGCGGTAGCCCTGGCTCACCACCTCCGGGGGGAGCAGGCCCCGACGGTAGAGGTCGGTCCAGAAGGCGAAGGCCCGCCGACCTGCAGGGCTGTTGAAGGCGGCGCGGTGGTTGTCCTGCAGCAGGCGCACCTCCATCTGCACCATGGTCTCCAGCAGTTCGGCCGAGTCATCCGGCACCACCGTCACGAAGAGGGCATAGCGGCCGGTGCGGCGCCGGATCGCCTCGGCATAGGCGGGAACCTGATCCCAGCGGCGGGGGGTAGCCGTGATCCCGGCCTGCTGGAGGAGCCTGCGGTTGGCCAGGGTCACCCGGGTGGTGAGATACCAGGGAATCGCGAACTGCAGATCCCCCTGGCGGCCGGCCTGCCACACCTCGGGCAGATAGGCGGTGGCGGCCTCCCGGGGCAGCACGCCATCGAGATTGAGCAACCCCCCCTTGCTGGCCAGGTTGGCCGCGAAGGGGGGGTTGAGATTCACCAGGTCGGGGGCGGTGCGGGCGAAGACCGCCGCCAGCAGCTTGCGCTCCACAGAATTCCAGGGAACATCGATCCAGCGCACCGACACCCCTGGGTGGGTGCGCTCCCAGGCCGCGATCACCCGGCCCATGTAGGGCGAGAAGCGGGGAGCCAGATCGAGGGTCCAGACCGTGAGCTGGCGGGGCCGGATCGAGGGGGCCGGCGACGAACCGCCGCCACAACCGCCGCAGGCCATCAGGAGCATCAGGGCCAGCGCCCCCAGGCTCCCCTGAACACCGGCGGGCCGGCCGAGGGACAAAGGCCGCCGAGCCGGCCGCTCGTCCGCCGGGGAGCGCCGGAACCGGAACAGAACGTGGAGTGCTCTCATCGGTCCACCCTCAGCGCCGCCCGAGGCCACCACCCTGCTGCCGCCACAGCAGCAGCTGGAGGGAGCAGAGCACCGGCGCCAGCAGCGCGGTGAGCAGCGTGCGGGCCAACAGCACCTTCAGGCCACTGCCGGCCAGGTCATGGAGATGCCAGCCGGGCTGGGCCAGCGGGGCCGGATCGATGGCTCCGCCGGGGAGGCTGCTGCCTGCCCCAAGGCCACTGCGCAGGGCCCACTGCAGCATCAGGCTCAGATCGAGCACCACGGTGCCCAGCAGGGCCAACAGCCCAAGGCTGAAGCTGCGCTCCACCGGCGCCCCCAGCCGGCCGATCCGCCCCCACCACCAGCCCAGAAGCATCAGGGCCGGCATCTCACTCACACCGCCCCTGTGAAGGGAATCCAGCAGCAACCCGAGGGTGGCGCCGGCGAGCACCCCGGAGCGGCGACCATCGGCAAGCGCCCAGGGCAGCAGCCAGAGGATGGCCCAGCAGGGCCCCACCCCGGAGAGCCTGGGCCAGGCGGGAGCGGCCAGGGTGAGCAGGGGCACCACCAGAATCGAGGCGGCGAACCAGGGATGGCGGGACAAAAGGACCATCAGCGCGCCAGCAGTTGCACCCAGTCGACCGAGCCGACAGGCGCCGCGAGCTGCACCACGGCCTCCGGCGCGGGATCGGCCACCGCATCCACCGTCTGGATCACCCCCACCGGCAGATCGGGCGGCACCAGGGTGCTGGCGGGAGAGGTGGTGACCACGTCACCGGGAACGACACCCGGATCCTTCTCCAGGAAGCGCACCACGGGCCGGGGAGTGCCCAGGCCCGTGAGCAGGCCATGGTGACGGGTGCGGCCCACCCACACCCCCACCCGACTGGCCGGATCGGTGAGCAGGGTCACGCGGGCGGTGCCCGGGGTGACGGCGCCCACCAGACCGATCAGCCCACCGGGGGCCAACACGGCCTGCCCCTCGGCCACGCCCTGCAGGGAGCCCCGACCCAGCAGCAGGGTCTGCCACCAGCCCGCCGGCTCGCGAGCGATCACCGGCGCCGTGAGTCGCTTCGGACTGGCCTGCTGCAGGCCGATCAAGCCCCTCAGCCGGGCGTTGTCCGCCTCAAGGGCGGCGATGCGGGCCGTGTCTTCGAAGCGACGGGCTGAGCGCAGCCATTCAGCCTGGGCCGTGCCGGGCCAGAAGGGACGGCTCAGCTGGGCATAGGCATCGGAAAGGCCTGCCCCCTTGCTGAGGCGCACCCCGAGGAGGGCCAGCGCCACCAACAACCAGGGCCAGGCCTGGAGCAGGGAGGGCAGGGCCAGGGAACGGAGCCAGCGGCGCGCCGGCATCGGCTTCAGGCGTATTGACGGGCGAAGTCGGGAGTGTCGAGCACGCGCTCCAGACGCTTGTAGTCCTCGAGCACCATGCCGCAGCCATTCACCACGCAGAGCAGGGGATCCTCGGCCACGTGGGTAAGGATGCCGGTCTCGTGGCTGATCAGGTCGCAGATGCCGCGCACCATGGCACCGCCCCCGGCGAGCATGATGCCGCGGTCCACGATGTCGGCCGCCAGTTCGGGCGGGGTGCGCTCCAGGGTGCGCTTCACGGCCTCCACGATCACGTTGAGGGGTTCGGCCATGGCCTCTCGAATGTCGCCTGCACGCACGTTGATCGTGCGGGGTAGACCGGAGAGCAGGTGCAGCCCCCTCACATCGAGGGAGGTTTCATCGTGCTCGTTGTCGGGGAAGGCGGAGCCGATGCGGATCTTGATGTCCTCGGCGGTGCGCTCGCCCACCACCAGGTTGTGCACCTTCTTGAGATACACGCCGATGGCGTCGCTGAGCTCATCGCCCGCCACCCGCACCGACTCGCTCAGAACAGTGCCGCCGAGGCTGAGCACGGCCACCTCGGTGGTGCCGCCGCCGATGTCCACCATCATGGTGCCCACGGGCTCGGTCACCGGCAGACCGGCGCCGATCGCCGCCGCCACCGGTTCATCGATCAGGTGCACCTGTTTGGCGCCGGCCAGACCGGCATCGCGCACGGCACGGCGCTCAACGCCGGTGACGCCGCTGGGGATGCCGATCACCAGGCGCGGGGCGATCACGCCGCGGCCCTCGTTGCCCTTCTGGATGAAGGTCTTGATCATCTGCTCGGCGGCGTCGAAGTCGGCGATCACGCCATCGCGCAGGGGCCGCA
>Ga0114976_10001337_pt1 | contig 15376 bp, 10 predicted proteins | sample S_130805_EF_Meta_FD_87319 | JGI IMG/M metagenome (GOLD analysis project Ga0114976, IMG submission 87319) | Freshwater microbial communities from Lake Simoncouche, Canada to study carbon cycling - S_130805_EF_MetaG | ecosystem: Environmental > Aquatic > Freshwater > Lake | place: Lake...
CCCATAGATCAAAATCCGCAGGAGCCTGAAATAACACCCTCCTTTCCGTTGCCCGATTACAAACGTGATAGAACGCCCCTGGGACAATGCACCGTCGCTTTCTCGCCATATTAGATTAGACTCAAAAAACCAACAAAGGATTCGCCCTTTCAAAACTTTTCGCATCTGCCAAAAAACTACCTCGCAAATACCTGCCCACCAATGAATTATATGGGGTCAGAGGTTTTGCAAATCGTTGACTTACAATAATTTAAAAGGCTGTTTTTGAATTGTGGGGTCAGAGGTCTATGTTAAAAAGTAGGCATGTAAAGCCATGATCTGCAATGGTTTATGTGGGGTCAGAGGTCGTGTAATTCGCTGAAAGGCAATAGCTTGGAAGGGTGTTTTTGGAATTGGGGGTCAGAGGTGGTGGCCGATAGGTGGTGGTTAAGGAGAGGCAGTTCACTGGTCCAAGATATGAGTTATAAGGGGATGTTGGGGGTTTGCTGACAGATTGTTGTATTGCCACAAGGATGTGCCTACCTCTGGTAGTAGCCCGAATCAGAATTGGGCGGTGGAGAGGTTTCAGCCGAGCAACATAGACTTCAGACCCATCTGGAATCTTGGGGTAAAGATTTCCAAGTCGTTCGCGTTGTGCATCAAAGAGAGTTTTTGTCTTCTCCGGCCGATCACTAGAAGCGCCCTCTGGTTTACGTTCCTCAGCCTCACTTTATGCGCCTCTGCCTTCAGCCAGCAGTTCGGAGGAATTCGAGGACAAGTAGTCGATTCCGACTTTGGCCAGCCGATTGCAAAGGCGCAGGTAACGATCATGGGCTCCCCCTTTGGAGCGGTCACTGATGATCAGGGAAATTTCACAATCTCAGGAGTACCTCCTGGTGTGTATACGATCCAAACACGAGCCTCCAGTTACATTCCAAAAGTAGCTCCTGATATTTCGGTTACTGCCGGTTCCTTCAACGAAATTCGATTTGAGGCTGTGGCCGAGATTGAGGAGATGGAAGAGCTGGTAGTGCCTGGAGAAATTGAGAAGGCCTCGGAGACAGGACTGCTGGCTGAAAGACAGGAAATTGGTTCCGTAGCAGATGCCATCGGAGCGGATCTCATTGCAAGAGTCGGAGCAGCCACAGCTGGCGCGGCAATGAAACGCATGGTGGGCACTTCTGTAGTTGATGATCGTTATGTCGTGGTTCGCGGTCTTTCCGACCGATATGTCAACACATTCTTAAATGGAGGCCGCATTCCCTCCTCCGATCCCGACAAACGAGCTGTTAATGTAGATCTATTCCCTGGATCGGTTTTAGAGAGCATCCTAACAAAGAAAACTTTTACCCCAGATATGCCTGCAGATTTTACTGGGGGTAGCGTCGACATACGAACAAAAGACTACCCAGACAAACCAAGTTTTGGAGCTAGTTATACAATGGAGTATAATTCTCAATCTACCTTTAATCCTAATTTCCTAACCTACAACGGCGGCGGTACCGGGCCTTTCGGATTTCGCGCTAATCAGCGTCTTATCCCTGAAAGCGTCACATCATTAGGCCAAGGTGTTTTACTGCCACCCTCTGTAGGGCAGAACTTAAACGTTACGAACCCTGGTGACCTTCAAAAAGCGGAAGCCATCAATAACGCAATGCGTGAGCTTACCCCAGATGTGGCTGTAACTCGAAAAACTGTTGGCCCGAATACATCTATTAACCTTCAGGGGGGGGACAGTGTGGAGATGGGACCCGATGAGAAAATGGGCGTTCTTGGGGCTTTTAGCTACCGTCGTAAATATACTTATTTCGATAATGGGCAACGTAATAATTATGATGCCATTTATAATCCGCTTTCAAAACAGGGCTCGCTCGATCCTCAATTCGAATTCAATCAATCCCAAGGAACCGAGGATGTATTGTGGGGTGGTTTGCTTAATCTTGCTGGCCAACCTTCCAAGGAACATCTTTTTGGAGCTAATATTATGTATAGCAAAGCAGCATCCGACATTACGACATTCAACGTTGATCCAACAACTCCAACTGCCAATATCCAACAACAAACAATCTCCTATGGCGAACGGGATCTAATCTATTTTCAGGCTCGCGGTACCCATCAGCTTAAAGATGCTCGCAATCTAAAGGTGGAATGGAATGGAGGTCTCGGGCAATCCAGCCTTGTTGAGCCTGACAATCGAGTTTTCCAAAGCGTTTTCGATCCTACCATTGACTTGTATTCCCCCCTAGGCCAACAGGATGCATTTAAGACTGGCACCCTATCTGCAGACCCACTGCAACGATTCCAACGCTCGCTCACGGACAATGCCTACTACACAATTGTCGATTTTACTATTCCCTATTTTGAGGAGGAAGAGGCAAACGATAGCAATTTTAAGACAGGTTTTTATTACGATTTTTCAAATAGAGAATATAATCAGTGGTCGGGCAACTATTACTATGGCCAGGCCAATGACCCCGAATACGTGACCTTTGGAACTCCTAATGATCCTACGGGGGGGCAGTCTTGGGCCGAAGTCTTTCTTGACGAGAATCGATCAGGTCTTGTCAATCCTGCTGGGTCACCACCCCCCGGTAACGATAAACCACTCTCTTGGGCTTTGACTGATTCGACCGGGAGCTCTGGTTCTTACTATCAAGCAGAGCAAACAGTGATAGCAAGCTACGCCATGACAGAATTGAGGCTTTTCAAACAACTGAAGCTCTCAGGTGGAGCCAGATTCGAAAATACATATCTTGAGGCTGCTGGAAATGGTGGAGCAGATACGGTTCTTTTTCCCTCTACCAGCGGAATCATAAAGCAGCTCGATCTTCTCCCAGCAGTTGCCGCCACTTTCGAACTTGCAAAAGATGTTAATTTGCGTTTCGCATGGTCCCAGACGTTAGCTCGCCCATCTTTTAAGGAGCTAGGTCCTGTCATCACACAGGATTTTGCGGACAACACACTCTTCATTGGAAATACAAACTTGAAGCTGAGCCATGCAACCAATTATGATTTTCGGGCCGAATGGTTCCCTCGTGCGGGCGAGGTATTGGCCGTGAGCGTTTTTTATAAGGACCTTACAAACCCTATTGAACAGAGCGTTTTTCTTCAAGGCGGACTTCAGTATTATCAGTATCGAAATAACTCTGAGGCAATCGTATGGGGCGCTGAGTTTGAGGTACGCAAGCGGCTTGACCAAGTTGCTTCCTGCCTGCGAGATTTCTCTCTCAATTTTAATTTCACACAAATTCAGAGCCAAGTAGGTCTATCGACTTTTCAACAAGCACAACAGCAGTCGGTCGGAATTTTTGAAACTACTCGCCCTCTTCAGGGCCAACCCAATTATATCACGAATGCTGGACTTGAGTACAATCATGTATCGTATGACTTTTATGCTGGATTATTTTTCAATGTTACAGGGCCGATGCTTTACGCGGTGGGTGCTGATTTGCCTAACATCTTCGAACAGCCAGTTCCTTCGTTAGATCTCAATATTACCCAAGGTTTTGCCGAACACTGGAAATTTACTTTTCGAGGCAAGAACCTCCTCAATCCTATCGCAAGGAGAACTATTACCTACAATGGACAGGAAGTTGACTACTCCAGCTATACAAAAGGTTGGGATTTAAGCCTAAACGTGAGTTATAGTTTTTAGTTACGGTCGCCACTTTGCCGTAGTAAGCGTCCACGACATCGAAACAGCATACAAAGTTGCCTTCAGAATAGATCATTTTAATTCCCTTGGAATCCTGGAAGTTTTTTATAAGAAGGGTTGATTTCTTTTTTGATCGATTGGAGCTTATCTTGCACTTCTAACGAAACAGGACAATGAGCCTCAGCGTGGCTTACAAGATAATCGATGACTCCTATTACCCGAGAACGCGGGTTGGGATTCTGTTCGGCTGTATTCAAAGCGACCTCCCAACAGTTCGCTGCACAATCGGACATTCCTAGCCTGGAAGAAGCCGTTGCAATCTGACTCAGGAGCCTCGTTTTAACAAATGGTTGGAAATTAGCATTGATACAGTCGATCGACTTCTTTATGAGTTCATCAGATTCTTGTTTATAACCAATGACATTCATGACAGATGCGAACTCGATAATCCACTGATATTTGAATTCTGCATATGCGCTTATTGCTGAAAGTTCGGCTTCTATTATAGGGACAGCTTTTTTTGCCTCAACTACGTCGCCAACCTCGAAATCAAGCCGACAAAGTGTTATTCTATGATGGACACGGTCAATAGAGGGTTCGGTTGGAATTTTTTTTCTTGCCTCATCCAGACATTTTTTTACTAGATCTTTTTGGCCATTCGAAAGCGCGTGCTTAGAGTTAGAAAGAATATCCTGAATAGTCATTTTTCCTAAGGTCTCTGTGCTGGCATGACGATCGGCCCCATTCCCATTAGATAATGTTTTACCATCTTTAGGCCCTGAAGATGGAAGATTTGAATTTCCCGAATTGTTAACCTCAAATGAAAGTATTATATTTTTAGCTCGGGTGCGATATTCATCTGAAGTAAAACTATTCATGAGAGACTCAGATTTTCCTTTGTCATCTAATCGATATGACAGATCTAGGGCTGCAAAGGTGCCTTCATCCCGTTGCCAACCCACCCCATATCCGAGTGCATTCTCAGCGCTACTCAAGGCTTTCCTTGAGATATTTAGCAGACCTTTTTTTTGTGACTCCAGTCCTATAATGGTATAAGCCAAGGGTCGCCGATAGTCTTTAATTTTCGAGGCCAAATCGAAACTCTCCTCATAGTAACCATCGCTTGCCATCGCCGTAATGACCTTTGACTGATACTTACTTAATATATCGTCATCATTTTTAATAAGCGACAGCCAGTTAACTGCCTCCTTATATTCGTAAGGCAAAACTGTGCCTTGTTTTGCACATCCGATTAGCAAGAAGAGGATCAATAAGTACATATAAAATATTTGGGGGAAGACCAATTAAATTGGTCTTCCCCCAAATTGCATTAATTTAACAACTTAATTACTGAGCCATGACGCGATAGAAACGAGGAGCAGAACCGACAGTAACCGCAGTGTCAATAACTTCAGCATTACCACCATTTCCGGTTACGATGTCGATAGGTGCAAAGACCCTATTATCAGAAGATGACTCTACACTATAATAAACGTTGTTTACTGTAGCGAAGGTCAATTTAGGGTTCGTGCCTTCTAATGAAATGGTAACAGAAGGCGCAATTGATGCAGATGAAGCCAGCAGGTAACCCAACTGATCAATGGCAGTCCAACCCTTTGCCCAATTGTTATCACGCATAGCTCCAACAAACTTGACAGCAACTCCATCCTTATCAACACGAGTAAGGTTGCCACGATTCGGAAGTGTTACACCTCCGTTTTTCGCGGCGGATGTAGTACACCGCAGGTCTATCCCGCTCATATGATGGTTTAATGGAACCACCAATCCTGGATCAACATTGAATTGATTACTGTTCGCAGCGTCATTTAGGACATTTACCACCGATGTAGGATTATCCGTTCCACTACTTGCCCTGTTATTTACACCGAACAGGAATCCCCCGTCGTCAGCGCCAGTACCCACAGTAGGTGCCGTGTATGACCCGCCGTTGGCAATTGTAGCCTGGGCATTGGCAGCTACTTCCGTAAGTGCACAACGATACCAGATATTGCCCTTGAAAACACTATAGCGCTCGCTGCCAGTTGTTGCTGTTCCAGAAGCTTGCAATGTGTCATCGCCGTATAGACCGTTTGCGTTACCAATTATAAAGTCAACCGGGGTACCCGCCTTTACCGCAATACCTCCGTTTGGAAAATCCATGTAGATGGAGTTGTACAAACGTAGAGCACCAGCGTTTTTTAGGTTAGCACCACAATTATTCTGAGGGAACGCATCGCCACTTAACTTACCATAACCACGCCCAATCACTGTAGCGTTAGCGACGGTTTGGATTGTAAATGGACGCATTGTAATAACACCAGCATCTGATGTCGAAGGCTCTGGACCATCAACCTCAAAACCATTATCACCGGCGTTCGCCAATGGTCGTCCTGTAGAGGTAGTGCCATCAGCAGCAATACGATTGTTCTGCAACTGGACAAAGTACTGGACATTTCCTCTATAACCTTGGTCAGTATCGAAACCGTCGTCACCTCCAAATGCTGATATCAAATACTTTGAGTTGACGGTACCACCAAAGTACTCGAAATCATCGTCAGCATTGTTGTATGCTTCAAGGAACTCCAAAACAGTTCCACTGCCGACACCACCAAAAGTAAAGGCATTGAGTTCCCTGTTCGAAAACAGGATATATCCACCATACCTATTCGAGATAAAGCGAAGTGTCCCAGAGTTGTCAGTATCATCAACACCACCGTACATCGCAATTGTACCGAAGGCCTGCAAGCCCTCTACATACTGGCGGCCCTGACCTCCATTATTAGTAGCTGTTGCTGACGATGTGGGGTCAGCGAGATTGCCAGACGCGATAACGCCCGTGTAAGTGCCATAGGCAACTCTAGCATCACCGCATAGAACAATTCCACCCCAACGACCATCATATGCTGCCTTACTATTTCCAGTGTAAGAAAAGATGTCGGCTCCTGCGATACCCCCTGAGTACGAGTACTCGGCATCTGTTACCGCCCCCACTAGAGTGCCGTTTTTACGCAGCTCACGTTGAGTATTAACGATAGCTGTTACTCCAGCACCAGCCTCAATATCCGTTCCAACTGCTTGCGTTCCGTAATTCTCGTATGGCGGGACTGTTTCAAGTCCGCCGGGAACATTGATATCATCAATTGAGGTAAAGATAATCGGAGCATCAGACGTGCCATTCGCAAAAAGTTTTGAACCAATTGCCTGGATTAAAGTGCCAGGATCAGATGGTTTGCTAGGCGCACTGGCGTCACCATTAATTGTGTGGATTTCACTCCGGATTATTGTGCCAGGCTGAATATAAATATTAACCCCTGAGGCAACGAACGTCAACCGGTCAATAATATAGACCTTATCACGTGTCCACATTTGGTCGGCATTGATAGTTGTATAGGAGCGTCCATTGACTGTATTAATCGCAGGAGATCCCAAGTAACTAACATTTACGAAGGTTGTTGCATTGGAAAGACTGGCACTGGCTAGTCCAATTACACCGAGTAGAACTGTTAAAGTTTTATTTTTCATTTTTATATATTCCTTTTTCTGTTTATATTTTTCTCAGAGTTAAACGTTTTTGCGTAGGCGACGGAGAGCCACCAAGGCCGTTCCACCAAGAAGCATGAGAGACATCGAGGAGGGCTCAGGAACAGCCGTAGATGTAGCCGTGCCAAGATAAAACCCGTTTGCCGAGCGTCCACCCAGTGAGCCAGTGCCAACCGCGATTGCGCCCTGCGAACCAGCTGCATCCGTTGTTAGGTTCATGATGTTGGTGGATAAGTCACTTAGTTGAAACTTAACCTGTGAACCTGCGACCCCACTACCATTGTAGGATGCCGCAGCGAAGATGCCGATACGGAAGTCACCAGAGCCAGTTGCTTGGGCAAACACAGCGTAGATGTTGTCGTTGGTGGTAAATCCGTCGATGATGCCAGCATCTGTGAAACCTGTTCCAGGAGCGAAGTAGTTGGATGCATTGTCACCGCTGGCTTCACCTAATACCGAAGTCGTATTAAGAAACGCAGCAGTATAATTTGCACGAAGAATACCGCCAAAATCCGCCGAGCTGCTCGCTGAAGTGAATAAGGCATTCACTTGCGCTGCCGTCCGGTTGCCGAAGGAACCAACTGAGAAGTAAGTTCCTACGCTCAGTAGAGAAGACGGGGAGGATGAGTCGGAATTTCGAAGATACTCTAATTGTCCGTCGAGTCCGATGTATTGTGCTTTTGCAGTCTGAGCCATCAGGCCCAACGCAAAGGTCACGGTTAGAAGTGTATTTCTGATTTTATGATTCATGGTTGTGTTCCTTTCGGTGTGGTTGTTTTCTAATGTCCGCATTGTTTATGCCCCCGACAAACTGGAAGGCAGGGTGATTGTTATACGAGTAAACTTTTTGCCGATTCCCGAAGTAGAGAAGGACCACTGCTGCTTGGTAAAGCCAGGGGCAACACCTGCTTGGCTGACCCCCGTTTTCTGCGTTAGAGCCTCTCCACTGAAAGGGACTGAAAGGGATGTTGTGGTAACAAAACCAAGTGCAATTTGAGAAGCGGTGGTGATATCGGCCCTAGCAGTAAAGGTGAGAATTAAATCAGACCCCACAATCGTGGCCACGGGCAGTTTAGAGCTATCATTCAGGCCAAGCGACCCGCCCAAGCAGTACTCCATCAAATTCGACAGCCCGTCATTGTCTAGATCTGCAGTTGGGCTTTGCATTTTAACCCGAACAGTACGACTCACACTGGACCCACCGGAAGTGTACGTTACCGTGTAGACACCTAATGTGCTTGCCAAGGCACTGAAATCAGCGACTGCCGCGTTATTTGAGTCCGTAATTGCTATAGCCACAGAGCCTGAAGCCGTAACCCCAGGGTCAGTATAGGCCCCATTTTCCCAGAAATGAGTAATATCGCTCAACCCGTTTAAGGTGAGCGAAACAGCTCCAGCAGGAACGGCTTCTAGCCTTAACTGGTTAGACACGATTTGGCCTGCAATCAAAGTGGTGTCATAAGCAGACGGACTTATGTTGCGAGACTCAATTCTTCCAATGAATGAACCATCCAGCCCCTCCCCAGAGGGTATCGCGGGATCCAAAACACCATCCACCATTGATTGGTTGACAGCCATGATTCCAAAAGAGGTTGGATTTGCAGTAGAATCAGCCACGAAAATAAACATTTGTGCACCACCTAACTCAACTGTGATTTCGTCACTAAGGTCTACTGCGGTTTCCAGTGCGTTACTGCTGCTAAAACGAAAATGCCCGGCAGTAGAGCCAGTGAAGCTATTGAACGTCTGTGACGACAAGGCAATGAAAGAAGCTGACAGAGTATCAAATGCCTCACGACTCTTTGTGCCCCACAAAGTTTGGAGCTCGCTGACAGTATAAAAAGATGCAGTCCCTTGATTATAAAACGTACCAAGCTTTAACGAGCCAGCACCAGAGGCGAATGCAGTGCCGCCAGGAGTTGCGACAGGGGCATCTGCATAAGTCAAACCAATGCTAACTATTGCCGCCTGCCCCACCTCCCCCAGCCCAACCAGAGCCACAATTGCGATTGCAAAAGCGGAGAACGAACGTATCCGCCGCGCTCGGCACTCAACCTTTGTTAATTTTTGCGTCATCATGGTTGGCTGAGGGTGGGTTTTAAGAAGGATGTCTATTTAGTAAACAAGCGCTGGGTTAATCTTAACTGCATTTACTCCAGTGAGCGCACTTGTGCTCCCATTTGCACGTTTGATAACTATGGCTGTTCCCTTGGCAATCGTCACGGCGTTGGCCAGATTATCCTCCGCATCGCGCCAATTTCCATCGGTGTGCAAATAATATTGGACTGTGAGGCCAGTGGAAACATTAAGGATGCCAAGATTATCGGCACTAGTCACATCACTCCCTCGCCCAATCTCAATACCCGTTTCACTTAGAGGCAAGTCCTTGGCCGAAGTATTGGCCACGAAATTGAATCGAGGAAAGCCGAGGATCTCTTTACGCAAACGGGCCTGACGCAACTGGCCAGCCAGAGTTAAATCATAGTTAGAGCCAGCAAGCGCTTTGAAGATAATACCAGCGCTGTAAGGCAGGCGGAGTTTTCTTGCGTCACCTGCAACTGCAGAAGATGTCCATTGGAATGAAGCTCCAGTTTGGCTTGTAGCATCAACGCCGGACGTCCACTTGCGGTAAACAGTGGCAGTTACACGACCATTGCTACCAACGAGCTGGATCTGATCCGCAGCACTTTGACCTTGGGTTCTGCGAGTTGTGCCACGAACTACAGAAGATGTAGCTTGGCCAAAAAGGGTCTCTACCGTCCAGTCAGGGCGAATCGCATAGCGTGAACCGGCTAATACCGCTCCGGGCGCAACGTCTACCGTGATTACTGCATTTGCAGGTGTACCCGAGGTAGCGCCTGAATTGGTGATGAAGCCGATGTAACCAATGTTATCGCCGTCGAGAATTTCGATAATGTAGGGCTCGTTCGCCGTGGATGCACCCGTGTATCCCGAGTATTCGGCAGCAGTGTAGGTCACATCGCCACTAGTAGGCTTGACCGTAATCTGGTTTCCACTCACGGAGACAATTTCACCAACGGAAACTTCTGGCCGAACGAAGGGAGTGCCCAAGTACTGCGTTTTACCTTGAATGATGGTTTTTGTGAAGATGGCCGCGGGTGTTGCCAAAGCTGCCTGAGTGTTTTGCCCTGAGAGGCTGAGACCAGCCAAGGCGAGTGCAAGAGTTGCGATTGATTTCATTGTGTTTCTCCTATGGTTGAGGTTGTTGATGACGGCTTGAAAGTCCTTCATGAGTTTGAAACATACTCACCGGCTCCTTTTTCGCCACTAGTTTATTGTGACGTTTTCATGGCAAAATTTCGCCCTTTTGCCTGAATGTGACGATTTGGTGACGAAAGAGGTTTGCCTCTGGAAGTTTAGGTAAGCCTGACTAAGTATGTAGAAGTACCCATGAGTGACACGAAGACCCATAGGAAGCAGAGCCATTTGTTTCTTTTGCGCTATCTATTCTCTATGCTGACGACTTTGTTTTCCGCCCCTTCTTTCCCAAATCTGAAGGCCCTGACCCTAATCTTAATTTCCCTGCTGCTCCTGACTACTACTCGACCTGCTCTCTCTGTAGACTATGTTGAAATTGCGTTTCCCAAAAACGAGATTTTGGATTCAAAAGACCAACCTGTCGGTTCGAATCGAACTTATTGGATAGGCAGCTTCACCAACAGTGTGCCCGGGGATAAGGACGTATCCTTTGTCATGAACCTCGCCAGAAGCAACACGAATGGATTAGGAGTTGTAAGCTCTTGGAGCAATAGTTTCGCCCGTCTTGTTCAGACCAACTTTCTTGGTCGAGATTTGATTCTGACCAACCGCCCGACCACGGCCATGACGAACCGCCCTGTCTATGTTTGGATGTTTAATAATACCAACCCATCCCAAGCCACCGAAATGATCCTTTGGCGCTCGTTAAACACCGAATATTTTGACAGGAATACAGGCTTGGAATCCCCTATTACTGTATCTCTGGATCCTGCCGACCCAAGCGGTAGTGGTTCAGCCATTTCTGGCTCGGCACCTCTTTTTGGACAGTACCTTCCCCAAGCAGGCTGCTGGCGGATGAGCCCCATTGTAGAGAGCGCTGACAATCGTACCCGCATAGAACAAATCTCCCTTTCTGCAGTGGACTGGTTTACAGGCGACGCCAATGCGGCACTGGATCTGCCTGCTAACAACGGCCCTACCGCGTTCTCCGTGGTGGTCACCAACACCAACACTGGAATCACCTCCTCTCTTTCCTCCATAGGGCTTTCTTACAGCAACGGCAGGATCTCTGGTCTTTTGACCGTCACGAATACCAATCAGCATGTCCTCTGGCTCACGGCCACCAACAGCAACAACCTGACTGCAACCGCCTCCGGAACGCTAACCTTACGAGTCAGAAACCAGACTGGGCCTAGCTTGACAAACGCGACCAATATAACGGTAGTGACAGGAGCGGATTTCGCTGGCTTCCAGTTGGGGGCTCAATCCGCAAATCTTCCCCTCACCTTTACCTGCCTCAACGGATCGGAATTGGCGGGGCTTTCCCTTTCAAGCTCGGGCTTGCTCAGTGGAACTACTTTTAACACGGATACTCGTACTTTGCGTATCCAGGTAGAGGATAGTGCTGGTAACGTGCGGAGGAGTACTCTGACTTTTTCGGGAACTCCCTCTTCGTTCCTGATCAACGCCCTCAATTCCGATGGAATCTTGGAAGTTCCCTACGGGAGGCAGACCAATTTCCCCGTGAACTACAGCCCAGGCTTCGATGATGGAGCCCTAGAATTAGAAATTTCAGACACGCTTGGTGATGGAACGGCAACTTTTGAGAATAACAATCTGGACGTGCAAAGTACCAGACCCCCAACGCGAAAAAGTGAAAGCCCTGAGATAAATCTTTCCGCTATTCGAATAGTGAACTCAATTCCGCCAGTTGCCGTAGCTGCAACGACGACTATTCCTGTCAGAGTTCTGGCGCCTCGGCCGACCCTTTCCTTGTCATCTCCTGTCTCATTGTATGTGGGACAAGAAACACAAATTGATATATCTACAGGTAGCACCTATGCCGACGGAGCGAGCACCTTTCAAGTGGCCAATATCCCTACAGGCTTGAGCTATGAATCGGCCACAAAACGAATCCTAGGCACAAACAGCTCGACCAACCAGTCCCGCTGGGCAACTGCGGTTACAGCAGATAATTCGAACGAGTACTACGGCGGGGGACAAAGCGATCCCGCTACAATCATTTTTAATATTACAAATCGGTTCCCTTTATTTGCACCTGCCAATTCAATCATTCTGGCCGGTGTCAATCGCACTTTTTCCACTGCTTTCACCATCAGTAATCTGCCTACGCACTCGGAAGTTGCCAACCTACCCGCTGGAATCATCAATCGTGGAATTAGCTACAACGGAAATCTGGCAACCCTAACGCTAAGCGGCTATCCCACGGAATCGGTTGTTGCCCGCCCGCTTACTCTTAAAGTTTGGAACTATAAGGAACCTGGAAACCCTGATCCGTTAGGTCTACAAGAAGTAACATTTCCAATCACGCTTCAGGTGTCAGGAAGCCGCCCTCAGACTGTCTCCTACTCCAGCCCCGACAATCTTGTCGTAGGCAACCCTCTACCCAATGGCGGAAGCCCCTTTATTGACGTAAGCAGCGGCGTCAGGGTCTCTGCCTACGGGTTACCTCCAGGGCTATCGCTCGATGGGTTGACTGGCCACTTATCGGGCACACCCACCAGCGGCGGAGCGTACAGCGCCACCGTTTTTGTCCAGAACGGCAAGGGCTGGATCAAAAAAACAATCGTGCTGAATGTCCGGTAAAAGGAGCTAAAAGACAGTGAAGCCTACAAAACAAACTCAAGCTCTTCTTCAATTAAGATTTCGAGCTTTTTGTATTTCGGCCCACGCTATCTTCTTAGGCATCCTTTTTCTTATTCCACAATCTGGAATTGGCGAAATGGCAACCCCTTTTGTGGCTGAGATGGATCAGGTTTGGGAGGCTGTTTCAGTCCCGCGACAGGTAGCCCCACTTTTTTCTGCTCAGGTGACTCGTGTCGAGCCGGGTGGCAAGGTTTTCATTTCTTCATCCCTTCCTGATGCTTGTTTGGCCCTTGCGAATGAAATTGGGCCGACTTACTTTGAGGTAACGGGCCCCGCCAATCATTTATGGCTGGGCCATCGTTTCGAGTTGGGTACTGGGCTGAGTGCAACTGGTGAAAGCCTCTGCTTAAAGGTTATTCCATCACCTCGGAATACTCGCACCGATCTCGACGCCTCCTTGGTAGGCGCAGTGATACGCGTTTACCCTCATATGACTTTACCCCTTCTTCTGGACAGAAATACCTGCTCGATTTTAAAAGCATTTCCCCAATCGAATCTTCGGTACTATTTACCTGCAGAGGCGGGATTCCGAGAATTTTGGCCACGGCTCAATCCCTCACAACCAGGTGTTTCATGGTGTATATTTGAAGATCAAGAGTTTACCTGGATCAGCGCTTCGCTTGAGGATTTAGTCATTGCTCCAGGTGAGTGTTTTGTTATCCGAAACGGTATTCGCAGGGGTGCTAGCTTTGGTCTTGTTGGGTCAGATCGAACAAACCTGCCTTGTCCTCGCCCCTGGAAAGGAAAAGGTCCTCATTTACTAGGCTATCCATTCTCCTCAGACCTTCTACTGGGCCGTGATTGGCCCCGTCAGGGAGGAGCCCTGACACCTTCCGAAAATCCTGCAGACTGCGACTACATAGGGGTTTATCTTCCGGATGGATATCGGACTTATGGGTTTTTCGGAAGAAGCGTGACCACGGCGTTGTGGAGGGAGATTATCAAACCTGGTACTCGTCGTGCCGCTTGGGGGGCAATAACAAGTACCATCACCACGATTCCTGCCGGACAAGGGTTCCTTCTATATCCACGAAAAGACGCTCCAGATCATATTTTTTACCCGCCCCAATAGTAAATAGTCGGATGTCCGTGACATTTCGATGTCTATTCACACGTTCTTTTTTCACTGTCTGATAAGCAGTTGAATCCTGCTTGGGGCTTTCCAGCCTCCCCCCATGTGCCGATGGGGTGTATTCTTATCTCTCGCTATTTTTGCCATGCACTCCGCATGGGCAGATGATGCGGCGAATCCGCATCCTCTTTCCCAACCCCCTTCCCTAATGGCCGATCCGAATGCGGAGTTGGTGGATCGTCCTCTACCTGGAGCGAAAGTGGGAGAGCAGGAAAACGCGTCTTCACCCTCCGGAACTGGCGGGGAGGCCAGCACGCTGACCCCTTTTTATGTGCGGACTGGGATTGGATTGAGTTTTGTGACTACGGTGGATTATCCCGACTTTGGCATCAGCGGAGACGTGCCGATGCAGCCTGGCTTTGCCACCGGATTGATGCTCGGAGCCCAGTTTCACGATAACATCGCCTTCGAAATCGAAGGAGGCCTTCTCTACAACTCCGTCTACCAAAATCAACTTGAGGGGATTTCTGCCACCGACATGACGCAGGTCACCAACATCCAGCTGTTTCAGGTGCCGATGATGGGAAACTTTGTCTTCCGAACCGATCCCCTCGGAGCGAGCCGGATCCGGCTCGTAGCTGGAGGCGGAATGGGGGGCATCTTTCGCCAGGTTTTTATTACAGGCGGGCCAAATGACAACACCCGCAGCCAGACTCTTTCCGCCTACCAAGGGTTTGGTGGAATTCAAATCAACCCTGGGGAGCCAGACCTCATGGTCGACGTCCAGTTCAGGTATTTAAATTCGATCGGAGGACAGTCGGTCCCGTCGATGTCGATCATGGGGACGGTGACGATTCGCTTCTAAAGACGGCGCCCATGATTCAGCTTGCAACTAAAAAGAACGCGAATCGGATTTTGGATTTTGGATTTTTAATTTTGGATTGTGCAGCGAAAAGATTTAGGAGTTCAGGGGTTAAGAGGTTCAGGTTTTTCAAGTCGTGCTTACTGATCATGATGTTTTTTTGTGGATCGGATCTGTTTGCCCAGAGATTGGCACTGACGGACGTGCAGGCGCAGCCGGTCACGGGTCCGGGGCCAGGTTTGCGAATTGCCCTCGGTGGCACGGTCAACTCCGATATGTCGGTCGCCCAGCGGGACAATCGAGATTATCCCCAGACGAACATTAATCCCCTCTTCGCCACATCGGTTCCGTTCAATGGAACGATCAGTTATGAGTCGATCGG
>Ga0114976_10001338_pt1 | contig 15376 bp, 16 predicted proteins | sample S_130805_EF_Meta_FD_87319 | JGI IMG/M metagenome (GOLD analysis project Ga0114976, IMG submission 87319) | Freshwater microbial communities from Lake Simoncouche, Canada to study carbon cycling - S_130805_EF_MetaG | ecosystem: Environmental > Aquatic > Freshwater > Lake | place: Lake...
CGGTGCTGCCCAAGGGTTGGATGTGCCTGGATAGCTAATTCTACTTGAACCCCTCGTGCAAATTCGTGATCGGCGGCCCGGATGGCGATTGCGGCCTGACTGGGCGCAAGATCATCGTGGATACTTACGGCGGTGCGGCCCCGCATGGTGGTGGTGCATTCTCTGGCAAGGATCCCACCAAGGTGGACCGTTCCGCTGCCTATGCCGCGCGCTATGTGGCGAAGAATGTGGTGGCGTCTGGCCTGGCCGATAAATGCACCATCCAGGTCAGCTACGCGATTGGTGTTTCCAAGCCGCTATCGGTTTATTTTGACCTGCATGGCACGGGCAAGGATGTGGAAGAGGCGAAGTTGGCGAAAGTGATTGACGGCATGGTCAATCTCTCACCGCGCGGCATTCGTGAACATCTGAAGCTGAACCGCCCGATCTATGTGCCGACCAGCGCCTATGGCCATTTCGGCCGCGTGCCGGATGCGGCGAAGGGCACCTTCACCTGGGAAATGACCGATCTGGCGGATGAGCTGAAGCGCGCTTTCGGGCGTTGAGACGCTGATCGGATGATCTTCGGGGCGGCGGGTGTGAGCCTGCCGCCTTTTTCTTTTCAGGACTGCGCATGACCGCTGACAGACCTCCACTGGCTGATGGTGTGCCAGACCGCCTTTATGGTCGGCGCCGAGGCCACCCCTTGCGCCCCCGCCAGCAGCGCCTGTTGGAAGAAACCCTGCCGCGGCTGCGCCTGACCCAAGCACAAGCGGCTGATCCGCGCGCGGCCTTCGGCATGGGTGATGTGCCGCTTTGGTTGGAAGTTGGTTTTGGTGGGGGCGAACACACGCTCGATCAAATCGCGGCGCATCCTGAGATTGCTTATATTGCCTCGGAAGTATTCGAGAACGGGCTTTGCGCTTTGCTCACGCGCCTGGTGCCGGAAGAGGCGGAGGCGACCGGCGCGCTGCCGCGCAATCTCAGGCTTTGGCCGCAGGATGCGCGGCATTTGCTGCGCGCTTTGCCGGAAGCCGCTTTGGATCGGTTGTTTCTGATGTTCCCCGATCCCTGGCCCAAGGCGCGGCATGCCAAAAGGCGTTTTGTGCATCCGGAATTACTGCCCATGGTGGCGCGCGCCGTGAAGCCGGGCGGGATTTGGCGCATTGCCTCTGACGATCCGACTTATCAGGCATGGGTGCGCGAATGCATGGGCGCGCAGCGCTTTTTCATTTTGGGAAACCTTGAGCAAACGCGCCCGCCCGGCTGGCCACCGACACGCTACGAGGCCAAGGCGCTGCGCGAAGGCCGCCAGCCGCTTTATTGGGAATGGGTCAGGCGCTGATTATCTGCCGCGCCACATAAGCCGCAAAATCGGCAGCCCGTGCCGGTGGTGATGGATCGCCAGCGCCCCATGCCCCAGCGCCAGCAAAACCAAGCCCCAGGCCGCACCCTGATGCAAAGGCCGCAACACATCATACAAGGCCTGATCTGGCGGGAAGGGGTGCGGAATGGGCAGGATCAGGAAGAACACTGTCTCCACGCCTATCGGTGCCGCCGCGGCGCTCAAAAAACCCAGCACCGGCACGGCGATCAGCAGCGCATAAAGCACCGTCTGGCCAAGCCGCGCCGCGCTGTGCTGCCAGGCAGGTAGCGCCACAGGTGCCGGCCGGCCACGCCGCGCCAGCAACCAAAGTCGCCAAGCCCAAAGCGGTATCAGCAAAAGGCCAAGGCTTTTATGCAGCTGATAGGTCAGAATTTTTGCCAAAAGTGCTGAGAGCGGCAACGCCACCATCACCAGCGCCAGCAGGAAATTGACAAAAACCAAGGCCGCCATAGCCCAATGCAGGCGCCTTTGCGCCACCGACCACACCGCCTGCATTGGCCTATCCAATCACCAGACTGACCGATACCGCCAATTGCACGCGATCCCCTGTGGCCGCCATGTCCGACACCATGCCGAAAGCTGTGCGGCTGATCTCGCCACGCGCGGTGCAATCCACAATCTCCGCCCCCGTCGCGGCATCGCGCCGCCGGCGCGCGAGTTTCGCTTGAAGGGTAAAGGGCTGCGTCACGCCGCGCATTTCCAAAGGCCCGGCCAGGTCAAATGCCTCGATCCGCCCACCGGGTGCTGCGCGGCCTGAAAACCGCGCCAGCGGCCAGCGTTCCGCATCAAAATAGGCCGCCGAGCGCAGCAAATCCGCCGCCCCCGGATAGGCATGGGTGATGGAACCGGTTTCCACCTGCACCGCCACGCGCGCCGTCTCCGGCTTTTCAGGGTCTAGGATCAATTCGCAGGAAAAGCGCGAAAACTGCCCCGTTGAGGTCAGCACCATCAAATGCCGCGCGATGAATTCAAGCTTGCCCTGGCTTTGGTCGAAGCGAAACACACGCGCTGCCCGGGCCGGCAGGGGTGCCAGACCCAGCAGGGGCAGCACGGCGCCGGCCAAGGCGCGGCGCGGCATCAGCAATTGATTGGGCTTCATCATCATGCGATCCGATCCGATCCGATCCTGACTATTATATGGCGAGCCCCCCATCATTTCCCACATTTTCGTTCAGCCCTTGCCTTTTGGCCACGCCAGCGCTACGAAAGCGTCATCCACACCATCCGAGATTACGGGGGGTGGCCTTGAAAAAGGCCGCCTTTTTTGTTTTTGCAGCCTGATTTACCTCATCATGAAGGGCTTGAAGCCCGCATCGCGGAAGCGATCCTGCCCAGCCTGACGCAGCTTGGCTATGAACTTGTGCGCGTGCAGGTTTCCGGGAAGGAACGCCCCGTAGTGCAGATCATGGCGGAACGCGCCGATGAAGCGCCCTTCACCGTGGAAGATTGCGAAGCCATCAGCCACGCCGCGGGCGCTGTGCTGGATGTTGCGGACCCGATCCGCGGCGAATGGATGCTTGAAGTATCCTCCGCCGGCATTGATCGCCCGCTGACGCGGACCAAGGATTGGAACCGCTTTGCCGGCCATGTGGCCACGGTGGAACTCTCCACCCCGTTGGATGGCCGCAAGCGTTTCCGTGGCACAGCGCTTGGCGCTGATGAACAGGAAGCGCGGCTCAAGCTGGATGATGGTACTGAATTGGCGCTGCCGCGCAGCAATATCCGCCGCGCCAAGCTGGTACTGACCGACGAATTAATCGCGGCGACGGCGAAAGCCGCTGACCCAACAACGATGACCCATTAAGGAGAATGCGCCATGGCCGTTGACATCGCCATTGCCCGTCCAGAATTGCTGCAAGTGGCCGAAGCCGTCGCGCGCGAAAAAATGATCGAGCGTGAGGAAGTGCTGGAAGCCATGGAACAGGCGATCCAAAAAGCTGGCCGCGCCAAATACGGGCTTGAGAAAGATATCCGCGCCACCATTGACCGCAAGGATGGCCGCGTGAAGCTGGAACGCTTCACCGAAGTGGTGGAAGCCGAACCGGTTGAAAGCGAAGCCACGCAAATCCCGCTGCGCATAGCGCTAAAAATCAAGCCTGGCATTCAGCTTGGCGAATTCATCGTGGACCCGTTGCCGCCGATTGATTTCGGCCGCATTGCCGCGCAAACCGCGAAGCAGGTGATTGTCCAGCGCGTGCGCGAAGTGGAACGCCGCAAGCAATTCGAAGAATACAAGGACCGCGTTGGTGAAATCATCAATGGCACGGTCAAGCGCACCGAATACGGGAACCTGATGGTGGAACTAGGCCGCGCCGAAGCGCTGCTGCGGCGTGATGAAACCATCCCCCGCGAAGCCTTCCGCAATGGTGATCGTGTGCGCGCTTATATCTACGATGTGCGCGAAGAACCGCGCGGGCCGCAGATTTTCCTCTCTCGCACCCATCCTGGGTTCCTTGCGAAGCTATTCGCGCAGGAAGTGCCGGAGATTTATGACGGCATCATTGAAATCAAGGCGGTGGCGCGTGATCCCGGCAGCCGCGCCAAGATGGCGGTGATCAGCCGCGACAGTTCCATTGACCCTGTCGGCGCTTGCGTTGGTATGCGCGGCTCCCGCGTGCAGGCGGTGGTTGCTGAATTGCAGGGTGAGAAGATTGATATCATCCCCTGGTCGCAGGACCAGGCCACCTTCATCGTGAATGCACTCGCCCCTGCTGAAGTCAGCAAGGTGGTGCTGGATGATGAAGGCCGCCGCGTGGAAGTGGTGGTGCCGGATGATCAGCTGAGCTTGGCCATTGGTCGTCGCGGGCAGAATGTACGGCTGGCGTCGCAGCTTACGCGTTATGATGTGGATATCCTGACGGAAGCTGAGGAAAGCGAACGCCGCCAGGAAGAATTCCGCCGCCGCACCGGGCTTTTCGTGGAAGCGCTGGATGTGGATGATGTGATCGCGGGGCTTCTGGTGCAGGAAGGCTTCGGTTCCATCGAAGACATCGTGCAGGCACCGGATGAGGAATTGGCCGAAATCGAAGGCTTTGATGAAAGTGTCGCCGCTGAATTGAAGCGCCGCGCTGAAACCTTCATTGAAAAGCGGGATGCGGAAATGGATGAAAAGCGCCGCAGCCTGGGCGTGGATGATGTGCTGATGGATGTGGGCGGCTTCTCGCCGGCCATGATGGTCACGCTTGGCGAAAAGGGCGTGAAGTCCCTGGAAGATCTGGCGGATCTCGCCGGGGATGAGCTGGTCGAAATCCTCGGCGCCGAAGCTTTGGATGAAGAAACGGCCAATGCCATCGTCATGGAAGCTCGTCGTCGTGCCGGTTGGCTCGGCGATGAGGCATGAGGCGTAGCTCTGGCCGAAGCCCTCGCCCTGCCGGAGGAAGATGAGCCCGAAAAGGGCCCGCTTCGCCGCTGCATTGTCTCGCGCGAAAGCCTGCCCAAGGCGGAAATGATCCGTTTTGTGCTGGGTCCGGGGCGGGAAATCGTGCCGGATTTGGCCGAAAGGCTGCCGGGGCGGGGAATGTGGTTGAGCGCGCGGGGCGATGTGCTAGAAAGCGCCATCAGCCGGGGGGCTTTCACGCGCGCAGCGCGCGGTCCTGTGGTTGTTCCGCCCGATCTTACGGCGTTACTGCAACGGGGCCTCCGCACCAGGATTGCTGATCTGCTGGGGCTTGCGCGGCGGGCAGGGCAGGCGGTGGCGGGCTGGCAGGCGGTACGGGAATGGCGTAGCGCTAATTGTATCGCGCTGTTGGTGCAGGCCAAGGATGGCAGCCCAGCAGAGCGTGAACGCCTCTCGGGCGGTGGTAATGCGGCAGTGATGCCCTTGACCGCCGCTGAATTGGGGCGCGTTTTTGGGCGCGACCACATTGTTCATGTGGCGGTTGCGCCGGGCCGCTTGGCGGAAGCCATCTGGTCCGAGGCGAGCAGGCTTTCGGGCCTTGGCTCGTTGGAAGTGGCTAAATCCTAAGGGTTGCCGGATGTTTCGGTGGCTCCATGCGTAACATATGATCGGGTTCGAAGCGGCGAATGAGTGACCAGAACGAGCAGGACGCGGGTAAAAGCAGGCTGAGCCTTCGGCCCGGCGGACGCCTCGAGCTTGGCAAGACGGTGGATGCGGGTAGCGTCCGCCAATCCTTCAGCCATGGCCGATCCAAGACCGTACAGGTCGAGGTTGTGAAGAAACGCGTGGTGGCGCCAAGCCCGGTACGGCCCGGGATCGGTGTTCCCGCCGCGCGCACCCTTGGCCCGGCACCCGCCGCGCCCGCACCCGCACCAGTCGCGGCAGCGCCAGCACCAGTCGAAGCGCCAACACCCGCCGCGGCGCCGCCCCCGCCGCCTGCACCAGTGGCCGAGGCGCCTGTTACACCTGCGCCTGCACCAGCACCCGTTGCTGCGCCTGAGCCAAGCCCAGCCGTGGCAGCGCCCGCTGATCCGCCGCCGCCGGCTGTTGCCGCGGCGCCGCCTGCGCCCGCCCCCGAACCCGTGGCAGCAGCGTCGGCGCCGGCAGCCCCGGCGCCCGCACCAGCCCCTGCGCCGTCACCAGCCCCGGCGCCAAGTGCAACCCGCGTGGCGATGGCGCCCCCCCCTTCCGGCCGGCCCGGTGCGGCATCTGGGCGCCCCGCCGCAGGTGGCGCAGGCCGCCAAGGCGCAGGTGGCCAAGCCGGCCGTACCACCAGCACGGGCCGGCCTCTGACCCAGTCAGAACTCGCCACCCGTCAGCGCGTGCTGGAAGAAAACCGCCGCGTGGAAGCGCAGCGCCAACGCGACGACCGTGAGCGCCAGGCGCTGATGGTGCGTTCGGCTGCCGAAGAAGCTGCGCGCCGTGTGGAAGAAGAAGCCCGCGCCAAGGAAGACGCCGCCCGCCGTGCTGAGGAAGAAACCCGCGCTGCGGTGGAAGCGGCGCGCCGCCCCGCGCCGGCACCGCAAGCAGCTGCGGCACCTGCCGCAGCACCAGGCCGCGCGCCGGCTGGTGCGCCCGCGCGGAGGCCAACCACGCCTTCAGAGCCACCGGTCAAGCTGACGCTCAAGGCGCGTTCACCATCCGATGAGGATGAGGATGGGCCACGCCGCCCAGCCATGCGACGCCCCGGCGCGCCGGCAGGACCCGCCAAGCGCTTGGCGCCTGCGCCCGTGAAGAAGCCCCCGCCCGGGGCAGATCGGCGCCGCGAAGGCCGCATTGACGTAGCGGCAGCGCTGGAAGGTGAGGATGAACGTACGCGTTCCATCGCCTCTGTCCGGCGTGCGCGTGAACGTGAACGGCGCCAGCAGGAATTGGCGCGTCTGCGTTCCGGTACGGAACGCGTGGTGCGCGATGTGGTGGTGCCGGAAAGCATCACTGTGCAGGAATTGGCCAATCGTATGGCTGCCCGTGGTGGGGATGTGGTGAAAAGCCTTTTCCGCATGGGCGTTATGGCGACGCTGACGCAAAGCATTGATGCCGATACGGCCGAATTGGTCGTGCAGGAATTTGGCCACCGGGTGAAGCGCGTTAGTGAAGCTGATGTCGAAATGGGCCTTGAAGGCGCGCAGGACGCTGATACGGAATTGCTGCCGCGTCCGCCTGTGGTCACTATTATGGGCCATGTGGATCACGGCAAAACCAGCCTTTTGGATGCGCTGCGCAAGACCGATGTTGTTGCGCATGAAGCGGGTGGCATCACCCAGCATATTGGCGCCTATCAAATCACGGTCCCCGCTGGGGACCGCGTGACCTTCATTGATACGCCTGGCCATGAAGCCTTCACCGCCATGCGCGCGCGTGGCGCATCGGTGACCGATATGGTGGTGCTGGTTGTCGCCGCTGATGATGGTGTCATGCCGCAAACGGTGGAAGCCATTCGCCATGCCCGCGCGGCCAAGGTGCCGTTGATTGTCGCCGTCAATAAGATCGACAAGCCCGGCGTGAAGCCCGAACGCGTTAAGCAGGAATTGCTGCAACACGAAATCGTGGTGGAAAGCCTGGGCGGCGAAACCCAGGAAATCGAGGTTTCGGCAACCCAGAAGATCAATCTGGACAAGCTGCTGGAAGCGATTTCGCTGCAAGCGGAAATCCTGGATCTGCGCGCCAATCCGGACCGTGCTGCGGAAGGCACGGTCATTGAAAGCAAGCTCGATCGCGGCCGGGGTCCGGTGGCGACGGTGCTAGTACAAAAGGGCACGCTGAAGCAGGGTGACATTGTGGTGGCCGGTGCCGAATGGGGCCGGGTGCGCGCCATGCTGGATGATAAGGGCCGACCGCTGAAAGATGCCGGGCCTTCCTTGCCGGTCGAAATCTTGGGCCTTTCCGGCGTGCCGACAGCGGGCGAGAATTTCATCGCCGTTGAAAACGAAGCCCGCGCGCGGGAAATTTCTGAATTCCGTCAGCGCAAGCTGCGTGACAAGGCGACCGCCACCGCAGGTGCCGGCCGTGGCAGCCTGACCGATATGCTGGCCCGCATCCAGGCGGGTGAGCAGAAGGAAGTCGCCGTTGTGGTGAAGGCCGATGTGCAGGGTAGCTCGGAAGCCATTGGTGTCACGCTCGGCAAGCTTGGCAATGAAGAAGTGCGCGTGCGTGTGCTGCATAGCGCGGTGGGGCAGATCACGGAATCCGATATTCAGCTTGCCAAGGCATCGGATGCGGTGATTGTTGCCTTCAATGTGCGCGCCACTTCTCAAGCGCGTGATCTGGCGACCCGCGAAGGGGTGGAGATTCGCTATTACTCCATCATCTACGAAGTCGCCGATGACATTGAAAAGCTGGTCAAGGGCAAGTTGGCGCCGGTACAGCGCGAAAAGTTCCTGGGCTATGCACAGATTTTGCAGGTCTTCGAAGTCAAGCGCATCGGCAAGGTTGCCGGCTGCCGTATCACGGAAGGCCAGGTCAAGCGCGGTGCCGGGGTGCGGTTGCTGCGCGATGGCGTGGTGATCCATCAGGGCGAATTGTCCACGCTGCGCCGCTTCAAGGATGATGTGCGCGAAGTGGGCAATGGCCTGGAATGCGGCATGTCCTTTGCCAATTACGATGATATCCGCGTTGGCGATCAGATCGAATGCTATGAGACGGAGACGGTAGCGGGCTGAAGAAGCCCGAAGCCGTCCCGCCTTTCTGGCAAGCCTGGACCGTAAGGCCCAGGCAGGGAAATTATTCATGAGCAAGCATCAGCATCAAGGCCGGGCGGAAGGCCCTTCCCAGCGGCAATTGCGCGTGGCGGAAGAAGTGCGCCATGCGCTTTCCGCCACCTTTGCGCGTGAGGAATTCCGCGATCCCGCCTTGCTGGGTGTGCATCTGACGGTGACGGAAGTGCGCGCCTCACCGGATTTGAAGCATATGACAGCCTTTGTCGCCGCACTCGGGCGGGAAGTCACCAAGGAAGAATTGGGTGGCCTCAGGCGCGTGAGTTCCTTCCTGCGGCGGGAGGTTTCCCATAGTGTGCGGCTGAAATTCGCGCCTAATCTGCATTTCCAGCCTGATACCGCGCTTGATTACGCCATGCATATTGATGAAGTGATGCGCCGGCCCGAAGTGCAGCGCGACCTGCAAGCCAAGCCCGATGAGGATGACAAGGCATGAGCGAGGCTCGCGAAAAGCGTCCTGGTCCACCGCGCGGCAAACACCGCCAGCACAAGAAGCCGAAAGGTCTTGCGCTGGATGGTTGGCTGATCATTGACAAGCCAACGGGCGTGGGTTCGACCGATGTGGTCACGCTGTGCAAGCGCGGCTTCAATGCGCAAAAATGCGGCCATGGTGGTACGCTTGATCCGCTGGCAACGGGTGTGCTGCCGATTGCCTTTGGCGCGGCGACGAAGACCGTGCCTTATGTGATGGATGGCACGAAAACCTATCGCTTCACGCTGACATTCGGCGAAGCGCGAGATTCCGATGATGCCGATGGCAAGGTTATCGCCACGTCAGATGCGCGGCCCGATGATGCCACCATCCAAGCCGCGCTGCCGCAATTCATCGGCGATATCATGCAGGTGCCGCCGATATTCTCGGCCATTAAGGTGGCGGGTGAACGCGCCTATGATCTGGCGCGCGCGGGCGAGATTCCGGAATTGGCGCCACGCCCGGCCCGGGTTGATCGGTTTGAACTGATTGAACGGCCAGATGCCGATACCGCCGTGTTTTTCGTTGAATCCGGCAAGGGCGTTTATATGCGAAGCCTGGCGCGAGACATCGCGCGGGCCTGCGGCACGGTTGGGCACATTACGGCGCTGCGCCGCATGCGTGTGGGCCCATTTCACGAAAAAGATGCCGTGGCCCTGGACAAGATCGCCGTTTCCGGCGATACGCCCCCCCCTTCCCCGGCGCTTCTGCTGCCGGTGACGACCGCGCTGGCCGACATCCCGGCGCTGGCCCTCACCGAAGCGGAAGCCGCGCGGCTCTCATTCGGCCAGCATATCCCGCTGGTTGATTTCATGGGCCGCGTACCGCGTGAGGCCAACCCCGATGGGGGCTTGGCCAGAGCGATGGTGGGGGGGCGCCTGATGGGTCTGGCCCGCTTGGAAGAAGGCTTGTTGAAGCCAGAGCGGTGGTTGGGTCAGGGCGATTCTTGAACCATTGCCGGGCCATGCCCGGACGAGAGGAGAAATCCGATGTCGATCACCGCGGAGCGTCGCACGACGCTTATTTCTGAATACGCCATCAAGCCGGGCGATACCGGCAGCCCGGAAGTGCAGGTAGCCCTGCTTTCTGAGCGCATTGTCAACCTGACCGAGCATCTGAAGACCCATGCCAAGGATTTCCATTCCCGGCGCGGCTTGCTGGTGCTGGTGGGTCAGCGCCGTGGCTTGCTGGATTACGTGAAGAAGACCGACCAGAAGCGCTATGAGACGCTGATTGGCCGGCTTGGGCTGCGTCGGTAAGGCGCTCTGCTTGGCGCGTTGCGCTAACTTGAAAAAAGGGGGCTTTGTGCCCCCTTTTTTGTTCAGGAAACTCTGATTTAATCCTATCCCTCTGGCTTGTCAGTGATTTCCTGCTTCTCTTCCGGGTCAGCCATTCAAGCCATGGGCGTAACCCCGGAGCCTGCCTCAGAATGGCTCCTAAAGGTGCCGTTCCTCCACCAACGCATCGTCGGAAACCGGCCGCATCGCCGCCTCAACGATGCACCAGGGCGCACCGGTTGGAACGACCCTTTGAATGCCAAAACCCGCCGCTCTGAGCAGCATGCCGTACTCGGCCAGCGTCCTCTCCTGCCCGCCCGTGCGCACCAGCATGTTGAGGTCGGACAGAGCGTGACCCTGCGCCTCCGGCGAAGGCGCCGGGCGTTCCTCGAGCAGGCGCTCAATCAACAGTAGGCGGCTGTGCTTGGCCATCGCGGCTCGGCAGCGCCTGAGCAGCGCAATGGCCTCTGCATCGTCCCAGTCGTGCACAACGCGCGAGAGGATTAGTACGTCTCCGCCCTCTGGCACCGCTGCGAACATGTCGCCCCCAACCAGGTGGCACCGGGCGGCCACGCCCGCCCTTGTCAATAGCGCCGTTGCGCCGGCGACCACCTCGGGTCTGTCGAACAGCGTGGCTGACAGGTGCGGATGGTTGGTGAGCAAGGACGAGACCATCTGTCCATGACCGCCGCCGACATCGACGACATGCTGCACGTCGCGAAAATCATACGCCTTCGCTGCGGCCTGGGCGACAAGGGTTGCCGAGGCGGCCATGCCGGCAGCGTAGTCGGCCAGCAATGCCGGGTCGCGCTCGTACCGCGCCATCCAATCCTCGGCGCCGAAGACGTGGCGCGCGCCAGTCTCGCCGGTGCGCACACAATCCTCGAGCGCGTCCCAGGTCCGGCGGGAATCCTCATGCCCCCACCACAGCACCAGCCCACGCGCCGAGCCTGGCCCATCGACCAGCCGCTCACCGAGCGGGCCGAGAGCGAAGTTCCCATCCGGCGTTTCTGTCACGACTTCGAAGGTGGCGAGCGCGCGGAGCAGGCGCCGGAGCGTGGGCGCATGGGTCCCTGTCTCTATGGCAAGAGCTTCGGCACTGCGAGGCCCCCCTGCGAGCAGATCCGGAAGGCGCAGCCGCGTGCCCGCATGCAGTGTGCGTGAGCCCTGATAGGCCGCTGCCAGGCGGAAAAGTGCTACCTCTGGCGATGGCTTGGCTGGAGTATCAATCATGTCAGCTACTCCGCGCGGATGTTGGCAGTACGCACGACCTCGCCCCAGCGGGCGCTCTCCTGAGAGACGTGTGCGGTAAGGGCGGCGCGGCTGAGGCCTCGGTTCGGACCGGATCCCAGCTCAGCCAAGCGGTGTGCGACCTCGGGGCGGGCAAGCGCTGCCTGAACCTCGCCGTGCAAGCGGTCAGAGATCGAGTCCGGCAGGCCGGCGGGTGCGCCGAGACTGAGCCAGACGCTTGAGACCATGTCCGGGAAGCCCTGCTCGCGGAAGGTTGGCGCCTCGGGCCAGTTAGCCAGCCGCTGCGGCAGTGAGATGGCAAGCAGTCGGATGCGGTCGTTGCCTGCGACATCCGGCATCGAGGGAATGATGGCGTCGAGCCGACCAGCGATGACGTCTGCGACGGCTGGCGCATTTGATCCACGATAGGGCACGTGCGTCAGCGAAATTCCAGCAAGCCGGCTAAAGCGCTCGATCGTTGCATGCGCAGAGGAGCCGTTGCCGTTCGTGCCGACCGTCAGCCCCCCGCGCGCACGCGCCGCGGTCACGAAATCATCAAGGCTGCGTATAGGCGATGCGGCGGAGACACCAAGCACCAGCGGCAGCTCGGCCAACATGGTGATGTGTGTAAAGTCGCGCGTCGGATCATAAGGTACGGCGGGATAGACCGAAGGGGCCACTGCGTGGGACTGCACCGAGAAGACGCCAAGCGTGTAACCATCGGGCGCAGCCTTTGCGACGGCGTCGCCGGCGATCGTGCCACCCGCGCCCGGCCGTGGCTCAATGACGAATTGCTGTCCCAGCGCCGCCGAGACCTGAGCCATCACTAGCCGCGTAATGACGTCCATCGTGCTGCCCGGCCCAAGCGTTAGGATGACGCGCACCGGCCGTGCCTGGGCGAGGGAGGGCGCCGGCAGCGCCAGCGCTGCGGCCGCAAGGAGGCTTCGGCGGCGCAGCAGCGCGCGCCGGACGTCGATGAAGGTTTTCATTGTGGACAGATCCTTTCGTTTTGGCGCGAAATCAGGCCGGTGGTTTCTTCCTTTGGCGCGGGCGGCGGTTGTGGCCGGGGCGGGCATAGGCGCCATTCGCCTCGACGACCCGGGTTATGAGCTCGATCAACGTCTCCCGCTCCTCCTGCGTGAGAGCCGCCATGACCCGCTGGTTGGCAGCCCGTCCGTGCGGCCCGAGCCGCTCGCGCAGGGCGCGGCCCTCAGACGTAAGCAGCAGGACATTGGCGCGCCGGTTCGCCGCGTCGGGCTGGCGGTCCACCAGACCGCGACGGACAAGTCGCTCAACCGCCTGACTGGTGGTCACCTTGTCGACGCCAAGGCGCTCGGCAAGGGTCTGCTGATCAATCCCGGGTGCGGCGTTGAGATTTGTGAGGGTGGCGTATTCCACTCGGTTCAGATCTTCGGGGTCCCAGATTTCAGCGTGGACGGCGAGGCAGATCTGATTCAGCCGATGGGCCAGGAAACTCAGCACCTTGTGGCCGGGCGGGATGATGTTTCGTGCCTCTGTCGCTCGGGGCGCCGCGGCGGGCCTGGGGGGATGGGAAAGCTTGCTCATTAAGACCAAACAGTTTGTTTATAAAACTGTTAGACAACGCATAATTCGTAATGTCAAGAGATTTTTTCAGCCGCAGATCAGCGTGGCACCCCGGCCGGGCGCTGGAAGCGCGCCACATCCTGCGGGCCATAGGTCACGCGCAAAGCCTCGAGCGCGCCCTGCACGCCTGGGGCGCTGCCTTGGGAGCGCAACAATACCCCATCATCGGTGAAGCAGCCCGTGCCGGAACCCTGCGGCCCCTCATGGCGCCAATTCGTGCAGGCAACACCTGCCACACGATCCGCGCCAAGCTTGGTGAAGCGCGCGGATTCAAGCGTGCGTACATGGCTCGCTGCCTGAGCCATGGGGATGTCCATCACCATGGGCTGGGGCATTTGCATAACCATAAAACCCTTCTGCCCCGCGAAATCGGCGATGGTGTAGCCCATGCCCGGCAGTTCCACGCGCATCAGCCGCGGCGCTGCCGCCCAGGCCATGGTCACTTCCTGCATGGGGCCAGCGCCCGAAACGCGGTAGGTCACGGCCACATCGCGGCTTGGAAAAAGCCGCGGTGCTTCCTGCGCCAAAGCAGGAAGACACAGCGCAACGGCCATTATGGCCCCGAACAAGGATCGCATCGGCTTCTCCTCAATATGCACCCGAAGGCGGCTCAGATACCTTTATGGCCCGGGATTGCGGCGAAATTCGTAACATTCGCAGGCTTTCGCCCCGCCCCCGCAAGTTTACTGTGGTATTTTCCCTCAATCCGCGCCATATGCGCCCCTGGTGTTTCCCGGCCGGAAGCCGGGGCGCCAACCGCCGCGCACGCTGCGGGTTTGGACAGTTCTTCAAGTCGTGGCTTCGGATAGGGACCACCGCGGCGTTTCCGGCCACATGGGCGGCCTTCCCGTCGCGCCTTTCCGCGATGGGCCCACCCCATGCCGCCCGAGACGCCGATCAAACGGCCCCTCCACCGAGTATCCTCGGCGCTTTCCTGTCTTTACCCTTTGCGTCGCATTCCGGGGCCACCAGGCCCCTTCTGCCGCGCTGTCGCCCAAAGGGGGCTCGGCGTGGTTCGCGCTGGCATGGGCCAGCGCCCGAGAGGATGACGATGTTCGAAAATTACTTCCGCAAGGAAATCGCCTGGGGCGGCAAGACCCTGGTTCTGGAAAGCGGCAAGATCGCCCGCCAGGCCGATGGTGCCGTGATGGCGCGTTTGGGCGACACGATTGTGCTCTGCACCGCCGTTGGTGCGCGTTCCGCGAAGCCGGGGCAGGATTTCTTCCCGCTCACCGTGCATTACCAGGAAAAGACCTTCGCCGCCGGCAAGATCCCGGGTGGCTTCTTCAAGCGTGAAGGCCGGCCTTCCGAATTCGAAACCCTGACATCGCGCTTGATTGACCGTCCGATCCGCCCGCTTTTCCCTGAAGGCTTCCGCAATGAAGTCCAGGTGGTTGCTACCGTCCTGTCGCATGATCTGGAAAATGATCCCGATATCGTCGCCCTGGTGGGTTGCTCCGCCGCGCTGACGCTTTCCGGCATTCCCTTCTTCGGCCCGGTCGGCGCAGCGCGCGTTGGCTATATCAATGGCGCCTATGTGCTGAACCCGACTGCTGATCAGCGCAAGGAAAGCGTGCTGGATCTGGTGCTGGCCGGCACTGCCGAAGGCGTGTTGATGGTGGAATCGGAAGCGAGCGAATTGACGGAAGAAGTCATGCTCGGCGCCGTCACCTTTGGTCATGCGGCCTTCCAGCCGGTGATCCAGGCGATCATTGAATTGGCTGAGGTTGCCTCCAAGGAACCCTGGCCGCTGCCGGAGCCTTCGGAAGCTGAAATCACGCTCAAGAAGCGCATCGCCGAATTGGGCCGCGCCGATATGGCCGTTGCCTATACGGAAATACAAAAGCTGGTCCGCCAGGATAAGGTGGGCGTGGTGAAGAAGAAGGTGATCGCCGCCCTTGAAGCTGAAGGTGCGGATGTGAACCTGGCGAAGGGCTTGCTCAAGGAATTGGAAGCGGATGTGGTCCGCAACAACATCCTTGATACCGGCAAGCGCATTGATGGGCGTGATACACGCACCGTGCGCCCCATCATGGCCGAAGTGGGCGTGCTGCCGCGCGCGCATGGCTCGGCGCTATTCACCCGTGGTGAAACCCAGGCGCTTTGTGTGGCGACGCTCGGCACCGGCCAGGATGAGCAGGTGATTGATGCGCTCGCGGGTGAATACCGCGAAGACTTCATGCTGCACTACAATTTCCCGCCCTATTCGGTGAATGAAACGGGCCGCATGGGCAGCCCCGGCCGGCGTGAAGTGGGCCATGGCAAGCTTGCCTGGCGCGCCATTCATCCGCTGCTGCCGGAGAAGGACAAGTTCCC
>Ga0114976_10001339_pt1 | contig 15372 bp, 15 predicted proteins | sample S_130805_EF_Meta_FD_87319 | JGI IMG/M metagenome (GOLD analysis project Ga0114976, IMG submission 87319) | Freshwater microbial communities from Lake Simoncouche, Canada to study carbon cycling - S_130805_EF_MetaG | ecosystem: Environmental > Aquatic > Freshwater > Lake | place: Lake...
CCTGGCGGATCCACCACGTGGCGTAGGTGGAGAACTTGTATCCCTTTTCGTGATCAAACTTTTCAGCGGCGCGAATCAGGCCCAGGCTGCCCTCCTGGATCAAATCCTGGAAAGAAAGTCCCCGGTTCATGTATTTTTTGGCGATCGATACCACCAGCCGCAGGTTCGATTGCACCATCTTTTCCTTGGCGCGCCGCCCCAGCATCAGCCGGCGCCGGAATTTAATCAGCGGCATCTCCACCAGGGCTGCCCACTCCTTGTTGTCGGGGTAGTGGCCCTTATCGGATTCAAATTGGGCGGCCAGTTCCTCCAGTTGGAGAAGATCGGCAATCTTGCGGGCCAGTTCAATCTCTTCGTCAGGTCGCAGCAGGCGGATGCGTCCGATTTCCTGGAGATAGACCCGGATCGAATCCTCGGTGTAGACCCCTTTGGGACCCACCTTGATGCTGGCGAGGGCCTTGGCTTTGGCGTCCTTCCGGTCGTCCTTGCCCGCTTTGTCGTCCGCCTCCAGCAGGAGGCCATCGGCGTCATCGAAGCCGTCTTCGCCATCCGCCTCAGCCAGCAGCGCATCGGCTGCATCCTCAAGCTGGGCCGCCTCGTCGCCGGTCGCGGCCTTCTTGGTCTTGGCGGAGCTCTTGGCGGTTGCCTTGGCGGCTGCAGATTTGGTGGCCGTCGCTTTGGGGGAGCTGCTCTTGGTGACGCTGGCCGCCTTGCCGCTGGCCTTGGCCTTAGCCCCCACCAGAGGTTCAATCTCGCCAGTGCTGGAAACCTTGGCGAGGATCTCGGGCTCAACCTTGGCGATAACGCGCTTGGTGGCTGCAGGACTCATGGCTGGGGGCAAACAGGAGAGAGCGGATGAAGCGGCCGGACCGGCGCGGGCCCGGCTGGCGGTTGGACCCCGGCGGCTGGCCTGGGTTCAAGGGGAGGGGCGTGGCGGAACGCGTCCGGAGGGAGGGGGACCAGCGGGGGCTTGGTTTCCGAAGCGGACTCACCGGCCAAGGGGCAACCTCTACGGGGATGCCATGAAGGAGGTGGGGAGCCTGAGCCTGGGATCAGGGGGCGTAGTCCGTGGTGGGATGGCGCTGCCGGGAATCGATCGGCGCCGAGACAGTGCAGTCAGGGGTGGTCGCAGACCTGGGGAACCGGTGAGCCGGTATCGCATTCAGGATCTTCCCTCTAGACGGAACTCTGTCCGGTTCCGACAGCAGCCCGATGGACTGCCCAACGTTTCCATCTTAGGAATTGCTTGAGACGTCGGCAAGATTGGGCCCCAAGGTCGCCACCACTACGGGCCCACCAGGGGCGACCCCATCCCCCTGGCTGCAGGTGTGGCTTGAGGCGGGCCAGGACGGGCGGATCTTCACCTACGCCAATCCCGACGGTTTGCCAGCCGGCCCGGGGGATCTGGTGCGGGTGCGGCTCCAAGGCCGGGGTCACACCGGCCTGGTGGTGGGCGTGCTCCCGGGAATGCCCGCGGAGCTTCGGGGGAAGGTGCCCCAGCCGGTCGAGGCGGTGCTGCAGCCCGCCGCCGTGGATGCCCGCTGGCGCCGCCTGATCGAGGGGGTGGCCTTCGACACCCACACCAGCGTGTTCCGCTGTCTCAAGAGTGCCCTGCCCCCGGGCTGGCTGGGCCAGCGCCCCCGGCGGGCGCCGCTTTCCGGCGGCGGCCGTTGGATTCTGGTTGAGCTTCACGAACCGCCCCCAGGCTTCCTCGCTCCGGATCCCGGGACCGTGGCTGCCAAGGTCGCTTCAGCGGGTCCGACGCCTCGCCAGCGGGAGCTGCTCATCCATCTGGCGGGCCATCCTCAGGGCCGGCTGCTGCGGGAGCTGATCCGTGATGGCTTCAGCCGCTCCCTGGTGGCCTCGTTGGAGCAGCGGGGCTGGCTGCGCCGCCGCTTGGTGGCGGCCGCTGAAGAGCGGGCGGGGGCTGCGGCGGTGGGACCCCCGTCTGGGGCCGCGCCCCTGGAATCCCCACGGCCGGGCAACAACGCCCAGAAAGCAGCCATCGAGGCCATTGCCGCGGCGCCCGCCGGATCCGCCTTGCTGCTCTGGGGGGTGACCGGTGCCGGCAAGACCGAGGTCTACCTGCAGGCGGTGGGCCGGGAACGGGCCGCGGGCCGCAGTGCCCTGCTCCTGGCCCCGGAGATCGGTCTGATCCCCCAGCTGCTCGACCGTTGCCGGGCCCGCTTCGGATCCGTGGTTCTGGAGTACCACAGCGGCATGGGGGATGCGGAGCGAGTGCGGGCCTGGCGCCGGTGCCTGGAGGAGGCTGGCGCGCCGCTGGTGGTGGTGGGAACCCGCTCCGCGGTGTTCCTGCCGCTCGCCAACCTCGGACTGATCGTGCTGGATGAGGAGCACGACGGCTCCTATAAACAGGACCGGCCGATGCCCTGTTATCACGCCCGCGAGGTGGCCCGTCAGCGGGCCCGGCTGGAGGGCGCCCGGCTGGTGCTCGGCAGCGCCACCCCCTCCCTGGAGACCTGGCTCCGCTGCAGGGGCCCTTCCGCGGACACCCGCCTGCTGGCGCTGCCCGAGCGCATCGCCCGGCGCCCCCTGCCGCCGGTGCGCCTCGTGGACATGCGCCATGAGCTGGCCGAGGGCCACCGCCGCCTGCTCAGCCGGACCCTGATGGAGCGCCTGCGTCAGCTGCCGGAACGGGGCGAACAGGGGGTGGTGCTGGTACCCCGGCGGGGCTACCGGACCTTCCTGAGCTGCCGCAGCTGCGGCGAGGCGGTGCTCTGCCCCCACTGCGATGTGGCCCTCACCGTGCACCGGCAGGCCGGCGGCCGGGAGTGGCTGCGCTGCCACTGGTGCGACCATCGCGACCAGGCCGCACAGCGCTGCGGCCACTGCGGCTCGACCGCCTTCAAGGCCTTCGGTGCCGGGACTCAGCGGGTTGTCGAGCAACTGGCGGCCGATCTGGGCGACCTGCGCCTGCTTCGCTTCGATGCCGACACCACCCGGGGACGTGACGGCCACCGCCGCCTCCTGGAACGGTTCGCCGCCGGTGAGGCCGATGTGCTGGTGGGGACCCAGATGCTGGCCAAGGGGATGGATCTACCGCGGGTCACCCTGGCGGCCGTGCTGGCGGCCGATGGTCTGCTGCACCGCCCCGATCTGCGGTCTGCGGAAACCTGCCTGCAGCTCCTGTTGCAGCTGGCCGGGCGGGCGGGTCGGGGGGAACGCCCCGGAGAGGTTCTGGTGCAGACCTACTGCCCCGACCATCCGGTGATCCGCCATCTGGTGGACGGCCGCTATGGGGCGTTTCTCGAGGAGGAGGCCGCGCTGCGCCGACGGGGTGGACTGGTGCCTTTCAGCCGCGCCTGTCTGCTGCGGCTTGCCGGGCCCTCCGCCGCCGCCACGGCCACCGCCGCCGCCAGCCTCGCCAGCCTGCTGGCCGATCCCCTGCGCCAGGCGGGATGGGCCCTGGTGGGCCCCGCTCCAGCCCCGGTGGCCCGGGTGGCAGGCCGCAGCCGCTGGCAGCTGCTCCTGCACGGACCGGCCGGAACGGCCGTGCCCCTCCCCTTCGGCATCGACCTGCAGAGCGTTCTGCCCAAGGGCGTGAGCCTGGCGATCGATCCAGACCCCTTGGAACTCTGAGGGCCCGATCAGGCCGGAAGTTCGGGCAAGCCGAAGCCGAGCTGTCGCCGCAGCCATTGGAGCCCCAGCACAAGGGGCAGGAGCAGCGCGATGGCGAGGCCCCCCAGGCCCAGGGGGCTCCAGCGCCAGCAGCGGAGTTCCAGCCGGTTCAGCGCTCCCACCTGCAGGGGCCAGATCAGCGTGCCCCCCGGATCGGTCCGCACCGGTTCCGGCTCGGCGTGTCGCACGGCGGCTGCCCCCACTGACTCCAGGCCGATGGAGAGGTCCACCGCGGGCATCGGGGGAAGCGCCCGCAGATCCACATCCAGCCAGACCCCCTGACGCACGCCCACCAGCCAGTTGCGCTCGCGCACTTCGAAGCGGGGGTCCGGCAGGGACTCCCCCATCGCCTCGCCAGCCGCCCGCACGCTGGCCACCAGGGCATCGCTGGCCTGGATCCGGGCGAGCACCGGGGTCTGCAGAACCGTGGCCCCTCCGGCCTGGCGACTGCGGAAGCCCTCCCGCTCAAGGCTGGCACCAAGCCTGCGCTGCCAGGGTGTGACAGCTCCGGCGCTGCTCCGCAGCTGATGGGTGATCTGGAACCGGCCAGGGCCGGCGAAGCGCAGATCGGTTCGCATCTCCACGCATCCCCCCAGCAGCGAGGCCAGGAGCAGCAGCACCAGCACCCCCCCCACCAGGGCCGCGAATCCCAGGGGGGGGCGGGTCGGACCCACGGGCGGCGCTGGCGGTGGATCCGGCTTTCTGCTGCGGCGCCGGTTGCGGGGCATCTCACCCAGGGACTCCAGCGAACCGGAGGCGGGCAGATCCGGCAGCGTGATCGACCAGTCGCGGGGCCGCTGCAGAGCGGGAGCCTCCAGCACCTCCTGCAGGGCCTTGGCCCGGGCTCTCAGTTCTTGGTCCTGGCAGGCCCGCAGGCTCCGGCACCAGGCGGCGGCATCCTCGCTGCGGCCCTGGCCCATCAGGGCCGTGGCCAGCAACAGCCGCACCTCGGCCCCCGCCACGGTGACGGCTGGGTGGACGTCGGCGAGGGGCTCCAGCAGTCGCACCACCCGTCCGTATTCGCCTCGCTCGATCGCCTGCTGGGCGGCGGCCAGAGAGGCGGTGAGGGGCGGCTCTGCCGGCTGGCTGGTCGTGTCATTCATGCCGGTCGTTCCCCGGGCTCCCGGCGGCTCAGGACCTGTAGCGGGCTGCACTGCCCACCACCATGGTGCCGATCCCGGCGTCGGTGAACACCTCAAGAAGCAGGGAATGGGGATGGCGGCCATCCACGATGTGGGCCGCCGCCACGCCCTGGGCCAGGGCCCGGATGCAGCAGTCGGTCTTCGGGGTCATGCCCCCTTCCACCACGCCCTGGGCCATCAGGTCGCGGGCTTCCGAAAGGGTCAGCTGGCGGATCAGGGTGGCGGGATCCTGCCGATCCCTCAGGATGCCCGGGGTGTCGGTGAGCAGGATCAGCTTCACCGCCTGAAGGGCGGCCGCCAGTTCGCCGGCCACGGTGTCGGCGTTGATGTTGTGGGCCTGGCCCAGGGCATCCGGGGCCACGCTTGAGATCACCGGGATGTAGCCCTGACTGAGCAGCGGAGCCAACACGCTCGGGTCCACCGATTCCACGTCGCCCACCAGGCCATTGGCCCCTTCCTGCCAGGGACGGGCTCGCACCAGGCCGCCGTCACTGCCGGAGAGCCCCACCGCCCGGCCGCCCACCCGGTTCAATCCGTTCACAATCTGTTTGTTGACCCGCCCGACCAGCACCATTTCGACCACATCCATGGTTTCGGCATCGGTGACGCGCAGGCCGTTGCTGAACTTCGGTTCGATCGCCAGCCGCTTGAGCCATTGATTGATCTCGGGACCGCCGCCATGGACCACCACCGGCTGGACGCCCACGCAGGCCAGCAGCGCGAGGTCACGGAACACGGCTTCACGCAGGTCTTCGCGCACCATGGCGGCACCGCCGTACTTCACCACCACCCGTTCCCCGGAGAATCGCTGGATGTAGGGGAGGGCCTCACTCAAGACGGAGACCCGCAGGCTGTCTTCTGGACTGACGAGGAGATCGGAGCTCAAGGCTGAAACGGGGACGGGTGGGAGGAAACAGGCAGGAAATCGGCTTCTTGGCCATTCCCTGCGGGAGAAGCGGGGGGGCAGGGGTTCAGGCTGAGGGCCCGCTGAACGGGGGGCGGGGCTCCCTGGCTTGAAGGGGATCGGCGGTGCCGGAAAACGGCCGGCCGGCGTTGGAGCGGTTGCCTTCAACCATCTTCGCCGCCGCTGAGCATCAGCTCCACCTGGCCCGGCTCCGGTTCGCTGACCCTGCAGCGCAGCCCCTTGCCGAAGAAGCGGCCCAGCCGATCCTCCAGCGCCTGCCAACGTGTGAAGGCCACACCCTGGCAATCGAATCGCAGCTTCAGCCCGTACTGGCCGTTCTGATCGCATTCCTCCACCCGCAGCAGCTGGGGGGGGTTGTCTTCATCCCAGAGTTTCAGGGCTTCGAGGGAGCTTTCCAGATGGGCTTTCTGGCCGTAGCGCCAGCGGCTCACGTCGGCGAGCAGGCGGCTGAGGGGAAGATTCTCCGGTTGCTGCCGCAGCTCCCGCAGGGCCTGCGGGGGGGGGATCCGCAGCGGGGGAGGAAGCTCGGACGACTTCAGCGCCAGGCCCCCGAGCAGGATCGGGATGCCGTAGAAGATCGTGGGCAGGCTCAGGTTGGCGTTGTCATTGAGGTAGGCCACGGAGCCCACCACCGTGAGCAGAGCCCCCACCACGGTGACCAGGCTGCCTGGGGAGATCAGGCGGGAGGAGAAGAGTGCTTGCATCGCACCATGATCCTGCAGGGCGGTCCAGGATGGGGGTCGTTGGTCCTCCTGCCACCCGATCACCGCCATGAACTCCGCTTCGTCCCAGCCTCCCCTCGACGTTGCTGTGGTGGCTGACGCTGTCGATCCCGCCGCCCTCAGCACCGACGCGTTGCTGGACCAGCTGCGCCAGGACAGACTCTGGCTGCTTCGTCAGATCGATGGCGGCCGCTGGCCCCAGTGGCGGCTCGACCTGGCAGCCCTGGAACGGGAACTGGGTCTGCTGCTCGACCAGGCTGCCGAACGCTCGGGTCCGGCCTGATCCGGGCACCGGCTCTGACGCCGCGCTCAGAAGGGGATGTCGTCATCGTCGTCGAACCCGTCGGGGTCGGCGACCAGCGGCTTGGTGTTCCACACCGGGGCGGTGTTCTCGGCCGGTACTGCTGCCGCCGCTGGCGGAGCTGGCCGACTTCCTCCCCCGGCGGGAGCAGCGGGGCCGCCACGCCGCACCGGCGCGCTCCCCCCGGCAGACGGGGGGGAGGCCATCCCCCGGTTCTCCGAGGGCATGGCGGTTGCGGGGGAGGACGAGCCCGCGGCATGGAGGCGGGAGAGGGTGAATTCAGCCCGCTTCTCCTTCACACCATCGGGGCGACTCACGGTGTTCATCCGCAGGCGGCCTTCAAGCACCAACCGCTGGCCCACCTGCACCCGATTCTGAAGATCCTGGGCCAGGCTTCCCCAGCCCACCACCCGGATCTGCCCCGGGGGATCATCCGGACGCAGACCCTCGAAACGGACGGCCATCTCGGCCACCGGGGTCTGGTTGTCCTGGGTGTAGCGAACCTGGGGCGCCTCCAGCACCTCCACTTCCAGCAAGCAGTGATTCACGCCAGGACCCACGGAACGGAGCGCCCATCCTGATGCACGCCCGCCCAGCCCACCACCCGGGGAACCGGATCTGGCTGTTGAGCGGCACGGGGGAGGGGCCGCCCCTGGCGCAGGCCCTGCTGGCGCGAGGTTGGCGCCTGCGGGTGTGGGTGGTGAGCGCGGCGGCGGCCCGCGCCTACCCCCAGGCGGCGGACCTGGAGATGGCGGTGGGCCCGATCGGGGGCGCCAAGGCCGTGGCCGAAGCCCTGGCCCAGGCTGAGGCAGCGGCGGACCGACCGGCCTGGGTGGTGGATGCCACCCATCCCTTCGCCAGCCGCATCAGCGCCGACCTCGCGGCGGCCTGCCGTCTGCGGGGTCAGCCCCTGGTGCGGCTGCAGCGACCCCTGCTCCCCCTGGGCCACGCCACCCTGCTGCCCGATCTGAACGCCCTCACCACCATTCCCCTGGCGGGCCGCTCCCTCCTGCTGGCGATCGGCGCCCGCCATCTGGCTTCAGCCGTGAGCCACAGCGAAGGGGCCCGCCACCATGCCCGCGTCCTGCCCAGCCCGGCGGCGCTGGCCCTGGCGAAGGCGGCCGGGCTCGCGGATGACCGGATCGCCTGTCTTCGCCCTTCCCGCCAGGGGCTGGTGGAGCAGGCCCTCTGCCGGCGCTGGGCCATTGAGGCGGTGCTCTGCCGCCGTTCCGGCGGCGTCACGGAGCACCTCTGGCACACCATCACCACCGCGGCTGGTCTGCCCCTGCTGCTGCTCGAGCGTCCCGCCGACCCTCCCGGGCTGGAGTGCCACGGCCTGGAGAGCCTGCTGGATCGCCTCGGAACGCCACAGTGGGGGTGAGCGACAAGGACAGACCCATGGATCGTTCCGTTTGCGTGGTGCTCACCTCCGAGGCCACGCCCGAGCGGGCTGACGCCCTGGCCCGTGCGCTCCTGGAGCAGCGCCTGGTGGCCTGCGTGAGCATGCTGCCGGTTCGCTCCCACTACCGCTGGCAGGGCGCGGTGGAAACGGCCGAGGAGGTGAAACTGTTGCTGAAGACCTCCCCAGCCCAGCTCAATGCCCTCCATCGGGCCCTCCACGCCCTGCACGGCTACCAGACGCCGGAATGGATTGTGCTCGGGGGCAGCAGCGGAGGGGACTATGGCCTCTGGCTGGAAGAGCAATTGGCCTGAGCGCCGCGAGGAAGGACCCGGCTCAGCGCAGGTGGGTGGCCACCAGCTCCGGCAGTGAGGCCTGGGGCCTGGGTCCCAGCTGGGTTACCACCTGGCCGGCGCAGAGGGATCCCAGATGACCGCACCGCTCCAGGCTTTCGTTGCGCGTGTAGCCGTAGAGGAAGCCCGCCGCATAGAGATCGCCGGCCCCGGTGGTGTCCACCAGCTCGCCGAGCCGGTAAGGGGGGATCACCAGGGTGTCCTGGCCGCTGAGCACCACCGAGCCCTGCTCACTGCGGGTGAGGGCCGCCACCCTGCAGCGGCCCCGCACCTGATCGGCGGCGGCGGCGAAGGAGTCGGTTTCGTAGAGCGAGCCGATCTCCGCCTCATTGGCGAACAGCACATCCACATGGCCATCCACCAGCTCCTGGAAGCTGGCGCGATGGCGATCCACGCAGAAGCCGTCGGAAAGGGAGAGCGCCACCTGGCCGCCGCTGGCGCGCATCACCTCGGCCGCGGCGAGGAAGGCCCGTTTGGCCTCCTCGCTGTCCCACAGGTAGCCCTCGAGGTAGAGCACCTGGGCTTGGCGCACCAGATCAAGGTCCAGGTCGGCGGGATCCAGGCCCACTGAGGCCCCCAGATAGGTGCACATGGTGCGCTGGGCATCGGGGGTGACCAGGATCAGGCAGCGGGCTGTGGAGGGCCCGCTCTCGGCGGCCGGGGTTTCGAAGCGCGCTCCCACCGAACGGATGTCGTGGGCGAAGATCGCACCGAGCTGGTCGTTCCGCACCCGGCCGATGAAGCCGGCCCGGCCCCCGAGCTGGGCGATTCCGGCCAGGGTGTTGGCCGCCGAGCCACCGGAGGTCTCCAGGCCTGGGCCCACGCTCGCGTAGAGGCGATCGGCCTGCTCCTCATCCACCAGGGCCATGCTGCCCTTGCTGAGCCCGTGCTCGGCCAGGAAGGCGTCGTCGGCCTGCACCAGCACATCCACGATGGCGTTACCGATGCCGACCACATCCAGGGTCTTGGGGGAAGGGGTCACGGGGAGGGCTGGGAGGGAGAGGGAGGAAATGGCTGGCGCTGGGTGGGGCGGTCGGTCGCGGCCGGCAGACTCCGACCCGTTCGTCAGCCCCGGGGTGGCGGCACGGGTCAGCCTGTCGGCCTGCCGGCCCGAGTCTCAGGCGCTGAGCAGGGCGCGCTTGGGACCATGGATGGGATCTTCCACCACAATCGTCTGGTCGCGCTGCGCTCCCAGCGACACGATGGCGATCGGCACCTCCATCAGCTCGGCCAGGGAACGCAGGTAGGCCCGGGCGGTGGCGGGCAGATCCTCAAGGGTGCGGCAACCGGCAGTGGAGCACATCCAGCCGGGATGGGTTTCGAAGATCGGTTGGCAACGGGCAAAATCCTCGGCGCTGGAAGGGAAATGCTCGATCCGCTCGCCATCGAGCTCGTAGGCCACACACACCTGGATTTCATCGAGTTCATCAAGCACGTCCAGCTTGGTGATCGCCAGGCAATCGAGGCCGTTCACCTGCACCGCATAGCGGCCGATCACGCCGTCGAACCAGCCGCAGCGGCGGCGGCGACCCGTGGTGGTGCCGTACTCGCCGCCCCGATCGCAGAGGTGGTCGTTGAGGCTCCCCTCCAGTTCGGTGGGAAAGGGCCCCTCACCCACCCGGGTGGTGTAGGCCTTGGCCACGCCGATCACCCGGTCGATCAGGGTGGGGCCCACCCCGGCGCCGATGCAGGCTCCACCCGACACCGGGTTGGAGGAGGTCACGTAGGGGTAGGTGCCGTGGTCCAGGTCGAGCAGGGTGCCCTGGGCCCCTTCAAAGAGGATGTTCTTGCGGGCTCGGGCCGCCTCATGGATGGTTCGGGTGCAATCCACCACATGGGGAGCGAGGCGGCGCCCGTAGTCGGCGTATTCCGCGATCACGGCCTCGGGATCGAGGGGATCGAGGCCATACACCTTCTGCAGCAGGTCGTTTTTCTCGGCCAGGGGACCGAGCAGGCGGTCGCGCAGCCGGCCGGCATCGAGCAGGTCGATCACCCGAATGCCGTTGCGCTCTGACTTGTCGGCGTAGGTGGGCCCGATGCCGCGGCCGGTGGTGCCGATGCGGCGGTCGCCCCGGCGCTGCTCCATCGCCTGATCCAGCAGGCGGTGGTAGGGCATGGTCACGTGGGCGGTGCCGGCAAGCTTGAGGCCCGACACCTGGATGCCGAACTCCTTGAGCATGTCGAGTTCGCCCAGCATCACCTTGGGATCCACCACCGTGCCCGATCCGATCAGACAGGTGGTGTCCGGATACAGAATTCCAGAGGGAATCAGGTGGAGCTTCAGGACACGGTCATCGACGACGATCGTGTGGCCGGCGTTCACGCCCCCCTGATAGCGCACCACCACATCGGCGGAACGGCTCAGCAGATCGGTGATCTTGCCCTTCCCTTCGTCACCCCACTGCGCACCGATGACGACAACGTTGGCCAAGGACACAGCGGCCCGAAGCCGCTTGGAAGCACAATCGGAAAGGTTCTCAGATCACCGGCCCTTTCGTCAAAACAACCGGCGGATCCGTTGCGGTGCGTTGCCTGATGCCCTCCTGCTGGCGCGGGTGGGATTGGCCTGGAGGCCTGGGGGCCGGGGCTCAGGCCCCGCGCACCACGCTGGTGGAGGCCCGTTGCAGCTCCTTCTCCAGGCGGCTGCGCAGGGCATCCGGCAGGGGACGGTTGGCGTAATTGGCGTAGTGGCCGGCCAGGGAGTTCAGGGCGGTCTGCATGGTGGTGAAGGAAACCAGCCCATTCACGTCGCGCCGGGGCCGGTAGCGGGCCATGTAGTCGGTGATCAGGCGCCGGGCGTCGGTTTCCGCCTGGGCGTGGGCCGGATCATCCTGGGGAAGGGCGATCGTGGTCAGCAGCGTCTGCGCCACGCTCACCGTGTCATCCACATAGTTGCCCGTGAGGCCGCCGGCGGATCCGGCGCAGGCGGTGAGGCTCAGGCAGAGGCAGAGCCCGAGAGCCAGCAGAGGGCGCACCGCGCCGGCTTGGATTGCTGTGGCCAGGCGCCGGGCCCAGCTGCTGATCCGGGGCAGGAGGGCGGCCATGGGTGCGTGTGCGGATGGGGTTGATCCTACGGGCGTGCCCAGGGGCCCTCGGCCAACGATTCCCCTTTCAGCCCTCGAGCGTGCTCTCCAGCCCGGAGCGCCCCCGCCCGATCTCCTCCAGCAGGGCCTCGATGGCGGCTTCGACGGTGAGGTCGCGCCGTTGGCCATCCGCGCGGCACACCAGTTCGACCTTGCCTTCGGCGGCGCCCCGTCCCACCACCACACGCCAGGGGACGCCGATCAGGTCAGCATCCTTGAACTTCACGCCGGCTCGCTCATCGCGGTCGTCGAGGAGGGCGTCGACCCCACCGCCGCGCAGCCGGTTGTAGATCGCCTCGGCCAGGTCCACCTGCAGGGGATCCTGGGCGCTGGCACTCACCACGATCACCTCAAACGGCGCGATCGCCAGCGGCCAGCGGATGCCATTGGCGTCATGGTTCTGCTCCACTGCCGCCTGGGCCAGCCGCGACACACCGATGCCGTAGCACCCCATCCACAGGCTCTCCTCCGCGCCCGTTTCGTTGGTGAAGCGCGCCTCCATCGCTTCGGAATACTTCCTGCCGAGCTGAAAGATGTGACCCACCTCGATGCCGCGGGCCGCCGCCAGGCTCTGACTGGGGTCGTGCAGGCAGCGGTCTCCGGGCTGGGCGGCCCGCAGGTCCACCACCTCGGGGAGCAGGCCCAGACCCTCCCAGCCAGCGCCGATCCGATGGTGATCCACCTGATTGGCGCCGCACACGAAGGCCGGCAGATCGGCGGCCGTGGGGTCGGTGAGGCGCAGGAAGCTCGCTGAAAGGTGGGGTCGTGGTGGTTGCGACATGGCTGAAACAGCGGCGCTTCTAGCCCTGGATTCCCTTCCGTCAACGACCAAGGAAGGACGTGAGCCGGAAAGCAGACCATCTTCCAGATCCGGCCCCAGGTAGCCCAGGGGGATGGCGGCAAGATCGATGACCAGCCCCTCACTGCGGTTCAGCTCAGCGACGAGCTCAGAGCTCAGGGGATCGATCCCCAGCAGAACGCCATGGTCTCCCGACAGCCGGGCTGAGACCGCGTTGGCCAGCTTCACCGCGTTGAGCTGTTGGTCGCCACGCAGGCTCACCAGCACGGGCTGGCGGCGGCCATCCTCAAATCGGGCCAACAGCAGCAGCACCTTCACCAGCTGGGTGGGGTCGAAGCCATGGGCGCGCACCAGCTGCTCGATGGTGCTCTGGCCCGGGGTGGCCAGGAGCTCGCCGGCCCCTGCGGCGCGCTGTCCCCCCGGCAGGTCGAGCCGGTCGTGGGGAAGGGAAACCGCCCGCTCCTGGTTGGCGGCGTAGGTTCCGTCCCCACTGGTGAGGATCAGGTCTTCGCCCGCCTCGGCCGTGACCATGAACTCCTGGCTGGCGGAGCCGCCGATGGCGCCACTGTCGGCATCCACGGCCACCGCCCTGAGTCCGCAGCGGCGGAAGATGCGGCGGTAGGCGTGATCCATGGCCGCATAGGTGTCGCGCAGAGAGGCTTCGCTGGCATGAAAGGAATAGGCATCCTTCATGATGAACTCGCGCCCTCGCATCAGACCGAAACGAGGCCGGATTTCATCGCGGAATTTGGTCTGAATCTGATAAAGATTCACCGGCAGTTGCCGGTAGGAGCGCAGCAGGTCTGCCGCCAGCGCCGTGATCACCTCCTCATGGGTTGGACCAAGGCCCAGTTCCCTGCCCTGACGATCCTCCAGGTGGAACATGATGCCCTCCCCTGCCGTGTAGCCGGCCCAGCGGCCACTGCGCTGCCAAAGTTCGGCAGGCTGCAACTGGGGCAACAGGGTTTCCAGGGCGCCCGTTTCATCCATCTCCTCGCGCACAATGGCGGAGATTTTCTGCAGCACTCGCCACAGAAGGGGCAGATAGGCGTAGATCCCCGATCCCATTCGACGGATATAGCCAGCCCTCAGCAGCAGCTTGTGGGAAGGAATCTCGGCTTCGGCCGGATCATCGCGCAGCGTCACCAGCATCAGGCGGGACACGCGCATGGCCATCAATCATCAACCGGCGGCCGGAGGTTACCACCCTTGGCAGAAGGTCCCGGGTGAAGGTTTCGTCAATCACAGGTCTGTGCAAAAACCTCTGCTAGGGTCGCGAACCACAATGGCTTAGCCCCATCCATCCCATGTTTTCCCAGCCCGGTGCTGCCCAATCCGGTCCCCAGGGGTCCCATGGGGAGCAGGCTGGCCACGGGCATGGCCAGGTTCCGCTGAGCGACAGTGCCATGGCTGGTTCCTTCTCGGACGCAGCGGGCGCGCCTGAGGAGGCGTTGATGATCATTGAGGAGGTGCAGAAGTGCCTGAACCGTTCGCGGGCTTCGGTTTATCGCTACACCAATACCGATGCCCGCAACCTCAATCCCCCCTTCAATCCCCGCAAGCTGAACCCGGAGTACCGCAGCGATCAAAAGGAGCCTCTGCTCTTCCATCCCAACGAGGTGGCCCGCTTCGCCCGGGATGTGTTGCGGATCAAGGAGGTGACCGTGGAGGTGCTCAACTCGCCCTCCACGGCCACCCAGCATCTCCTCGGTTCGATTCTTGAGGAATTGCGGGGGATCCGCCAACGGTTGGATGCGATCGACGCTCTTCCCAGCAGCCACGTGACTCCGCGCCACCTGCACAACCAGTCACGCCCGGCTGCATGATCCGCGTGAGGGTGCCAAACTGAAGGCCTGTTGATACGGCACAGCTGTGCCGCTCCAGTGGTTCGCAGGTCCTGCGCACCACCACTCCATGGATTCTGTTCCCAGTCGGCGCCGAGCGCGCCTAGTTCTTCTGCCCGATCTCGACCCTCCCGTCGCCTCTGAGCCCACGCCCGGTTCCGAACCAGCCGGAGACGGCGATGAGGATCCCCCCAGTCCTGAGACAGGCGCGCGGTTCTGGGTTCAGGGCTCCATCTCTCCGGTGGATCTGAGGCAGGCCATCGGGACTGGTGATAACTCCCTTAAGAATCCGGCTGCAGACAAGGATCGGCACCCCGAAAGCGCGACGGGGCTCAGTGAGGAATTGGGTCAGGGACTGGGTTGGATCGGCGGTGTGGCCATCGCCCTGCTCACCCTGATCGTTCCCCTCACCAGCGTGGTGCTCGATCGGGAGCACCGGCCGGCCGGGGCGCTGCTGCCTAGGCTGACGGACACCGGCCAGCGCGATGGATCTCTCCACCCTCCCGGCGTGTCCAGCACCGGGATTGGTCAATCTGTTGGTGGAGATTCCGGCAGGAAGCCGTAACAAATACCAGTTCGACCCAGCCAGCGGCGTCATGGTGCTCGATCGGGTGCTGCATTCCTCCGTGCGTTACCCCTTTGATTACGGCTTTGTGCCCGGCACCCTTGCCGACGATGGCTCACCGCTGGACGGCATGGTGATCATGGATGAACCCACCTTCGCCGGCTGTCTGATCCGTGCCCGGCCGATCGGTTGCCTCGACATGATCGATGGCGGCCACCGGGACGGAAAGTTGCTGTGTGTGCCTGTTGCCGATTCCCGCAAGGATCGGATCACGAGCATCACCCAGATCGCCGCCACCCAGTTGGCCGATGTGACGGAGTTCTTCCGCACCTACCGGAGTCTGGAGGGGCGCACCATCACGATCCTTGGCTGGCTCGATCACGACGCCGTGCCGGCCTTGCTGGCGGGCTGCGGGGCGACCGCCGCCCCAGTGATCTAATCCCTTCGCTGCAGCAGGAAGCCCTCCACATCCAGGGCCTGAAACACCGGGGCGGGATCACCGAAACCGGCCGCCTCCACCAGGGCGGTGAGTCTGGCCAGGCCGATGGGGTGCAGACCGGTGGTGAGGGCCGCCACCGTGGCCTCGGTGCCCACCGGATC
>Ga0114976_10001340_pt1 | contig 15371 bp, 5 predicted proteins | sample S_130805_EF_Meta_FD_87319 | JGI IMG/M metagenome (GOLD analysis project Ga0114976, IMG submission 87319) | Freshwater microbial communities from Lake Simoncouche, Canada to study carbon cycling - S_130805_EF_MetaG | ecosystem: Environmental > Aquatic > Freshwater > Lake | place: Lake...
GGACTGGGCTAATAAAAAATTAAAAACGGGTGAACTTATTATATATTTTATCTGCCAATTTTTAGGTGCAATTTTTGGAGTAATGCTTTGTCATTTTATTTTTGCATTACCCATATTACAAGAATCTACAAATCCAAGATCTGGAATTAATTTTTATTTTAGTGAATTTATCTCAACTTTGATTTTATTAAGTGTAATTTATTTTGGAATTAAGAACGATAAAAAACAAATTCCAATATTAGTCGCACTAACAGTAACAGCGGGTTACTGGTTTACTTCTTCAACTTTTTTTGCAAATCCAGCAGTAACCATTGCTAGAAGTTTAACCGATACTTTTGTTGGCATTCAAAGTGCTGATGTAATTCCTTTTATTATTGCTCAATTTATTGCAGCTTTTATTTTTATAATAGTTACAAAATCTAAAGCTAAAAAATAGAAATATAGCTACAGTTGCTATATTGCTTTATTATTTATAGTTAATATTTGATGAAAATTTTAATTCTTCTTATTATCGAAGGTGCAAATACGGAAATTCCTGAAGCGGCATGTATTGTAAAGACCTATAAATAAATTTTATATATTAAGCCGATAAAAAGTTAATTTATAAAAAAAATTTCTTTTTAATCAAATTAAAAATTCTTTTAGGGAAATACTTCAACTTCAAATATCGCAATAAGTGGAAACGCCACATAATAGAAAGGGAAATCCCTTTGTAAGGAGAATTGTAACTATTCAAACTATTTGAGTTATTATTAATCATTTTTGGGATTAAATCTTGATAACTATTTTTTTTAGCTTTCCACCAATTGTTGACCTCTTGTTGAAGTTGATCTAAAAATTTTTCTTCATTATTTTTTAATATCCACTCCTTTGCTTTTGACCAGGATCTAAATGAAGGGATAGGATTTGGACCAAGCAATTCTTTATAATAGTCAATTGAAAAACTATGTTCAGTAATTGGAATTGAACCACATTCCAATGCTTCGTAAAATCTAGCAGTTTCTGGGTTAGCATTTCCGTTTGGACAGAGAGTAAAAATAGATTGAAAATATGCATTATAATATTCGTGGTGAGTCATTTTTTTATCTTTACCACTATCGTAAATAAAAAATTTTGATTGATTACCAAAGTGTTTTTCTAGCTCAGGTCTTGCTTGCTTAATACGACCAACAAATGAGGCTAAATATTTTCTTTTACTAGCAATTAAAACTGATGAAGAAACGGGCATAGAAAAATAATGAACAGGGCCCCACGGAATATAAAAAATAGCAGGATTAGAAATAAATGGGCACCAATTAATTCTTAAACAAAATTTAGCACCTCTATAAAAGGAAGTATCTTCCCTTGCCCATTCATCACTTAAATGAAAAATGGCATAGGAAATATTTTGATTTTGGAATGATAAAAATAAATCTTTAGCAAAGTTAAATTCTATTTTATCATTTGATGAAAAAATATGAATAGATAGAATTTCGTTTTTTGGTTTCCAATTGTTTATAGTATATTCATTAAATTTAATTTTAGAGAACAAAAAATTGATCCAATCTCTTTCTTGAAAATGGTCCAATTGAGCCGAATGAAAAACTAAGTCTATTGATTTATTAACCATATAAAAATATTAATTATTCATTAACTTATATTAAAATATTATCCAATGAATAAAAAAATTAGAATTGCAAGTATTATTGATTCCTTAGATAATAAATTTGGTGGCCCTCCTAAGGCTGCCGTCGATCAAAATATATATTTTAAAAAAGTAAGAAAATATAAAGCAATCATAGTAAATTTGGATGATAAACAAAAGTTTCCTGAAATTATTAAAAATAAAATTAGTATTATCAATTTTAAAAGATCATTTTTAGGTAGGATAAAATTAATCGGGATTGGGCGTTATAATATAAATATAAGATTTTTTTTTTGGTTAATTAAAAATAGAAATAATTTTGATTATTTTATATTTCACCAAATTTGGGATTTTAAAAATATTTTAGCAAGATTATTCTTAAAAAATAAATATTATATTTTTATTCATGGATCATTAGATCCCTATGAAAAAAAAACAATCTTAAAATATATTAAAAAAAAAATTTACTGGTACCTTTTTGAAAAAAAAAATTTGTTACATGCAAGAAGTATTTTGCTTACTACAGTACAAGAAGAGAAAAATTTAAAAAAAACTTTTGTTAATACAGATGGAATAAAAACAGAAGTAACTAATTACGGAATTACAAAAACAGATATTGATAATAAAAAAATTAATAATACATTTAAAAAAAAATTCTCTTTCTTAAAAAGTAAAAATTATTATTTATTTATTGGAAGAATTGATCCAAAAAAAGGCCTGGATGTTTTAATCGAATCAATTGAGCTTCTTGGAGCAGGTTATAAAGGTTTGTTTGTCATAGCAGGTGACGATTCTAATAGTTACGCTCAAGAACTTAAAAAAATGATCTTGTTGAAAAATTTAGGTAATAAAATTTTATTTATTGGTCAGATAGATGGATATGAAAAATATGCTGCAATTGTAAATAGTAAAGCAACTGTTCTTTCAACACATGCTGAAAATTTCGCAATTTCATTAGTAGAATCTCTATCTTTTTCAGTGCCTGTGCTTACAACTGTTGGAGCAAATATATATAAAACTATATTAGCTTATAAAGCCGGTTATGTAACAAAAATTAATTCTATTTCTTTTAGTAAAATTATAAAAAAATTTGATAATTTAAGTGCAGCTAAAAAAAACCAGATGAATAAAAATGCTTATCGTTGCTTCAAAAAAGAATTTGATTTGTTAGATGCTAAAAAATTTTTGATTAATAGTATGGAAAAATAAATATTTATAAATTATTTTGTATTTTAGTTAAAGCTTGTTTAATTCCAATTAAACATTGGGCAAAACTAAATTTCTTTATCATGAGTAAACTATTTTTCTTAAAAAAAGAAATGTTTTTTTTATTATTAATAAAATAAATTATTTTATTTTGTAGATCTTTAATATTTTCAGATTCGAATATTTTTCCATTTTTATTATTAACTAAATCAAATCCAGCACCAACTTTATGCGAAGCAATAATAGCATTGCCCGCAGCCATAGCCTCATTGATGACTAAACCCCACGGCTCAAATCTTGATGGTAAAATTAACACATCACTTTTATGGTAAAATGATCTTAATTGTCTTTGATTTTGAAAACCTAACAACTTAACATTTTTAATATTATTATTTTTAATAAAATTTTTGCAGAAAGTATTCAATTCTCCGTTGCCAATAACCCAGAACTCACTACGCTTAACAAAAAATTCATTCTTATTAATATTTTTTATAGCTTCAAGTAGGATATCTATGCCTTTTTTGTGCTGTAATTTTGATGCAAACAAAAAGATAGTTTTACTCTTAATATTATTCTTTTTTTTTAGCGTAAAATACTCATTATCAACAACGTATGGGACCAATATAATTTTATTTTGGTTAATAAAGTTATCAATGTAATATTTTTTATTTGCCTCACCTATAGCCAAAAAACAATCTACAAAATAATTAACTAAAAAATAATAAATAAAATTAAAAATTTTATTAAAAATACTTCTTTTTTTAGAAAAATGATGAACCTCATCTCTTAAAAAGATTTTTTTATTATATATCTTTCCTAATAAAATTATTAATAGATTGAACCAATTTTTACAGCCATGCACCCATATTATATTTGAATTTTTATCCTTTAATATTTTGAATAAATCAATTGTTAAAGGAAAAATATGACTAACTCTGTTGGGTCCAATATATCTTAAAAATTTATATTTATATCCTGATAATAAATTAACATCCCACTTAATATTTTGCCTAAAATCTTTGTCGTAAAATTTATTTACTGAAATGTTACTCCGATAACTAACCTTAATGTCTATTTTATTCTTTGATAAATATTTAATTAATGGAGATTGATATTGGATTGGATGCGATAATACGTAATTAATTTTCATAATTTACATTAACTAATAAATCGTTGCAATTCTGACGATAATCTAGAATGAGGATGAACAAACCAAAAATTACAAATATATTTATTATAAGTTTTAGCTTCTTTCTTCCAGTCATTAATTTCACTAGCAAATTTTAATTTTTGAATTGTCTGATTTTTTTCTAAAAAATTTTTTATATCTTTATAATTTAATAACTTAAGAGAATTTAGCTTATTACAATAATAAATATTATAATTAATTTTTGTTAAAAAAAGAAATGTTCGTAAAAAATTACGAGAATGTCTTTTTTCAATCTCAATTAATAAAATTGGAAAATTTTTTTTAATTGTTTCCCTCAAACCCTGCACAACCTTAAACTCATATCCCTCGGTATCTATTTTGATTAAATCTACATTAGAGTATTTTCTTAAGATTACGTCACCCTTAATGATTTTTATTCTTTCCGTCTTATTGTATTTGAATCTATTGCTAACGGATGCTTCAGACATACTGGACAATAACTCTTCTTGATGTTCATTAAAAACTTTAGAATAATTTATAACACTATTCATGTTGTTGTTTCCTAGGGCGTAATTGAATAATTTAATTCTTTTGTGTCGAAAAATTAACCTCAAAATTTTAAATAAATATTTCAATGGCTCAAAGGCTACAATGTTTATGGTGTTACTCTTTAATAAATTTATATATCGGCCTACATTTGCGCCTACATCAACATAGGTACGAATACTTAGCTTACTAACTATAAAATAATCTATTTCATGGAATCTGCTTCTAAATTGGTATTCAATCTTCAATACGAATGCTCTAAATAAAAAATTATCTTTAACAGCGTTAATGCAATATCTCAATATTGATATTTTTTTAATATTAAATTTAATAAATAAATAAAAATTACGCAAAAAAATATTTTCTTTTTTAATAAAGCTAATTTAAAATTACATTAAAAATTAATATTTGCAGACAAGAATAGTCTGGATTGATCAGCTTGCCCGTCAGAATTCTTTCCGTTAGCTGCACCTGAATTGTTGCCTATAGTGCGGGCATAGACTAATTTTAAATCTACAATATTATTCAAGCTGCCGTTAATGCCAGCTCCGTAACCAGACAAAGAATAACGATTTGGTGTCGTCATACTAATACGACTAGTGTCGTAGTATTGTCTAATATTTCCATAGTCATAAAAAACTGAAGTTGAAAGGTTGCTAAAAAGTTTTTGATAATTATTAGTAATGTCATATTTTAAGTCTAAGCTATATTTATAACCTTCGTCACCTGAAGCTTCACCACCAGGATACGCTCTAACACCAGATGAACCTCCTAAGGATAATTTTTGCGAACTATCTAAATTCTTGTTTGCAAGCTGTCCGTCTGCTGAAAAGTTAAAAGTCAATAAATCTGTTACTTTTTGAATTCTATTAATCTGCAACGTAGATTTATTAAAAGATCCATCCGTTCTAGCTCCGCTTTGATCACTTGTTAAGCTACTTGGAACTTTTGAGAGATCCAAATCGCCAAAAGTATTACTTGCTTGAATCTGAGTAAAACCGCCTCCAAACCATTCATCCAAATTTTGAACTGTAAATCCTAATGAATAATTACTAACTCGTTTATCGCTAATTACACCTGAAGAAGAAGTATTATACAAAGATTGTTTTTGATAACCGGTATTAATTAAAATTGATTTCTGAGACGTACGATAAATTGGATACTGCGCGTTTAGACTATAGACATCAGCGTTACCTTCAAATTTAGAAGCTGCTAATTCTTTTCCAATTCCATAATCAAGACTGCTATACCCAGCGTCGAACCTTAATCCATCTGTACCGATAGGAAAATAATAGGTAGCTTTTTTATAATCATAGTCCCCACTTGGAGATGTAATTACTAAAAAATTGATTTTATCGCCGTAATTTAAAGGGTCATTAATATTACCATTAAAGGTTGTACGATTTGTTCCTGTGTACCTGTTGCCATCATTATCAGCTGTTAAAGAGCCATCTAACATAGATCCTTCAGTAATATTTAAAATAACTTTTGTAGTACCGGGCTCACTTCCGGGTTCTAAGGTTGTGCTCGCCTTCAATTTTGGATTATCATTAATGTTTAATATGGCCCGCTCTAACGATTGTTGATTAACATTTTTTCCAATTCCACTATCTAAATAATCTTTAACAATAGATTCTTTAATTCTAAGATTTTGCGATTTAATTTCATAAGGCTGTTTTGAATCTAATTTACCCTCATTAATGAAAATAATAATAACTCCATCTTTTACTTCTTGTTTAGGTAAGATTGCATTTGCAAGAAAGTACCCTTTTTCAGCATAGTAATTATTAATAACCTCAAGAACAGATTGAATTTCATCAAAGGTTAAAGATTTGCCAACAAAATCCTTAATTAAATTTTTTAAAGTATCATTTGAAAATAATTTAATATCTCCTTCAAATTTAAATTCTTTAACCAAAATCTTAATTCCATTATCCTGTTTTTTATCTTTTTCTTTTTTTTCAATTAAAGTTTTTGGAATCTTTTTTGGGATCCTATCTTTTTTTTCTAATTCTTGTTGTTGGTTAAGAATTGTTCCTGCATTTTGCGCCGGATCAGATGCTGAGAAAGACGGGGTTATAAATAAAAATCCACTTAAAATTAATAAGCAACCTGCTACTAAAAATATATTGTTACTGTTTGATTTCATTGCAATTTTATTCTTATAGATGCAACTGCTTATTATAATTTGATTCAATTTAAAAGATTAAATGCTTAATAACTTACTATTAAATGTAATCTAGTGAACTACTGTCGTCTTGAAGAAGCACACGGTTACTAATTCCTGCGTTTCTGAATGACAATCTTCCTGTTCCTTGTTTTATTATTCTTCCAGATCCGTTAACTCCAACAATAGTTGCATTAAAAGTTTCAGTTGAGCTCGAATTAATAGTTAAACGTGCGCTTGATAGATCCACTCGCGGCGCATTATTATGAGAAATGAAAGATCCAATTGTTTGTTGAATGTTGCCGGCTAAAAAGAACATGTCTCCACCTGATCCTGTAAATGTTAAAGCAGAACCCGATGCGATAGCGTTGTCTGCTCCAATTTGGAATCGTCCACTAGTAATATTTGTTCCGCCTGTGTAAGCATTAGAATTTGCTAAAGTTAAACCAGCACGACCATTAAGAGTTAATGATCCGGTTCCGCTGATAACTCCGCTGTATGTTGTGTTTGTTAATGGCGCTGTTGTTATATTACCTGAACCTAAAATAATATTTCCACCCGTAGATCCCCCACCTGAAATAGATCCAACGGTTACGTTATAATTATTAAGTTCAAGTTTTGCGCTCGCAACATCTGCAAAAGTAACTGTGCCTGTTCCTAAAATATTTGCACTTGCTCCTGCAATAATTGAACCCGCATTAATCGTTGTGCCACCTGCATAAGTATTGCTTCCTGCTAAAGTTAATTTACCAGTTCCATTTTTAGTAATCGTTCCTGAGCCTTTAATATTACGAACAAATGTACTGTCTGCATTTTGGGTAATTATTAAAGTAGCATTACCAATATCAATATCTGGTCCTGAAGACGCTGCTGTGAAAATTCCAATCGTTTGCGTCACTGCGCCATCAAAATATAAATCACCTCCTGAACCTGTGAACGTTAAATTGTAACCTGAAGGTAAAGCATTATTTACGCCAACATGAATTCGACCTAAAGTAATATTTGTTCCGCCTGTGTATGTGTTAGCGCGTGTTAATGTTAAAGAAGAATTTCCATTTAAAGTAAAAGATCCTGTTCCTGAAATTATTCCATCGTATGTTGTGTTTGTTCTTGCAGCGCTTGTTAAATTACCAGCGCCTAGAGAAATATTTCCACCCGTAGATCCTCCTCCTGAAATAGATCCAACTGTTAAATTGTAACCATCTAAATCAAGTAAAGCTCCTGAAGCATTTGTTAAAGTGACAGTGCCAATATTAGGTAAAGTATTATTTGCTGCTAATCTTATAGTGCCTGCATTAATATTAGTTCCTGCATACCATCTATTATTTGGACTAGATAAAACTAAAGTTCCAGCTCCAGATTTAGTAAATGTTGCTGAGCCTGAACGAGCTGTAATAGTCATTGGCACTGTTAATATAGTGCTAGTATCTGTGTTAATTGTTGCATTACCATCAAGATAAATTCCTCTACCTGATAAAGTAAATGTAGCTGTAGTATTTAAAGTACCGCCATTAAATATTATGTTTCCTGGATAATAAGCAGGAACTGTTCCTAAATTGTTATTTGCACTCACCTTAATAGTACCGGCGTTTATTGTTGTAGCGCCTGTGTAAGTATTTACGCCTGATAAAGCCCACGTTCCGCTTCCAGATTTAATTATTGATAAAGATCCACTAGATGTAGGATTATAAATAATACCTCCGATAGCATTATCAGCATTAGTTCCTGTTAAAGTTAAAGTCGCAGTTATTCCTGCGTTTGGAGTGATATTGCCATTAATAATTAATCCGCCAGAACCGGAGCCATCAATTATTCCTTCATTTGAAGTTTTTGTAATTGAACGGTTTGTTGAATCTTGAGCTCCAGTAAATTTTAAAGTTCCACCATCTAATACAATGCTACTTCCGCTTCCTATGCTACCAGCAGTTCCGCTATTGCTTATTTTAGAAACAACTAATGTTCCGCCACCCATAATAGTTGTAACGCCAGTGTATGTACTATTAACTCCTGATAAAGTTAATGTTCCTGTTCCATCTTTTGTAAATGAAACAATTCCAGCGCCATTTTCAATTATCCCTGAAAATGTTGTGTTACCAGTTTGGGTTACTGTTAAATTTGGAGACGCTCCTGATGTAGTGGTTGTGATTGTGCCAGACCCAGATAGATCGCCGATACGTTGTGATGTACCTAATAAATCCAAAGTATCATTCACTATAACTGCGTTATATTCTGAAGGATCTGATATGGAATAGTTAGCTGTTGTTACAATTTTACCTGAAGTAATTGTAGTTGTTCCATTCCAAACATTACCTTGAAATCCTAAATATAATGGTGATGTTCCGTTTTGAACAACGTTTGTTACATTCACATTACCAAATGTTGGATCTCCAATTCTTGCATTGATCGTTGTTCTACCCGCTCCTGATCCTGAGTTTGTAATTGAACCTGTGTTATTAATTGCGCTACCAGAGAAAAGTAATGCTCCTGCGCCATTGTTAGCAATAATAAAATTATTTGCACCTGTAATACCTCCTGTAAATGTAGTTGTGCCTGAGCTAACTGCAGAAGTATTTCCGATCGTAATTGTTGGATTATTAGAATTAGTTGCAAGAATGATTGCATTAGTAATAGTTAAAGAACCTGTTGCATCCCCATAAATACCTGCAGCACTTGTTCCTGTGGTATTGCCTAGAGTAATACTGCCAGATCCAAAAACAGATGAGTTATCAGCGTAAATGTTTCCAGCTCTAACAATAGTACCGCCTGAATAAGTATTAGTACCTGATAAAGTTAATGTTCCAGTTCCTGACTTAACAACGGCAACAATTCCACCTGTCCCAGTATTATCTTTAATAATCCCATCAAATGTTGTTGAAGTATTATTGACGCCACTAGTTAAAGTGGAAGTCGTAGACTGCGCTGAGTTATATATAGTTCCAGATCCTGTAATAGAACCTAATGTTCCTGAATAACTATTTAAATCTAAGTAAGTTCCTGATGAAACAGTTGCAGCTGACGAACTTGAAAGCGCTGTGCTTGAGCCTAATTTTAAAGTTCCTGCAGTAATTGTTGTTGCGCCCGTGTAAGTATTTGTTCCACTTAACGTTAACATACTCGCTGCTAATTTTTCAATACCACCAGCTCCTGAAATATTGTTAGAGGCAGTAATTGATGATGCATTATTAAACTGAACTTTAGATCCAGAGTTCACAGTGATTGCACTGTTTGAATAATTGTTTCCGCTATGGTCATAATCGTAAACAACAACTGTATTAACTGGGATCACTGCAGTTGCAACGTTACTTAAATCTGGAATTTTAGAATCTTGCCAATTAGAAGCTGTAGACCAATTACCTCCTGATGCTCCGGTATAATTTATAGTTGAAAGTTGAGTAATTGTACTTGTGGTATTACTTGCGTAAGTAACGCTGTAATTATTTCCTGAATTTCCATCGGTAACTGTAACTGATGATACTGTTACAGTTTTATTTCCCGATCCAACATTTTTATCAGCAAATGCAAATGATCCACCGCTTATAGAGTCTAATGTATTACTGTTACTTGCGTTGGTATATAAAGTGCCACTTGTAACTGTTGCTGTGCCAGTAGCTGTTAAAGCGCCATCGTAAGTTTTGCTAACGTTACTTGTGCTAATGGTAATTGCAGCAGCATTAATTGTACTTGTGGTATTGCTTGCGTAAGTAACGCTGTAGTTATTTCCTGAATTTCCGTCATTAACTGTAACTCCTGATACCGTTACAGTTTTATTTCCAGATCCATAATTAGCATTAGTAAATGCAAATGATCCGCCGCTTAAAGAGTCTAATGTATTAGCGTTACTTGCGTTCGTATATAAAGTACCACTTGTAACCGTTGCTGTACCGACTGCTGTTAATGAACCGTTATAATTTTTAGTAACATTACTTGTGCTAATAGTAATTGGTGCAGCTGTAACACTTACTGAAGTTTGTGATGTAGTAAGTGTATTATAATTTCCTGTCGATGCTCCACCTACTCCCGTAAGTGACAATGTGCCTACAGAGCTAAGCGCTTGATTATTTTGTACGTTAGCAGAAGATAATGTTCCGCTGCCAGTAGCTGTAAAAGTTTCAGAATTTACACCTGCAAAAGTTAAGCTAGATCCACTAAATGATGTTGCTCCATTATAAACTTTGGTGCCGGTTGCTGTTAGGTTAGCCTTATTGATAGTTATGCTTGTGGCATTACCTGCTTGAAAAGTTAAACCTGTTTTAGCTAAAGTAGTTGGCGTTAATGTTAAACTATAAGAGCCGCCACTTACTGCTAAAGTTGAAGTCAATGGAGTACTAATAGTAATGTATCCAGAAAGACCACTTATGCCGGTTGGAGTGTAAGTAGTTGATCCTGCAGTAAATGTCTGTATTGAACTTGATAAACCTGAACTACCAACTCCTGCTGTAGGGTTACTTGCGCTTGTTGAAAAATAAAAACTCAAACCATAAGCAGTACCGTAAGTCATAGATTGAGATGCTACGATAGTTATGTAAATAACAGAGGTTGGGCAGCCCGTTCCAATACACGTTCCATTAACTGTAATTGTTGAGCTTGATAAAATTCCAGTATTTATATTTAAAGTGGAACCTGAAGTTATGGTTGTGCCTCCGCTTAAAGTGCCACCCGATCCTGTGAGATAAACAGTTCCTGTATTAGTGCCGTCTCCAATAACAAGTAAGGATGGGCTACTAGCACTTGATTGATTAACAGCACCTGCGATAGTTAAAGTTTTATTAGTTCCGGCGCTAAATTCATTCGTTGTGTTTGCACCAGACGTTAAAGTGACAATACCATAAGAAGTGGCTGCTGTGCTGCTACTGTTCGTTAAGTTTACAGCATTAGTAATTGTGCCACTTAATGTAAGTGGGTTATATAAATCATTACCGTTAAGATCTAAAGTTCCTGCAGTAACTGTAACTGTTGTTCTGCCAACAGGACTTGAAGTAATTGAATATGGAGTAGAGACGCCTGTTTTAACGGTAGTACCTGAAATTTTTAATGTACCTGCAGAAATTGTTGTTCCACCTGAATAAGTATTCACACCTGATAATGTTAATGTGCTCGCGCCTGATTTAGTTAATGCAATAGAAGTTGCTGAGCCATTTTGAATAACTCCTGAGTATGTTGCGTCAGCGCCTTGTGTCACTGTTAAAGTTGGGGTAGCACTTGTAGTTGAACTTCTGATAGTTCCGCTTCCCGATAAACTTCCAATTGTTTCTGAGTAATTTGCTAAATCTAAAGTACCATTTACAGTAACTGCTGAAGCATCTGGAATTACTCCAGCTGCTCCAAGTAATAATGTTCCAGAAGTAATTGTTGTTGTTCCTGAATACGCATTACTTGTATTTGATAAAGTTAATGATGAAGTTCCATTTTCAGTAATATTTGTTACATTTGAACCAACAACTGCGCTTATTAAAGTAGATGATCCTGATCCCGAGTTTGTGATTGTTCCGGTGTTATTAACCGGTGCTGTTAAAAGCGTAATACCATTTGCGATCGAACTATTATTATTTAAAATTAAATTTCCTGATCCAGAAAAACCACCTGTAATATAAAGTAACGCAGTGCTGGTTGAACTGTTAGTTAATGTCAAAGTAGATGCAGGCGTAATAGCTCCTCCAATTGTTAACCAACCTGAGCTATCTTCAGTAATGCCTGTAACGTTACTTCCAATTGCTGCTGCAATATTTACGTTTCCATTAGTTCCGGTGTTGCTAATAGTTCCGGTATTATTAATTTGAGTACTTACAATCTGTAAAGCATTGTTAGATCCTCCATTATTTCTTAAAGTTAAATTACCTGTTCCTAAAATTCCTCCCGAAACTGTAAAAACACGAGTGGTGCCAAGAATTAATGAAGTGCCACTTGATGCAACATAAATAGGGTTTGTTTCAATTAATAAAGCAGATGAAGAGCTATTATTGGTAATTGTCGTTACTAAAGCCGATGCGTTAGTTCCTACGCCTCCTGAAATTGTTGTTGTTCCTGTTCCTGATCCAGTGTTTGTAATTGAGCCAGAGTTATTAATTGGATTAGTTGAAAAAGTAATTGTTCCTGAAGTTGCGTTTTCATTTATTGTTAAATTGTTAGTACCAGTCACTCCTCCGCTAAATGTTGTTGAGATAGCAGTTCCTGTATTTCCGATCGTTAAAGTTCCGCTTGTTCCAGTCGCAAGTACAATTGGTTGCGCGTATATTAATCCTGTATAACCACCAACTAATAAAGTTGCGCTATCTAATCCACTTGTATTACCAATTGTAATAGTGCCAGTGTTTGCTCCAAAAGAAGATGTGCTTGCCGATACCGCGGTATAATTTCCCTGAAGTATTCCAGCTTTAATCGTCGAACCACCAGAATAAGTATTAGCGCCTGATAATATTAATGTACCTGAAGAAGTTTTTGTTAATCCGTAACCAACTCCAGAAATAATACCTGATAAAGTTAACTGAGTACCGCTAACATCAGCTGTTGAATTAGCACCAAGAGTTATGGCTCCTGCAAAAGAAGAGGTGCCAGTTGATGTTTTAATAGTTCCACCATTAACTATTAATCCTTCTGTTGTTGAGTAAGTAACATTTTGTAAATCTAAAGTAGCGCCCGATGCAACTGTTGTTGATCCAGCAGTTGTCCCAAGTGCATTATTAACAGTTACTGCAAGTGTACCAGCAGACACTGTAGTTGAGCCTGTGTACGTATTAGCGCCTGATACAGTCCAAGTACCTGCATCTTGTTTAGTAAGAGTTCCAGTTGTTGTTCCTAAAATACTAGTAAGTGTTCCCCCTTGTGCTCCGCCTAATGTTAATCCAAATGTTGGTCCAGTAATTGTACCAACGTTGCTAATAGTAATTGTTCCAGTGCCTCCGATAATTGAACTTGCTGAACCTAAAGTAATTAAACCTGAATATGTTGCAGCAGCTCCACTGTTCATCAGAGCACCAATTGACCCTGTTCCTGTGCCGTTAAGAGTTAATGCTTCCGCAGTTGCTAAAGTAAAACCTGCAAGATCAAGAGTTCCATTTGTAGAAACTGTTGTTCCAGCTGCTGCTGTTCCAAGAGGCGAAAGTGTTCCAAACCCTGCGCCACCTAATTTTAATGTTCCTGCAGAAATTGTTGTAAGACCTGTATATTGGTTAGAGCCAGATAAAATTAATGTACCAGATCCATCTTTAGTTAATGTACCAGAACCTGTGCTAATAGTTGTGCTAACAGTGGTATTGCCACTTCCGCCAATTGTTAAATTAATATTAGTTGCAGTAATTGAATCTCCAGATTTATTTAAAGTTAAAGTTCCAGAGTCAGAGTTAATTCTTGAGGCTGTAGCTAAAGTGATTAATCCACCATAAGTATTATCTACTGAAATATTTCTTAAAGCTCCACCTGAACTAATTCCAGTTCCATTTAATGTTAAAGCTTCAGCGCCAATTGTAATTCCACCTATTAATTCTAAAGCCGCTCCACTCATAACTGTTGTTCCAGTAGATGTGGCTCCAAGTGCTGCAGAATTAGTAGCTCTTAGTATTCCAGAGTTGATAATTGTAGAACCCGTATAAGTATTAGTTCCAGATAATATATAACTTCCAGTTCCAATCTGAATTAAGTGTCCACTGCCACTAATTGCTGCTGATAAATCAGCACCGCTGCCGCTTCGATTTAAAATTAATAATCCATTATTTACAACAGATGTACTTGCTAAAGAACCAGTAGTGCTTCCAGATCCTAACTGAACCGTACCTCTTGCAGTCTGAGACCGATAAGAATTACTACCTGCTCCTGCGCCACTACTACTTCTTCCTGTTACGGTGTTTGTTAATGTTGTTGTGCCAGTATAAATATTAGTTCCTGTAAAAATTAATTTCGATGTAACTTCAAAATTTTTTACACCATAACCTGTTGAGCTAGAAGAAGTTGCAAGTTGACCTGCAGAATTTGTACTACCAGTGTAAGTTGCTGTGGTAAAATCATTACCAAGCGTAGTTCCTATTCCAGAAGAATCGGAAACGTAAACTGTATTGTAACCGGCCCTTCCAGCGTATGATAAAGCCTGCACATCACTGCCTGATTGTTGAAGTTTAACAAATACAACTTTTGTAAAATCGCCATCGTAAAACTGTGTTTGAAAAGTTGCTGTATTGTTTGATGAGTCAAAAGTAGCATTATAAATACCAGCAGGCGTATCACCTCCTGATATAGCTGCGCCATTCATAGTTGCTCCAGCAAGCCTGTACATCGCTTCAATAACAGAGGTTGATGAGAGTAATGTTTGCGCAGTTGTAGTTAGATAAGAATTTCCAGCAAAACTTAATGTTCTTGAACGACCAATAACTTCAACAGTTCCAGTGCCGCTAATGTTATAAGATATTGTTTGATCAGACGATGAATCATAAATAAGAGAACTATTATTAGTAATTCCTGAAGTAGCTAAACTTCCAGTCGAGCTCGTACCATCTCCAAGTTTTAATGTTCCAGCTAATATTGTGGTTGCACCTGTGTAAGTATTTGCACTTGATAATGTCCAAGTACCTGCATCTTGTTTAGTAAGAGTTCCAGTTGTTGTTCCTAAAATACTAGTAAGTGTTCCCCCTTGTGCTCCACCTAGTATTAATCCAAATGTTGGTCCAGTAATTGTACCAACGTTGCTAATA
>Ga0114976_10001342_pt1 | contig 15354 bp, 17 predicted proteins | sample S_130805_EF_Meta_FD_87319 | JGI IMG/M metagenome (GOLD analysis project Ga0114976, IMG submission 87319) | Freshwater microbial communities from Lake Simoncouche, Canada to study carbon cycling - S_130805_EF_MetaG | ecosystem: Environmental > Aquatic > Freshwater > Lake | place: Lake...
CCATTTATGCTCTTCAAGAGCTTTCAATTTCTGCTCCTCATTTCAACAAGGGGGGAGCTACCTTGGGGAAAATGCCTTCCCTAGCTATAATTAGTGCAATTACAGTAAAACACAGTTGGAAATATTCTGATATTGATTCGTTGCAACCGCAGTTATTGATGCACTAGTGCCGATTATATTGCAAAGTCATTGTTTTTAGTAAAACTACTACATATATATACAAAATAATTTATAAAGTCTCTTCATGTCTGAATCTAGCGTTAGTCAAATTACCATTTCAGAGGAAGAAGAGGGCCAAAGATTAGACAATTTCCTCCTAAAGTGGGCAAAAGGAGTACCTAAAAGCCACATTTACCGCATTATTCGATCTGGTGAAGTCCGAGTTAATAAGAAGAGGGCGACTGTCACCACCCGGATTGCGACTGGGGATATATTGCGTATACCACCCATTAGAGTTTCGTATCGTGAAGATATTTCTCACGATGTGCAAATTGAATACTCGGCTAAAAAGATTTCCGAAGAGATGCCGATTTTGTTTGAGGATGCACATTTATTAATAGTCAATAAACCATCCGGTTTAGCAGTTCATGGCGGTTCGGGAGTTTCTTTGGGATTGATTGAAGCTTTAAGAATGGCAAGACCTGAACTCAAATTTTTGGAGCTTGTCCACCGGCTTGATCGGGACACCTCTGGGGTACTCATTTTGGCCAAAAAAAGAAGTGCACTTACTGCCATGCATGAGGAGATTCGAGAAGGTCGAGTCGATAAAAGATATGTTCTGGTGGCACATGGTCAATTTCAAGGGGGACAAGGTCATGTATCCTTAAAGTTTCCCCTCCACAAATATTTATTGCCTAATGGTGAGAGACGCGTACGAGTTGACCAAGGTGGACAAGAGAGTAACACCATCATCAAACAACTCGGACGAGCGCATCAAGGTCAGACTTTTGTCGCAGAGGCGATCCTTAAAACCGGCAGAACCCATCAAATTCGGGTTCATTTACAACATATTGGACATCCCATATTAGGTGATGATAAATATGGCGATTCGGACCTAGATAAAAAAATTGGTGTAAAACGATTAATGCTTCACGCTTTTCGTTTAGTCTTTACACATCCATCATCCAAAGAAAAAATTCAAATACAGGCGCCTTTGCCTGCAGGTTTTTCTATTGATCCATTGGGTGATACTCAAGAGGCAATAAAAATATGAAGACGTCAGAGTTACGATATGAAATGATTGTTTGGGATTGGGACGGCACCATCATGAATTCCACACCTACAATTGTGGATTGCATGCAAAAGGCCTGCGCAGATTTAGATTTAGAAATACCCACAGATGCATTAGCCAGTCACGTCATCGGACTTGGACTAAACGAATCAATTAAGATTATTCTGCCGAACTTAGATCCAGGAGATTACCCAATTGTTCTTGAGCGTTTTCGACATTATTACCTCAGTCAAGATCATGAATTAATTTTGTTTCATGGGATTCGTGAATTACTCGAAGATTTAAAAACCAAGGGCCATTTATTGGCGGTCGCAACGGGTAAGCCACGCCATGGCTTAGATCGAACCCTTAAACTTCATGGTTTAGAGCAGTTTTTTCATGATACCAAGACAGCCGACCAAACGCGCGCCAAACCCCATCCACAAATGTTATTAGAGCTTCTTGATCAATGGGGAACCCCACCCCATAAAGTGTTGATGATTGGCGATACGTCTCATGATCTAAAAATGGCAAAAAATGCTGGAGTTGATGCAATTGCCGTGACCTATGGCGCTCATCCCAAAGAAGAACTTTTGGCGCATTCCCCAATAGCCTGCGTTGATCAAGTTAAAGAATTAAGAGATATACTCCTGCGTTAAAGTATGAATATGAATAAAAGGAAGCTACATGAGTGATCAAACGAGTTGGGAAAAGCAAGCATTAGAGAGCTTGCTCAATGAAAATTTAAAAGACAAGCGCAGTGAAAGAAGATGGCGGACCATCTGGCGCATCATTTGGTTAGGTTTGTTTTTGTTTGCTCTTTATTCTTTCTTTAACCCATTTAAAAACAAGTCTAGCTCTGTGCTCGGCAAACACACCGCTCTGGTGAATATTCAAGGTGAAATCGCAAGTAACACGCCAGCCAATGCTGCAGACATTAATGCCGCTTTGCAAGCGGCTTTTGAGAGTCCTGACAGTGTTGGTGTGATTGTGAAGATTAATAGTCCAGGTGGATCCCCAGTGCAAGCCGGCATGATTCATGATGAAATGTTGCGTTTAAGAAAAGAGTATCCCAAAAAACATCTATATGTTGTTGTCGAAGATATTTGTGCATCTGGTGGTTATTACATTGCCGTTGCCGCAGAAAAAATTTACGTAGATAAAGCAAGCTTAATTGGCTCGATAGGTGTCATCATGAGTGGCTTTGGGTTCACAGGACTCATGGACAAATTAGGCGTTGAGCGTAGGGTGATTACTGCGGGTGAAAACAAAGACATGCTTGATCCATTTGTTAAGCAAGACCCCAAAAATCGTGAAATATTACAGACCATGATTAATGAGATTCATCAGCAATTTATTGATGTTGTTAAAAATGGTCGAGGTGATCGCTTAAAACCCAATGATGCTTTGTTTACCGGTATGGTTTGGAATGGTGCGCGTAGTATTGAGATTGGGATTGCTGATGAAATCGGGACGATGGATTTTGTAGCCAAAGAAGTCATTGGTCAAAAAGATATTATTGATTATTCGCAAACAGAAAATGTTGCTGAACGTATCGCCAAACGATTTGGCGCCTCTTTCGGAACATCGTTTGCACAGGCAATGCAATTAATGTCAGTCAAGTAATTAAGCTTGCATGACAAATACAGCAGGGCGACGATCGAGATCTTGGGGTAATTGAGGAGACTTAGTAATTAGTAATTTTTTCCACTCCTCGATACTCAAGCGAATGACAAGTTCAGTCTCGAGAGTTAAGTCCATTGCTACACAGAGTTGTGTGTGAGGGTGTAAGGATTCCGTTAAGCTTGTGAGCATCGAAGTATTTCGATAAGGGGTTTCAATCCACAGATGAGCGGATTGATGGAGTTTAGAATCTTGTTCGATGGATTTCATTTTCTTGATACGCTCAGGTCCTTTGATGGGAAGGTATCCATGAAAAGAAAAATGTTGGCCACTCATCCCAGAGGCCATTAGAGCCAGCATTAAAGAGTTAGGTCCTGTCAGAGGCCGGACTTGAATACCCATTTGATGAGCAAGAGCGACGATTTCTGTTCCAGGATCTGCGATGGCGGGAAGACCTGCCTCGGACATCAAGCCCATATCTTGACCTTGCAATAAAGGAGCGATTAAATCCTTTGGCGAAACCTCAGAGCGAGGACCGCGCCACTGAGTCATTTTTATTTCTTGAATCGGTTGACGAAGAGGGGTGATTTGATGCACTGCCCCCAAAAATGAGCGGGCAGTTTTAGCATTTTCCACAATCCAGCAATCGAGTTGTGCGGCAATTTGCGCAACAAATGGAGGAATGACGTGAGTGATTTGCAAATCACGATTTTCGTCACCAAGTGTATTAGGTACTAAAAAAAGCTGACCTTTTTTCATGAAGTAGCTTTTAAAGACATTTGAGGAGCTGGAATTGAATAACCGACTGATCTTAAAAGGCCTGAAAGAGCAATGAGTGGTAAGCCGATTAAGGCTGTTGGATCGTCACTTTTAACTTTAGATAATAAGCTGATTCCTAGACCTTCTGATTTAGCACTGCCAGCGCAGTCATATGGTTTTTCAGTATGTAAGTAATTATCTAGAGCAGCGTCATCTAAATCATGGAAACTCACTTTAGTAGGAATAGATATATAAGCAGACCGATGCGATTGATGATGCATTAAACATAAACCGGTTTTAAAAACCACTGTTTTACCTTGCATCATTTTCAGTTGCGCTAAGGCTTTTTCGTGGGTACCTGGTTTACCGATGGCTTGTCCGTTGAAATCCGCTACCTGATCCGAAGCAATAATCCAAGCATTTGGGTGAAGTTCTGCAATTGCTTGCGCTTTTTGGTGAGAAAGACGTTCAATCAGATCATCCGTAGATTCTTCAGGAAGTGGAGATTCATCAATATTGGGGGGAATACATATAAAAGGAATATGTAAGCGCTCTAATAATTCTTTTCGATAGACGGAAGAAGAGGCTAGAATAAGAGGAGGTTGGTCTTTCATCGGATTCTTAAGAAAAATTAATGACTCAAAAAAATATGCCAGTTAAAGAATTAAATGCAAGTTTATCTTCCCTTGCGCAAGTTGATTTTAAGTCAGGTCAATTACTCCATGGTAAAGGTTTTTTGAAATTAATGGAATTGCCACGGATCGTTGAGGAAGTCACAAAGCGTAGTCTAGGTGAAGATTTAACTGATCAAGGACTTCATTGGGAATTACATTCATGGCTTGATGAATTACCGGGTGGTTCTCAGGAGTATCGTATTCAATTGATTCTTGATCTATTCTATCCACTTGAGTGTCAGCGATGTTTGCAACCCTTTTTAGATGAGTTGCATATTGTCTCGCAGTTTGTGATGAAAGACTCTATTGAAGAAGTAGAAAATTTCCCGCTAGACAACGATGAAGAAGATGCCTTGTTGACCAGTCATCAATTTCAGTTATTAGAATTAATTGAAGATGAAATCTTGCTCAATCTCCCATTGATACCCAAACACCCCCCTGAAGTATGTGAATCTCAGATGATTTTTGTTCCGGGCGGCTTGGCTAGTAGTGAAGAAAATATCAGTAATGAAACAGAAAACATACTGAAAAATCCATTTGCAAGCCTGAAAAAGTTGAAATTTGATGCATAGGAGTTAAAAGGATTAGATTTTTTAATAAATAAGTGTTAAAATTTTGAATTGTTTAGGAGTTAATACTATGGCCGTCCAACAGAATAAAAAATCCCCATCAAAGCGTGGCATGCACCGTGCCCATGACTTTTTAGTAGCACCTTCATTGGCTGTAGAGCCAACGACTGGTGAAGCACATTTGCGTCATCACATTAGCCCAACTGGCTACTATCGTGGTCGCAAAGTAGTTAAGACTAAAAACGATTAATTTTTCGTTAAACCTACTTGGGTTTGAACTAATTAATGGATTCCTTTAGAGAATTCATGAGCATAATAAGACGACACGAGTCGTCTTATTTCTATATCTGTTCGATATGACAATCACCATTTCTATAGATGTAATGGGTGGTGATCATGGAGTATCTGTGACAGTTCCTGCTTGTTTAGAACTTTTGCACGATTACGAAGATACCCAAGTCATTTTAGTTGGTGATGAGGCGTCAATACATAAAGCCCTTAGAAAAGTTTCTTCAGATTATAGAAAACGCATCAAGATTGTTGCGGCTACAGAAGTTATTCATAGTGACGATTCGATTGAAGTTGCACTGCGTCGTAAAAAAGATTCATCGATGCGAGTTGCGATTGAGCAGATAAAAGATCAGCGTGCTGATGCCATCGTCTCTGCGGGTAATACAGGGGCCCTCATGGCGATCTCCAGATACCTACTTAAAACCCTCAAGGGTATTGACCGACCAGCGATTGCTACAAGAATGCCAAACCAAAAAGGTACTGGGACAACCGTTCTTGATTTAGGTGCAAATTCCGATTGTGAAGCAATCCATTTATTACAATTTGCGCAAATGGCCAATGTGATGGTGCGAGTCATTGACAATAAACCCAGTCCAACGATTGGTTTATTGAATATTGGTGAAGAAGTCATTAAAGGTAATGAAGTGGTGAAGCAGGCAGGAGAGTTACTGCGCCAAAGTCAGCTCAATTTTTACGGTAACGTAGAAGGTAATGATATTTTTAAAGGGACTACAGATGTCGTGGTTTGTGATGGCTTTGTTGGTAATGTGGCTCTAAAGACCAGTGAAGGCTTAGCTAGCATGATTTCGCAAATGATCAAAGAAGAATTTGGTCGTTCACTATTAACTAAGTTTTTAGCTTTTTTAGCCCTACCGATTTTATTAAGATTTCGTAAACGAGTGGACCATCGAGCCTACAACGGTGCGATGTTATTGGGATTAAAAGGTTTAGTTATCAAAAGTCATGGTTCTGCAGATAAGTTTGCTTTTTACGTTGCCTTAGTCAGAGCATATGACGCCGCAAAAAATAATATGGTAGAAAATATTGAAAAAGCATTTGAGCATGCTGAAAATTTAGCTACAACTGCACCTCTTCAAGACAATATTTTGCCCACAACAGAACCAGTTGAAATAAAATCTTAATTTATGACAAAGTTTGCAAAAATTATTGGTACTGGAAGTTATTTACCTGATCAAACAATCAGTAATGATGCCTTAGCGAGCCGTCTTGCCGAGCAAGGAATCGAAACCAGTGATGAGTGGATTTTTTCTCGGAGTGGCATTAAGAGCCGTCACTTTGCCAGTCTTGAGCAGATGACCAGTGACTTGGCTTTAGAATCTGCCAAAGCAGCGATAGAGATGGCGCAGATTGATATCCAAAGTATTGATTTGATTATTTTGGCAACCTCTACTGGAGATTATTTAGGAGGCTTTCCAAGTACGGCGTGCGTAGTTCAAGATAAATTAGGTATTAAAAGTCAATGTGCAGCCTTTGATGTTCAAGCCGTTTGTTCTGGGTTTATGTATGGACTGCACTTGGCAGATGCCTTAATCCGGTCTGGAACCAATCAACGTATCTTGGTCATTGGTGCTGAAGTATTTTCCAGAATCTTAAATTTTCAAGATCGTACTACTTGTGTTTTATTTGGTGATGGTGCAGGTGCAGTATTGCTTGAGGCTAGCGATGAGCCGGGCATTCTCAGTAGTGCCCTGCATGCGGATGGTTCTTACCGAGATATCTTATGTGTACCCGGAAATACCAATGCAGGTGACATTGTCGGATCAGCATTTTTAAAAATGGATGGACAAGCGGTATTTAAATTAGCCGTCAAAGTACTTGAGCAAGTCGCAATTGAGGTGTTAGAAAAAGCGCAGTTATCAACCGCTCAAATTGATTGGTTAATTCCTCATCAAGCGAATATTCGTATCATGGAGGGAACAGCTAAAAAGCTTGGTATTCCTTTAGACCATGTCATTGTTACTTTAGCTCAGCAGGGTAATACCTCTGCTGCATCTGTTCCATTAGCTTTAGATCAAGGGATTCGAAGCGGCAAAATTCAACGCGGTCAACATTTATTATTAGAAGGTGTTGGTGGTGGATTTACTTGGGGTGCTGCGTGCATCCGTTATTAAATTAAATTGACCATAAAATAGAATATATGAATAAAAAAATAGCTTTTGTATTTCCTGGTCAAGGTTCTCAAACCGTCGGCATGTTAGATGCATTTAGTGGTGACATGGTTGTGCAGAGTACGCTCCAAGAGGCGAGTGATGCGATTGGGTTTGATCTTGGACGAATGATTCAAGCAGGACCAGCAGAAACTCTAGCTTTAACTGAAAATACCCAACCCGTGATGTTAACGAGCGCGATAGCTATCTACCGTGCTTGGTTAGCGGCTGGTGGAGTCGTGCCGACTATTGCCGCAGGTCATAGCTTAGGTGAGTACACCGCATATGTTGCAGCAGGTGCAATTGGATTTCATGATGCGGTACCACTCGTCCGATTTCGTGCTCAAACCATGCAAAATGCTGTTCCCGTAGGTAGTGGAAGTATGGCTGCAATTGTAGGTATGGATGATGCTAGCGTGATTCAGTTATGTAAAGCTAGTGAATCAGCGACGGGCAAAATTGTCGAGGCTGTGAACTTTAATGCACCCAATCAGGTGGTGATTGCCGGCGATAAAGAAGCGGTTGACGATGCTAGTGCAAAAGCCAAGCCTGCAGGAGCTAAGTTAGTTGCGCCGCTCGCAGTATCTGCCCCGTTTCATTCAAGCTTATTAAGACCTGTAGCAGAGCCATTGCGTGCTTATTTGAGTAAGATTGATATTCATTCACCTGGTTTTGCAGTAGTCAATAATGTTGATGTAACAGTGATTGATGATCCAATCGGGATTCGGGATACATTAGTGCGTCAGTCATATTCACCTGTGAGATGGGTGCAAACTATTCAATACATGGCGAGTCAGGGGATTACCCACGTTGTAGAGTGTGGTCCTGGAAAAGTTTTAGCTGGGATGGTTAAGCGCATTGATGCAGAATTAAAGGTCATGAATATTAATGACCCAAGTAGTATTTCTCAAGTTCTTGAAGAGTTAAGTAAATAATATGAATATTCAATTACAAGGTAAGGTAGCACTCGTTACAGGAGCATCGCGTGGTATTGGTCAAGCGATTGCTTTGCATCTTGCAAAATCGGGAGCGATTGTGATTGGTACGTCAACTTCTGAGTCAGGAGCGCAGGCCATCACACAAGCTCTCTCTGCGAGTTCAGAAATAGCCAACGCTGGCAAAGGAATGGTCCTTAACGTCACGAATGTTCAAGCCTGTGACGATATTATCGACGCTATCGTGAAAGAGTATGGTGGCTTATACATACTGGTAAATAATGCAGGTATTACGCATGATCAGCTGGCGATGAGAATGAAAGATGACGATTGGGATATGGTTATTCAAACCAATTTATCCGCCGTGTTTCGTTTAAGTAGAGCGGTTTTAAGACCGATGATGCGGGCTAAGGGTGGCCGAATTATTCATGTGACATCCATCGTGGGGCATATGGGTAATCCAGGTCAAGCCAACTATGCTGCTGCCAAAGCTGGGGTAGCCGGTATGAGTAGATCGCTTGCCCGTGAAATAGGTAGCAGAAATATTACCGTCAACTGTGTTGCGCCAGGCTTTATTGACACAGATATGACACGAGCTTTATCAGAAGATCAACAAAATGCTTTGAAGGGAAATATCCCTTTGGGTAGACTGGGATCTGCTGATGATGTAGCAAATGCGGTGGTTTTTTTGGCATCTGACCAAGCGGGATATGTCACTGGAACGACTTTGCATGTTAATGGCGGGTTATATCTCGCATAATGTTTCACGAAACTGATAAAATACTTTCTAATTTAACAACATCCCTGGAGGGAACGCATGGACAATATTGAACAACGAGTTAAGAAAATCGTCGCCGAGCAATTAGGCGTAACAGAAGCAGAGGTCAAAAACGAATCATCATTCGTTAATGACTTAGGCGCTGATTCACTTGATACCGTTGAACTTGTAATGGCTTTAGAAGATGAATTTGGTATTGAGATTCCTGATGAAGAAGCTGAGAAGATCACTACAGTTCAATTAGCAATTGATTTTGCTTCTTCAAAAGCACAAGGCTAATCATAGTGTCTTTTGCAAGAGACCAACGCCGGGTGGTCGTTACCGGCTTAGGTTTAGTTAGTCCCGTAGGTAATACCGTTGCATCAGCTTGGGATAATCTCCTAGCTGGGAAGTCGGGTATTGCCACGATCTCCAAATTTGATCATTCAGGTTTATCGGTGCATTTTGCTGGTGAAGTCAAAGATTTTCAGATTGAGGATTATATTTCTGCCAAAGAAGCCCGGCATATGGATACCTTTATCCATTATGGTATTGCCGCTGGAACACAAGCATTCGCAGACAGTGGGTTAGTGATCACTGAAGAAAATGCAGAGCGTTGTGGCGTTTTAGTGGGTTCCGGCATTGGTGGTTTGCCGATGATTGAAGAAACCCATAAAGAATATGTCGAGCGCGGTGCAAGAAGAATCTCACCATTCTTTGTTCCTGGTTCAATCATTAATATGATTTCTGGTCATTTGAGTATTAATTTAGGACTTAAAGGACCGAATCTTGGTGCTGTTACCGCCTGTACTACCGGTTTACATAGTTTGGGTCTTGCCGCAAGATTAATTCAATATGGTGATGCTGATGTCATGATTGCCGGTGGTGCTGAGTCAACCGTTTCCCCCCTTGGAATTGGCGGTTTTGCTGCAGCAAGAGCACTTTCAACTAGAAATGATGATCCCTTAACTGCTTCACGCCCTTGGGATAAAGACCGTGATGGTTTTGTCCTCGGTGAGGGAGGTGGTGTTATGGTTCTTGAAGAATACGAACACGCCAAAGCTCGAGGGGCAAAGATTTATGCTGAACTAGCAGGATTTGGTATGAGTGGTGATGCTTATCATATGACAGCTCCCAATATGGATGGTCCAAGGCGTTGCATGGTCAATGCACTGAAAGATGCAGGCGTCAATGTTGATCAAGTTGATTACATTAACGCCCATGGAACTTCGACGCCACTCGGTGATAAAAATGAAACAGAAGCCATTAAAGCCGCTTTAGGTGATCACTCCAAGCGAGTGGTAGTCAACTCAACAAAGTCGATGACAGGTCACTTATTGGGTGGTGCTGGTGGGTTAGAGGCTGTATTTACTGTCTTAGCTTTGCATCATCAAAAGTCACCACCAACGATTAATATTTTTAATCAAGACCCAGAATGTGATTTAGATTACTGCGCCAATACGGCAAGGGATTTAAAAATTGATATTGCGGTTAAAAACAACTTTGGTTTTGGTGGAACTAACGGCACATTAGTTTTCAAAAGACTTTAAAATACAAAATTATCACTAATTTAATTTTCTTTTTTCAATGATTGCTATCCATAGCGGTTTTATGTTGTTAAGAAAAATACTCGGAATGAGTTTGTTTTTTGCTGGTTTGACCCTTGCTTATGGTCAAAGTCTTACCACATCATCAGACCCACTCAATACTCAGAATCCGCAGCCTCCAAGGCGTGTGATCGGTGACTTTTCTGATTTAGTTGAAAAAGCAAGTCCTGCGGTGGTCAATATTCGCACGACCGAGCGTGTAACGGTTTATCAAGTACCTTCCAACATTACCCCACAAGATCAGGCCGAGTTTTTGAGGCGTTTTTTTGGTATTCCAATTCCTGGACTACCTCAACAGCAACAGCCAAGAACCCCAAATCAAGCAGGACCAAAGTCGCAAGAGCAAGAGCGGGGAACTGGTTCAGGGTTTGTGATTGATAGTAGTGGTTTTATTCTTACCAATGCACACGTGGTTGAAAACGCCACAACGATTTATGTCACATTGACCGATAAACGCGAATTTAAGGCAAAGCTGATTGGTTCTGACCCCAAAACCGATGTGGCATTAATTAAAATTGAAGCGAATAATTTAACCAAATTACCTATTGGTGAGTCATCCAAGGTACGCGTTGGCGAATGGGTACTTGCGATTGGATCGCCGTTTGGTTTTGATAATACTGTCAGTGCTGGCATTATTTCCGCGAAAGGGCGTGAAGTCAACGACAGCATTACACCTTTTATTCAGACGGATGTCGCGATTAATCCAGGAAACTCTGGAGGACCTTTGATTAACACCCGAGGTGAAGTGATTGGCATTAATTCACAAATTTATAGTAAATCAGGTGGCTTTATGGGGATTTCCTTTGCTATCCCGATTGATGAGGCCATTCGAATTTCTGATATTTTGCGTACCAATGGACGTGTTGTACGAGGACGTATTGGAATTACTATAACCGAGCTCAACAAAGAGTTAGCAGAAAGCATTGGTTTTAGTGGTAGGGCCAGAGGTGTTTTGATTCGTGGCTTAGATCCAAATGCTCCTGCAGCTCAATCTGGTATTGAAGTTGGTGACGTCATTTTAAAAATTAATGACAAAGATATTGAAAAGGGTGCTGATTTAACGCGAACAGTCAGCGAAGTAAAGCCAGGAACTAAAGTGAGATTATTAGTCTGGCACAAGGGAGTGACACGCGAGATCAATGTCCCTGTTGTTGAGATAGATACGCCTCGCAAATCTTAAACCGTTACAATAGAGCATAGACGTCTTATTGCAGCATGACATGGTGTCATGCTACAGCAAGGCGCCTTTAGGAATTCATGAAAAATATTAGAAACTTCTCCATTATTGCCCATATTGACCATGGAAAATCGACCTTAGCGGATCGCATTATTCAACTCTGTGGGGGTCTTTCAGATCGTGAAATGGAAGCGCAAGTCCTTGATTCTATGGACATTGAGAAGGAAAGAGGGATTACGATTAAAGCTCAGACGGCTGCGCTGAGCTATCCTGCTCGAGATGGTCAAATCTATAACCTCAACCTCATTGATACCCCTGGTCACGTTGATTTCTCATATGAGGTCAGCAGATCCCTTTCAGCCTGCGAAGGGGCCTTACTCGTCGTGGATGCCTCTCAGGGTGTTGAGGCGCAAACTGTCGCCAACTGTTACACCGCCATTGAACTCGGAGTTGAAGTCGTTCCTGTTCTCAATAAAATTGATTTACCCTCAGCAGACCCTGACAAAGCTAAGCAAGAGATTGAAGATATTATTGGTATTGATGCTACCGATGCCGTAACCTGCTCAGCCAAAACTGGTTTAGGCGTACAGGATGTTATCGAGCGTTTGATAGCTTCTATTCCACCACCAGAAGGTGACCCTAAAGCCCCTCTACAGGCCCTGTTAGTGGATTCCTGGTTTGATAATTACGTCGGTGTTGTGATGTTAGTGCGCATTAAAAATGGCACGCTCAAACCCAAAGATCGTATTTTATTGATGGCTAATGGATCGAGCCACTTAGTAGATCATGTGGGTGTTTTCACCCCAAAATCGGTTGACCGAACAGAATTAACTGCTGGGCAAGTAGGATTCATCATTGCGGGTATTAAGGAGTTAAAAGCTGCCAAAGTAGGGGATACGATTACGCATGCTCCAGGCCAACAAGGTAAAACACCAGCAGCAGCACCACTGCCAGGTTTTAAAGAAGTCAAGCCTCAGGTCTTTGCTGGTTTATATCCAGTAGAAGCAAATCAATATGAAGCATTGAGAGAGTCCTTGGAGAAACTCAAGCTTAATGATGCCTCTTTAATGTATGAGCCAGAAGTTTCGCAGGCATTAGGTTTTGGATTTCGTTGCGGCTTTTTAGGTTTGTTGCATATGGAAATTGTGCAAGAGCGCTTAGAGCGTGAGTTCGATATGGATTTGATTACAACTGCACCTACCGTTGTGTATGAAGTTGAGCTTTCTGATCGCTCCCGCGTTATCGTAGATAACCCGTCTAAAATGCCAGAACCGAGCAAAATAGATACCATTTTTGAGCCCATCGTAACCGTTAATTTGTATATGCCTCAGGAGTATGTTGGTGCTGTTATCACCCTTTGTACTGGTAAGCGTGGCATACAGACCAATATGCAATATTTAGGTCGACAAGTGCAATTGACCTATGAGTTACCAATGGCAGAAATCGTGATGGATTTCTTTGATCGTTTGAAGTCCATATCGAGAGGTTACGCCTCGATGGATTACGAGTTTAAGGAAAATCGTCCATCAGATGTGGTCAAAGTTGATATATTAATCAACGGTGATAAGGTAGATGCGTTATCCGTCATTGTGCACCGAACGAACAGTCAATACCGTGGACGTGAAGTCGTAGCAAAAATGCGTGAGATCATTCCACGTCAAATGTTTGATGTGGCGATCCAAGCCACCATTGGCAGTAATATTATTGCCCGTGAAAACGTTAAAGCATTACGTAAAAATGTTTTAGCTAAATGTTATGGCGGCGATATTTCGCGTAAGCGCAAGTTATTAGAAAAACAAAAAGCAGGTAAGAAGAGAATGAAGCAAGTAGGTAATGTCGAAATTCCTCAAGAGGCTTTTTTAGCAATATTACAGGTGGAGGATAAATGAGTTACTGGGCAATTATTGGGCAGCAATTTGCAAAGATTTTATTAGGTCTTTTTATTATTTGCGGTATTTTTTGGGTATTGGATAAGTTGTACTTTGCAAAACAACGACAAGCTGTTGGAATTGATAAAAAGCCGATTTGGTTAGAGTTTACTGCTGACTTATTTCCAATTATTGCGTTTATTTTTATATTGCGTTCGTTTTTCTTTGAGCCATTTAAGATTCCCTCAGGCTCTATGATTCCAACCCTGCAAATTGGGGATTTTATTCTTGTGAATAAGTTTACCTACGGTGTTCGCTTTCCTGTGTGGAATAAAAAAATCTTAGAAGTTGGTTCCCCCGCAAGAGGTGATGTGGTTGTCTTTCGTTACCCAGTAGACGAAACCGTGGACTATATTAAACGCGTTGTCGGAGTCCCTGGTGACCTAGTGGAATATAAGAATAAACACTTAACGGTAAATGGTAAGTCTTTTACTTACGAAAACATTATGTTTATTCCACAAGTTGGCTATGACGAGCGCAGTGATTTTATTAAGAATATGACACCGCAAAATTTACGACCGATGCATTTAAAAGAATCTTTTCCATCGGAGCTCGGTGGGGGGAGCCATATGATTGAAAATGATCCGCAACGGCCTAGTGGTTTTCCAAGCAATTTTGTACCGGACCACGTTTTCCCAGATATGGCCAACTGTCAATATAGTTTTGATGGCTTTGTCTGTAAAGTTCCACCAGGAAACTACTTTATGATGGGTGATAACCGTGATAACAGTTTAGATTCAAGATATTGGGGATTTGTTCCCGAGGATAATTTAGTTGGCAAAGCATTTTTTATTTGGATGAACTTCAGTGATTTAAAGCGGATTGGAACCTTTCATTAAATGAATGCACGGATCACCATTGATACAAAGCTTCTTCAGGAGCGTCTAGGTTATCAGTTCCAGAAGAATGATTTATTAATGCAGGCTTTAACCCATCGCAGTCATGGTAAAAAGAATAATGAACGATTAGAGTTTTTAGGTGATTCTGTACTCAACTGTATTGTTGCTGAAATTTTATTTGAAAAATTTACTGCACTCGATGAGGGTGATTTATCTCGCGTGAGAGCCAATTTAGTCAAGCAACAAGCCCTGTATGAAATCGCACAAAGCTTATCCCTATCCGATTATTTGCGACTTGGAGAAGGTGAATTAAAAAGTGGTGGATTTAAACGACCATCTATTTTGGCAGATACATTAGAAGCCATCATTGCAGCTATTTTTATTGAAGCGGGATTTGACAAAGTCAGAGAAGTATTACGACGTTTATATGCACAGATTTTGGAAAACGTAGATCCTAAGACTTTAGGAAAAGATGATAAGACACTGTTGCAAGAATATTTACAGGGACATCAATTACCACTTCCCGTATATCAAGTGACTGCGACAACAGGAGTTGCGCATAATCAACAGTTTGAAGTCGAGTGTGTTGTAGAAACTTTGAATATTCATGTATCTGGCGCAGGAGCGAGTCGCAGAGCGGCGGAGCAGTGCGCGGCCAAATTAGCTTTAATCGCTGCACAAAAAGCCTTGCCACAAAGTGGTCAAGCCGCTAAAAAACAATCATCACGCAAGAAAAAAAGTATTCTAGATCCAAGCTCAGGTGATGAGCAGTTAAACCTAACCTTGCGAGCATAGAGATGACCTTTCGCTGCGGATC